>Ga0079224_100010845_pt1 | contig 12517 bp, 10 predicted proteins | sample Stecom2015_FD_80414 | JGI IMG/M metagenome (GOLD analysis project Ga0079224, IMG submission 80414) | Agricultural soil microbial communities from Utah to study Nitrogen management - Steer compost 2015 | ecosystem: Environmental > Terrestrial > Soil > Agricultural land | place: USA: Utah...
CTCCGGCTGGCCGAGCGCGCGGAAGTGCTGCGAGCTGTAGACGTCGGTGTCGGGCTCGTCGCCCAGCGGCCCGGTCTCGAAGCTGCCGTCGAACCCGGTCAGCTTGCGGATGTCGTCCTCGGAGACCAGCTGCGAGGCGGTGATGGTGCCGGCGCCGATGACGAAGTCGGTCGCGACCCGCGGGCCCTCCTTGAGGCCGGACAGCTCGGCGGCGGCCTCCTCGCTCTCCCACGCGGTCAGCGCGGCGATCGCCGGCCCGCCGCCGACGTAGCGCACGTGGCGCACGTGGGAGTAGTCGCTGCGCCAGCGCTCGAGGCGGACCAGGTTGTGGCGCTGGGCGAAGTCCAGGCGCGGGCCGAGGTCGTCGAAGCGGCGGTCGCTGCGGTAGGCGACGTAGCCGCGCTTGTAGATGACCAGGTAGAAGTCGGTCAGGTGGGCGTCGTCGGGCAGGTCCTCGAGGGCGGGGATGCGGTAGCGGCCGCCGGCGTCGGTGCTGGCCACCGCCTCGCGGTAGCCGCTCGGCGCGTGCAGGCCGTAGCCGGACTGGAAGGTCCAGGTGGCGTAGACCAGCGCGCCGGAGACCGGGTCGCCGTTGCCCGCGTCCACCACCCGGCCGTCGAACGGGCCGAGGAGCGACCCGGGCTTCACCGAGTCCGGCCGGTCGCGGAACGGCGCCGTGCGCACCGGCGGCCGCTGGCAGGCCAGGGCGAGCGCCGCGAGCGCCGCGGCGGCGAGCGCCCGGCCCGCATGCGCCCGGCGCGCGGCGGCTGCTGATCGATGGGGAATCACGGCGATGCCTTGACCTTTTTCGAAGTGATTTGCTACGTTGCGTGAGGCCGGGTCGGGTTTAACAGGACCGGCGACCGCTTGCCAACCAGGCGCGTCGGGACTTTCACCACCGCCCCGAGCGGGGACCGTCCGGAACTCAAGGGGGTCGGCAAACGCCACTCGATGTCTCGGTGCTCCAACTGCGGTCGCGAGAGTCCTCCAGGCGCCATCTTCTGTCTGAGCTGCGGCACGCGGTTGCCGGCGGGGCCGCCGGGGCCCATGCCGGGCCCGACGCCCGGCCGGGTCGCCCCGGTGCCGGCCAATCCGATCCCGGCCGGCCGGGTCGCGCCGGTGCCGGCCAGCCCGCTGCCCCCCGCCGCGCCGGGTCTGACCCCGCCGGGCGGCGTCGGGTTGCCCGCCCGCGTGTGCCCGGCCTGCGGCGGCGAGAGCCAGGGCGGGATGAACTTCTGCCGCCACTGCGGCACCGCGCTCGGCGCCGCCCCGCCGCCCCCGCCCGCCATGCCCACCCCGGTGCCCGGCCGCGGCCCCGCTCCGCCGCCGGTCCTCGACGTCCAGACCTGCCGCCGCTGCGGCGGCCAGACCCAGGGCGGCTTCGCCTTCTGCCAGCACTGCGGCGCCATGCTGCCGACCGCGCCCGGCACCTCGCCGGCGGCGCGCGCGCCGGCGCCGCCGCCCGGTGATCCGGACGCCGATCCGGTCGCGCCGACCCTGGCGGCCGGCGGCGAGGAGGCCGCCTCCATGCTGCGGGGCGGCGCACCGCGCGCTGCCGCCCCACCGCGCCCGGCGATCGAGCGCGCCCGCTCGGCGCCGGAGCCGGCGGCCGAGCGCGCGTGGGGCGCGCTCTACTCGGTGCGCCGCGACGGCACCGACGGCGACCGCCTGCCGCTCTCCGGCGACTGGGTCGAGATCGGCCGCCAGGCGGCGGACTTCTCCTTCGACGATCGCTACCTCGCCGCCCGCCACGCCCGCTTCGAGCCGCAGCCGGGCGGCGGCTGCCGGGTGGTCCCGATCGACCTCCTCAACGGCGTCTACCGCCGGATCCGCGGCCCGCACACCATCCCCGACGGCACCCAGATCCTGATCGGCCGCGAGCTGCTCCGCTTCGAGCTGGTCGGCGACGACGAGCGCGAGGTGGTCCCGCTGGTCCGCCACGGCGTGACCGTGTTCGGCTCGCCGGCGCGCACGCCGTGGGGCCGGCTGATCCAGCTCCTGCCCAGCGGCGGCTGGCGCGACGTGCGCCACCTGCACGGCTCGGAGATCGTGCTCGGCCGCGAGGAGGGGGACATCGTCTACCGCGACGACGAGTTCCTGTCGCGCCGCCACGCCGCCTTGCGCTGGCAGTCCGGCGGCTGCGTGCTCGACGACCTCAAGAGCTCCAACGGCACCTTCATCCGACTGCGCGGGCCGCAGCCGCTCGAGCACGGCGACGTCCTGCGCATGGGCGACCAGATGTTCCGCATCGAGCTGGGGGGCGGCGCGTAGCGCGGTCCCGCTCGCAGGTGGACGATGGAGCCGGTCCAGGTCTCGGCCTACGCGGTCACCGACGCGGGCCTGGTGCGCGACACGAACGAGGACTGGTTCGCCGTCGGCGACCTGGACCGCGGCTCGCTCGCGGAGGCCGGCGCGCTCACCGAGGTGACCGGGGCGCGCGGCCCGCTGTTCGTCGTGTGCGACGGCATGGGCGGCGTGGCCGGCGGCGAGGTGGCCAGCCGCCTGGCGGTCGAGACCGTCTGGCAGGAGATGCTCGGCTCGCGCGCCACCGAGGAGCGGCCGGTCTACGCCCGGCTCCTGCGCCGCGCGATCCGCGCCGCCCACCGCCGCGTGCTCGAGGAGGGGGTCAAGCGGCCGGAGCTGCGCGGCATGGGCACCACCGTGTCGGCGGCCGGGCTGGCCGGCGACGCGCTCATCCTGGCCCAGGTGGGCGACTCGCGCGCCTACATCGAGCGCCACGGCACGCTCACCCAGGTCACCCGCGATCAGTCGGTGGTCTCGGCGCTGGTCCACGCCGGCCGCATCTCGGAGACCGAGGCGCGGCTGTCGGAGAAGCGCAGCCTCATCCTGCAGGCGCTCGGCACCGGCGAGGACGTCGACGTCGCGCTGTCGCTGGTCGAGCTGCGCCGCGGCGACCGGCTGCTGCTCTGCTCCGACGGGCTGCACGGCCCGGTCGGCGACGAGGCGCTGCGCCACGCGCTGGCCGAGCACGAGGATCTGGGCGCGGCGGTGGACGCGCTGGTGCGCCTGGCCCGCCAGGCCGGCGCGCCGGACAACGTGACCGTGGTGCTGGCGCGCTTCGCCGGCGACCGGCTGCCGCTGCCGGGGGAGGGGGACGCGCCCCGCTTCACCGAGCTCGACCCCAACGAGGAGGGGGAGAGCGCGCTCACCAACACCTCCTACGTGGCGCGGCGGCTGGCCGCGCGCGCCGGGCTGCGCCGGTCCGACTCGGCGCCGCCGCCGATCCCGGCGACCGGCCAGCACCGGGCGGTGCGGCTGCCGGACGAGCTCGAGCGGGCGCTGGCGGCGCGGCGCAAGGGGCGGGGCGCGCCGGCCGGGCCGGCCAGCGAGGCGCTGGCGCGGGGCGCCCGCCTGGGTCTGGTAGCATGGGTGATCGTCGGCGTGGCGGCGGTGGTGTTCCTGGGCCTTCTGCTCTGGGACGCGCTGTGAGGGCCACCGGGTCACGCGGGCCGGCGAGGCAGAGCGCGCGCCGGGGGAGGCGGGCGAGGAGGATCGGCCGGTGAAGATCGTGGTGGACCACCTGAAGGGAAGCCGCCGCGGCCAGCGGCAGGAGTTTCCGTCGGGCGGGCGCATCTCGATCGGGCGCCACCCCAAGTGCGACGTCTCGTTCGACGCCCACCGCGACCTCGACGCCTCCTCGCGCCACGCCGAGCTGCGCGAGCAGGGGGACCGCTACGTCCTGACCGACGTCGGCTCGTCCAACGGCACCTTCGTGGGCGGCAGCCGGGTCGGCGAGGTGGTCCTCGAGCCGGAGCAGCCGGTGGTGGTGGAGTTCGGCGCCGGCGGCCCGCAGCTGCGCATCTGGGTCGGGCCGGACGACCGGGATCCGGAGCCCGTGCGCGGGCCGGGCCGCGCCCGCTGGCGCTACCTGGCGCTGGCGGCGGCGGCGGCGCTCTGCGGGCTGGCGGCGCTGATCGCGCTCCTGGCCAGATGATGGCGCCTGCCTCGGGCGCGCAGGCGGGTTTTCGGCGACAATGGAGGCCGTGACCCCGGTCGAGGGAGTCAGCCGATGACCTGCCCACACTGCGGCACGGCGCTGGAGCCGGGCGCGCGCTTCTGCGGCGTGTGCGGTCACCGGCTGGCCGCGCCCGACGACAAGGCGACCGCCTTCGACCGCCCGGCGCTCAAGCAGCCGGCGGCGGCGCGGCCGGAGCCGCAGCCGAAGCCGCAGCCGCCGGCGTCGGCGGTGCAGGCGGCGGCGCCCCCGGCGTCCGCGGCGCCGGGCGATCCCTACATCGGCACCACCCTGAACGGCCGCTTCACCGTCGAGGAGAAGCTCGGCGAGGGCGGCTTCGGCGCGGTCTACCGCGGCGTGCAGGCGGCCACCGGCCGCAAGGTGGCGATCAAGCTCCTGCACCCGGAGATGACCCGCGACCAGAACGTGGTGGCGCGCTTCCGCCGCGAGGGCCAGGTGCTCTGCTCGCTGCGCGACGCGCACACCATCACCACCTACGACTTCGATCAGACGCCGGACGGCACCCTGTTCATCGCGATGGCGCTGCTCGAGGGGCACAGCCTCCACGAGGTGTTCCACGACGAGGCGCCGATCACCTGGCAGCGCATGCTGAAGATCATGGCCGAGATGTGCTCCTCGCTCGAGGAGGCGCACGCGCTCGGCATCGTGCACCGCGACCTCAAGCCGGAGAACATCTACCTCGAGAACCGGCCGGGCAACCCGGAGTTCGTCAAGATCCTCGACTTCGGCATCGCCAAGGTGATGCGCGGCGACGGCATCGCCGGCGACATGGCGCCGCAGCTCACCGCCACCGGCCAGACGCTCGGCACCCTCGAGTACATGTCGCCCGAGCAGCTCATGGGCAAGCCGCTCGACGGGCGCAGCGACATCTACGGGCTCGGCGTGGTCGCCTTCGAGCTCATCACCGGCCGGCTGCCGTTCCCCGACGCGGTCGGACCGGCGGCGCTGATCTCGGCGCAGCTCAAGAAGGTGCCGCCGGCGCCGTCGTCGGTCTACCCGGAGGGCAACATCCCGGAGCTGGTCGACAGGCTCATCCTCAAGATGCTGGCCAAGGACAAGGACAGCCGCTTCCGCGACATGACCGAGCTGCGGCGCGAGATCGACGGCATCCTGTCGACGCTGGCGGCGCCGGGCCACCGGCCGTCCTACCCGGTGATGGCGCAGGTGGTGCCGACGCCGCCGCCCGGCCAGCTCCGCGCGATCGCGGACCCCGGCTCGGCGCCGGTGGCGATGGCGCCGGCCGGCCACGCGCCGCCGGGCCACGCGGCGGGCGGCTATCACGCGCCGCCGGGCCACGCGGCGGGCGGCTATCACGCGCCGCCGCAGGGCCACGCGCCGCCGCAGGGCCACGCGCCGCCGCACGGCATGCCGAGCTCGACCGAGTCGATGATCGCCGCCGCCACCGGCGGCTCGCGCACCTGGCTGTGGGTGGTGCTCGTCCTGCTCGTCCTCGCCGGCGGCGGCGCCGCGGCGTACTTCGCGCTCACCTAGGACGCGAAAGTGGCTGCGGGCCGCCGCCCGTGCTGTACTGGCCCGGTGGCGGTCGATCTCGACGAGGCGTGCGATCGCTTCCTCGAGCGGCAGCTCGTCGAGCGGCAGCTCGCGCGCGCGACGGTGGAGGCCTACGGGCGCGACCTGGTCCGGCTGCGCCGCTTCCTCCTGGCGCGCGGCCGCACCTCGGCGGCCGACGTGACCGCCGCCGATCTGACCGACCACCTCCTCGATCTGGCGCAGGGCAAGCTGGCGCCGCGCAGCCGCGCGCGCGCGCTGGTCGCCATCCGCGGCCTGTTCCGCTTCCTAGTCGGCGAGCGCCTGATCCAGCGCGACCCGTCCGAGACGCTGGCGGCGCCGCGCATCGGCCGCAAGCTGCCGGAGGTGCTCGGCCTCGACGAGGTCGACCGCCTGCTCGAGGCGCCGAGCGGCGAGCGGCCGCGCGACCTGCGCGACGCGGCGATGCTGGCGGTCCTCTACGCCACCGGGCTGCGGGTGTCGGAGCTGTGCGGCCTGCGGCTCGCGGACGTCAACCTCAAGGGCGGCTTCGTGCGGGCGACCGGCAAGGGGCGCAAGACCCGGCTGGTGCCGCTCGGCGACCGGGCGGCGTCGGCGGTGAACGCCTACCTCGAGCGCGGGCGGCCCGCGCTGGTCAAGCGCCCCGCCGAGCTGGGGCTGTTCCTCACCGATCGCGGGCGCACGATGACGCGGCAGGGCTTCTGGAAGCTCCTGCGCCGCTACGCGCGCGCCGCCGGCATCGCCCGCGAGGTGTCGCCGCACGTGCTGCGCCACTCGTTCGCCACCCACCTGGTCGAGCGCGGCGCCGACCTGCGCGCGGTGCAGGCGATGCTCGGCCACGCCGACATCACGACCACGCAGGTCTACACCCACGTCAGCCGGGCCCACATGCTCGAGCTGCACCGCAAGCACCACCCGCGCGCGTAGGGCGGCCTCACCCCGGCCGCCGGCCCGCCCGCCGCGGCAGGCGGATCAGAGGCATGCGCTACAAGGTGGCCAGCACCGACGGAGGCGCTGCTTTACCGACGGGGACGTTCGGGCCATAGTTCGTGATCATCCATGGATTTCTCACCCGAACAGATCCGCTGGATCATTCAGGCCCTCATCATCCTGATCCTGTCGATCTGCGTGCACGAGTTCGGCCACGCGATCGTGGCCGACAAGCTGGGCGACCCGCTCCCGCGCAGCCAGGGACGGACCACCCTCAACCCGGCCTCGCACGCGGACCCGATCGGGACCCTCCTGTTCCCGCTGGTGGCGCTCATCGCCACCAAGGGGGGCTCGCTCGGCTTCGGCTGGGGGCGCCCGGTCGAGGTGAGCCCGCGGCACTTCTCGCGCCGGTTCACCATGCGAACCGGCCACCTCATGGTCGCCGCCGCCGGCCCGCTGATGAACCTGCTTTTCGGAATGTTCATCTCGCTGGTGCACCTCACCCTGTGGAAGACCGGCGTCCTGCCGCATGACAGCCAGCTCCACCAGCCGCTGCTCTACGCGGTGCAGCTCAACTTCGTCCTGATGTTCTTCAACCTCATCCCGGCGCCGCCGCTCGACGGCGGCGCGGTGCTCGAGGGGCTGCTCCCCGCCCGCTACCTGCCGGCCTACCACCGCTACGCGGTGTACGGCCCGTTCGTGCTGATGGGGGTCATCCTGATCCCCGGCGCCGCCATGATCGTGGCGGTCCCGGCCAGGTGGCTGTCGGAGGTCTGGTGGAACCTCATCGGCATGCCGGTGTGACCCGGCGCCCCCACGGAGACGACGTGAACAGCATGGCGGCAGCGACCACGACCGCGATGGACGACCCCTCGGCCGGCTACAAGGTCCGGCTCGACGTGTTCGAGGGGCCGCTCGACCTCCTGCTTCACCTGGTCAAGAAGCACGAGCTCGACATCTTCGACATCCCGATCTCGTTCATCACCGAGAAGTACCTCGAGTACCTCGACCTGATGACCGCGCTCGACCTCGACATCGCCGGCGAGTACCTGCTGATGGCGGCGACCCTGGCGCACATCAAGTCGCGCGAGCTCCTGCCGACGCCGCCGCCGCTGGAGGGGAGCGAGGGAGAGGACGGCGCCGAGGAGGTGGAGGCGGATCCGCGCCAGGAGCTGATCCGGCGCCTCCTCGAGTACCAGAAGTACAAGGAGGCGGCCGAGTCGCTGGGCGGGCGCCCGGTCACCGGGCGCAACGTGTGGACCCGGGGCGCGCCGCAGGAGGACTCGCTGGCCGAGAACGTCGCCCCGCCGGCGCTGCCGCCGCTGGCCGAGGTGCCGGTCATCAAGCTGATCGAGGCGCTCGACCGCGTGCTCTCGCGCGCCAAGATCAAGTTCAGCCACCAGGTCCACATCGACCGCATCTCCGTGAGCGAGCGGATCAACATGCTCGCCGACCGCCTCGAGCGGGAGGGCTCGTTCACGTTCCGCTCCTGCTTCCGCTTCCTGCGCGAGGAGGTCACGCTGGAGGAGGCGCGCCACGAGGCGGTGGTCACCTTCCTGGCGATCCTGGAGATGGCCAAGCTCGGCGTCATCCGCGTGTGGCAAGGTTCGCCCGACAGGCCGCCGGCCCCCCACGGGGACGGCGCCCAGGAGAGCGACCACGACATCGACGACGACATCGTCATCGCGCGCGCGTCGGACCGGCCGGTCGGGCCGGCCAGCGTGACGGCGATCGAGGACGACTACCGGTAGAGGTGTTCACGTGAGCGGAATGCGAAGAAAGCGCAAGCTCAGGGCGCGCGCGGCGGCGCAGGCGCAGGCCGAGGCGCTGGCGAGCCTGGCCGAGGACCGGGTGGAGTCGGAGGAGGAGGCGGCGGCGGAGGCGCAGGCGGCCGAGGGCGGGGAGACCGCGGCGGAGGAGGGCGAGCGCGAGCACGAGCACGAGAACGAGAACGTCGACCAGGGCGAGGGCGCGGCCGAGGGCGCCGAGGTCGAGGCGGCCGACGCCCAGGAGGAGGTCCTGGGGGACGCCGACTCGGACCTGGAAGAGGTGAAGGGGGTGAGCCCCGCGCGGCTGAAGGTCATCATCGAGAGCCTCCTGTTCGCGGCGGACAAGCCGCTGACCGTGGCGCAGCTCAAGCAGCTCACCGGGGTGCGCGACGGGGCCGCCATCCAGGCGGCGATCGACGGGCTGGCCGAGGACTACCGCGAGCGCGGCATCGTGCTGCACGACGTCGCCGGCGGGTACCAGTTCCGCACCCACCCGTCGAGCTCGGACTACGTGCAGCGGCTGGTCGCCGGAAAGCCGGTGCGGCTCAGCCGGGCGCAGCTCGAGACCCTCGCGATCATCGCCTACCGCCAGCCGGTGACCCGCCCGGAGATCGACGACATCCGCGGGGTCGACTGCGGCAGCACCCTCAAGGTCCTGCTCGACCGCGACCTCATCCGCGTGCTCGGCAAGAAGGAGGAGCCGGGGCGGCCGCTCCTGTACGGCACCACCCGCCACTTCCTGGAGTTCTTCAACCTGCGCGATCTGCGCGAGCTTCCCACCCTGCGCGAGTTCCACGAGCTGACCGAGGAGAGCCTGCGCGAGGTGGAGAAGCTCGATCAGTCGGGCGACGAGCCGGGCGGCGGTGAGCCGGACGGAGGCGGGGAAGACAGCGGCCGGGAGGACGGCGGCCGGGAGGACGGCGGCGAGGCGGCCGGCGGCGATGCGGCGGCCGAGGCCAGAGGCGGCGATGCGGCCGGCGGCGATGCGGCGGCCGAGGCCAGAGGCGGCGATGCGGCCGGCGGCGATGCGGCGGCCGAGGCCCAGGGCGGCGAGGCGGCCGGCGGCGATGCGGCCGGCGGCGATGCGGCCGGCGGCGATGCGGCGGCCGAGGCCCAGGGCGGCGAGGCCGGCGGCGCCGGCGAGCCCGAGGAGCCCGGCGAGGGCGACGCCGTCGCGGCGTCGGCCTAGGGCGCCCCGCCGATGCCGCCCGTCCGGCTCCAGCGCTACCTGTCCCAGGCCGGGGTGGCGGCCCGCCGCAAGGCGGAGCAGCTCATCACCGCCGGCCGGGTCAAGGTCAACGGCCGCGTGGTGCGCCAGCTCGGCACCACGGTCGATCCCGACACCGCGCGGGTGACGGTGGACGACCAGGCGGTGCACCCGCAGGAGCTGTTCTACTGCGTCCTCAACAAGCCGAAGGGATCGATCACCGCGGTCAGCGATCCGGAGAATCGCCGCACGGTGATGGAGTACCTGCCCAACCTGCCGGTGCCGGTCGCGCCGGTCGGCCGCCTCGACTACTACAGCGAGGGCGTCCTCCTCCTCACCAACGACGGCGAGCTGTCGGCGGCGCTGCAGGCGCCGCGCACCCACGTGGAGAAGACCTACCACGTCAAGCTGCGCGGCCGGATCAAGGACGCCCACATCGAGGCCATGCGGCGCGGCGTGCGCCTGGACGACGGCCGCGTGACCCGGCCGGCCCAGGTCGACCGGCTGGGCGGCGCAAAGAGCAAGCACGACTGGCTCGTCATCACGCTGACCGAGGGCCGCTCGCGCCAGATCCACCGCATGGCGGAGGCGCTCGGCTACCAGGTGCTCAAGCTGCAGCGAGTCGCCTTCGGCACGATCGACTTCCACGGCCTCAGGGTCGGCGACGCGCGGGAGCTGACCCAGGCGGAGGTGAGCGAGCTCTACCGGCTGGTCGGCCTGCCGAAGAACCCGCGCGCCTCGGCGCGCGGCCGGTGGCGCGCCCGGCGCGAGGACACCGACGAGGCCCGCCGCGCCCGCGATCGAGCGCGCGCCGAGGGGGCCGCCGAGCCGGCCGCCGAGCCTCCGCGCACGCGGAGCGGCGGGCCGGCGCGCGCGCGGAGCGGCGAGCCGGCGCGCGCGCGGAGCGGCGGGCCGGCGCGCGCGCGGAGCGGCGGGCCGGCGCGCGCGCGGAGCGGCGAGCCGGCGCGCGCGCGGAGCGGCGAGCCGGCGCGCGCGCGGAGCGGCGGGCCGGCGCGCGCGCGGAGCGGCGAGCCGGCGCGCGCGCGGAGCCGCGAGCGCGATCGGGAGGCCGGCCGCGATCGGACGGGCGGCCGGGCCCAGGATCGGAGGCGCGCGCCGGCGACGTCCAGGAGCGATCGGCCCCGCCCCCGGGCCGGCGCGCGCGGCGGAGCGCGAACCGCCGCGCGCGGGCGCGCGAAAACTCCGAAGAGGCGGCGTTGAGCGAAGTGGCGGCGTTGACACCGTCACCCACCCCGGCATACGGTCTGCTGGCCCATGGAATTACGCGCGTTTAGTGTCCTGGATTCGCTTCAGCCGCAGGTGACCGGGTTCCTCCAGACCGTCTCCCAGGGCTTCATGCCGCTCGAGCAGCAGGCCTCGCTCTTCATCGAGATCGCTCCCGGCATCGCCATCAACCAGCTCACCGACGCCGCGCTCAAGGCGACCGACGTCCAGCCCGGCATGCAGATCGTCGAGCGCGCCTACGGGATGCTCGAGATCCACCACGACGACCAGGGCCAGGTGCGGGTCGCCGGCGACGCCATCCTCCAGCGCATGGGCTGCCGCCGCGAGGATCGCCTGCGCCCGCGCATCGTCTCCTCGCAGATCATCACGGGGCTCGACAACAAGCAGTCCCAGCTCATCAACCGCATGCGCCACGGAGACATGATCGTCGCCAACGAGGCGCTCTACATCCTCGAGGTCCACCCGGCCGGCTACGCCGCGTTCGCCGCCAACGAGGCGGAGAAGGCCTCGCCCATCAACATCCTCGAGTTCGTCAGCTTCGGCGCCTTCGGCCGCATGTGGCTGGGCGGCGGCGAGGCCGAGATCCACGAGGCGGCCCGCGCCGCCGAGGCGGCGCTGTCGTCGCTCGACGGCCGCAAGAACGAGGGGTAAAGCCCGCTCCCCTCTGCTAGGCTCCGGCATGGCACGAGATCTGGAATCCGCGCCGTTCGGCCCGGGCGGCGAGTACGCCGTGGACGCCGACGTCGCCCGCCGCCTGCTGTCGCTCGCCCTCGAGCGCGGCGGCGACTACGCCGACCTCTACTTCGAGTACCGCACCTCGGCCGACTACGTCCTCGAGGAGGAGCAGGTCAAGGCGGTCGGCCGCGGCATCTCGATGGGGCTCGGCGTGCGCGTCCTCAAGGGCGACGCGACCGGCTACGCCTACAGCGAGGACCTGTCGTTCGAGCGCATGGCCCACGCGGCGCGCACCGCCGGCCAGATCGCCTCCGGCGGCGGCGCGCCGGCGCCGGTCGGCATCCAGCCGGTGGTGCTGCCGGACTTCTACCCGGTCGAGCAGCCGTCGCTGGCGATGCCGCCGGAGGAGAAGCTATCGCTCTTGCGCACCGCCGATCAGGCGGCGCGCCGCCACGACTCGCGCATCACCAAGGTGGAGGCCTCGCTGGTCGAGCAGATCCGCGAGGTGCTGGTGGTCACCTCCGACGGCCGCTGGGCGCAGGATCGCCAGCCGCTCATCCGGTTCGGCGTGCGCGGGGTGGCCGAGGACAAGGGCAAGTGGCAGAGCGGTAGCTCCGGCGGCGGCGGCCGCTTCGGCCTCGACTACTTCGAGGGGGACCGCCACAGCCCGGCCTGGCACGGCGACGAGGCCGCGCGCATCGCCATCGCCATGCTGGACGCCCGCGAGGCGCCGGCCGGCGAGCTCGAGGTGGTGCTGGCGGCGGGCGACTCCGGCATCCTCCTGCACGAGGCGGTCGGCCACGGCCTCGAGGCGGACTTCAACCGCAAGGGCACCTCGAACTACTCCGGCCAGGTCGGCAACAAGGTCGCGTCCGACCTCTGCACGGTGGTGGACGACGGCACCGTGCCGAGCTCGCGCGGCTCGATCAACGCCGACGACGAGGGCAACCCGGGCCGGCGCAACGTGCTCATCGAGGGCGGCACCCTGGTCGGCTACCTGCACGACCGGCTGTCGGCGCGGCACTACAAGGTGGCCGAGTCGGGCAACGGCCGGCGGCAGTCGTTCCGCCACATGCCGATGCCGCGCATGACCAACACCGCGCTCATGGCCGGCCCGCACCACCCGGAGGAGATCATCTGCTCGGTCAAGCGCGGCGTGTACGCGACCCGCTTCTCCGGCGGCCA
>Ga0079224_100010846_pt1 | contig 12517 bp, 11 predicted proteins | sample Stecom2015_FD_80414 | JGI IMG/M metagenome (GOLD analysis project Ga0079224, IMG submission 80414) | Agricultural soil microbial communities from Utah to study Nitrogen management - Steer compost 2015 | ecosystem: Environmental > Terrestrial > Soil > Agricultural land | place: USA: Utah...
ACCACGATGTCTCGCGTGATCGCCTGATCCACGCGGTGGCGGAACTCGGTGTACGGGCCCTCATCGAGAACCTCCAGCCCTGAACGGGTGAGGCGGTCGACCACGTCCTCCCGGCGCGCCACGTACGTGTTCCACGAGATGCCCATGGCGCCGCCGGGCTTGAGCAGCTCCGTCCAAACCGGAACCGCCTCGGTGAGCAGATCGAGCGGGCTGCGCCGCAGGCCCTCCACCGCAGTACGGCTGCCGTGCGCCACACCGTACGGCGCGTCGGCGACGACGAGGTGGAACGACCGTGCCTTGAAGAACTCGCCGGACCGGACGGTGTCGGCGAGCACCACGTCGAGCGTGAGCGTGTCGCCGGCTCGGTACTCCTCCTTGGTCGGGGCGAGGGTCACGGTGAGCCGGCGGCCCACGACGCGCTTGTTGCGCCGGACGGGTCCAAGGTCGGTGTGATGCTTGATCCGCTTGCGCTTCAGGTAAGCCTGGATGAAGGCGACGTAGGCGTCGAAATCGCGGGCGTCCAGGTCGACGCCGGCGGCGTGATAGCCGTAGATCAAGGCCTGGTTTAGCGTGGTCCCTCGGCCGCAGAGCGGATCAAGTACGCGCAGCTTGCTGGTCAGCGCCTCGCCCGCCCAATCGGAAGCGAGCAGCGTCACATTCAGCAGCAGCTTGGTGAACTGCTCGTTGGTCTTGCCGTGGTACTTCTGGATGGTGACCAGGTCGTCGTCGAACCGGTCGCCGCGGCGAAGCTCGATGGGTCGTAGCAGGCCGTCCTCGCGGGCAAACAGGGCATAAGCCGTGGCGGCCTTCGAGAGGTACGCAACGTCCTGTTCGGACAGTTTGTCGGCGCCGAAGGTGATGTACTCGACGCCGGCGATGGTCTCGGCGCCGATGTCGGTCAACCGTCCACCCAGTACGGACTGATTGAAGATCTCGAGCTCGGCGCAGGTGAGCCTGGTGGACGCCTCGGCGTACACCCGGTTCGCCGAGGGCAGCATCAGCATCGCGTACTCGCCCATCAGCCACAGCGTGGCACAGCCGCCGGCGGGACATGGCGGCGGCCAGCCCGCGACCGTAATCTTGCAGGACGTGTACACCGGTACCGCGGTCTTTGACCTGTTGCTGCCGCCGGACTCGCGATCCCTCAAGGCCAAGCGGTCGTACGTGCGGCCGATCGTCGCCGCACTGCGCCGGTTCGAGGTCGCTGCCGCCGAGGTCGGCCTGACGGACCTGTACGGACGGGCCGAGATCGGCGTCGCGGTCGTCGCCGCCGACCCGACCCACGTACGGGAGGTCCTTGACAGGTGCGAGCGGCTCGTCTTCTCCCGGCCGGAGGTGGAGGTCCTCTCCACCCGGCGGCGCGTACATGGTGACGACGACTGACCGCGCGGCGCCAGGGCGGCGTGCGCCGACCGGGTAAGGTCGAGTTGGTCGGCATCCTCTGGCACATCCACTGACTCCCGGAGGTGGGCGAGATGACAGACCCGACCAAGGTCCGCCGGCATGCGGAGCGAGTTCGAGAACTGGTCGCGGAGGCCATCCGGACCCAGATCAAGGACCCTCGCCTCGGCATGATCACGATTACCGACTCTCGGCTGACGGCCGATCTTCGGGAGGCCACCATCTACTACACGGTCATGGGCGACGCGGCCGAGCAGGAGGCCACAGCTGCCGCCCTCGACAGCGCCCGCGGGATGCTGCGCGGCACGGTCGGCCGAGCGCTTCGGCTCAAGCACTCGCCGTCGCTCACCTTCGTTCGTGACGAGGTACCGGAGACTGTCCGGCACATCGACGAGCTCATCGCCGCCGCTCGGGAGTCCGACGCGAAGGTGCATCAGCTCGCCGCCAACGCGTCCTACGCGGGCGACGCCCAGCCGTACCGCATCGTGCCGGACGAGGACGACGCGCTCGACGAGGACGAAGATGGCGCCGACGAGTCCACTGCGGGCAACGGCGGCCGCCCCCGGCGCTCAGTGAGCGAGCACAGGTGAATGTCGCCTCGCCGACCGCTGGTGCGTCCACACTAGACACTGAGTTGGCGCCCGCGGCCGACGCGGTCTTGAGCACCCGGCGCGACGCGCCGGTGTTGCTGGTGTGCCATGTGAATCCCGACGGCGACGCGCTGGGTAGCATGCTCGCCGTCGGGCTCGGCCTTCGCCGGCTCGGGTTCAGTTCGGTTCAGGCCACCTTCCCCGAGCCGTACGGCGTTGCCAAGCCGTTCCAGTTCCTACCTGGACTCGACCTGCTGGTGCCACCGGACCAGGCTTACCCCAGGCCGGGACTGGCGGCCAGCTTCGATGCCGCGAGCCCGGCCAGGCTGGGTGAGGTGCTGCCGGCATGCGAGGCGGCGCCGCGCTTCCTCATGCTCGACCATCACGCCTCGAACACTGGGTTCGGCTCGCACCGGCTGCTCGACGCCCGCGCCGCCGCAACCGCCGTCATCGCGGCGCGGCTGCTCGACCAGCTCGGCGTGTCGTACGACCCGCAGATCGCCACGTGCCTGTATGTGGGTCTGTCCACCGACACCGGCTCATTCAAGTACGACACGACGACTCCCGAGGTACTGGAGTTGGCGGCACGCCTGGTGGCGGCCGGGGCGGCGCCGGCCGAGATCGCCCTGCACGTCTTCGACACCCGGCCCTTCGCCGCCGTACGCCTGCTCGCCGATGTCGTCGGCCGGGCCGAGCTCGAGCCCGACGCCGCGGGTGGGTACGGTCTGGTGTGGACATACGCGACGGACGAGGAACTGCAACGGTACGGCCAACCGGTGCAGGTCCTCGAGAGCTTCATGGACGTGGTACGCACCACCGCCGAGGCCGACGTCGCCTGCCTCATCAAGCCCGCGGGACCCGGGCTCTGGTCGGTATCGCTGCGCAGCAAGGGTGCGATTGACGTCGCCGCCGCGGCCGTCGCGCTCGGCGGAGGCGGGCATCGGCTCGCCGCCGGGTTCACCGGCCGCGGCGAGCTCGCCGATGTGGTGGCGGCGGTCCGTCGCGAACTGGCGCGGGCCGCTGCGGCCTCCCGACAATAGCCCACAGCCTTGACCTGCGGCGGGTGCCCGCGAAGCCGCGCCCTGCGGGCACCCACCGGGTAGGTGGTGCGATGTGATCAGCTCCAGTTGATCGAGAAGCTGTTGTTGGTGAACGCGGACGTCCCGTTCGTACCGCTGATCTCGAAACCGAACTGGCACTCGCCGATGGTCACGTCACCCCACCATCCTTGGGCGCGTAGCCAGTTCACGATGGCTCGGATGTCGACAGTGCCGGAGTTGGTTTGGCTGGTCCGCAGGAAGGAGAAGACCGCGTTCGAGCCGTTGGAGCCGCGGTAGACGTTCCACGTGTGTCCACCAACGCTCACATTGCGGAACGCGGGGACGGCGCCGTTGGCGTCGTACTGCTCCGCGATCGGACCGACAGCGCCATTCCAGTTCATCCACAGCATGACCTCGTATGCCCAGTTGCTGGTCCAGATGTCGTACGCCGTGGCGTAGTTGCCGGTGCTGGGAACAGTGACGTTGAAGGAGCTCGTCAGCGAGTTCAGCGAGCTCACGGTCCGGTTGACGGAGCCTCGAACGGTGTGTGGGTAGGACTTCACGCCCGAGGTCATCGGGTGGTCCGCGATGACGCCCCAGTTCGTCCCGCTCCGCGCCCAGATCGTCTGGCTCCCGAAGCCGGAACCCCAGATGTTGTTGTAAAGGGTGAAACCGTTGTTGGTCCACGTGTCCCATCGCCCCGACGCGACCCATACCGCATCTGAAGGGACACCGGGCGGAGCAGTGCTGGTCGGCGGCGGGCTCGTCGTGGTCGGTGGATTGGTCGTGGTCGGTGGATTGGTCGTGGTCGGTGGATTAGTCGTGGTTGGTGGACTCGTAGTGCTGGGCGGGCCGGAGACGCCGCCGGTGCAGACGGTTCCGTTGAGGGTGAAGGTCGCCGGTACCGGGTTGCTGTTGTTGTTCCACGTACCGTTGAAACCGAACGACGTGGTCGCGTTCGTCGCCAGGTTGCCGTTGTAGCTGACGTTTTGGGCCGTGACCTGCGAGCCACTCTGGCTGATTGCGGCGTTCCAGTACTGGGTTACCTGCTGGCCGGACGAGAAGGTCCAACCCACGGTCCAGCCGTTGATGGGGTCACCGAGGTTCCGGACGATCACGGTGGCCCCGAACCCACCCGGCCACTGGGCGTCGATCGTGTACTGGACGGAGCATCCGGTGGCTGCGGATGCGGGGAGCGCGGCGAACGCGACGGTTGCCGCAGCCGCGGTAAGGACCGCGATGCCTGCCGCCACGGCAGGGGGACGTTTGAGCATGAGCCGACCTTTCCCTGATCCGATGCCGGACGGCGGTCGTCGATGTCACCAGGCAGCGAAGGGCTCCCGGCGGCGTCGAGATCGACAGCCGGCGTGGGCATTGGTTAAGTTTGTTTTATCGATAAACTTAGGCACAGCCATCGACATCGGTCAAGGGATGCTCCTTAAGCGTCGCATGCGACATCGCCGATCGCCGAGCGGAGCCGTCGCGCGTCGGTGGATGGCTAGGCTGCAAAGGTATGGCCGGCCGATGAGTCCGAGGTACGGAGGCGGTCTACATACCGACACCGCACGATTCGAGGGGGCACGACCATGGCCAAGGTCATCTCAACGCTGTTCATCTCCGCCGACGGTGTGGCCGAGATCGACCCGGACTGGCACTTCCCGTACTTCGACGAGAACATGGGGCGGGCCGTCACAGAGGACTACGGCACCGCCGACGTGCTGCTCATCGGTCGCGTCACCTACGACAGCTTTGCCGGAGCGTGGCCAGAGCGGGAACTGGCGGGTGAGGAGGACGCGCCGCTCGCCAAGCAACTCGGCGACATGCGCAAGGTCGTCGTCTCCCGTCAACCGTTGGAGTTCTCGTGGCGCAACAGTGAACTGATCCAGGGTGACCTGCTCGATGCCGTCAACGCGCTCAAGGCCGACGCCAGCGTCAAGGGCATCCTCATTCCCGGGTCGATCTCCGTGGTGCAGCAGTTGCTCGCCGCCGGCCTCATCGACGAACTGCGTCTGCTGGTTCATCCCGTCGCGGCACGCAAGGGCCGCCGGCTCTTCGACGACGGCGACACTCCATACCATCTGCGCGTGACGGCGACCGAGGTGTTTCCGACCGGTGTGATCCGCGTGATCTACTCGCCAACCGAGGCCCCGGCCAAGGTCGGGTACGACGACATCAAGGACCAGGTACCCCGAGGGCAATAGCGCCGTGTGAACCAGGTACGGCATTGCAACGGCGCCCGACCACCGTCCACCGTGCTATGTGGGGTGTCGAGCGGCCCGCCGCCGACCCCGTCGAGTTCGTGGGGTGTCCTCGAGCCATGAGTTGCGCAGAAGGTGACCCTGGGTGCCACTGTCCACTTCGGTCTATTTCCAACGCGCCACCGGCCATAGGCCATAGGGGGTGATGAGCGCGGCCGAGTCGTCGCTCGGAGGTCGCCCGCACAGGCAAGATCGTCCTCGTGCGCCACGGGTAGCCTTTTCATTACGCATTGAGTTGACCCTGCGACGGCCGCGTGTCCGAACTCGGACTCCGGAAGAATTCAGGGCCGACTCGGGGTTTGGACCTAACCGGCACCGGGTCCAACCAGTAACAATCGAAACCATGGACCAGCACCACCCGGCAGAGGCGCCGGCAGTCCGTGCCTGGGATCGTCCGATCATCGTCATGCCTACGTTCGCGTTGGTCGCGGCCGTGGGCGGGTTGTTCGGCTCCTTCACGCTCGAGGCCAACCTCCTCGTGCTCGCCGCCGGCGGCACGCTGTTCTGGCTCGGCTTGACCGGCCGGGTCGCGCGCCGGCCCGCGCCGAGCCGGCTCGCCCCCGGCTTTGCGTGGTGGTTCGCCCCGCTGGCGCTGTTCGCGGCCGTGGAGCTGTTCACGTTCGCGATGAAGGATCCGGTCAACTGGCCGACGCTGTCCCTGCTTGCCGATCCGGTGCTGGAGAACTATCTGGCCCGTGCCGCGTGCTACTTCGGCTGGCTCACCGCCTTCTGGGGGCTGGTGCGGCGATGACCAAGGTGCTCGTGATCGCCCTGTTCGTCTTGGCGTTCGCCGCGTTCGCGGTCCTCGGGTGGCTGGCGCGCAGCGAGGATTCGAAGATCCCGAGTTTCGGCGACGTGGCGGCCATCGTCATGCAGTACGAGGTCGGCCGGATTCCCGTGGGCCGGATCGCGGTCCTGGGGTTCTGGTGGTGGGTCGGCTGGCACTTCTTCGCCCGCTGATCAAATGACGTCTCGCTGATCAGGCCGGCCCGAGGAGGGCAGCGCTCAAACAATTTTGTCCCGCATCGCGGGAAGTCGCGTCAGGCCGTGGGACTGAACGCTAGTTTAGACACGTGCGCAGCGCCCTGATTCTTGGTCGCCGCGGCGGGATCTGCAGTTAGCAGGCCAGCTCCCCGCCGCGGTGTTCGTGCGCTGGCCCGGGGAGCGATGGCGAGAGCCCACCCAACACCTCTCCGCCGCGAATGCGTGATCACAAGCAGCGATTCGCTTCTCCCCGATGAGAGCCGGTGATCCCGGCCGCTCAGGTGAACACCACACTCGCAGACTTCCAGTCCCGCAGCTCGCTTGGTGCGCTCAGGCGCACGGCGGAAAGGCCAGTCCAGTCATGAGTGACAAGCAGAAGCCACAGCCCAAGCCGCAACCGACCCCGCCGCCCGACACCGCCCGGCAGGCACTGCAGCAGTCGATGGATCGCCGCTGGTAAGCCTGGTGAATCGCCCCCACGCAGGTCCCTCGCGGGCCCGCGTGAGGTAAGTACCTCAGGTGGTGCCGCCACTTACCTCTAGGCGTGGCATTGTGCCACCATAGGTCGAGTGGAGAGGGGTGGCACCACGGCGGCAACGCCGCCGAGCCAGACGCCGAGCCTGCGTCGAGTAGCCGCGCTGGCGCTACCCACGCTGGTGGTGCTGGCCGCGGAACCGCTTTATCTCCTGGTCGACACGGCCGTCGTCGGCCACCTTGGTCGGGTCGAGCTCGCCGCGCTGGCGCTCGGCGGCGGAGTGCTCGCCATCGCGGTCTGGCTGGGCAATGTCCTCGCGTACGGCACGACCGGTCGCGCCGCGCGACAGTTCGGAGCCGGAGACCGATCCGAGGCGGTGATCGAGGGCGTTCAGGCCTCGTGGCTTGCGATCGTCGCTGGTCTGACGATGGCCTTGCTGGCCCAAGTCGGGGCCGGCCCGATCATCCGGATGCTCGCCGGTGGCGAGACCGACGTGGCCGTCGCCGCCACCGGATGGCTACGCATCGCGGCATGGGGCGCGCCCGGCCTGTTGCTGGCCATGGCTGGCAACGGGTGGATGCGCGGCATACAGGACACGCGGCGGCCATTGCGCTATGTCGTCGGTGCCAACGCCCTGTCGGCGGTGCTCTGCCCGGTGCTCGTCTATCCGGTGGGACTTGGCCTCACCGGCTCGGCGATCGCCAACGTCACGGCTCAGACCCTCGGCGGGTTGCTGTTCGTCCGCGCGCTGCTCGCTGAACGCGTACCGCTCGCGCCCCATCCCGCTCGCCTGCGTCGGCAGGTGGTGGTGGGTCGAGACCTGCTGATCCGCGGCGCGGCGTTCCAAGCCTGCTTCCTCTCGGCCGCTGCGGTTGTGGCGCGGTACGGGCCGGCCGCCCTGGGCGCGCACCAGATCGCCTTCCAGCTCTGGATGTTCTGTGCCCTCGCGCTCGACGCCCTCGCCATCGCCGCACAGGCGCTCGTCGGTGCCGCCCTCGGTGCCGGGGCCGCCACGCAGGCCCGCCACACGGCGCGGCGGATCGGCTGGATCGGTGGTCTCAGCGGGCTGGCACTCGGCGTCGTCATCGCGGCCGGCACGACGCTGATCCCGGCGCTGTTCACCTCAGATCCGCAGGTGCGCGCCGCGGCCCTGATCGCCTGGCCGTGGTTCGCCGTCATGCAACCCATCGCCGGCGTGGTGTTTGCCCTCGACGGCGTGCTTATCGGCGCCGGGGACGTACGCTTTCTGCGCGACCTGACCGTCGTGGCCGCGCTCGGCTTCTTCCTCCCCGCGATCTGGCTCAGCTACCTGGCCGGCCTCGGGCTCGGCGGGGTCTGGGCGGGGCTGACCCTGTTCGTGGTTGTTCGCCTGGCGGGCCTGCTCGGTCGGGTCCGCGGTACCCGGTGGGCCGTCGTGGGCGCCGCCCGCTGAACAGGTTCGGCTGCCCGAGTGCCCGCTCAACGACTCCGCCCCCGACGCGTCGTGCCGATGTCGCTGGCCCGGCACCGGGCTCGATCGGCTGATCGCTGCGTCTGCGAAGCTAGGGTCTGCAACCACGTCGGTATGGGGGGGGAGATGAGCCGGGACGGTCTGATCGTGGTGGACAAGCCGGGCGGCATGACCTCGCACGACGTGGTCGCACGGATCCGCCGCATCGCCGGCACCCGCCGGGTCGGGCACGGCGGCACGCTGGACCCGATGGCGACCGGCGTCCTCGTCATCGGTGTGGAACGGGCGACCCGCCTGCTGACCTACCTCGTCGGCGCCGACAAGAGCTACACGGCGACGGTGCGCCTCGGCGCCACCACAGTGACCGACGACGCCGAGGGCGAGGTGACGGCGTGGACGTCGCCAAGCGGTCTGACCGAGGCGGCGGTGCGGAAGGCGGCGGCCGGGTTCGTCGGCGAGATCGACCAGGTGCCGAGCGCCGTCAGCGCCATCAAGGTGGGCGGCGTGCGTTCGTATGCCCGCGCCCGCCGCGGCGAGGCGGTGGCGCTCGCCCCCCGTCGGGTGAGGATCAGCCGGCTCGATGTCGTGGCCACCCGAGCAGGGACGGCCGAGGGGCATGAGGTGTTCGATGTGGACATTGAGGTGGACTGCTCCTCCGGCACCTACGTACGGGCGATCGCTCGCGACCTCGGTGCGGTGCTGGGTGTGGGCGGGCACCTCATCGCGCTTCGCCGTACGGCCGTTGGCAGCTTCACGCTGGCGGAGGCGGTCACGCTGGAAGAGCTGGCGCAGCGGCCCGAGCCGGTGAGCATCCCGTTGGCCACGGCGGTCGCTCGTTGCCTGCCACGGCGCGACGTGGACGCGGCGCTCGCCCGCACCCTGTCGCACGGAGGGACGCTGCCCGCCGCGGGAATCGCCGGGCCGTACGGGGTGTTCGCACCGGACGGGCGGGTCGTGGGAATCGTCTCTGAACGCTCGGGGCGAGCCCGAGCGGAGGTCGTCCTGGCTCCGGCCGAGGCGAGCGAAGGGAGCTGATGGTGCAACGGTGGCGTGGCGTTCAGGACGCTCCGGCCGGCTGGGGCCGGTCGGTGGTGACGATCGGCGTCTTTGACGGTGTCCACCGTGGACACCAGCGCATCATCAGGCACACCGTCGAGCGGGCGCGTGACCTCGGGGTCGCCTCCGTGGTGGTGACCTTCGATCCGCATCCGTCCGAAGTGGTACGCCCGGGTTCGCATCCCGCGGTGCTCACCGAACCGGCGCGCAAGGCCGAGCTGATCGAGGAGCTCGGCGTCGACGTGCTCTGCGTCATCCCGTTCACGGTGGAGTTCTCGCGCCTCTCGCCCGAGACCTTCGTGCATGACGTGCTGGTGGAGCATCTCCACGCGAGCGAGGTCGTGGTCGGGGAGAACTTCCGGTTCGGCCACAAGGCGGCCGGCGATGTCGAGCTGCTCCGTCGGCTCGGCCGGACGTTTGGCTTCACCGTGGAGTCGGCACACCTCGTGGGCGGCTCGGAGCAGGTTCCGGTGGTCTCCTCGACGTACATCCGCAGCTGTGTGGACGCCGGGGACGTCGAGGCGGCGGCCGCCGCGCTCGGCCGGCCCCACCGGCTCGAGGGGATCGTCATCCGTGGCGACGGCCGCGGTCGGGAGCTTGACTTCCCCACCGCCAACCTCATGACCTCCGCGCATGCCGCGGTTCCCGCCGACGGGGTATACGCGGCGTGGGCGATCCTTCGCACCCACAAAGAGCCGCTGCGGGCAGCGGTCTCGGTCGGCACGAACCCGACCTTCGCCGGGCGGGAGCGGCGCGTCGAGGCGTACCTGCTCGACTTCGCGGCGGACATCTACGGTGAGCGGCTCGCCCTCGACTTCGTCGCCCGGCTGCGCGAGATGAGGCGCTACGACGGCGTTGCCCCACTCGTGGAGCAGATCCGCCGGGACGTGGAGCAGACCCGCGCGCTCCTCGAGACGCCACCCGGCTCACCGTCCTGATCCCATTCAGCCGTGATCATGAACCGCGGGTCATGATCAGGGCTCGGAAAGCGCTTTCCCTTCATGATCGTGGCGATCTTGACGCCGGCGTTCAGTGATCGAGTGCAGGTGGGGTAATCTTTCGGTCGACACCGGGTAACCGGTGTGGTCCCGTCTGCCTGCACGACGCCGCGGGTGCGGGATCTGGGAAATCCACCCGACCGTTAGGGAGAACATGGCGCTCGACCAGGCCACCAAGGCCAAGATCGTCAAGGAGTTCGGCCGGAGCGAGGGCGACACTGGCTCGCCTGAGGTCCAGATCGCGCTCTTGACGCACCGGATCAACCAGCTCACCGAGCATCTGAAGCAGCACAAGCACGACCACCACAGCCGGCGGGGCCTGCTCATCCTCGTCGGCCAGCGCCGTCGACTCTTGGCCTACCTGGCCAAGGTCGACATTCAGCGCCGCCGGGCCGTCGCCGAGAAGCTCGGTCTGCGCCGATGACGTTGACCGGGGGAGCGTGCGGGTGTCGAGTGGCACGCCGCCGCTCCCCCGATCATGATGGAACGGCTCCATACCAGCGAGCGGGCATGTGCGGTGCGCCCCGCATGCCGGAAACCACCCACATAAACCCAGATTGGGAACATTGATCCAGTAGTTACGCCGGCACGGGGAGCGGGTCGGCGGCCCGCCGACACACGTCGGTCCTCGGTAGTGGTCCCCGGGACGCGCACCGCGCGGCCCGAGGGCTTCGATCGAAGACCGACCGCGGCGCAAGCTCCCCCGGGCGTACCCGAAACAAGGGAGAAAAGCGCATATGACCGAGCAGACAACCCTCGGTACACACCACAGCAAGGCGGTCATCGACAACGGCTCGTTCGGAACTCGTGAAATCGTCTTCAGCACCGGCCGGCTTGCCCGGCAGGCCGCTGGATCGGCGACGGCTCAGCTCGGCGATACGGTCGTGCTCTCCGCCACGACCGCGAGCAAGCAGCCTCGCGACCAGTTCGACTTCTTCCCACTGACGGTCGACGTCGAGGAGCGAATGTACGCCGCGGGTCGGATCCCGGGTTCGTTCTTCCGCCGTGAGGGGCGGCCGAGCGAGGACGCCATCCTGACCTGCCGGTTAATCGACCGCCCGCTCCGCCCCTCGTTCGTCAAGGGACTGCGCAACGAGGTACAGGTCGTGGCGACCGTGCTCGCACTCGACCCGGAGCACCCGTACGACGTCGTCGCCATCAACGCCGCGTCGTTGTCCACCAAGCTTGCCGGGCTGCCGTACTCGGGCCCGGTCGGCGCGACCCGGATGGGGCATGTCGACGGCACGTGGGTCGCCTTCCCGACCCACTCGGAACTGGAGCGGGCCACCTTCGACATGGTCGTCGCCGGGCGGGTGCTACCCGACGGTGACGTCGCGATTATGATGGTCGAGGCAGAGGCGACGCCCCACACCATCCGTCTCGTGGCGGAGGGCGCCCCGAAGCCCACCGAAGAGGTGGTGGCCAGCGGGCTCGAGGCGGCCAAGCCGGCGATCCGGGAGCTCTGCCGGGCGCAGGAGGAGCTCGCCGCCATCGCGGCGAAGCCGGTCGTCGAGTTCCCCATCTTCCTCGACTACGAGTCCGACGTGTACGAGGCGGTCGAGCAGGCGGTGCGCGAGGACATCGCCGAGGCGCTGCGCATCGCGTCCAAGCAGGACCGTGAGGAGGCCCTAGACCGCATCCGCGACCAGGCATACGAGCGGCTTGGCTCGCGGTTCGAGGGGCGAGAGAAGGAGATCGCGGCGGCGTTCCGGGCCGTGACGAAGCAGGAGGTCCGAGCCCGCGTCCTCCGCGACCAGGTACGCATCGACGGGCGCGGCCCGCGCGACATCCGCCCCCTCACCGCCGAGGTCAACGTGCTGCCGCGGGTACACGGCTCGGCACTCTTCGAGCGCGGCGAGACGCAGATCCTCGGGGTCACCACGCTCAACATGCTGCGCATGGAGCAGACGCTGGACACGCTCTCGCCCGAGAAGACCAAGCGATACATGCACAACTATAATTTCCCGCCGTACTCCACCGGGGAGACCGGTCGCGTCGGTGCGCCGAAGCGGCGCGAGATCGGCCACGGAGCGCTCGCCGAACGGGCACTCATTCCGGTGTTGCCGTCCCGCGAGGAGTTCCCGTACGCCATCCGCCAGGTCTCCGAGGCGCTGGGCTCGAACGGCTCGACGTCGATGGGCTCGGTCAGCGCATCCACCCTGTCGCTGCTCAACGCCGGTGTGCCGCTGCGCGCACCCGTCGCGGGCATCGCCATGGGTCTCATCTCCGACCAGGTCGACGGCGAGACCCGTTACGCGGCGCTGA
>Ga0079224_100010847_pt1 | contig 12516 bp, 7 predicted proteins | sample Stecom2015_FD_80414 | JGI IMG/M metagenome (GOLD analysis project Ga0079224, IMG submission 80414) | Agricultural soil microbial communities from Utah to study Nitrogen management - Steer compost 2015 | ecosystem: Environmental > Terrestrial > Soil > Agricultural land | place: USA: Utah...
CCGACGCTCGCCTGGAAGTAGCTCACGGCCCGGGCCGTAATGTCGTCCGCATTGGACTGGAAGCCGTATGGCGTGTCGAGTAGGACGGCCGGACGGTCGCCGACCCGCTCAAAGATCGAGCGGTGTGCCTTGACCATCGTGGGGGCGGTCTCGCCCGAGCCCATGATGACGAGCAGCCCTGGCATCCAATGCTCCTGTACCGGACCGGTTCGGCAGGCAGTCCGGTCGCAATCTAGCTCGCCGGACTGACAGTGCGCCGCAGCGCTACCCGAAGCAACCGCCGGCCCAGGATGCCGGAGGAGGCTGCGAGGGCCAGGTGGGCATGCCCGCTCCATTTGCGCCTGCGAAGCGCGACCGCGGTGAAACGGCGTGCCCTCGCCAGATCCCCGGCACCGGCATACCAGCACGCGATGGCTGCGCTGATGCGGGCATGCCGGTCCGGGTCATCGACGAGCTCCGGATGGCGGCTCAGCAGCCATCGCAGTGCGCGCGCCCGGGCCAGGCAGGCGCCGGGGCCTAGGTCCGTGGGACGCCACAGGACACGCACCAACGGTTGGTCCACGTGGGCGATCGGTCCGCGCTTCGCGGCGCGGAGCAAGAGGTCGAGCTCCTCACCCTCGGGGGGAGCATTCTCGCAGAGCAGGCCGATGCCGCCGCGGGCTTGGTCGGTAGCGACGCTGCGCTGCACGGCGAGGAAACCCGACGCATGCAGGAACCGGCGATCGGCGGTGCACAGGTCAGCCACACCCATTCGGTCCCGCCCGACCTGCAGGGCTAGGCGAGTGTTGCCGTACTCGACCTCGACACCGCACGTGCTGAGCACCGAGTCGGGTCGGCACCGCAGTGCCGCGACCTGGGCGGTGAGCTTCTTCGGTGACCACACGTCGCGGTCGTCGCAGATTGCCACCAGCTCGCAGTCGCCGACGGCAAGGATGCCGGTGTTGCGGGCGCCGGCTCGGCCTGGCGTACGCCAGTTCTCGAGCACCAGGACCGGACGCTCACCGCTTCGCGCCAGCGTCCAGTCGGGCTGGGCCTCATCGAATACCACGACGGTTCGCAGGGAACCGGGGTAGTCCTGGCCGTCGACCGAGGCGAGCGCGCGCCGGACGAGGTTCGGCCGGTCACCGGTGACGATCACGACGCCCACGCTGGGCCAGGGCCGCCGGGGTGCCGGGATCCACACGGCAGAGCCGGCAAACCGTGAGGCATTCGAACGCACCGCACCCACCACACACCTCGACGTCTTCCATCAGACCTAACGAGGGGTGAAATGTCCGGATACGTCCCGGACGAGGTGGTGAAGGCCTCGCGTCAGCCCTGCCCGCTCGTACGAGCCCGGGGTGTTTCTGTCCACGGCCCGCCCGGTCCCGGCCGCCCGCCCGGTCTCGACCGCCCCGCCGTCCCCGGCCGCTCAGCCGGTCCTGGTTGGTCGGCGGCCTGCGCCGGTTGGTCGGCGGCCTGCGCCAGTTGGTCGGCCGGCCCCGGCTGGTCGAGCTCGACCTGCTTGACCGCCGTCGTCGGCGCGGTCATCGCGTCTCGTAGCTCGGTGAGCCACACCTCCGGCGGCTGACCGTCACCGTGCGGGAAGAGCGGGTCGGGGGCCACCGCGATCGCTGGCACCACGACCGCACCCAGCACCCGGACGCCCACGCGAGCGAGCTGCGTCGCGGCGTCGGCGACGTCGGCGTGGCTGCTCCGGCCCAACTCCACGACCAGGATGGCTACGTCGGCGACGCCCGCGAGGCTCTGCGCATCGGCGCCGGATGCCGTGGGTGGCGCCTCCAGCACGAGATAGCGCGCCTGGTGCTGCAGGGCCGCGATCGCGTGCCGGGCGCCCTCGGACTGCAGTAGGCCGCCGGCGCTCGCGGTCCCACCCGGTGTCACCACCCGCAGGTGTGGCGTCCGTGCGGCCTTCTGCAACGCGTCGGCGAGTGCCGTCCGGCCAGCCAGCACATCGGTGAGGCCTGGGATGTCTCCGACGTCGAAGAGTTGCGCGAGCGTGACCGCCGCCGACCCGATCTCCGGTACGTTCGTCCCGACGACGATCACCTCGTTGTCCGCCCGTGCCAATGCTGCCGCGAGATTGGCAGTGACCACAGTGGAGGCACAGCCCGAGCTTGCCGAGACCACCAGCAGGATCCGGTCCTCGGGCCGCAACGCGGCGACGAGCTCGTTGCGCAGCCGGTGAAACGCCCGGCCCGCCGGGTGATGCGGGGGGAGCAGCCGCCCCGGCAGCGTCTCGCTGTCGTCCGTTGTGGACCGCACGCCTGGCAGTTCCGCGAGCAGCGCGACACCCGAGCGCTGCACGACGTCCGAGGCATGCCGCACCCGGCGCGAGAGCTGATCCCGCACCACGGCTGCGAGCAAGGCGAGTGCGGTGCCGCTGGCTGCGCCGAGTGCGAAGTACTGCCACGCAACCGGCCGGACCGGCGCGGTGGGCAACTCGGCCTCTCCGATGACGCGACCCGGGTTGATCGTCGTCGTGGCGAGTTCGTTCGCTCGGGCTAGCAGCTGCGCGTTCTGCTCTGTCACGGCCGCCAGGTTGCCGCGCAGCGTGGCGGCCTCGGGTGAGGACTCCGGCACGGACGCGATCCGCTCGTGCAGTGCCGCCGCCTGCTCCTCGAGATCGGCGAGCTTGGCGTTGACGGTGGCGAGCTGTTCCTGGATCGCCGCCTCAGCCGCCTCGGCCCGGTTGGCGAGATAGGCCTCAGCGAATGCCCTAGCACCGGCCTGCGCCGCCTGCGGCGTCTCCGCCTCAAACCGGATCACCAGCACGGAGGTGTTCGGCAGGACCTCGACCGACGCCACGGTCGGCACCGGCACACCCAACCGAGTCCCGGCCGCGATCGCTGTCTCGGTGGAGGCGACCAGCGCCGCCTCAGTGGGCAGGTTCACCTCCGCATCGCCCACCGGTAGCACGAGCACCGACGTCGTCGACTCATAGACCGGCGCGCCGCGGGCCAGCGCGATGCCAGCGGCGACGACGCCGAGGATCAGCCCGAGGCAGACGACCCACGCGTGCCGGCGGACGGTGCGCCCGAGCGCCGAGATTCGGATCGCTTGCATGGTCCCCTCACCGGTCCACGACGGAGGCACCGCGAATCGCCTCCTACCGGCTCAACGTCAACTGATCCTGTGGCGTAACGCCGTCCGCTTGGACCGAGGCTCAGCGTGGAGTCGACCTGCTCCCCAGCGGACGGTCGAGCCACCCCTCGACCACCAGGTGGTTGATGACTGCGGACACCGCGTCGTCGACCGACATCTCGGTGGTATCGATCACGAGATCGGCGTCGTCGGGGACCTCGTACGGGTCGTCGACGCCCGTCATCGCCTTGATCTTGCCTTGGCGAGCACGGGCGTAGAGGCCCTTGCGGTCGCGACCCTCGCAGACCTCAAGCGGCGTTGATACGTAGACCAGGATGAAGCCCGCGCCGGCCTGCTGGGCCAGGCGCCGGGCAGCGGCGCGGGACTGGGCGTACGGCGCGATCGGGCAGCACAAGGCCATGCCGCCGTGCCGGGCGGCCTCCGCCGCGACGAAGCCAATTCGACGCACGTTGGTGTCGCGGTCTTCACGGGAGAATCCGAGTCCGGCGGTGAGGAACCGCCGGGCAACGTCTCCGTCGATGAGGGTCACGGTCCGCTCGCCTGTCTCGGCGAGCTCGTCCGCGACGCCACGGGCAATGGTCGACTTACCAGACCCGGAGAGGCCGGTGAAGAACACCACGACGCCGCGCACGCGCCGCGGCGGGCGGGCCCGAGCTAGTTCTCGTGCGACCGCTGGCGGGGTGTGCCACTCGGGCAGCGGGACGCCGCGGTCGAGCAGGCCGTCGATCTCGTCGGGCGTGAGGGCGGTACGGCGGTGGCGGGGCGGGATATCGTCGGCCGCCCGCCACTGGCCGTCCCGGCCGTCGTAGGCGAGCTCCCGCGGCAGGAGCACCCGCGGGCCGCTGCCGGAGGTCTGCGCGCCGGCCGCGAGCAGGTGGGTCGCCCCGTACGCCTGCGCGACCCGCGCCCGAAGCAGGGCGTCCGCCACGTCGTCGCCACGGCGCCCGAGTGGTACCGCAACGAGCGTGGCCGGCGGCATTCGGTCCCGCGCCGCGAGGACGCTGCGGATGAGCGCCTCTGGCGGCAGCCCATCCGGGCTCGGCGTGGCCACCGGCATGAGGATCAGCACGTGGCCGGCGATGGTCCGGGCAGCGTACGCGATCTGGGCCAGCTGCGGCCGGTGCAAGGGTCGGTCGGCGAAGGCCCCCAGGACCCGACCGGGTGGCAGGGTCGCACGGACCTCCTCGGGCGACAGCCGTAGCCGGCGAAACGAGCCCCGCCCGCTCTCGCCGATGCGCCGCACCGGGCCGCCGACGCCGCTCCAACCCTCGCGCACCGGCCACACGTCCACGGCGTCGAGGGCGGCGACCGGCGCGCCCTCCGGGTCGGTGAGGACGAGCACACGCTTGAGTGGATTGGCCGTGTCCAGTCCAGACACGAGGTCGGCGGGCACGGTGAGGGTGACCGGCACGGGCCACGGCGTACCGTCGGCGAGCTTTCCGGTCTCCGCGATCGACTCCAGGTCGGCCCGGGTGTGGAAGCCGGACAGCGGTGCCAGTGCGCCGAGCAGGAGGAGCTCAAGGTCGGCGAGTTCCCGCACCGAAGGTGCGTACGTCGGTGCCTCGCGGATGAGCTCGTCGGGCAGCGCCCAACCGTTCATAGTTCTCCCTCTGCCGGCCGACCCATAGTTTGGCAGCCGCCCTCCGCAGGGGTCGAGGCCGGCACCGCGCTACTGCGACACGCGGTCGAGCTGAGCGGCGCCGAACGACACGGCGAACCGCTTGCACCAGATGGTGACGCTGGTCAGCCCGGTCAGGTCGGTGCCGGCCGGCACGTCATACACCTGGTTGCCCCGGTTCCCCTTGAGCGGGCCGAGCTCGACGTAGCGGCCATCGTCGAAGACGTGCCAGCCTGCTCGTCCCTCGATGACCGGCGCGTCGGTGAGCCAGACGTGCAGGTCAGGCCCGTCCGAGGTGATGAGGTTCTCGAAGGTGACCTGGATCCGGCCGTCGGCGAGCTGGACCAGGTTCGCCGTGCCGCTCGACTCGTGCTCATGGGAGATGATCTTGCCGGTGGCGAGCAGGACGTTCGCCGGTGGCGCGGGCTCGGACGGGGAGGCGGTCGCGGTCGTTCCTTCGCCCGCGGGCGGTCGTGCGGGCTGAGCGGTGGGTAGGACCTCGTTGATCGTCTTGTTGGTCCACAGCCGCCAGGGCTGGAACCAGTACAGGGCGAAGGCCACACCAGCCGCCAACGCGGCGACCACGATCCAGGCCACCGGCCTGCGCGGGAGCGAGGATGGCACGGCATCAGTCTTGGCCAAGAAGCCGGCCGGGTCACTACCCTGAAGACTGACAAAACAGTTACACCGAAGAGTTGCACCGACGGGGCGGGTGCGCCCGTCCCGCCGCCGGAAGGACACACATGCCGCGCTACGAGTTCCGCTGTCGCTCCTGTGGCGACACCTTCGAGGTCAACCGGCCGATGTCCGCCGCCGGCGATGCGGCAGAGTGCCCGCAGGGCCACTCCGACACCGTGAAGCTGCTCTCGACCGTGGCGCTCGGCGGCCGGAGTAGCACAGGTCCGGTGCAGGCGGCGGCGCCCGCGGGTGGCGGCGGCTGCTGCGGCGGTGCCTGCGGCTGCGGCTAGCGTTCTCACGCGGCAACTGGCCTGGCCCGTCATGATCGCCGTGATCATGACGGGTAAGCGCTTTCCTGACGCCGATCATGACCCGTAGTTCATGATCGGCGCAGAAAGCTTGGCGCAGAAAGCTTGGCGCAGAAGGGGGTCAGCCGGTGTTGCGGAGTCCGGCGGCGATGCCGTTCACGGTGACTAGCAGCGCTCGCTCCAGCTTCTCGTCCGGCGCGGCGCCGTCCCCGCGCCGCTGGGCTTCCCGATGTTGCGCGAGCAGCGCGACCTGCAGGTGGTGCAGGGGTTCCAGGTACGTGTCCCGGACGGCGAGGGTCCGGGACAGCACCGGCTGCGCCTCCAGCAAGGTCGCCGACCCGGTGACGGCGAGGACCTCGGCCACCGTCCGCTCGTACTCGGCCCGGATGGTCTCGAAGATGGGATGCAGCCGCTCCGGCACCAGGGCCTGGACGTAACGCTCCGCGATCGCGAGGTCGGTCTTGGCGAGGGTCATCTCGACGTTGGAGATAAACGTCCGGAAGAAGTGCCACCCCTGGTACATCGCCCGCAGGGTCTCGGCGCGGCCGTTCGCGCGAGCCGCCGCGAGTCCGGAGCCGACCCCGAACCAGCCCGGGACGATCTGGCGGGTCTGGGTCCAGCCGAACACCCACGGAATGGCTCGCAGGGCGGCGAGACCGGCCCCCGCCTCCGGCCGGCGCGGCGGGCGTGAGCCGATGTTGAGCGCCGAGAGCAGCTCGGTCGGGGTGGCCGACCAGTAGTACTCCGGCAGGTCCGGAGCGTCTACAAGGGAGCGGTAGGCGGCGTGCGCAGCGGCCGAGACCTCGTCCATCACGGCGTCCCACCGGGCCATGTCGGCGTCGGTGAGCCGGGGAGTGGTGTGCAGGAGCGCGCTCTGCAACACGGCGGCCATCGTGAGCTCGAGGTTCTCCCGGGCGAGGCCGGGCAGGATGTACTTGTCCGAGATGACCTCGCCCTGTTCGGTCACCTTGATGGCACCGTCGAGCGTCCCGTACGGCTGGGCCAGGATCGCCTCGTGCGTCGGGCCACCGCCGCGGCCAATGGTGCCGCCCCGGCCGTGGAAGAGCCGCAGGCGCACCCCGTGCTTGGCCGCCACGTCACGCAGCGCTCGTTGCGCTCGGTGGATGGACCACTGGGAGGTCGTGATGCCGGCCTCCTTGTTCGAGTCGGAGTAGCCGAGCATGACCTCCTGCACGTCGCCGCGCGACCGCACCAGGCGCCGGTACGCGTCGATGCTCAGCAGGTCATCGAGGAGCTCTCCGCCGGACTCGAGCTCAGCGATCGACTCGAGGAGCGGAACGAACCCGATCCGGCACCGTCCGGAGTGCGGGTCGACCAGTCCGGCCTCGCGAGCCAGCACGACGGCCGCCAGCACGTCGTCCACGCCGCGGGTCATGGAGACGATGTAGGACTCGATGGTCTCCGGACCGAACCGGTCCTGCACGCGCCGGATGGTGGTGAAGACCTCGAAGGTGCGCCGCGCCGGTTCGCTCAGACGCGTGTCGACTCCGGACAGTGGCCGGCGTCCCGCCAGTTCGCGGCAGAAGAGCTCGGTGCGGGCGGCGCGGTCCAAGGCGGTGTAGTCGCTCACCTCCCCCACCCGGTCGTAGAGCTCGGCCAGCACGGCGTGGTGAGCGTCGGCGTGCTCCCTGATGTCCATTGTGGCTAGATGTAGACCGAAGGCGGAGACCACGCGGATCGCCTCGGCCAGGCGGCCGGTCGCGGAGAGGCTGCCGCGGTTCTGCGCGAGCGAGGAACGCATCACCTCCAGGTCGGCGACCAGATCGGCGGACCCGAGGTAGTCGAAGCCGGGTCGGTGGGGAGAGCCGGTCGCCAGCCGGTTGCGCGTGTGGGCGAGCTTGGCCAGGATGCAGCGGGCCTTGAGCCGGTACGGCTCCTGGGCGTTGACCCGGCGAAACCGCTCCGCGACGGCCGGGCCGAGGATCTCCAGGTCCTTGGCCAGGCTCTCCTGCAGGTCGAGTGAGATCGGGCGCAGCCGGTTGGAGACGGCGAGCTCGTTGATCAGCCCTTCGACGATCGTCTCCACCACGCGGATGCCGTGCTCGTGCTGGATCAGCAGGACGTCGCGGGTGACCTCCGGCGTCACGTACGGGTTGCCGTCCCGGTCACCGCCGATCCACGTGCCGAAGGTGAGCGGTCGAGCGGTGGGTGGCACGGCGACGCCGAGCGAGCCAAGGGTCTCGGCCAAGTCGGTGAGCACGTCCGGCGCGGCTTCGGTCGCGATCTCGCTCAAGTAGTAGACGGCGTTGCGCGCCTCGTCGCGGGGGTCAGGACGAGTGAGCCGGAGCTCGTCGGTCTGCCAAATGATGTCGATGAGTTCGGCGAGCCGGCGCTCGGTCCGCTCGCCTTCGTCCGGGTCGGCACCGAACAGCGCGGTACGGGCGGCCTCGGCGTCGAGCTCGGTGGAGATGGCGCGCAGCTTGTCGAGCAGGGATCGGCGCGCCGCCTCGGTCGGATGGGCCGTGAAGACCGGGCGCACCGCGAGCCGGCGCGCGGCCGCGGCGATGTCGGCCGTGGAGATGCGGCCCTCGCGGATCAGCGTCGCGGCACGGTCCAGCCAGCCGCCCTCGGCCACCCGCCGGCGCTTCAGCTCCCGGGCGCGGTGGGTCTGCTCGGTGATGTTGGCGAGGTGAAAGTAGGTGGCGAACGCCCGGGCCAGCTGGGTGGCGGTGCTCACGTCGACGTGGGCGAGGCGCTTCGCCGCAGCCGCGCCGTCCGTCCGTACCAGGTGGCGTACCTCTTCCACCAGGTCGAGCAACTCCTCGCCCTCTTGCCGGGCGAGTGTCTGGCCGAGCAGCACGCCGAGGCGTCGAATGTCGGCGCGCAGGTGGGCATCGGGATCGCCGGATTCCGGCCGGCGCTGCGGCGAGCTGTGGTCCGCGGTCACGCTGACGTCCTTCCCGGAGCGACGGGGGGACGGCGCTGTCCGGACAACTACCAAGCCTATCGGCGCCGACTGGCGCCAGCTCGGCGACCAGCACGCCTGGAAACGGCCTCGCCCAAATCGCTGGATTCCCCTAGCCTGCGATCATGATCTACCCGCCAAAGCCGCGTCCGGGCGACCGCGTGGCGATCGTCTCCCCCTCGCGCGGGCTCCCGGCGAAATTCCCGGAGATCTACGAACTCGGCCTGCAGCGGCTCCGGGACGAGCTCGGGCTAGTGCCGGTCGAGTACCCGACGACGCGGCGGATGGACGCCACACCGCAGGATCGGGCGCGGGATCTCCACGATGCGTTCGCCGATCCAGAGGTCACGGCGGTGCTCGCAAGCATCGGCGGCGACGACCAGATCACGGTGCTCCGATACCTCGATGCCGAGCTGATCCGGACCCACCCCAAGCCGTTCTTCGGTTACAGCGACAACACGAACCTCCTGCACTTCTTGTGGCAGCAGGGCATCGTCGGTTACCACGGCGGCTCGGTGATGGTGCACCTGGGCCGGACCGGACGGATGCACCCCGCCCACCTCGACTCGTTGCGGGCGGCGCTGTTCACGTCCGGCTGGTTCCAGCTGCAGCCGCCGCCGGACTGGGGCGATGAACCGCTGAGCTGGGAGGAGGTGGACCGGTACGGCGAGGAGCCGCCGATGTGGCCGCACGAGGGTTGGGACTGGGTCAACGCGGATCGAGTGGTGGAGTCCCGCACCTGGGGCGGCAACCTGGAGATCATCTCCTGGCTCCTGCAGGCCGGCTATGTCGGTCCGGACGCCGAGTACGACGGCTGCGTGCTGATCCTCGAGACGTCGGAGGAGATGCCCTCCGCCACCGAGGTCTATCGCATCCTCCGGAACATGGGCGAGCGCGGGCTGCTCGCCCGGTTTCCTGCGCTCGTGATGGGCCGCGCCAAGGCGTGGGAGCTGGATCGACGCAACTCGCCGGAGGAGAAGCGTCGGTACGTGCGCGAGCAGCGCGAGGCCGTCACGCGGGCGATGGCGGAGTACAACCCGGGCGCCATGATCGTCTTCGACGTGGATATCGGCCACACCGACCCACAGTTGATCGTCCCCTATGGAGGGCAGATTCGTCCCGACGGCCCTGCCCGGCGCATCGACGTCAAGTACTGAGGGTCGCTGCCGGCGGCGAAGCATCGGTTCGCGCGGTACTCTTGGGCGCGCACGCCACACCCCCTCCCGCGCTGGGGAGGGGGCTCTTCGGCGTGCCCGGATGGGGGTAGTAGGGCGATGCGGCTTGCTGGTCTTCTCTCCGCGGCGCTGAGCGATCCGGCGCTCGCGCGCGCCCGATCGCTGGCCCTGGACCCGAGCGCGGCCGGGGAAGCCGACCAGGTCGACATCACCGGGCCGGCGTCGGTCCGGCCGTTCGTCGTCGCCGCCATCGCAGCCGATCGCGATGTCGCCGCCGAGGCGGCTAGTGCTGTCGAGGCCGCTGGTGCTGTCGAGGCCGCTAGTGCTGCCGAGGCGGCTGGTGCGGGACGGTCGGTGCTCGCCGTGACGGCCACCACCCGCGAGGCGGAGGACCTGGCCGTCGCGCTGGGGGATCTGATCCCGTCCGAGTCGGTCGCGGTCTACCCGGCGTGGGAGACGCTGCCGCACGAGCGCCTCTCGCCCCGCAGCGACACGGTGGGTCGGCGCATCGCCGTGCTCCGCCGGCTGGCCCACCCGGACGAGCTCGGTCCGCTGCGCGTCGTTGTGGCCCCCGTACGGTCGGTCCTCCAGCCTCAGCTGAAAGGGCTCGGCGATCTGGAACCGGTCGAGCTGCGTCCCGGCGCCAGCGCCGACCTCGCCGAGGTGGTGCAGCGGCTCACCGACATCGCCTATGCCCGGACCGACCTCGTCACCAAGCGCGGCGAGTTCGCCGTCCGCGGTGGCATCCTCGACGTCTTCCCGCCCACCGAGGACCACCCGCTGCGCGTCGAGTTCTGGGGCGACGAGGTCGAGGAGATTCGCAGCTTCGCCGTCGCCGACCAGCGCACGATCGAGACGGTTGACCGGCTCTGGGCGCCGCCGTGCCGGGAGCTGCTGCTCACCCAGGACGTGCGCGAGCGCGCGGCGGATCTCGCGCGGCAACACCCGGAGCTCAGCGAGATGCTCGACAAGCTGGCCGAGGGCATTCCCGTGGAGGGTATGGAGTCGCTCGCGCCGGCGTTGCTCGACGGGCAGGACTCGCTCGAGCTCCTGGTGGACTGCTTGCCACGGGGCACGGTCGTCGTCCTCTGCGATCCGGAGCGGATCCGGACCCGGGCTCACGACCTCGTGCGGACCAGCGAGGAGTTCCTGCACGCGAGCTGGGCCGCCGCGGCCGGCGGTGGCCAGGCACCGGTTGATCTCGGCGCGGCTGCATTCCGGTCGCTCGCAGAGGTCCGCCAGGCCGCGGCACGCCGGGGTCAGCCGTGGTGGTCGGTGAGCCCGTTCGCCGGCGTCGCCGCGCCGACCCGGCCGGTCGACGAGGACGAGCCATGGCGGGGGCCGGACGAGGATGTCCTGCCGGACGTAAGCCCGGATGCGAGTACGTCGCTGACGCTCGCGGCACAACCGGTGCCCCTGTACCACGGCGAGACCGGCCGGGTCGTCGACGACCTCAAGCGGTGGTCTGGCGACGGTTGGCGCGTGGCGTTGGTGTTCCCCGCCCACGGCCCGGCGAAGCGGGCCGCCGAGGTGCTCCACGACGCCGGCCTCGGCGTGCGGGTGGTCGACGCCGTGGTCACACCGCCGGCGCCGAGCGAGATCGTCGTCACCGTCGGGGGCCTGGACCGGGGCGTGATCGACGAGGCTGGCCGCTTCGCGATCATCACCGGGGCAGACATCAGCGGCGGTCGCGGAGCGTCCACACGGGACCTCGGCCGGATGCCCGCGCGCCGCCGCAACACCATCGATCCGCTGGAACTGCGCTCGGGCGACTACGTGGTGCACGAGCAGCACGGCATCGGCCGCTACATCGAGATGGTGCAGCGGGTCGTCAACGGCGCCGATCGGGAGTACCTGGTCATCGAGTACGCCTCGAGCAAGCGGGGCCAACCGGGCGACCGGCTCTTCGTCCCCACCGACTCGCTCGATCAGCTCTCCCGCTACGTCGGCGGCGAGAACCCCACCCTGCACAAGCTGGGCGGAAGCGACTGGCAGAAGGCCAAGCAGCGGGCCCGCAAGGCCGTCCGCGAGATCGCCGCACAGCTCATCCAGCTCTACGCCGCGCGGCAGCACACCGTCGGCCACGCCTTCGCGCCAGACACGCCGTGGCAGCGGGAGCTGGAGGACGCCTTCCCCTACACCGAGACGCCCGATCAGCTCTCGGCGATCATGGAGGTGAAGGCGGACATGGAGAAGGCGATCCCCATGGACCGCCTGATCTGTGGCGACGTGGGCTACGGGAAGACCGAGATCGCGGTGCGTGCCGCCTTCAAGGCAGTGCAGGACGGCAAGCAGGTCGCCGTCCTGGTCCCGACCACACTGCTCGCCCAGCAGCACTTCAACACGTTCTCCGAGCGGATGAGCCAGTTCCCGGTGGAGATCCGCCAGCTGTCGCGCTTCCAGACCGCGAAGGAGGCCGAGCAGACGCTCGCCGGACTGGCCGACGGCACCGTCGACATCGTCATCGGGACGCACCGCCTGCTCCAGCCGACGACGCGGTTCCACAGCCTGGGACTGGTCAATGTGGACGAAGAGCAGCGCTTCGGCGTGGAGCACAGGGAGTACCTCAAGAGCCTGCGGACCCAGGTCGACGTGCTCTCGATGTCGGCGACTCCGATTCCCCGGACCCTCGAGATGGCCATCACGGGCATCCGGGAGATGTCGACCATCGCCACCCCGCCGGAGGAGCGCCACCCCGTGCTGACC
>Ga0079224_100010848_pt1 | contig 12516 bp, 8 predicted proteins | sample Stecom2015_FD_80414 | JGI IMG/M metagenome (GOLD analysis project Ga0079224, IMG submission 80414) | Agricultural soil microbial communities from Utah to study Nitrogen management - Steer compost 2015 | ecosystem: Environmental > Terrestrial > Soil > Agricultural land | place: USA: Utah...
AGCGGGGCGCGGGCGCGCGGGCCCCGAGCGACGGCGCCGGGGTCGGGCCCGCGCGGAGCGCGGGCGGCCGGGTGGGCGGCGGCGGCGGGCGCGACGGGTCCGCCCCCGGGCGGGTCGCGCAGGACGCCGGGGGCCGGTGCGGCGCCGGCCGGGCCGGGCGTCGCCGAACGCCTGGTCCCACGCGCTCCGCTCGGGCCCGAGGTCGTAGCCGTCGGTCGTGTCCTGCGCGCCAGCGCGCCGCTGCGCGGTCGCGTCGTCGTCGACGAGGAGCTCGCCGTCGATCTCGTGGACCACCACGCCGTAGTCGCGCTCGGCACCGGCCACGGACACCAGGCCGTTGCGCACATCACGCAGGACAGCGGCCACGTCGCGCAGCAGCGGATTGCCGTAGCCGCCGCCGCCGGGCGTGCGGAACGTGATCGTGTCGCCCGCGTCGAGCGCGACGGTGTCGATCTTCTGGTGCACGGTCTCGTCCGGCCGACCCTCGTTGACGACGACCTCGGTCGGCAGCCCCGGCCGGCCGCCGGCGTAGCCCCACGGCCGGAACACGAAGCGCTCGAGACCGCGGCCGAGCACCTGGGTGCCGTCCTTGTCGATCCGCAGCACCATCTCCCGGCCGCAGCCGCCGCGCCAGCGTCCAGGACCCCCGGAGTCCGGGCGCAGCCCGTAGCGCAGCACCGTGACGTCGAGCTCGGACTCGCCGAACTCGACCGGTGTGCCAAGCCCCGAGATATAGCCGTTGTCCTTGCCGTCCAGGCCGTCGCGCCCGTAGGCGCCCCCGAACCCGCCCTTGAGCGAGTTGACGACCTTCGAGAAGCGGGCGAAACCGTACTTCTCCGAGACGACCACCGGCACGACGAGACCGCTGCCCGCAGCGGCCTGGGTCTGCGGGCTGGCGGCCACGAACGCGCCCGCGAGCGCGTCGTTGATCCGCACCGCCGAGGCGTGCCGCACCCCGACGGCCGCCGGGTGCTCGGCGTTGACGACGCTCCCGCGCGGGGCGGTGATCCGCACCGGGCGCGCCACTCCGCCGTTGAGCGGGATGCCCGGGTCGTGGGTGAGCAGCAGCCCGAGGTAGCGGGTCAGCAGCATCGGGTGCGGCTTGCCGGCGCTCGCGATGTTGAAGGCGCTGACCACCTGCACGTCGGTGCCGGTGAAGTCGATGTCGAGGTGCCCGTCGGGGTGGGCGGTGACGGCGACCCGGTACCGCACCGGGTACGGCGTCACGGCGTCGTTGTCGAGGTAGTCGGAGAAGGTGTAGGTGCCGGGCCGGAGCGCGCTGATGACGGCGGCCGCACGGGCGGCCGAGTAGGCGAGCAGGTCCTCGTGGGCGTCGAGCCAGGCCTGCACACCGATCTGCTCGACGATCTCGGTGACGCGGCGCTGCCCGGTCGCGAGCGCCGCGAGCATGGCGCGGAAGTCGGCGGAGTTGGCGTCGGGGGTGCGGTTGTTCGCGCGGATCATCGCCTCGACCTCCGGCACCACGGTGCCGGCCCGCACGTACCGCACGGGCGGGATCTGCAGCCCGTCCTGGTAGATCTCGGTGTTGAACGGCGAGATGCTCGACGGCACCCGGCCGCCGATGTCGGAGGAGTGGATGAAGGCCCACCCGTAACCGACCAGCCGGTCGTCGACGAAGTAGGGCTGGATCATCTGCACGTCGGGCAGGTGGGTGGCGACGCCCTGGGAGACGTAGGGGTCGTTGGTGATGATGACGTCGCCGGGGCCGAGGTCGTCGAACGCCTCGATCGCCGGGGTGCAGTCCAGGATCGTGAACATGGGCGAGCCGGCGGCCTCCGGGATCGTCAGGAGCTGGCCGTGCAGCCCGAGCAGCGACGCCGAGAAGTCGCCTCCCTCCTTGACGTACAGCGAGCGGCTCGTGCGCCGCAGCGTGAACGCCATCTCGACGCTGACGGCGGACAGCCGCGCGGCGAGCACGCTGAGCTGGACCGGGTCCAGTCGCGGCCGGAACGGGAAGGCGGTGTCGGTGGGCAGCTCGAGCGTCGCGGTCATCGGTCGATCCTCAGGGCGTTGCCGGGGGCTGCGCTGAGTCGCCAGCCCGGTGGGACGAGCACCGTGGTGTGCTCCAGGTCGACGACGGCGGGGCCCGGCTGGTCGAGCCCGGTCGTCAGGTCCGCCGCGGTCAGCACCGCGGCGTCGTGCCAGGCTCCGTCGACGCGCACCCGGCGGGTCGGCGGCGCGGCGGGGGTCTCGCCGTCGGGCAGGTCGCCGAGCGGTACCGGGGCGACCGTGCCGGTCGCGGAGAGCCGGGCGGCGATGACGGTCACCTCCGAGGTCGTGTCGCGATGCCCGAACGCCGCCTCGTGGGCTTGGTGGAACAGCTCGGCGACGTCGCCGGCCGACAGCGGCAGCGCGTCCGCGGGGACCGGCACGTCGAGCTCGAAGGCCTGACCGAGGTACCGCAGCTCCAGAGACGGGCGCAGCACGACGGCCTCGACCGCCTCGCCCTGCGCCTCGACCCAGTCGCGGCCCTCGGTGAGCAGCTCGGCGAGCAGCGTCGACGCGCGCGCGGCGACCTCCTCGCTCAGCGGGCGGCCGATGCCGCGCAGGAAGTCGCGTCGCAGGTCCGCGCCGATGGCGCCCAGCGCGCAGTACGTGCCGGCCGCGAGCGGCACGACGACGGAGCGGATCCCCAGCTCCTCGGCGAGCAGCGTGGCGTGGGTGGGGCCGGCGCCGCCGAACGGCACCAGCGTGAACTCCGACGCGTCGACGCCGCGACGCGACAGCACCTTCGACAGCTCGGCGGCCATCCCGGCGGTGGCGACCGTGAGCACGGCCTCCGCGGCCTCGGCGACGGCGTCCGGTCCGGTCAGCCCGAGCCGGTCCGCGATCGGCTCCAGCGCCGCGCGCGCAGCCGTGACGTCGAGCGGGCGCGCGCCGCCCAGGAACCCGGTCGGCTCGACGACGCCGCTGACGACGTAGGCGTCGGTCACGGTCGGCTCCAGCCCGCCGAGCCCGTAGGCGGCGGGCCCCGGCGCCGCTCCGGCGCTCTCGGGCCCGACCTGCAGCAGCCCCTGGTCGTCGATGCGCGCGATCGAGCCGCCGCCGGCGCCGATCGCGTTGACGTCGACCACCGGCATGATCAGGGGCAGCCCGCCGACCTCGGTGCGCTGCGCGAACTCGGCCGTACCGGTGAGCGCGATCGCGATGTCGGAGGATGTGCCGCCCATGTCGAAGGAGATGAGGTCGCTCAGCCCGGTCGTCTGCGCCAGCGCGAGAGTCGCCGTCACCCCGGAGGCCGGTCCGGACAGGATCGTGTCGACCGGCCGCTGCGCGGCCGCGGCCACGCCGAGCGAGCCGCCGTTGGAGGCGGTGATGTACAGCGGTGCCTGGACGCCGCGGTCGGCCAGGCCCCGCTGCAGCCGGTCGAGGTAGCGCCCCATGAGCGGTGCGATGTAGGAGTCGAGCACCACGACCGAGGTGCGGTTGTACTCACGGATGACCGGCCAGATGCCCGCCGACACCGAGATCGGCACCCCGGGCAGCCGGGAGCCGAGCCGCCGCGCGACGTCGGCCTCGAACTCCGGTCGCAGGTAGCTGTGCAGCACGGTCACGGCGACCGCGTCGACGTCGAGCGCGCGCAGCCGCTTCGCGACGCGGTCGAGCTCGACGTCGTCGGGGTCGGCGGTGACCTGCCCGTGCGCGTCGAGCCGCGCGTCGATCTCGACGACCCGCTCGCGCGGCACCAGCGGCTCGGCCAGCTGCTGGCGGTAGTCGTACTCGTGCGGCATCCGGCGCGAGAGCTCCAGGATGTCGCGGTGACCGCGCGAGGTGACCAGCGCCACGTCGGCGCCGCGGCGCTGCACGATCGCGTTGAGCCCGATCGTGGTGCCGTGTGCGATCGTCAGGACCTCCTCCGGCTGCGCCCCGACGGCCTCGAGGATGCGCTCCAGGCCACGGAGCACGGCGAGGGACGGGTCGTCGGGGGTGCTGGGCTCCTTGAGGTGCACCGGCGCCGGGTGCTGCGGCGACGTCGCGACGACGTCGGTGAACGTGCCGCCGACGTCGATGCCGATCCGTAGGTGGGGCGTGGGGCTGTCTGGCACGGAGCTCCTTCGGGTGACGGTCGAGACGAGAGGTGGGCGACGGTCAGCGCCGCGCACGGTCGATGAGGGCGTCGCCGATGAGGTTGGTCGCGAAGACCGCGAGGATGATGCCGACGCCGGGCAGCGTGGCGATCCACCAGGCGCTCGCGAGGTAGGTCTGCCCCTCGGCCACCATGAGCCCCCAGTCGGGGTGGGGCGGCTGCACGCCGAGCCCCAGGTAGGTCAGTCCGGACGCGACCAGCAGAGCCCGCGAGAAGTCGAGCGTCGCGGTGACCACCACCAGCCCGCGCACCGCGGGCAGCAGGTGCGTGAGCACGATCCGGGTCCGGGAGGCTCCCATCGCGACCGCGGCGGCGACGAACGCGCGCTCGCGCGTCGAGAGCACCTGCGAGCGGCAGACCCGGAAGAACGTGGGCCAGCCACCGAGCGCGATGACGACGACGAGATTGCTGGTCGAGCGGCCTGCGAAGGTCAGCAGCGTGATCGCGACGAGGATCGTGGGCAGCGCGAGCTGGGCGTCGGCGAGCCGGCTGAGCACGGTGTCGACGACGCCTCCGGCATAGCCCGCGACGACCCCCAGCAGCGACCCGAGCGCGCCACCGACGAGGACCGACAGCGCACCGATCGTCATCGGCAGCCGGCCGCCGTGCAGCAGCCGGGACAGCATGTCCCGACCCACCTGGTCGGTACCCAGCGGGTGGGCCGGGTCCGCGCCGGGTGCGAGCGCGATCTTCGTGAGGTCCTGCAGCAGCGGGTCGGTCGGCACCAGCAGCGGGGCGAGCAGGGTCGCGAGCAGCAGGAGCCCCAGCAGCCCGACGCCGACGACGAACGCGGCGCCGGCGGGCAGCGGAGGTCGCAGCGATCGGGTGGCCCGCAGCACCGGGTCGGCACCGATCTGCTCGACCGGGTCGGCGACCTCGCTCGGGGCGGTGCGCAGGTCGGTCACACCCGCCCCCTGGCACCGATGCGGATCCGCGGGTCGATAAGCCCGTACGCCACGTCGACCAGCAGGTTGAGCACGATGAACACCACGGCCAGGAACGTCACCGACGCGAGCACCACCGGGTAGTCACGGTTGACGACCGAGGTGATCATCAGCTGCCCCAGCCCCGGCCAGGAGAACACCTTCTCGAGCACGATCGAACCGCCCAGCACGGTGCCGAGCTCGAGCCCGATCACGGTGATCACCGGCAGCAGCGCGTTGGGCAGGATGTGGCGCCCCACGACCTCCGAGCGGCGCAGTCCTCGCGCGCGCGCCGTGCGCACAAAGTCCTCACCGGCCACCCGCACCGTGCTGGCCCGCAGCGTCCGCGCGATCGCGGGCACCAGCGCGAGCGCGAGCGTCAGGGCCGGGAGCACCAGGTGCGCCGGGGTCCCCGAGCCACCGGTCGGCAGCCAGCCGAGCTGCACCCCGACCACGAGGGCGAGCACTACGCCGAGGTAGAACGTGGGGAACGCCTGCAGCACGCTCACCGGCCACGTGACCAGCGCGCGCACCCAGCCCCGGCGGGCCTGCGCCCCCAGGTACCCGACCAGGAGGGCGACCGCCACCGCGATGATGATCGCCGTGACCGCGAGCTCCGCCGTCGGACCGACCTTCTCGAGCACGACGTCGGAGGCGGGCACCCGGAACCGCAGCGAGTCCGGGAAGCTGAACGTGGCCACCGAGCCGAGGAAGCGCAGGTACTGCACCACCAGCGGCGCGTCGTAGCCGAGCGACTCGCGGAACGCGGCCACCGTCTCCTCGGACGCGCTCGGGTCGAGCATCAGCCGCACCGGGTCGCCGGCGAGGTGGAGCGCGAAGAACACGAGCGTGAGCACCAGCCACAGCGCGATGAGCGAGCTGCCGATGCGGCGCAGGAGGTAGGTGGTCACGAGGTCACGGCTCGAGGCTGATGTCCTGCGGGAGGATCCACTCGTCGTCGCGGACGTCCCACACGAGGTCCTCGGACAACCCGTAGACCTTGGGCTGCGGGAACAGGAACAGCACCGGCGCCTCCTCGCGCATGATCTCCACGGCCTGCTCGTACGCGGCGGCTGCCTCCTCCTCGGTCTCGGCGTAGCGGCCCTGCAGCACCAGCTCGTCGAACTCCGGGTTGCTCCAGTACGCGTACACGCTCTCGGTCTCGAAGAGACCGAGGAACCGGTCGGTGCTCATCTGGGACTGCGTGAGGTACGCCGTCTGGGACAGCTCGTGCGTCTCGGTGTAGCGCTCCATGTAGGTCGCGAACGGGATGACGTTCTGCTCGAGAGTGACGCCCACCTCGGCGAGCTGCTGACCGATCGCGGTCGTGATGTTCTCGCCCTCGACGTAGGTGCCCGAGGGGACGTCGACGGTGAGCGTCAGGCCGTCGGCGTGGCCGGCCTCGGCGAGGAGCTCACGGGCACGGTCGGGGTCGTAGGGATAGGGCTCGAGGGCGTCGTTGTAGCCCAGGAAGTACTCGGTGAGCACCTGGCCCTGGCTCTGCTCCGTGGTCCCCAGCAGGATGCTGTCGATGATCGCCTGCTTGTCGACGGCGTAGTTGAGCGCCTGCCGCACTCGCACGTCGTCGGTCGGCTCCACCTCGGTGTTGAGCTTGAGGAACGCGGCACGGATCGAGGCCGCGTTGACGGTCTCGATGCCGTCGGTGGCCGCGATGCGCTCGACGTCGCGCGGCTCGATGTCGCCGCCGAGCTGGATCTCGCCCGCGATGAGCGCGTTGGCCTCGGCGGTCGCGTCGCCGTACACGTGATAGGTGACGGTGTCGATCGCAGGCGGCTCGCCCCAGTAGTTCTCGTTGGCGCGCAGCACGATGTCGCCGGACGGCGAGAACGACTCGACCACGTAGGGTCCGGAGCCGAACGCCTCGACGTTGGGGTCGTGGCTCTCGGTCCAGGTCGGGTCCAGGAAGCGGACGTAGGCGAGCGCCAGGAAGACGCTCACGTCGGGACCGGAGAGCGTGACGTCCACGGTGTGGTCGTCGACCTTGACCGCGCCCGTGATCGTCTTGAGGTAGCCCGCCACGGAGAGCGCGTTCGCGGGGTCGAGCAGCCTCTCGAAGTTCCACACCACGGTGCCGGCGTCGAGCGGCGTCTCGCCGTCGGAGAACACCGCGTCGGGGTCGAGGTGGAAGCGCCACGTCGTCGAGTCGATCTGCTCCCACCGCTCGGCGGCCTCCGGGAGGACGTTCTGGTCGGCGTCGATCGCGACGAGGCTCGAGTAGACGGCGGCGGCGACCCCGGTCGAGGAGCGCACCGTGGACGCGGCGTGCGGGTCGATCGACTCGACGCCGCTGGTCAGGCCGATCGCGATCGCGCTCTCGGGTTCGCTGCCGCCGCCGCTGCCCGTGGCGGCGCTCGAGCAGGCGGCGAGGGAGAGCGTGGCGACGGCGGCGACCGACGCCAGGGTGTGCGCACGACGGGTCACGGCGGGCTCCAGGGGGGGGGACGTCAGGGGCGCGGCCGACGGACGGGCCGTCGGACGTGACGACGACAGGATGGAGGCAGCGGCCGGACCGGGGCGTGCGCGGGTCGACTGTGTTCACCAGATGAGATGCGGGGTCCAGGTGGCGGTCGCGGTGCGGCGGAGACCGCACGATGAGCGCGATGACAGCCTCCGACCCGACACCGACCGACCCGCTGATCTCCGTGGTCGGCCTCACGGTCACCTACGGCACCGGCGCCGAGGCGCACACGGCGCTCGACGGCGTCGACCTCGAGGTACGCGCGGGCGAGCGGATCGCGGTCGTGGGGGAGTCGGGGTCGGGCAAGTCGACACTGGTCGCCGCGATGCTCGGGCTGCTGCCCTCCGCGGCTCGCGTGCTCGGCGGCGAGATCCGCGTCGACGGCACCGTGCTCGACCCGCGCCGGCCACAGACGCGGCTGCTGGGCCGCGTCGTCGGCTACGTGCCGCAGGACCCGCTGACCAACCTCGACCCGTTGCGGCGGATCGGGCCGCAGGTCACCTCGAGCGCCCGCTCGCACGGTCTGGTGACGCGGAACGAGGCGCCGGCGCTCGCGGTCGAGGCGCTGGCCCACGCCGGGGTCGCCGAGCCCGAGACCCGGGTCTCGCAGTACCCGCACGAGCTCTCGGGCGGCCTGCGGCAGCGCTCGCTCATCGCTGCGGCGACGGCGGCACGGCCGGCGGTCCTGCTCGCCGACGAGCCGACCTCCGCGCTCGACGTCACGGTGCAGCGACGCATCCTCGACCGTCTCGAGCAGCTGGTGGCGGAGGACCACCTCGCGCTCGTGTTCGTCACCCACGACCTGGCGCTCGCCGCGGAGCGGGCCGATCGCCTCGTCGTCATGCGCTCGGGCCGTGTCGTCGAGACCGGAGACGCCGCGGCCGTGCTGCGGGAGCCGTCCCACCCCTACACGCGTGCGCTGCTGGCGGCCGTGCCCTCGCTCGTCGACCGGCGCCCCCCGGACCCGGGCGAGCCCACCGGACCAGCGGTGCTCAGCGGTCGCGACCTCGTCAAGGACTACCCGGGGCGCCGTGCCCTCGACGGCGCCTCGTTCGACGTGCACGCCGGGCACACGCTCGCGGTCGTGGGGGAGTCGGGGTCGGGCAAGTCGACGCTGGCCCAGATCGCGTTGCGGCTGCTCACGCCCACCTCGGGCACGGTGCTGTTCGAGAGCGCCGACGTCACCACCGCGGACCGGGCGGGTCTGCGCGAGCTGCGACGTGCCGTCCAGCCGGTGTTCCAGGACCCCGCGTCGTCGCTCGACCCGACCTTCACCGTCGCCCGCGCGGTCGCCGAGCCGCTGCGTGTGAGCAAGGCGTCGACGGCGACCGTGCGCCGTCGTGTGCGTGAGCTGCTCGACCTCGTGTCGATCCCGGCCGCTGCGGCCGACCGCCCGGTGACCGCGCTCTCCGGCGGGCAGCAGCAGCGCGTCGCGATCGCCCGCGCGCTCGCGCTGCAGCCCCGTGTGCTGATCTGCGACGAGCCCGTCTCCGCGCTCGACGTCCTCGTGCAGGAGCAGATCCTCGAGCTGTTCACGACGCTGCAGCAGGAGCTCGGGCTGGCCTACCTGTTCATCTCCCACGACCTGGCGGTCGTGCGGCGGCTCGCTCACGACGTGCTCGTCATGCACGGTGGCCGGGTCGTCGAGTCGGGCCCGGCGCGGGCCGTCCTCGACGCCCCACAGGCCGACTACACGCGTGAGCTCCTCGCGGCCGTGCCCCGCCCGCGCGTCGCATGAGCGCCGCGCTCGCGATCGTCGGTGTCGGCGTGCGTGGGCTGCTGACGCTCGCGCAGCTGGCGGCACGGCTGGACCGCGACGTCACCGGCGTGACGATCCACCTCGTCGACCCGTGGCCCGACGGCGGGGGCCGCACCTGGCGGACCGACCAGTCGCCGCTCCTGCTCATGAACGGGCCGGCGGCGACCGTGACGGCCTACCCGGGTGAGCAGGCGTCCGGGCCCTCGCTGCTCGAGTGGTGCCGCGAGGTCGCAGACGGCGCTCTCGCCGTCGACCTGCCGGGCGCGGTGCGCGAGGAGACCGCCCGGACGGGGGCCGACAGCTATCCGAGCCGCGCGCTCTACGGCTGGTACCTCCGCTGGGTGCAGCAGCGCACGGTGGCCGCGCTGCCGGCAGGCGTGAGCGTCGAGCGGCACGCTGCCCACGCGACCGATCTCGACGAGGTCGACGAGGTCGACGACGGTCGCCTGCGGCTCGCGCTGTCCGACGGCACGGTGCTGCTCGTCGATGCCGCCGTGCTCGCGCTCGGCTGGCTGCCGCGTCAGGTGCAGGAGCCGCCGGCGCCCCCGGAGCGCTGGATCCCGCCGTCGCACCCCGCGGACCAGGACCTGACGGCTGCTGCTCCGGGTGCGCGGGTGCTGCTGCGCGGGCTCGGCATGAGCTTCTTCGACAGCCTGGTGCTGCTCACGGAGGGGCGCGGCGGCCGGTTCGAGGAGGTCGACGGCGGCCGGCTGCGCTACCGACCGAGCGGCGCCGAGCCGCGGTTGCTCGCCGGCTCCCGCCGCGGCGTGCCCTTCCGGACCAAGCCTGCGGCCGCGCCACGCGTCGGGGTGCGGCACGACGCGCTCGACCGTGCGCTCGCCGCGCACCCCGTCGGCCGTCCCTGGGACGTCGCACGCGAGCTGCTGCCGGCGATCCATCTCGACGCGGTGCACAGCTACTACGCGGTGCTGGCCGACCAGGCGCCGGAGGCGGTGCCGGGTGGTCTGCCCGACCTGCTCGACAGGCTCCGCGCGGCCGGCGAGCACGACCACGCATCGGCCCTGGCGGGCGCCGTGCCCGACCCGGTGCACAGGCTCGACCTCGGCGGCCTGCTCGACCCCGCCGCCGGGCGCCGATGGAGCGACGCGTCCTCGTGGCGGACCTGGTTGCGCGCCCACCTCGAGGCCGACCTCGGCGACGCGCTCACGGACGGCAGCCCGACGCGCGCCGCGATGCGCTCGATCGGCGAGAGCCGCCCGATGGTCGGCGCCGTCGTCGAGCGCGACGGCGTGCTCCCGGAGTCCGTCGCGCCCCTCAAGGGCCTCATGCGGCTGGGTGCCTCGCTCGCCGGCGGCCCGCCACCGCTGCGCACGGCCCAGGTGCTTGCGCTGCTCGACGCCGGCGTGCTCGAGATCGTCGGGCCCGACCTGGTCCTGGAGACCGCGGCGGCGGGCGACGGGCTGACGGTGCGATCGCTGCGGGTGGACGCGCCGGCTCTGCCCGTCGACGTGCTGCTCGACGCCCACCTCGACCCGCCCGACGCCGAGGCGCCGGCCGACCCGTTGCTGCGCTCGTTGGTCGAGCGGGGCACGGCACGGCCGCACCGGGTGGGCACGGTCGCGACCGGCGCCGTCGAGGTCGACCTGGCGACCAGCCGGCTGGTGCGGGCCGACGGCACCCCGCACGAGCGGGTGTTCCTGCTGGGGATCCCCAGCGAGGGTCAGCGGGTGTTCACGATCCTCAGCCCGAAGCCGGGTGGTGCGTCGCCGATCCTCGCCGAGTGCGCGACCGCCGCCGAGGGGCTGCTGGTCGCACTCCGCAAGCCCGCCCGCGGCTGAGCCCCCGGGATCAGCCGCGGCGCGCCGGCGCGCTCGGCTCTCCCAGGGACAGCATCAACCTGTTGGACCAGCTGAAGAACGCCCCGCTCGCGATCGCGTCGGCGATCGCGACGTCGTCGAGCCCCAGCTCCGCGAACCGGCTCACGAGGTCGGCGGGCACGTCGACGGGGGAGCGGGTCAGCGCGACCACGAGGTCCACGAGCGCGTCCCAGCGCTCGTCGAGCTCGGCGTCGGTACCGTCGTCGAGCAACCGGTGCACGTCCTCGTCGCGCCCCGACTCGGCGATCGCGGTGCGTGCGTGCACCGACGCGCAGTAGACGCACCCGTTGACGACCGAGGCCACGGTCGCGGCGATCTCGCGCTCGGCGCGCGGCAGGCCGCCCTCGGTGTTGCGGAACACGTCCCAGTCGAGCTGGGTGCGCGCAGCGAGGATCTCCGGTTGGCGCGCGAGCAGCGCGAAGTAGGGGTTCTGTGCTCGCGCCGGGTCGACGACACCCTGCCAGTGCCGCTCCTCGAACTCCTCGACAGGCAGGGGCGGCAGCCACGGGTGCCACCGGAGCCGGTCGGTCGTGAAGCCGTCGGGACCGGTGGTCTCCGGGTGCAGCACCTCGCTCACGCCGCCACCTCCCAGGTGCTGCGCAGCGCGCGCAGGCCCGCGACCAGCCGTGCCTGGAACGACACGTAGGCGACGAGCTGCGACAGCGCCACGATTTCGGTGGCCTCCCAGCCGACGTCGGTCAGGGCCTCCAGCAGCGCGGGCGAGGCCTCGCGCGGTCGCAGCGTGAGCGCGTGGGCGTGCGCCAGCAACGCGCTCAGCTCCTCGCCGAGCACGTCGACCTCCGCGGCCCCGACGACCAGCCGGCTGCCGTCCGTGCTGCGCGCCGCCAGGCCGGGCTCGCGGAACCGTCCGAACGGACCTGTGCCCGCGCCGTCGGCGATCACGCGCGACAGCGCGGCGTGCACCTCGGCGCGCGGCTCGACCTCCAGCAACCGGTCGCGGTAGTGCGCGACCGTGCCGGGCTCACCGGTCCACGCCGCCACCGCCCACGCGACCGCGTAGCGCTCGGCGACCGCGAGCGCACCCGGGTGCGCGGGCCGGAAGATCGCCTCGTAGGCCACCTGGGCCTGCTCGCGCGCGACCGGTCGCGCGCGGCGGACGCGGTCGAGCCGGTCGCCCGGGCGGACGTCGAGGATCTCGTCGATGACGTCGGGTCTCGTGTCGTTCGTCACACGGGGTCCTCTCTGAGGGCGGTACGCCGAAGACATGAGTAGCGCGCGCGGCGACCGCGGCGCGACCCTGGCCCGCGCCCTCTCACATGCTGACCGGGGCAGCCGTGCTGCCCACAGCAGATCTGCCCCCGGCAGAGACCCGGTGACCGACGCCGTCGGGCGGGGCACGGTGGTGACCCGACGACGAGGAGGGCACCGTGCCGAACCTGGACGACAGA
>Ga0079224_100010849_pt1 | contig 12515 bp, 9 predicted proteins | sample Stecom2015_FD_80414 | JGI IMG/M metagenome (GOLD analysis project Ga0079224, IMG submission 80414) | Agricultural soil microbial communities from Utah to study Nitrogen management - Steer compost 2015 | ecosystem: Environmental > Terrestrial > Soil > Agricultural land | place: USA: Utah...
AATCGCCTCGTAGTGTCACGCCCGGAGTCTACGGATGCTGGCGGACCGGAGCACTCCGTTAAAACACAACCGTGCGCTCGCGAGCCGCCGAGAGACCAGGGCTCGCTTAGGCGCGGATCCTAGCGTTCGTCGGGTCGTACATCGGCCGCAGCGACACGACAGCCGGATAGCACACGCCTGCGACGTCTACCGTCCACTCGCCACTGTCCAGCCAGGACTGATCCAGCGGCTCGCCACCAGTGGAGAGCATCGCGAGCCCGACCGCGCCGCCAAGCGTGTGCCCGTAGGAGGCGGAACGGAGGTAACCGACCGGCACGCCGTCGCGGCGCACCACCTCGGCATGGTGCATCAACGGCTCCGGGTCGGTGAGCAGGACCTGCACCAGCCGGCGGGTGAGCGGCCCGGCCTCCCGCTGGGCGAGTACGGCATCGCGACCGAGGAACGGCTTGTCCAGCGCGACCGCGAAGCCCAGCCCTGCCTCCAGGACCGTGTCGGTGTTGTCGATGTCGTGCCCGTAGTCGCGGTACCCCTTCTCGAGCCGCAGGCTGGACAGGGCCTTGAGCCCCGCCATCCGCAGCCCCACCTCGGCGCCCGCGGAGATGATCCGATCGAAGACGTGGACCGCTTGTTCGGTCGGGACGTAGAGCTCGTAGCCCAGCTCTCCGAGATATGTGATGCGGATGCAGAGGACCCGCGCAAAACCGATGTCGATTTCCCGCACCGCGCGGTACGGGAACGCTTCGTTGGAGACGTCGGCCGACGTCAGCCTGGCGAGTAGCTCCCGCGAACGCGGGCCCTGGATGTTCACCTGGGCGTACCCGGACGTGACGTCGGTGACGACGGCGTGCGCGTCCGCGAACGGGCCGACCGCGAGGTGCCGGCGCATCCAGGCGAGGACATGCCGGTGGGCCGTATCGGAGGCGACGACCAGGAACCGCTCCTCGTCCAGTTTGGACACCGTCAGGTCGGCCTCGAGCGTGCCGGCATGGTTGAGCCACTGGGTGTAGGTGATCCTCCCGACCGGGCCGTCGACCCGGTTGGCGCTCAGCCAGTCCAGCAATCGACCCGCGTCGCGCCCCTGGACGAGGAACTTCGCCATGAAGGACATGTCCATGGCGATGACGCCCTCGCGGGCCGCACGGTGCTCGGCAGCCCAGTACTCAAACCAGTTTTGCCGGCCCCACGAAAGCTCCGTCACCTTTGGCTCCACACCCGGCGGGGCGTACCAGTCCGGACTCTCCCACCCGCTCACATCGCGGAAGTACGCGCCGAGGTTCACCAGGCGGTCGTGCCACGCAGCCAGCTTCGCGTTGCGGGCGGTCGTCATCGGGCGGCCCGGGTAGTGGCACGCGTAGACCAGGCCGAGGGACTCGACGGTCCGTGTCGCCAGGTAGCGCGGGTTGCTCTGGTAGCCATGCAACCGGTCGATGTTGATGCCGGTGACGTCGATATCCGGCCGACCGTCGACGATCCACCGCGCCACCGCTCGCCCGATCCCGCCGCCGGTCAGGATCCCGATCGAGTTCATCCCGGCAGCGACGAAGTAGTTGCGCAGTTCCGGCGCCTCGCCGACGATCGGCTGCAGGTCGGGCGTGAAGCTCTCCGGCCCGCAGAAGAACGTGCGCACACCCGCCTCGGCCGAGACCGGTACCCGGGCCATCGCCTTCTCCAGGTACGGCGCCATCCGATCCCAGTCCGGCGACAACTGTCCAAAGGAGAAGTCGTCCGGGATGCCCTCGACCCGCCAGGGGGCACACACCGGTTCGAAGAGGCCGACCATCAGGCCGCCGCTCTCCTCCCGGAAGTACCCGTACGACCCCGGGTCCTCAAGGACCGGAAGGGCATCGGTCATGCCGTCGATCGGTTCGGTGATCAGGTAATAGTGCTCCGCGGCCTGCAGCGGTATCGAGATCCCAACCTGCTCCCCCAGTTGCCGGGCCCACATGCCGGCGCAGTTGACGACGTACTCGGCCTCGACGTCGCCGTACGGCGTGCGCACCCCCGCCACGGCGCCGCGGGAGGTCATGAGCCCGGTCACCGGTACGCCCTCGCGGATCGTCACCCCACGCAGCCGGGCACCCTTGGCCAGCGACATCGTGACGTCAACCGGGTTGGCTCGACCGTCGTCGGGGACGTAGAACCCGGCCAGGATGTCGTCGGTGCGGGCGAGCGGGAACAGCTCCTTGACCTCGCCCGGTGAGATCTCATGGACGTCCACGCCGCAGTAGCGGTTGAACGCCGCCACCCGCCGGTACTCCTCGAGCCGCCCCTCGTCCGCCGCCACCTCGATGAAGCCGACTCGCTTCAGTCCCGTGGCGAGCCCGGTCTCGGCCTCAAGCCGGGCGTACAGGTCCTTGGTGTAGCGGCGCATCTCGGTCGACGTGTGCGAGGTCGACCCGAAGGTGACGATGAGGCCGGCGGCGTGCCAGGTGGTGCCGGAGGTCAGCCGATCCCGCTCCAGCAGCAGAACGTCTCGCCAGCCGGCCTCGGCGAGGTGATACGCCACCGAGGTGCCGATGATGCCACCGCCGATGACCACGACTCGGGCACGCTGCGGCAGGGTCACCGACGAGGTCTGCACGCCGCCCAGTATGCAAGGGCCCCCTCTTCACGCGTGGCGCGGTATAGGGGGCCCTTGCTAACACATGCTTCGACTGCCGGCGGGCTACTCCTCGCGAGTCGCCTCCACCTCGAGCTCGATCTTGAGCTTCTTGCCCACCAGCACGCCACCGCTCTCCAGAGCCGCGTTCCAGGTCATGCCGAACTCCTCGCGGTCCAGCTCGGTGCTCCCGCTGAAGCCGATGACCTCCTTGCCCCACGGGTTGACCTGCAGCCCCTCGTAGACCATGGGCAGCTCGATCTCGCGGGTCACGCCGCGGATCGTGAGGTCACCGACGACCCAGAACTCGTTCTCCTCCTGCTTCGCGATCCGCGTGCTGCGGAAGGTCAGCTCGGGGTGGTTCTCAACGTCGAGGAAGTCGGCGCTGCGCAGGTGGTTGTCGCGGTCGGCGACCCCAGTGTCGATGCTGGCAGCTTTGATCGTCACCTCGACGCTCGACTGCAGCGGATCCTCCGCCACCTTGATCACGCCGGAGACGTCGGCGAACCGCCCCCGGACCTTACTGACCATCAGGTGCCGGGCGACCGCGCCGACCAGCGTGTGTGCAGGATCGATGACGAAGGTTCCGGGATCGGGGATGGTCAAACCGGCATAGGTGCGGCTCATCTGCGCCTCCACTTGAAGCTTCAACTACTGCCCTCACAACCATGGTTCAGATTCACCCCGCCGCACGCAAGGGGGTGTGACGTATGCCATTGACGAGAGACAATCCCGACTAAAGATCATCTTCGCGACCGAAGGGTCCGGTTTCGCGCTCGGCGTAACCGGCGTCACATCGGGAACAGAGGAGCGCCCCCGTGACTTGAGTCATGTTGACTCAGCTTCTTTGATGACAGGGGACGCACAGATGACGATTCTCCCGGTGCTTCCACTCGTCGACGCCGTGCTGCTGCCGGGCATGGTCATTCCGGTCACCCTCGACTCGGAGACCCAGGCGGCCGTCGACGCCGCGCGCAGCGGCTACGGCGATCCTTCGAGCCGGGCCGCTGGGCAAGATCGGCGGGTGCTCGCCGTGCCACGGATCGATGGTGAGTACGGCAGCGTCGGCACCATCGCCGTCATCGACCGCGTCGGTCGGCTGCCCACCGGTGAGCCTGCTGCCGTGGTACGCGGCCTCGTCCGGGCTCGGATCGGCTCGGGCGTGCCCGGACCGGGCGCCGCGCTGTGGGTGGAGGCGATGGAGTTCGAGGAGCCGGCTCCGACCGGCAAGACGCGCGAGCTCGCTCGCGAATACAAGAACCTCATCACCGCCGACCTGCAGCGCCGGGGCGCCTGGCAGGTGATCGACGCGGTGGAGCGCATGACCGACCCGGCCGAGCTCGCCGACTCGTCCGGCTACGCACCGTGGCTCACGCTTGCGCAGAAGTCGCAGCTGCTTGAGGCCGCGGACGTGAACTCGCGGCTCGAGCTCTTGATCGGTTGGACCCGCGATCACCTGGCCGAGCTTGAGGTTGCGGAGCAGATCAGCGAGGACGTGCGGCAGCGCATGGAGCGCGGGCAGCGCGAGTTCCTGCTGCGCCAGCAGCTCGACGCCATCCGCAAGGAGCTCGGCGAGGACGAGCCGGACGGCGCGGCCGACTACCGGGCCCGGGTCGAGGCCGCCGACCTGCCGGAGAAGGTGCGGGAGGCGGCGCTGCGCGAGGTTGGCCGGCTCGAGCGGGCCAGCGACGCCTCGCCCGAGTCCGGCTGGATCCGCACTTGGCTGGACACGGTGCTCGAGATGCCGTGGAACACGCGCACCGAGGACAACACCGACCTTGCCGCGGCCCGGGCGGTACTGGACGCCGACCACGCCGGCCTCACCGACGTGAAGGACCGCATCCTCGAGTACCTCGCGGTCCGAAACCGCCGCGCAAGCCGCGGGTTGCACGTCGTCGGGGGTCGCGGCTCCGGCGCCGTACTCGCCCTGGTCGGCCCGCCGGGTGTCGGCAAGACCAGCCTCGGCGAGTCGGTCGCGCGGGCGCTCGGCCGCAACTTCGCCCGGGTGGCGCTGGGCGGTGTTCGCGACGAGGCTGAGATCCGCGGCCACCGGCGTACGTACGTCGGCGCCATGCCGGGCCGGATCGTCCGGGCCATCCGGGAGGCCGGCTCGATGAACCCGGTGATCCTCCTCGACGAGGTGGACAAGCTCGCCGTCGGGTTCGCCGGCGACCCCGCGGCGGCGCTGCTGGAGGTGCTCGACCCGGCGCAGAACCACACCTTCCGGGACCACTACCTGGAGGTGGACCTGGACCTGTCCGACGTGCTCTTCCTCGCCACCGCGAACGTCGTCGACACCATCCCAAGCCCGCTGCTGGACCGGATGGAGGTCGTCACCCTGGACGGCTACACCGAGGCGGAGAAGGTCGCCATCGCCCGCGACCACCTCTGGCCACGGCAGCTGGAGCGGGCCGGCATGACCCCCGACGAGGTGAGCATCGACGACAAGGCGATCTCGGCCATCGCGACCGAGCACACTCGGGAGGCCGGCGTACGCCAGCTCGAGCGGGCCCTCGCGCGCATCCTGCGCAAGGTTGCCGTTGAGTCGACGCAGCGCCCCGGTCCCGTACACGTCGGCGTTGACGACCTGGTCGGCTACCTTGGCCGGCCGCGGTACGTCGGCGAGACCGCCGAGCGAACCGCCGTGCCCGGCGTCGCTACGGGTCTCGCGGTCACCGGCGCCGGCGGCGACATTCTCTTCATCGAGGCGACCGCGATGGATGGTGAGCCAGGGCTGACGCTCACCGGTCAGCTCGGTGACGTGATGAAGGAGTCGGCCCAGATCGCGCTCTCCTACCTGCGCTCGCACGCCACAGAGCTGGATCTGGACCCGGCCGAACTCAGTGGACGCCGCATCCACCTGCACGTGCCGGCGGGTGCGGTGCCCAAGGACGGCCCGAGCGCCGGCATCGCGATGGTGACCGCCCTGGCGTCGCTCTTCACGGGCCGGCCGGTCCGCGCCGAGGTCGGCATGACCGGCGAGGTGACCCTGGCCGGACGGGTGCTGCCGATCGGTGGCGTCAAGCAGAAGCTGCTCGCCGCACACCGGGCCGGACTCACCGAGGTCATCATTCCGGCGCGCAACGAGCCGGACCTCGATGAGGTGCCCGAGGACGTACGGGAGAGCCTGAAGATTCACACGGTCTCGGACGTGGCGGACGTCCTGGCGATCGCGCTGCGTCCGGCCGAGGTCGATCAGCCGGCGCCCAGCGACCGCGCGGACCTCGCGGCCGTCGCCTAGCCGGCCGGCCGCCAGGTCTGCAGCCGACCGCACATGCCGTACCGGCGCGGCGGCGGTACCGACTCGGCCCGGCGCACCGTCGACTGGGCCAGGTGGTCGCAGCGACCGGCGGCCAGCGCCTCCAGCTGGGCGCCGGTCGCCTCAGCCTGGGCGAGCGCGCCGGCGCGCCAGCGTTGCTTCCACTCCGCGACGCGTCCAGCGACCAGGGACGCGGCCGCGGCGTACAGCTCGTGCAGCGCCACCGGGCCGTCCGCAAGCACCCGGTCGCGAAGCCGGAGAAAGCCCTCGATGGCGAGGTCGCGCCGGGCCATAGCAGCGGCCGCGACCACCTCCTCGTTTCGGGGGCCAGCCTCAAGGTCGGCGGCCGGGAGGGCCGCCGCCCGGGCGTACGCAGCGGGGTCGGCGAGCACCTCCGGCGGGAACGTGAGGACAGCGTCACCCGCTTCGGGTAGGCCCGCGTTCTGCATCACGACGAGGATCTCGAGATCGCCGTTGGTCACCAGCCGATGGACGGTGCCGGGCGTGAACCACAGCACCGTGCCTTCGGCCAGGGGATGCTCGCCGTAGCCCTCACCGGAGAGCGTCTGGAGCACTCCGGAGCCCGCGAGCACGACGTAGCCTTCGGCGGAGACGGTGTGCAGGTGCGGCGATCCGCCGCGCAGCCCGTCCGCTGCCGGCCAGTCGTAGACCCTCAGCTGGGAAACGGCCGTGGCACCAGGGAAGCCGTGCATCGCTCACCACACCGCCAGTGCTTCGGTGCCGAGCTTGGCCCACCGCTGCACGCCGTCCGGCCCGCCGTCGGCGACGACAACGGCGTAGCGCAGGGCGAGTTCCGCGCCCGGCGCCAGCGTGACCTCGGTGTCGAAGAACGGCGCCGGGCAGAAGCAGGCGAACGGCGTTGACCGCACGAACCACTTGGTCGGATGGCCCGCGTTCGTCGCCGCATCCACCATGACCACAGTGGACTGCCGGCCGTGGTCGTCGTGACGTCCCGAGAAGGCGAGCCACGGCTCCCGTACGCCCATCAGTTCGTCACCGCCCGCGCCGGCAGGAGTGTGCACCGAACCCCCGGTAAACGATCGGGGTCCGCGCCAGAACAGCCCGCCGTACCCGGCGTTCGGCCGGCCCTGGGTGGTGGGACTGCCGAAGACGACGTCGTGCCCGCTCTGGTTCACCAGGTGGGTGCCGAACAGCAGCACCCAGGCGCCGGCGTCCGGCTCGACAGCGATCCGCATGGACCTCGCCTCTGCGAACCAGGCCTCACCGGCCTCGGTCACCCACGTCAGCCGCTCCTCGACGGTGACCTGGCCGTCGTGAAGCTCGACGCGATCGAACCCGTCATGCCGCATGGCACCGTTGTTGGAGCGTTGCTGGTAGCCACCCTCGCGCAGGTAGATCGGCCCGCCCCAGAAGTTCTCTGCGCCGACGTTTGGCAAGGACCATGCGAGCCCCTTGTGCCAGACATGGTCGTGCGGGCGGTAGAGGCTGACGAGGTCGCCGGCGAGCGTGCGCATCGGATGGAAGTACGGCCGCGGGGACTCGACCTGTGCGTCCGTTGGCTGGTAGACGTACCGCACCAGCTCGGTCGGTCCGTAGTGGAGACTGAGTGCGTATCCGAGGTCGTGTACGAGTCGCGCTCTCGGCATGTCAGCCCTCCCGCTGCGCTGGGACCGACCAGGGGGCTCCGGTCCCGTCCATCCGGTCGTAGAACGGCGAGCCCGGCCCGATCTCGCCACAGTGCATGCGCGTGCCGGTGAAGGCGGAGGCGTAGATGGCAGCGACGAGTTCCATCGTCGGCCGGACGTCGTCGAGGGTGACCGGTGGCGCGGCGCCCTGCTCGAGGGCGTCGAGGACGTGCGCGAGCTGGGCCGAGTGACCACTGGACACACCGGACAGCTGCGCGCGCCACAGGTCCGCCACCTCGGCCTCCTGCCCCGGCGCGCCGGTGACGAGCCAGTCGCCGTCCCCATAGCCGTACAGGTGGGTGAGCTCCACGGTCGCGGCGGCGAAGTCGAACCGCAGATAGCTCGTCTCTCGTGGCGAGAGCAGGCTGTTGACGACGCTCGCCACCGCGCCGTTGGTGAACGTCACGATGGCACAGGACAGGTCCTCGGTGGCCGTCGGCCGGGCCCGGCGCGCCGCAACGGCGGTGACCTCCCGCCACGGGCCGAGAACCGCCAGCATGAGGTCCATCTGGTGGATGCCGTGCCCCATGGTGGGTCCGCCACCTTCGATGTCCCAGCGACCGCGCCACGGGACGGCGAAGTACTCATCCGGCCGGTACCAGAGGGTGTCGCACCGCGCGGTCATCGGCTCGCCGAACCGCCCCTGCGCGACGAGCCGCCTAAGCGCCAGGCCCCCACTCCCGAAGCGGTGCTGGAACACGGTGGCGAACCGTGCTCCGGCTGCCCGGGCGGCGTCGGTGCCCTCGGCCGCCTTGATGCGGTCCAACTCGGCGAGGCTCAGGGCCGGCGGCTTCTCGCTCAGGACGGTGAGACCGTGTTGCAGGCAGGCGATGGCCTGGTCCGCATGCAACCCGGGCGGCGTGCAGAGGTGAACCAGATCCGGCCGCTCCTGCGCCAGCATGGCATCCAAATCTTCGTAGCACCGCGGCACACCGAATCGATCGGCGAACGAGGTGAGGCGGTCGCGATCGGGGTCCACCGCGGCGACTATCCGCGCCCGACGACCCAGCCGGGCCACGGCGTCGGCGTGAATCGCGGCGATGCCACCGGTGCCCACGATCGCGAGGTCGAATCTCCGTGCCAAGGCCCCGTCATACTCCTAGCTGGCCGGTCAAACCTGGCGGCGACCAGTCCGATAGTTTCGATGACGAATTCCCCTTGTGTGACAAGAGAAATCCTGCACAGGTCGCCCGAGTAGCGATCGAAACGTTGCCGGTTGACTTTCCGAAAGGTTATGCTCCGCAACCTATGCGCGAGGTGTGCCGGCGTCAAGACCCGCGGCCTTGTGACCGAAGCACGGCTCGATACCGTGTCATATCGAGATCGGCGACGTGGGAGCGAGGGAATGGCCGACCGTGGAGCGGAGCCGGGTGGCGGGCGCCGGGTCACCATCACCGCCATCGCCCGGGCGGCCGGGGTCTCTGTGCCGACTGTGTCGCGGGTCGTCAACGGCCGCTCCGACGTCTCGCCGCAGACGCGCGAACGGGTCGAGCAACTGCTGCGCCAGCACGGTTACCGGGGGCGCGCACCGCGGGCGAAGCCGAGCACCGGCCTGCTCGACCTCGTCTTCCATGACCTCACCCGGCCGTGGGCCGTGGAGATCATCCGTGGGGTAACCGAGGCGGCCGCCTCCGCGAACGTCGCCACCGTGGTATCGGCGCTCGACCGGCGCAACATCTCGGCGCAGCAATGGCTGCAGAGCGTCCGCAACCGTTCGACCGACGGCGTGATCCTGGTGACGTCCGGGAACGAGCATCCCTGGGCACCGCAGGTACGCCGGCTCGACGTCCCCGTCGTGCAGATCGACCTCGCCGGGCTGCCAGGCGGGCAGACGCCGACGATCGGTGCGACGAACTGGTCCGGCGGTCTCGCCGCCACCGAACACCTGCTGAGTCTTGGGCATCGACGCATCGGCATGATCGCCGGGCCGCGTCGACTGCTCTGCAGCCGGGCGCGACTCGACGGTTACCGGGCCGCCTTGGACGCGGCCGGCACCGAGGTGGACGAGGATCTCGTACGTTACGGCGACTTCGGTCACGAGTCGGGGCTCGCCGCCGCTACCGCGCTGCTCGAAATGCCTGATCCGCCGACGGCCATCTTCGCCGCCAGCGATGTCATGGCGCTCGGCGTCTACGAGGCGGCCCGCCGTAAAGGGCTGCGCGTGCCTGAGGACGTCAGCGTGGTGGGCTTCGACGACCTGCCCGAGGTCCGGTACGCGGCGCCGGCGCTCACCACCGTGCGGCAGCCCTTGAGCGAGATGGGGATGCTCGCCGCACGCACCGTGGTGCGGCTCGCCTCCGGAGAGTCACTGGAGAGCCCGCGGATCGAGCTGGTCACCGCACTCGTGGTACGGGACAGCACCGCACCGCCAAAGAAGGCGGGCGAACGCCCCCCGGTGCGGCAGCGCCAGCGTGCTAACGCCTGAACGCCTCGGCGCCATCGTGCACCAGAATCGGGGCACCGCATCGTGGCATAGAACCGTGGCACCGCATCGTGGCACCGAAACATTTCGACGTCGATGACTGGTGACCTCCTGATCGCTCTGGGGATTCCTCGCCGTAGGTGTTGACTCACTCCGACGACAGCAATAAGGTTCCGAAAACATTGCGGTTCGGCTCGAAACATTTCGGACCGGCCGGTGCTGGGCTTGTACCGCCTCCAGGCAGTTGCTGCCACGTTGGCCAGCCGTGGCAGCAACTGTCCGGTGGCCGTACGGCCGGCTAGCCAGCGAGCATCGCCGCCTCCTGCTCCGGCGAGAGCTCTACCTGTAGCGGCGGTTCGCCGCGCTCCCGGTCCCACGCAAGCACCGCCGCCGCCGTCTGCGTGAGCGGGGTGGCTGGCATGCCCTCCGCGTACGCGCGCGCGGCGCTGCGTTGGTTGAATGCGTCGTACGACGGATCGGGCACCACCAGCGGGAGCCGCCGTGGAGCCAGCTCTGGCCGGACCGGCACGATGTCCACTGTGGATCCCCCGGCTTGTGCGCAGGCCTGGATGAGCCCGGCGAGGGTGACCGGCTCGGCCGGGCCGACGGCATTGAAGGTGCCGGGCCGGTCGCGCTCGGCAAGCAGCACCACCAATCGCGCGAGGTCCGTGGAGTCGAGCACCTGCACCGGTTGGTCGGGCCGACCAGGCAGGGCGACCCGGCCTCCACGGGCGGCGCGCCGGACCCAGTAAGTGAACCGGTCGGTGGGGTCGTACGGGCCGGCGACCACCCCGGGCCGTACGATCGTCGCCCGCTCGCCGAGCCGCTCCTGGACGTCGTCCTCACATGCCACCTTCAGCGGACCGTAGGAACGGTCGGTGACCTCCTCGGTGTCGCGCTCCGGCGGCAGCCGCGGCGCCTCCTCGTCGGCACCCGGCGACATCCGCTTGTGGTCGTAGACGGATCCGGTCGAGATGAACAGGTACCGCCCGCATCGCTCGCCCACCGCGTCGATCGCCTGCCCGGCGTGCCGGGGCACGTAGGCGCTCACGTCGATCACGGCGTCCCAGGTGCCGGTCGCGAGCGAGGCGTAGTCACCGACCTGCCGGTCGCCGATGCGTCGCTCCGCCTGCGGGAACAGGTCCGGCGCGCGGCGACCCCGGTTGAACAGCGTTACGTGGTGGCCGCGGTCGAGGGCGTCGGTGACGATGGCGCGACCGACAAAGCTGGTGCCGCCGAGGATGAGAAGGCGCATGGGCGCGATCCTACGATCACGGCGCGGCGCTGGCGCACTTGTTACCGACCGGTAAGTTATGCTCCGGAACGCCTTCTTGGATGCGCCCTGCAGAAAGGGGAGTCGTGGTGGCAAGCTTCGCGGAGGCGATCGCCGTCGACGGCAAGGACGGCACCTACACCGCTTCACTCGATCCAGAGTGGACAGTGAGCGGCAAACCGCACGGCGGCTACCTGCTAGCGGTCATGGCGCATGCGGCCATCCTCGCCGACGACGAGCGGGCACATCCACATCCCCTGTCCGCGAGCGCCGTCTACGTCACGCCGCCCGCCGTGGGTCCCGCCACGATCGAGGTGGAGCATCTGCGGCGCGGTCGGGGGGCGAGCCACGTACGGGCCCGGCTCGTGCAAGACCAGGGAACGCGGGTCGAGGCACTCTTCACCCTGGGCCGGCTCACGGACCACGCCGAGCCGAGCTGGGTGGATCGCCGGCCGCCGGCGATGACACCGCTGGAGGAGTGCCCGGTCAGCGAAATCGCGCCGCCTGGTGCCGGAGTCCGGGTGGAGATGCTCAACGTCGTGGAGCAACGCCTGGACCCGGCGTCGTTCCGGCCGGCCGATGGTGGGCCGGGGTACCAGAGCGGCACGGGCGAGTTTCGCAGCTGGCTGAGTTTTGCCGATGGCACACCATTCGATGCGCTGAGCCTCCTCTATGCCGCGGACTCCTCCCCACCGGCCACCCTCACCCTGGGCAGCGTGGGCTGGGTCCCAACGGTGGAGATGACCGTGTACATCCGGGCGGTGCCCGAGCCCGGTCCGCTGCGCATCCGCCAGCATGCTCGGGTCCTTGGCGCCCCAGTCGTCGATCAGGTCTGCGAGATCTGGGATTCAAGCGACCGGGTCGTCGCCCAGGCCACACAACTCGCGTTCGTCCGTCTGCGCGAAGCCTGACGGCCCAACGCCGGGTCCGATTTCCGCCAGCAGCCCCGTCGTGAGCCGCCCACACTGGAACGCGTGACCACGACATTGGCGACCGGGTTCCAGATCCACCCGATCCCGGCCTCGGTGCTGACGGGCGTACGGGCGAACCGCGACGGCGACGTGACCGTCGAACGCCTCGTCGCCGAGGGCGGTGAGCCGCTGCGCTGCTGCCTGCGCAACGCCGAACCCGGCGAGCGAGCGATCCTTTTCTCGTACGAGCTGCCGCTGCCACCGAGCCCGTACCGCGAAACCGGCCCGGTCTACGTCCATGCGGAGCCATGTAGCGGCCCGGCGAGTCGCACCGACTACCCGGCCCAGTGGCGCGGGCGCCCGCAGGTGCTGCGCGCCTACGAC
>Ga0079224_100010852_pt1 | contig 12514 bp, 10 predicted proteins | sample Stecom2015_FD_80414 | JGI IMG/M metagenome (GOLD analysis project Ga0079224, IMG submission 80414) | Agricultural soil microbial communities from Utah to study Nitrogen management - Steer compost 2015 | ecosystem: Environmental > Terrestrial > Soil > Agricultural land | place: USA: Utah...
GCCCGCAAGGTCCAGGTCGAGCACCTCGGCGGCGGCGCCGTCGAGATCCCCAACGGCGTCCCGGTCGCCTTCTACCGCAAGGCCGCCCCGCTCGAATCCAAACCCGAGGGGGCAACCATCGGCTTCATGGGCCGCTACGGCGAGCCCCGCAAGGGCTTCGGGATACTCCGCGACGCCTTCGCCCGCCTCGCCGTCGGCGAGGACGGTCTTGAACGCCTCGATGTCACTGGCGAGCACGCAGGTGCCCGCGGCCATGGCCTCGGTGAGGATCATCCCGAAGGACTCGCCGCCGGTGTTGGGGGCGACGTAGAGGTCGACGCCGGCGAGCACGCTCGCCTTCTCCTCGTTGGAGAGCGCCCCGAGGAAGCGGACGCGTTCGGCCACGGCGGGGTCGAGTCCGGCGACGGCGGCCCGGGGTTCGCCGCGGCCGACGACGAGCAGGTGGAGGTCGGGCCGGTCGGCGGCGAGGCGCGCGAACGCCTCGCGGAGGATCCCGAAGCCCTTGCGGGGCTCGTCGTAGCGGCCCACGAAGCCGATGGCGGCCCCTTCGGGCTTGTCCTCGAAGGGGGCGGCCTTGCGGTAGAAGGCGACCGGGACGCCGTTGGGGATCTCGACGGCGCCGCCGCCGAGGTGCTCGACCTGGACCTTGCGGGCATAGGGGCTGACGGCGATGCGCGCGGAGAGGTTCTCCAGGACCAGCTGGGCCATGTTCTTCCCGGCCGCGAGCATCCGCGAGCGGGTGATCGCGGTGTGGAAGGTCGCCACGACCGGGCAGCGGGCGGTGAGGACTGCCAGGCAGGCCAGGCTGGGGGTGAGCGGCTCGTGGACGTGGAGGACGTCGAAGTCGCCCTCGATGCACCAGCGCCGCACGCGGGCCGCCGAGCGCGGCCCGAAGGCGAGGCGGGCGATGGAGCCGTTGTAGGGGACGGCGACGGCCTTGCCTCCGGGGACGACGTAGTCGGGCAGGTCGGCGGTCACGGTGGCCGGAGCGAGGACGGAGACCTGGTGGCCGGCGTCGATGAGGGTCTCGGCGAGGTCGCGGATGTGGAACTGGACGCCGCCCGCCACGTCGAAGGAGTACGGGCTCACGATCCCGATCCGCAGGGCCCCCATCAGGGCCTCGCGGTGTCGGCGGGGGCGAAGTCGGCGGGCCAGAACCGCTGGAGCATGTGCCAGTCGGCCGGGTGGGCGCGGATGCCCTCGGCGAAGGCGTCTGCCACGGCCTGGGTGGTGGAGGCGACCCGTTCGCGCAGCCGCCCGGTGCCGGTGTCGACCGGTCCGGTGATGCGGCAGACGGCGCGGTCGGCCTCGTAGTGGATGTGGGCGGTGAACAGCGGGACGTCGTTCCGGATCGCCAGGAGGGCCGGCCCGGAGGGGAACGTGGCGGTCTCGCCGAAGAACTTGACCTCGACGCCGCCGCGGCTGAGGTCGCGGTCGGCGACCAGGGCGACCACGTGTCCGGCCTCGAGCGCCTCGGCCAGGACCGCCTGCGGGTTGCGGTCGCCTCCGGAGGCGGGGACGATCCGCATGCCCAGCGACTCGCGGTATTCGAGGAAGCGGCGGAAGACGCCTTCGGGCTTGAGGCGCTCGGCGACGGTGGTGAGCGGGTCGCCTGCGATCTGGGGCACCCAGGCTCCGGCGAAGTCCCAGTTGCCCGAGTGCGGGAGGGCGACGATGCTGCCCCGGCCCGCGGCCGCGCGCTCGGCGACGGGCTCGTATCCGTGCATCGTGAAGTTGCGGTCCAGGTCCTCGCGGCTCATGGTCGGGAGGCGGAACGCCTCCTTCCAGTAGCGGGCGTAGGAGCGCAGGGCGTCGCGCACCAGCTCCTCGCTCGGCTCCCCTCCGACGACGCGGGCGAGGTTGCGTCGCAGCTGGCGGACGGGGCGGCCGTTCTTGGCCCAGGCGCGGTCGGCGAAGCGGCGGAACATGGCTTCGGCGGAGCGCTCGGGCATGAGGCGGACGCCCCGCCAGGCGGCGAGGTAGCCCCATTCGGTGAGTTTCTCACGCATCGACGCGCTCCTCGACGGCCTCCAGCGCGAGGCGGGCGTGGAGGAGCCGCTGGACGACCGTGATCGAGGCCAGCAGCGCCAGCAGCGCCATGCCGATCTCCAGCGCGAACGGGACGGCGAGCACCTCGGCCAGGACGGTCACGCCGGTGAGGATGAGTCGTTCGGGCCGCTCGGCGATGCCCACGTTGCATTCGGCGCCGAGGCTCTCGCAGCGGGCCTTGACGTAGGAGACCAGCTGAGAGGCGATGAGGGCCGCCATGGCCATGGCGCAGGCGGCGAAGCGCTCCTCGGTGAGCAGCCAGTAGGCCAGACCCGCCAGCATGGCGCCGTCGGCGATCCGGTCGCAGGCCGAGTCCAGGAGGGCCCCGAAGCGGGAGGTGCTGCCCTTGACGCGGGCGATGGCGCCGTCGAGCATGTCGGTGAAGGCGGTGAGCGTGATCACGATCAGCCCGGCCAGGAGGTGTCCCTGGGTGAGCAGCAGGACCGAGGAGGCCACGATGACGGCGGTGCCGGTGACGGTGACGGCGTTGGCGGACACGCCGATGCGGATGAGGACTTTCGCCGCGGCGTCGATGTAGCGCCGCAGCCCCGCGCGTCCAGAGGTCCGAAGGAACTTCGCCATGGTCTCCTGATTCTGAGCTAATTCACGGCTCGCACGCTTCGCCGTGGCCGGCGTCACCCGTTGGGCGGGCGGGCACTGGGCTGGTGGTGGGTGCGCCTTGACTCTATAGTGCCGCGGCCGCGGTCCCGACGCTGCTCCTAAGGCCGCCCCCAGGCGCTCGCGAGATCGGCGCGGGTGTCTGCCAGCATCTGCGGAAGGGTCTTGGTGCGGCCGATGATCGGCATGAAGTTCGCGTCGCCGCCCCAGCGCGGCACGAGGTGCTGATGCAGATGGCCGGCGATGCCGGCCCCGGCGACCTGGCCCTGGTTCATGCCGATGTTGAAGCCGTGCGCGCCCATGGCGGCGCGGACGACCCGCATGGCCTCCTGCGTGAGGGCCCCCATCTCGGCGACCTCCTCGGCGTCGAGGTCGGTGTAGTCGGGGACGTGCCGCACGGGGACCACCATGAGGTGCCCGGAGTTGTAGGGGAACTTGTTCATGACCACGTACATGGTCCGGCCCCTGGCGACGATGAGCCCGTCGGCGTCGCCGAGCTTGGGGATCTCGCAGAACGGGCACCCCTCTATGTCGGAGTCCTCGCCGGTCGGTTTGCCCTCGCCGCGGATGTAGGCCATCCGGTGGGGCGTCCACAGTCGCTCGTACTCGTCGGGGACACCGGCTCCTTCGGGTGCAACTTGGCTCACGGGGATGATCCTAGATCAGTGCGGAGACGGCGTCGACCACGGCGAGGAGGGGCGCCGCCGGTCCCGGCGGAGCACTCTTCGCTTTCGCCACCCGCAACCTCGATATGCTGCGGAATGTGACATTGCCGCAGCTGTACCTCGTGCTGCTCGTCGGCTGCGTCACGGTGCTCGTCTCGCTCGCCGTCATCCGCATGACCCACCGGATGGGCCTGCCGGCGCTGCTGGTGTTCCTGGGCGTGGGGATGCTCCTGGGCGAAGACGGCCTGGGCGGCATCGCCTTCGCGGACTTCGAGATGGCCCAGTCCCTCGGGACCTTCGCGCTGACGCTCATCCTCATCGAGGGCGGCCTGTCCACGCGGTGGAAGACGATCTCGGGCCAGTTGGCCCCGGCGAGCGTGCTGGCGACGGTCGGCGTGGTCGCCAGCGTCCTGGTCACGGCCGCCGGCACGCATTTCCTGCTGGGATTCTCCTGGCAGTTCTCGCTGGTGATCGGCGCGGTGGTGGGCTCGACAGACGCGGCCGCGGTCTTCTCCGAGCTCCGCGGCGTGGGGCTGCCGCGGCGGCTGAGCGGCCTGATCGAGGCCGAGTCGGGGCTCAACGATGCCCCGGCGATGATCCTGGTGCTCGCGTTCGCCTCGGCCGCCGGGGTCCCGAGCACGGGCGAGCTGGTCGGCACGCTGGTCTGGCAGTTGGCGGCGGGCACCTCGATCGGCCTGGCGGTCGGTTTCGGCGGGGCGTGGCTGCTCAGGCGCCTGGCCCTGCCGGTCTCCGGCCTGTATCCGCTGGCGGTGTTCAGCCTGGGCGTGGCGGCGTTCGCCTCGGCCGGCGCGCTGGGGGGATCGGGGCTCATCTCGGCGTATCTGGCGGCGCTGGTCCTGGGCAATTCGCGCCTGCCGCACCGGGCGGCCACGCAGTCGTTCGCGACCGGCCTGGGGTGGATCGCGCAGCTGGGCATGTTCGTCATGCTGGGGATGCTGGCGAACCCGGCGGGTCTGGTGGACGCCGTGGTGCCGGCGCTGGTGATCGGGGCGGTCCTGACGCTGGCGGCCCGGCCCCTCTCGGTGGCGCTGTGCCTGCTGCCGTTCCGCAGGCCGTGGCGGGAGCAGGCGTTCACCGCCTGGGCGGGGCTGCGCGGGGCGGTGCCGATCGTCCTGGCCACCATTCCGCATTCCATGCGGCTCGAGGGCGCGCAGTCGCTGTGGGAGATCGTGTTCATCCTGGTGGGGGTGTACCCGGTGCTCCAGGGGCCGGCCATGGCGTGGATCGCGCGGCGGTTGCGGCTCGACGATCCGAGTGCGCTCCGGGAGATCGACGTCGAGATCGCGCCGTTGGACGCGATCGAGGGGGAGGTCCTGACCACGATCGTGCCGAAGGGGTCGGGGCTGGCCGGGCTGCGGCTGTTCGAGTTGCGGTTGCCCGAGGGCAGTGTGATCGCGGCCGTGGTGCGCCAGGATCGCCTGTTCGTCCCGGAGGCGGGCGAGCGGCTGCGGTCGAACGACCAGCTCATCGTCGTCGCGCCTCCGGCGCTGCACGAGGCCACCGAGCGGCGTCTGACGGCGCTGACGCGCGCGGGCCGCCTGGCTCGGTGGCTCGGGGAGACCGGTCGGGACTGAGCGGGCGGTCCCGGTATTCGGGCGGGCGGTTGACACGGTGCCGACACCCTCGCATCCTTATCTCCTACTAATCTTATAGAATTAATAGGAAAGGATCACTCCCTTGCGCACCCTCATCCTCCTGGGCCTCGTGGGCCTCGCCGCGCAGCTGGTCGACGGCAGCCTCGGCATGGCCTACGGCGTGACCTCCACGACATTGCTCCTGGCCATCGGCGCGAACCCGGCGGCCGCCTCGGCCACCGTGCACCTGGCCGAGATCGGCACCACCCTCGCCTCGGGCGCCTCGCACTGGCGGTTCGGCAACGTCGACTGGAAGGTCGTCGCGAAGATCGGCGTCCCCGGAGCCCTCGGCGCCTTCGCGGGCGCCACGTTCCTCTCCAGCCTCTCGACCGAGGTCGCGGGGCCGGTCATGGCGGTGATCCTGTTGAGCCTCGGCGTCTACGTCCTGGTCCGGTTCACCTTCTTCGGGTTGGACCGGCAGCACCTCGGCGAGCCGCTGCGGAAGCGGTTCCTCGCCCCGCTGGGCCTGATCGGCGGCTTCTTCGACGCGACCGGCGGCGGCGGCTGGGGCCCGGTGGGCACCCCGGCCCTGCTGGCGAGCGGCCGGATGGAGCCGCGCAAGGTCGTCGGGTCGATCGACACCTCGGAGTTCCTGGTCGCCCTGGCCGCCAGCCTCGGCTTCCTGATCGGCCTCGGCGGCGAGGAGATCGACTTCTCGTGGGTCGGCGTGCTGCTGCTCGGCGGCCTCATCGCCGCCCCGATCGCCGCCTGGCTCGTCCGGCACGTGCCGCCGCGGATCCTCGGATCGCTGGTCGGCGGCGTCATCGTGCTCACCAACACCCGGACACTGCTGCGCAGCGACTGGATCGCCGCCCCGACGGGCGCCGCGAACACGGTCTACGTGATCCTCGCCCTCGTCTGGATCGGCGCGGTGGCCCACTCCCTCCGCGAGCACCGGCGTCACCGCGACGCCGCGGAAGCCGAGGAGGCCGGCCGGGACCAGGTCCCCGAGAAGGCCTGAACGCGCGCGGCCCCGCGCACCCGAACCGGGTGCGCGGGGCCGCGCGGAGGAGCGCTACTGCGCCGAGGCCGAAGGCCCTTCGTTGACGCGGGACTCGACGACCTCGACGACGTGGGCGACCGCCTCGTCCATCGGGACGCCGTTGCGCTGGGATCCGTCCCGGTAGCGGAAGGAGACGGTGCCGGCGGACTGGTCCTCGTCGCCCGCGATGACCATGAAGGGGATCTTCTGGAGCTGGGCGTTGCGGACCTTCTTCTGCATCCGGTCGTCCGAGTGGTCGACCTCGCCGCGGATGCCGCGCCCGCGCAGCTTCGCGAAGAACCCCTCGAGGTATTCGGCGTTCTCCTCGCGCACCGGGATGCCCACGGCCTGCACCGGCGCCAGCCAGGCCGGGAACGCCCCCGCGTAGTGCTCCAGCAGGACGCCGAAGAAGCGCTCGATGGAGCCGAACAGGGCGCGGTGGATCATGACCGGGCGCTGCCGGGAGCCGTCGGCGGCGGCGTATTCGAGCTCGAACAGCTCGGGCTCGAAGAAGTCGACCTGAATGGTCGACATCTGCCAGGTGCGGCCGAGGGCGTCCTTGACCTGGACGGAGATCTTGGGGCCGTAGAAGGCGGCGCCGCCCGGGTCCGCGACGAGGTCGAGGCCCGAGGCCGCGGCGACGTCGGCGAGGATCTGGGTGGCCTCCTCCCAGGTGGCGTCGTCGCCGACGTATTTCTCCGGGTCCTTGGTGGACAGCTCGAGGTAGAAGTCGTCGAGGCCGTAGTCCTTGAGCAGGTCCAGGACGAACCGCAGGAGCGAGGTCAGCTCCTCCCCCATCTTCTCCCTGGTGGTGTAGATGTGGGCGTCGTCCTGCGTGAAGCCGCGCGCCCTGGTGAGCCCGTGGACGACACCGGACTTCTCGTAGCGGTAGACCGATCCGAACTCGAACAGCCGCAGCGGCAGCTCGCGGTACGAACGCCCCCGGGAGTCGTAGACGAGGTTGTGCATCGGGCAGTTCATCGGCTTGAGGTAGTACTCGGCGCCTTCGAGTTCCATGGGCGGGAACATGCCCTCGGCGTACCATTCGAGGTGCTTCGAGGTGTCGAACAGCTGCCGCTTGGTGATGTGCGGAGTGTTCACGAACGAGTAGCCGGCCTCGACGTGCTTGCGTCGCGAGTAGTCCTCCATGACCATGCGGACGATGCCGCCGTTGGGGTGGAAGACCGGCAGGCCCGAGCCCAGCTCGTCGGGGAAGGAGAAGAGGTCGAGCTGCTGCCCGAGCTTGCGGTGGTCGCGCTTGGCGGCCTCCTCCAGCCGGTTCAGGTACTCCTTCTGCTCGGCCTTGGTCGGCCAGGCGGTCCCGTAGATCCGCTGGAGCTGCGGGTTCTTCTCCGATCCCATCCAGTAGGCGGCGGCCGAGCGCATGAGCTTGACCGCCCCGATGAGCCGGGTCGAGGGCAGGTGCGGACCCCGGCACAGGTCCGACCAGCATCGCTCGCCGGTCTTGGGGTCGAGGTTGTCGTAGGCGGTGAGCTCGCCGCCGCCGACCTCCATGACCTCGGCGGCGTCGGCGCCCTCGCCCTTGGTCTCGATCAGCTCGAGCTTGTAGGGCTCGTGCGCGAGCTCGACGCGGGCCTCGTCCAGCGAGTCGTACCTGCGGCGGTGGAAGGTCTGCCCCTGCTTGATGATCTGGAGCATCCGCTTCTCGATCTGCTTGAGATCCTCGGGGGTGAACGGCTCGGCGACGTCGAAGTCGTAGTAGAAGCCGTCGGTCACCGGCGGGCCGATGCCGAGCTTGGCCTCGTGCAGCTCCTGCACGGCCTGCGCCATGACGTGCGCGGCCGAGTGGCGCATCACCTCGAGCCCGTCGGGGCTGTTCAGCGGCACCGGGTCCACCACGACGTCAGATTCGGGCGCCCACGCCAGGTCGCGCAGCGCGCCTTCGGCGTCGCGGACGACGACGACGGCCTCGGGTCCGCGGGACGGCAGACCGGCCGCGGCCACCGCCTCGGCGCACGTGGTGCCAGCCGTCACCCGGAGCGGTTCGGTCGCGCTCGCGATGGCGGTCGGGCTGGTGTTCGGCGCTGCGGATGCCACGGTTCTCCCTCGGTCGTCGGCCGGGTCGGTTCCCGGCGCTCGGTGTTCGCGTCAATGGTAATCGCCCGCGGCGGGCCGACTCCAACGCATTGCCCGCGGCGCGGGCGCCGCGCCGAAGGAGCCGTCTCACACGGTCAGGACGATCTTCCCCAGGTGCCCTCCGGTCTCCATGACGCGGTGCGCCTCCGCCGCGTCGACCAGCGGCACGCGGGTGGTGACCGTCGGCTGGATCCGGCCCTCGACCACGGCGGGCCAGACGTGCTCGATGACCTCGGCGAGGGTGGGCCGCCGCTGCTCGAGCGGGCGGGCGCGGAGCGTGGTGCCGGCGACGGTGTGGCGCCTCGCGAGCAGCGCGCCGAGGTCGATCTCGGCGGTGCGGCCCCGCTGCAGTCCGATGACGACGAGTCGGCCGTCGATGGCGAGGGCCTTGAGGTTGTCCTCGAAGTAGGCGGCGCCGCTGACGCCCAGGATGGCCTGTGCTCCTCCGGCGGCCCGCAGTTCGGCCGAGAAGTCCTCGCTGCGGTAGTCGAGGACGCGTTCGGCGCCCAGCGCTTCGACTTCCGCGGTGAAGGCGGCGCGGGCGGTGGTCCACGCGCCGGCGGCGGGGAGTCCGCGGGCGTATTGGATCGCGAAGGTGCCGATGCCTCCCGCTCCACCGTGGATCAGCACCCGGGGCGGGGGGCCGGAGGACTCGGGGGCGAGCAGGTAGCCGAGGTTGGAGTGGACGGTCGCGGCGACCTCGGGCAGGGCCGCGGCCTCGACGAGGCCGACGCCTTCGGGCTTGGGCAGCACGAGCCCGGCGTCGACGGCGGCGAGTTCGGCGTAGCCGCCGCCGGAGAGCAGGGCGCACACCTCGGTGCCGACGAGGGCGGCGTTCTCCTCGCCGCCGACGGCGACGATGGTGCCGGAGACCTCGAGGCCGGGCCAGGCGGGTGCGCCCGGCGGGGGCGGGTAGTGGCCGGCCGTCTGGAGCAGGTCGGCGCGGTTCACCCCGGCTCCGGCCACCTCGATGAGCACTTCTTCGGGGCCGGGTTCGGGGTCGGGCACGGTGTCGGCGATCAGCTTCCCGTCGGCGACTGTCATGGCGAGCATTCCCGAATCCTAGGACTTTCCCCGCAGGCCAGGGCATCACACCGGAGGATTTTCCCGCCTGAGTGGATTCGATCGACGTGAATCACTGTGCCGCAACGGGTCCGGCCTCAGGGCCCTTCGCTGGAGTGGCCGGGGAAGAGGCGCGCGGCGGGGTCGATCGCGACCGCCGCGTTGTTCACGGCGGTGGCGGCCTCGCCGAAACCGGTGGCGATGAGCCGGACCTTGCCGGGGTACTGCGTGATGTCCCCCGCGGCGAAGACGCGGGGCAGGTTCGTCGCCATCGCGGAGTCGACCAGGATGCGGCGCTTCTCGATGTCCAGGCCCCATTCGGTCATCGGTCCGAGGTCGGCGGTGAAGCCGAGCGCGGCGACGACCGTCTCCGCCAGGAGCCGCCGCGGCTCGCCTTCGCCTTCGACCTCGACCTCCACGCCGGTGACGCGCTCCTCGCCGATCAGGCGCTTCACCTGGGCGTTGACGATGAGGGGGACGTCGAGGCCGCGGACGCGGGCGACGGTGGCGGCGTGGGCGCGGAAGCTCTCGCGGCGGTGGACGAGCGTGACGCTTCGCGCGAGGGGATGCAGGGCCAGCGCCCAGTCGAAGGCCGAGTCGCCGCCGCCGACGATGACGACGTGGCGGCCCGCGTGCTCGGCGAGCTCGGGCACGAAGTAGACCACGCCCTCGCCGGTGAAGTCCGCCGCTGCCGGCAGCGGCCGGGAGGTGAAGCTGCCGAGGCCGCCGGTGAGGACGACGGCGCCGCACCGCACGCGGGTGCCGTCGTCGAAGTCGAGCACGGGCGCGCCCTCGACGTGGGCGAGGCGCTCGGCCCGACGGCCGAGGAGGTAGGACGGCGAGAAGGGCGCGGCCTGGCGGACCAGGTTGTCGACCAGGTCGCGGCCCTTGATCTCGGGGAAGCCGGCGACGTCGAAGATGAGCTTCTCGGGGTACATGGCGGTGATCTGGCCGCCGGGCTCGGGCAGGGCGTCGGCGACCACCGTCGACAGGCCCCTGAATCCGGCGTAGTAGGCGGCGTAGAGGCCGGTCGGGCCCGCCCCGACGATCGCGAGGTCGACTGAGATTTCGGGCATCGAGCGCACCACCGACTTCGTTGTCAGGACTTTCCAGGACATCGTATCCAGCGGCCGCCTTCAGCGTTGTTTTGACCGCGCGTCGACTCGGGTCATATACTGGATCCGATGCAGTCCACGAGGATCGAGCGCGCCGGCGCGCGGGACGCGGATCGTCTGACCGCCCTCGTACAGTCGTCCGGCGCCTACCGGGGCAGGTACCGCTCCATCGTCGCCGGCTACCGCCTGAGCCCCGAGTACGTCGAACGCCATGAGGTCTTCATGTCCCTCGACGCCGCTGGACGCCTCCTGGGCTTCTACTCGCTGGTCCTCGATCCGCCCGAGCTGGAACTGGCGTTCGTCGCCGACCACGCCCAGGGGGCGGGCGTCGGGCGGCGGCTGGTGGAGCACATGATCGCCCGGGCCAGGGCGTTCGGTCTGCGCGAGGTACGGGTGGTCTCCCACCCTCCGGCCGAGCAGTTCTACCGCAGACTCGGCGCCGAGCCGGTGGGCACGGTCCCGCCGTCGCCGCCGGAGGTGGGCTGGGAGCGGCCCGAGCTGCGGTTCACCCTCTGAAGCCGAGGCCGCGAGGAGTTCCGGGCGCTGCATTAGACTCGACCGGGCGCCGCAGCGGGGACGCGCCCGCATTCCACGACGACGCCTGCGGAGTCGTGCACCGGCATCCACTACGACGCCCGCGGAGTCGCACATGGCCCAATCGGCACTCATCACCGGCATCACCGGCCAGGACGGTTCGTACCTGGCCGAGCTGCTGCTGTCCAAGGGCTACGAGGTGCACGGGATCGTCCGCCACACCTCGTCGCTGATCGCCAACACCTCCCGGCTGGACGCGGTCTACCAGGACCCGCACGAGTCGGGGCGGCGGCTCTTCCTCCACAAGGGCGATGTCACCGACGCCGGGCTCCTGGTGAACCTCGTCCGCGACATCGAACCCGACGAGATATACAACCTCGCCGCGCAGAGCCACGTGCGGGTCAGCTTCGACCTGCCCGACTACACCGCGAACGTCACGGCGCTGGGCGCGGTCCGGCTGCTGGAGGCGGTGCGGGCCTCGGGCATCGACACCCGGGTCTACCAGGCCTCGACCTCGGAGATGTTCGGTCTGGCCGATCCGCCGCAGGACGAGACGACCGCGTTCCACCCCAGGAGCCCGTACGGGGTGGCGAAGCTGTACGCGCATTGGGCGACGGTCAACTACCGCGAGTCCTACGGCATGTTCGCCGTCAGCGGGATCGCGTTCAACCATGAGAGCCCGCGCCGGGGCGAGACGTTCGTGACCCGCAAGATCACCAGGGCGGTCGCGCGGATCGCGGCCGGGATCGAGAAGAAGGTCTACCTGGGGAACCTCGAGGCGGTCAGGGACTGGGGCTACGCGCCCGAGTACGCCGAGGCGATGTGGCTGATGCTCCAGCAGGACGAACCGGTCGACTACGTGATCGCCACCGGCCGGGCGGCGACCGTCCGCGATTTCGCCGAGGTCGCCTTCGCGCACGCCGGCCTCGACTGGCGCGACCACGTCGAGCACGACGACCGCTACGAGCGGCCCGCCGAGGTGCCCGCGCTCGCCGGCGACCCGTCCAAGATCCGGCGTGAGATCGGCTGGGAGGCGAAGGTGCACTGGGACGAGTTGGCGCGCATCATGGTCGATGCCGACAGGGAGGCCCTGCGCTCGGGCGATTGAGAGGCCGGAACCGTGTATCGGGCCGGAGCCCCCGCGCGAGTGGATACCATCGCGGGCATGACTGATCTCAGCGCACCGATCGAACTGAGCGACGGCGTCTCCATGCCGCGCATCGGATACGGGACCTACAAGGTGGGCGACGAGGACGCCCGCCGGGCGGTCGAGACGGCGCTGTCCCTGGGGTACCGGCTGGTGGACACCGCGGAGATGTACGGCAACGAGGCGGGTGTGGGCGCCGCGATCGCCGCCTCCGGTCTTCCCCGTGAGCAGATCTTCCTGACCTCGAAGCTCTGGAACGACCACCACGGCCGCGGACCGGCGCGGGCGGCCCTCGAAGCGTCGCTGGAGCGCCTCGGCGTCGACTACCTCGATCTGTTCATGATCCACTGGCCTTCGCCGAAGCAGGGCCTGTACGTCGAGACGTTCCAGGCGCTGCTCGAGGCGAGGGAGGAGGGCCTGATCCGCTCGGCCGGGGTGTCGAACTTCCTGCCCGAGCACCTCGAGCGGGTCCACGAGGCCACCGGCGTGTGGCCGTCGGTCAACCAGGTCGAGCTGCACCCGTACTTCGGCCAGCCGGAGCTGCGGGCCTGGCACGCCGAGCGGGGCATCGCGACCGAGTCGTGGGGGCC
>Ga0079224_100010853_pt1 | contig 12514 bp, 10 predicted proteins | sample Stecom2015_FD_80414 | JGI IMG/M metagenome (GOLD analysis project Ga0079224, IMG submission 80414) | Agricultural soil microbial communities from Utah to study Nitrogen management - Steer compost 2015 | ecosystem: Environmental > Terrestrial > Soil > Agricultural land | place: USA: Utah...
GTCTGAACATCAATAAGGTGCTCTTCAAACTTTATGGTTCTGAAAGTCTCGCTACCCAGGTCGAAATAAGCAAAACTAAGTGCAGGTATGGGATACTGCCATTTATTCTGTGGCACCAGGGTATAGGAATTCGAAATACTGCCCTGCATTCCGCGGAGGGTGGTACGTACGTTTTCACTGTATTCCGGTTCATAAACTTCCATGGTAGCTGGCACCTTCAGCTCAGGCAGGTCAAACAATTTAAGGTTCCCCGTGCCGCTTACCTCTATCCTGGATTTTAGGGATTCAGTGGCATCGAGACTTGTTCTGTCAGCGGTAACCTTGAATCTCAGGTCTTCCCCTACCGCTCCGGAAAAATCAGCTGGCCGGCCTTCCGCAGGCAGCGGTTTGACATTTATGGTCCGTTTCCCGGCAGCCACCGTCTTTTCAACAGTCGTGTAGATGCGGCCCCCGAAAATGGACCTGCGTTCCGTAGGAACATCCACTGAAACAGTGAGGGCCAGGGGCTCAATGCTGAGTTCCCCTGTCTTCTGAGGATATAAAATGGTTTTACGAAGAATAACATACCGATAATCCTCTCCCTGATATTGTCCTTCCTCCACCTGTAACTGACGGATATCTATATTCTGGCTCCAGAAATCGCTGTAAGTGGGATTGTCGATCTCCCTCCAGTTACTTACGCTGATGCGAGGGCTGACGTAGAGTTTGTACACTACAGTAATAGCTTCATTCAGGTAGGGGTCGGATTTAGAGACCTCAGCAACCAGATGTAAATTTTCAGAAGCAACGTATTCTGAATTATTCCCGTCAGTAGGAGTATCCACCGCGGCTGTCACTTCTATTTTAAGGGGTGAGGTCTTGTAGATCTGGTTGTCAATGGTGATCTCCGCCTGCCCAATGGAAAAAGTCCCCCGGGATTTAGGCGCAAGGAAATAGCTGTAGGTCTTTGAATAGGTGCGTTCCCCATTGATCCAGCTGTTGCTGACACTCTGGTTAGGCCCCCCTACCACCGTGAAATTCTCGAAAGACGGGGGCCGAAAATTGTCCCCATCCTGATTCATCTCAAAATCAACCCGCAGGCGTTCATTGATGCCCAACCTTTCCTTGCTGGCCTTTGCTTCGAACTGCACCTGAGCAAAGGCAAAGTTTGAGACGGTCAGGAAAAGAGTTAAGATGATTAATTTCAGTTTCATTTTATGTTGCTCATTAATTTCAGCCTTTTCCGAAGATCTTGATCATTGGAAGAGGCTGTTTATAGTCATTACCAATCTTTTGCGGTTTTTGTGGGCACGCCTTGTACCTTCTTCGCATTCATTTTCTCCTGCACTTTTTTCTCTTCGTTGCCCATGGCTTCGAGTAGACTTTTTATCTGTTGCGGGGAAAGTTGTCCCGGGACGGGTTGCTGCTGTGATGGTTGTTGCTGCTGGTTTTCGGGCTGTTTGCCTTCTCCGTCCTGTTCCTGCTGCTGTTCCCCTTCACCTTCTTTTTCAGGATCCTGTTGTTGTTCATCCTGCTGGTCGCCACCTTCCTGGTCCTGAGGATTACCACCCTGGTCCTGTTCCTGATCGCCTTTATCACCTTGCTGCTCCTTGTTCTCCTGTTGCTCGTTTTCCTTATCGCCTTCCTGATCCTGGTCATTATCTCCGCCACCGTCTTGTTTTTCCTGCTCCCACATCTTTTTGGCAAGGGCAAGATTATAACGGGTTTCCTCATCCCCCGGATTATTTCTCAGGGCATCTTTATAAGCTTCAATAGCTTCGGGATATTTTTTCTGCTGAAAAAAAGCATTCCCCTTGTTGTGAAACGCCTTGTGCTTAAGGGGCTTTTCCTCCGCTATTTCGGCAGCCTGGTGATCGCGCTCAATAGCTTCTCCCGTAAGATCTTTATTGTGATAAATGTTCCCCAGATTATAGCGGGCTGCTGCATTGGCGGGATCGCTGGATATCGCCTCCCGGTAATAGGCTTCAGCGGAAGCAAAATCTTCTTCCTCGAGTGCATCCTTCGCCTCACTCATCAAGCTGCGCGCTTTCCGGGCTCCTTTCTCCGGGTCAGCCTGAGCAGCAGCAGATGAAATGAAAAATAAAATCAGGACTGAAGACAGGAGTCTCAGGAATACTGAAGTTTCTGTTTTCATTATTTTCCTCGTCATCTAGCGTTTCTCATTAAATAAATTCAACTTCTTAAGCCAAGCGGTGCGTCTTTCCAAAAGGAATACCTCCAAAAATAGCAAAAATAAGGCCAGTCCGAGAAACCATTGGAATTGATCTCTAAAAGATTCTATTTGCTGGGTTTCATATTCTTTTTTATCCAGGTTCTGAAGAAATTCCTTTACCTGCCGCACCACCTCCTCAGTAACACTGCCATCAATATACTGCCCATTGGTATGTGCGGCTATCTCTTTCAGGATCTCCTCATGCCTGCGCGTAATGACAGTGTTGCCCTCCTGGTCTTCCTTGTAATTCAGGACCACCCCATTCCGTATAATGGGGATGGGACCTCCCTTAGCAGTTCCAACACCTATGGTGAAAATACGAATCCCTGCCCTGGCGGCCTCTTCGGCGATCCCTTCAATGTCGCCTTCGTGATCTTCCCCGTCACTGAGGATGAATAGCACTTTGCTGGTTTGATCTGCGTCATTGTAGTAGGTCTTTGCCAGCTCTATGGCTTCATTAATGGCCGTTCCCTGGGAGGACAGCATTTCCGTGTTCATGGATTGCAGAAACATTTTGGCAGCTCCATAATCGGTAGTAATGGGCAGCTGCGGAAAGGCACTGGCTGCATATGCGATAATACCCACTCTGTCACCCGCAAATTCATTGATGATCTGTGTCACCAGTTGTTTCGACTTCTCGAGCCGGTTAGGGGCTATATCTTCTGCCAACATACTTCTGGACACATCCACCGCAAACACTATATCCACTCCTTCCCTTTTAAGCGTCTCTGTTTTAGTACCGAATTTCGGATTCACAAGAGCAAAGACCATGGCCGCAAAGGCAAGGCTGAGGATGCTGATCTTCAAAATCGATTTAAAGAACGACCTGTTCGGGCTCAGTTTTTTCAATAGCTCCTTATCAGCAAACTTCCTCTGAGTTCTTTTTTTCCAGAACACCAGAAGCCAAAAGAAAAGCCACACCACGGGAATGATGAGCAGCAACCATAAGTAATTATTTTCTTCCAGTAGGTACATTCTTTTCTGTTTTCTGTTTTCTGTTTTTTCTGTTTAAACTGTAAACCATAAACAGCAAACGGTACACCGTTTACACGAAACTCCTGAACAAGCTGAACCTCAGCAATAATTCCAGCAGCAGCAGCATCCCTGCCAACAGTACAAGGGGTCTGAACTTTTCTTCGTAGCTGTAGAATTTGAATTCCTCTATATCTGTTTTTTCAAGGGCATCTATTTCTTCGTAGATCTCTTCCAGTTTCTCGTTGTCAGTAGCCCGGAAATAACGGCCCCCGGTTACGTCGGAGATCTGCTTTAACAGGTCCTCATCAATCTCGACAGGCACATTCTGGTACTGGAATTGTCCGTTGGGCATAATGGCTACGGGAGACAGCGCCATTCCGTTGCTTCCTACCCCTATGGTATATACTTTTATCCCAAATTCCACTGCCAATTCGCTGGCTATCTTCGGGTCGATAAAACCAGCATTGTTTACCCCGTCCGTTAGCAAAATGATCACTTTGCTCTCCGCCTTGCTGTCTTTCAACCTGTTCACGGATGTTGCAAGTCCCATTCCAATAGCTGTCCCACCTTCCAGCACATCATTATAGACTACGTCTTCCAGGGCATTCAGCACCAAAGTTTTATCACTTGTGACCGGGGTTTTGGTGAAACTTTCCCCCGCGTACACGACCAGGCCTATCCTGTCTGTCAGCCTGTCACTAATGAACTGCGACGCCACTTCCTTGGTAGCCTCCAGCCTGTTGGGCTGCAGGTCCTTGGCAAGCATACTGGCAGAAACGTCAATAGCCATCACAATGTCAATCCCGCGTGTGGTATTTGTTCTGGTGGAAATATCTACAAGACGTGGTCTGGCAAGTGCAGTGATCAATAAGGCCAGCGCCAGCAGCCTGAGAACGAACAGAAGCGGTTTCAGTTTAACCAGAATACCCGGGTTCACCTGAAAACCTTTTATATGGGAGATCTTCAGCTCAGCCGTCTGTTCTTTTCTTTTCCAGATGTACCAGCCAATCGCTACTGGCAGTAACAGGAACAGCCAGAAAAATTGGGGGTCTTCAAAGGCAAAATTACTGAACATTGGTCTTCGTATTATTTAATTCCACAGATCCTACGATCCTCTGGGTGATCTCCTGGGCGTACTGGTCATCAGCGTTGTGGATCAGGATGATCTGCTGAAAGCCGTTGCCTTCACCAAAGTTCAGGATGGCATATTCCTTTTCCCGAATTTTCCCGGAATCGGGGTGTGGCACATTCATGGTTCCGAAGATCCTGATCCCTTTGGCGCCATTTAGGGTGCTGAATTCTTCCTGTTTCAGAATTATATTACTCGCCCCCTGTTTTTCAAGATACTCATACACCCCATCAACCGCAGTGTCGAGTTTAAATTCATTGCTCTGGCCGAATTTCATGGTAGTAAGGGCAACGAAGTAATTCCTGAAAACCTCTCCGTACAGGAACGTCTGGCTTCCAATCATCATTTCCTTCACCTCATCTGTCATTTCTATCTCTCCCCGCTTGAGAACCTCAGGAGTAGTAATAGTGACAGGAGGATTGCCATATTCACTACTCACCCAGTCCCCTCGGAGAAGGTCTTTACTGGCGTTTCCTATATAAGCGTCCTTTACGAAGTCAAATCCTTTGGTCGCTGCCAGATAGCCTGTAAGCGCAATAAGAGCGAGAAGAACTACCGAAACTGAAATTACCAGGTTCTTTTTCTTTCGTTTCCGCTCCAGCTTCTCCCGGTAAAGCTGATCCTTCAGAAGCTCCTCCTCTGTAGGTTGCGGAATTCCCTGTTTGGTGTCGTTTATTACAAACTCAGCCCTGGACCTGTCCTCCCGGGCAGTGATCATGTCAGGCTTGGAATTTGCAAACTTCGCCAGATCGGCACGTTGCAGGATCTGTTTCAGGTTGTCGATCGTCTTTTGGTCGATATGGAGTTTCCCGACATTCCGTTCAGCCTCCAGATAGGCCACCAGTTCCCCTGTTGTACTTTCCATGGCATGGTCAAAAACCTCTTCGTCAAGGTACCTCCTCACGGCAGCAGAAAGTTGTGAGTAATATTCCTTGATCTCCCTGTTCTCCAGAAGGTGTGATTCATCAAGCTTTTTAAGCTCCAGGATTGCCTGCTCATATGGGGGTAATCTTTTGGCTGCCTGCTCTTTTTTCTTTTTTCTTCTGAGGAACAAATAGATCAATATGCCCAGAATGATTATCCCTAAAAGCCACCACGCCCATGTCGGAAAATGGAAGCCCGAGGGAACCTCCACTGCAGGTTTAATGGGGAAAAGCTTTTGTTTGGTGGTATCCACCACTACGTCATTCACCTCGATCAACAGGGAATCGGTGAGGAACTCCCGATCGTTGATGAGGATCTTTTGTTGAGGGATCAGGTAGGTTCCTGAATCCCACTGGGTGAGCGCATACTTTTTCAGCAGCTCCAGCTTCCCCTCGGTCCGGGAAGTGTCTATGGGAAAAGATTCCACCATCTCCATAGGCTCAAATGTCTGCCCTTCGGGAAAAATAACCAACTCCTCAGTTCCTGCCTCTACACTAATTCTATAGGTGATCTGCTCCCCGATCTTTATGGCCGTGGTATCAACCGATGATTTTACTTCCTGGGCAAGGGAGGAGGTAGTTATTAGAAGAAAAAGGAGTAAACTGAGGATCTTTGCCTGTATTCTGCCTACAGAAAGGACATGACCTGACCCTCGGGAAAAGTATTTTGTATTTTTATTATTTTGAAAGTTCATCTGTCTCATTTCATTAAGCCCTGCGTTTGAAGTAGCCCAACAGCTTTTTCACATAACTTTCATCCACCCGGGAACTCAGGGTCCCCGCCCCGGCTTTTCTGAAGCTTTCATGGAAGTAATCCACCCGGTCCCTGTAATAGTTGCTGTAATTTCTCCTGACGCTTCTGGAGGATGTATTAACCAACTCTGATCTTCCTGACTCCTCATCCTCCATAAGGACCATTCCCAGATTTGGGATCTCCTCTTCCCTTGCATCGTAAACCCTTATTCCCGAAATATCATGCCGCCCGCTGGAGATTTTCAGGGTCTTCTCATAATCATCAGCAATAAAATCCGAAAGCAAAAAGACAATGGCTTTCTTTTTCATGACGCTGGAAAGAAACCTGAGGGCATGTGAAATATTTGTTTTCCTGCTTTTGGGCTGGAACTCCAGAAGTTCCCTTATAATCCTCAGGACATGGGACCTGCCTTTTTTAGGTGGAATATAGAGTTCGATCTCATCTGTGAATAGGATAAGACCGATCTTGTCATTGTTCTGGGTAGCCGAAAAAGCAAGAGTAGCTGCAATCTCTGTTAAGATCTCTTTTTTAAAAGCCTCCCTTGTACCGAAAAGTGCAGATCCAGAAACGTCCACCACGAGCATCATAGTGAGCTCCCGCTCTTCTTCGAAAACCTTCACGAAGGGCTCACTGTACCGGGCGGTAACATTCCAGTCAATGTTCCTTACATCATCCCCGAACTGATACTGGCGCACTTCACTAAAGGTCATCCCTCTTCCTTTAAAAGTGGAATGATATTCCCCGCCGAAGATATGATCGCTCAATCTGCGGGTCTTTATCTCGATCTTCCGTACTTTTTTAAGTAGCTCTTTAGTATCCATGAAGGGGTATAAGGTTTTGAGGATTTCTGGCATTAGGGTCAAAAACTGATATGTCTCCGAATTAAGATTACTCTTAACTCTTAACTCCTAACTCACAACTTCCTCTACGGTACCTCGATCTCGTTAACGATCTTGTTGATAATATCTTCTGAAGTTATATTTTCTGCTTCCGCCTCATAGGTAATACCTATCCTGTGGCGCAGGACGTCTTCCACAACGGCCCTTACATCTTCAGGGATCACATACCCCCTTCGTTTAATGAAGGCATAACATTTGGCTGCAGTAGCCATATTTATACTTCCTCGGGGGGAGGCCCCGAAATTGATCAGCGGTTTCAGGTCGGGAAGATTGTATTTTTCGGGAAAACGGGTGGCAAAGACTATATCAAGAATATACTTCTCGATCTTTTCATCCATGTATACCTCTCTTACCGCCGCCTGTGCACGCAGGATCTGCTCCAGGCTTACCACAGGATTCACCTGTTCAAAAGATCCTTTAAGATTAGAACGGATGATTAGCTGTTCGTCTGCCATTTCCGGATATTTAATAACCGTCTTCAACATAAAACGATCCACCTGGGCTTCAGGCAAAGGGTAAGTTCCCTCCTGTTCCACGGGATTCTGAGTGGCCATTACCAGGAAGGGTCGGTCCAGAATGAAAGTCTCATCCCCGATGGTCACCTGCTTTTCCTGCATGGCTTCCAAGAGAGCGGACTGCACCTTGGCAGGAGCCCGGTTGATCTCATCTGCCAGAACAAAATTGGCGAAGATTGGACCCTTTTTGATGCTGAAATCGCTAAGTTTCATGTTATAAATAAGCGTACCCACGACATCCGCAGGCAAAAGATCAGGAGTGAATTGTATCCTGCTGAAAGAGCCGTGAACCGCCTTGGCTAGGGTATTTATGGCAAGGGTTTTTGCCAGTCCCGGCACCCCTTCCAATAAAATGTGACCCTGACCCAGAAGTCCGATCAACAGCCGTTCTACCATATGCTTTTGCCCCACTATCACCTTTTTCATTTCATTGGTGAGAATATCAACAAAGGCGCTTTCTCTTTCTATCATTTCATTGATACTGGCTATATCTACTGAACTGCTGTTTTCCTGCATTTACTCTAAACTTTTGATGATGAATTTTCTAAAGATCTGTCACTGCCGAAATGTACAAATATTCAGCCAAAATTCGTTAAAAATAGGTTAAAACAAAAAAGCAGCGAGGGCTCCCGCTGCTTTGTTTGGTACTAAAATTATTTGTCAGGTTTATACCTGCCCTATTCAAGGAAAATAACTTCCAGGTCGGTTTCTGCACCTGATGATACTGCAACGTTGTTAACGACCGAGGCAGATAAACCTGATGCCACGTCAGGAGTAACAGTTACCATATAAGTACCTGCGGACAGGCCGTGTAACTGAAATTTCCCATCAGTATCAGTATATGCTGAAACTGTCGAAGTCCCATTGGTAGCAACCACCAGGGCCTGGTGTGTGGTTGGATGTATTGAACCGATGATCGATCCGGCCTCCTGGGTAGATACCCTGATCACCGGTTTAAGGATATAATTTCCCGATTCCCCTGCTTTCACTACTGATTGCTCAACGTCGAAATCCAGAAGGAAAATGTAATCAGTTCCTGCCTCAAGATCCTCGTTTACCTGCAATTTTAAACCTGACTGCTGCGCACTTGGCGTCTGCAGGGTAAATGAAGTACCATTCACAACTACCGAATTCGCACCCCCTAAGACCAGCCTGATCTGATTCAGCTTCCCGGCGGCCAGTTCAGTATCCGCCAGGAGATGAGTCACTCCACCTGTGAGATCTAAAAGATTTATCACGCCATCATTCACTTCACCTACGCTTACCCATCCTTCCTCATCTGCATCTTCGGCATTCGCCAGTGCATCTGAATGGATCAGTACATCAACAACCTCAACATTTACTTCATCATAGTCTCCTGGAGCATCCGTCAATTCAAATCGGACATTGGCAGTATCTCCATTTCCTGAATCACCAGAATCATCGTCGCTGCTGCAACTTACCAGCCCGGTTGAAAACAAGACTGCCATTAAAATCATTTTGTACTTTTTCATAAATAGGTTCTTTTTCATAAATAGGTCCTTTTGTGTTTAGGTTCCTTAACGGCACAAACCCAGGTTTCATCTATGATGGTTGCATAATTAACGCTCTTTAACGGTCATTAACGAGGCTTTAACAAGTTAGCCCTGACGCGGACCGGGAGAGTTTCTTAAATTTAAGATATGAGAAACAGGCAGACCTATTCGCGACTTATCCAGAATGTGCTCCCATGGAACGATTTCCCGAAAGGCCGTATGATCCAGTTCCTTCACCATTGCGTAGAACATGACATTACAAGCTTCGACACCTCTGACCAGGCAGGAGTGGCGGGGGTTAGTAATGTTTTCGGAACTGCTTTAAGCGAGAGTGGCCTCAGCAGGGATGAGATTCAGCTGATTTCAAAATATGGAGCCCCTGAAACTGATGGCGACAGGCTACTGGAAGCAGTCGATAAAAGCCTTCTGGATCTCGAAACAGATTATCTGGACCTGCTACTTTTGGATTACCCGCATCTCACTCCTGAGATTGCAAATGCTGTCGGAAGGCTTCAATCGCAGGGAAAAGTGATGGAAGTGGGAGGCCTGAACCTGGAAGAATCGCAAGTCCGGAAATTTGAACTTCCTCTCGGAGTGAACCAGATCCCTTCCCCTTTCAATACCCGGAATGCATTGGACACTATCCCGACTGTGGTAAGCGCTGCAGAAGAGATCGTCCATATGGTGTGGTGTGGAGAGGAATCTCATCTCACTGCGGGTCAGGAAAAACTGCTCCAGGAACTGGGCTCTCAATACAAGTACAACCGGGATCAGCTTTTCCTAAAATGGATCCTCCAACATCCTGCACATTTGCATCCCATCCTATGTGCTTCAGAAAAAGAAGCGATCACTGCAGCGGTGATTATGCGGGAAAAACAGCTGGACCCCGTGGACTGGCAGAAAATACAGCTCATCCTGACCTAGAACCTTTTCCGCTGATTAATCTTTAGGAAGTCCTTCCGAAAAATTATCTATATTCCTATTTTTACGGAAAACCTATTAGATATATACATAAAAATGAAGACAGCACTCATTACAGGCGCAAGCAGCGGCATTGGGAAAGCTACTGCAGTGGCATTTGCGGAAGCTGGAATAAACCTTATTATTTGTGGACGACGGAAGGAGGCCCTCGAAATTCTGCAGCAACAACTCCGGCTTAAGGTAAAGGTTCACCTGCTTCAATTTGACATCAGTAAAAAAAAGGAGGTGGCTGAGGCGCTGGAGGGTCTTCCAACAGAATTCCGGAACATCGACATCCTGGTAAATAATGCGGGTAATGCCCATGGCCTGGATCCAATACAGACCGGGAATCTCGAAGACTGGGAAGCCATGATCGATATCAACTTCAAAGGCTTGCTATACGTAAGTAAGGCTATAATTCCCACTATGACGGAGAGGAACCGGGGCCATATCATCAATATCGGCTCCCTTGCCGGAAAAGAGGTCTATCCCAACGGAAATGTATACAGCGCAACCAAGCATGCCGTAGATGCCCTGAACAAGGCCATGCGTATGGACCTCAACCAATATGGAATAAAGGTGGGCGCAGTAAATCCGGGGCTGGTGGAAACAGGATTCAGTGAGGTGCGATTCAAGGGGGATCAGGAAAGAGCGAGATCGGTCTACCAGGGCTTCGAACCTCTTAAACCTGAAGACATTGCTGAGATCATCCTCTTCATGGTAACTCGCCCAGGACATGTAAATATCGCTGACCTTCTGGTTTTGCCTACCGCACAGGCCAGTTCAACTATGGTTAAAAAGAATACAGAGTGACAGAAACCTCCACTCAGGCGTAGTCTGCTGGAACCAGAACACGTAAATTCCTCCCAATGATCAACAAGCGTCTTTTAATAAAGAACCTGCTCGCCCACAACAGCGAAAACAGCTTCTATGACAAAAAACGCCAGTTAAACCTTTCTGAAAGAGAGGGTAAGGCAAAATTCCTGAAACATGTCTGTGCCCTCGCAAATTCCAATCCCCACAATAACTCATATATAGTGATCGGAGTGGAAGATGAGGACAATGAGATTCTGGGGGTCGATTTCTTCGATGACAGCCGAATCCAGAATCTCGTCAACGCTTATCTGCTCAATCCGCCACTGGTTATTTACGAGAACATTCCTTTCCCCCATTTGCCGAAGGAGCTGGTGGTGGGCCTGGTGAGTATTCATCCCAGCAAGGGCGAGGTCTGCTCCCTGAGGAAGAATATCTGGAAATATTCTGCGGGAACCCGTTTTATTCGGGAAGGAAGTATCAGTGCCCCTGTGACCTCCACCATGCCCCAGGGAAGCGATAACAGGGATATTCTTGCCTCTATAGAAAATCATTCCCAGAACAATATTGAACTGACGCTCGACGGGGTTTTTGACTTCTACAGCAACCACCGGGACCTGGATACTACCTACAAGGTCTTTAAGGAATATTTCGTCTTGTGCTGGGCAGGAAAAAAAAGACAGCTCAAGGACCAGACTTACTTTTCACGCCTCGACATTGCACTGATCAATGAGCAGGTAAAACTCTTTTATTCGGAGCTCGATGAAGTGAGCATCACCATGACCAAGGACTATTTCAGGATAGAAGAGTTCGTACGCCTGGGGCTGAACAACAATTTCCGATACTATCCACTGGAAGAGGTGACCATTGCCTTTAAGGACAATGCCACTTACGAGATCCAGACCCAGCTGCTTTTCGCGCCGCCCCAGTTCGAAAAAAAGAACCTGTTCCACATTTTTAATAGCAACAATGCCCTGATAGATAAATTGAAGCGGTACATTCCTCTTTCCCCTGCAGAGGAGGCAGACCTGCGAAATATACCTTCCACCTATCTTATTTGCCATTTCAATGGTTTTGAAAATGCCCTTGAAAAACTGGAAGAGGCAAAAATACCACTGCGGGATTATGATCCAAGTCTGTATCAGCTTTACAAAGACAGCATGAGGATCCTGAGGAAAGTGAAATATAACTAATCCTCCTATCTTTGCAGTGGTTTTGACCAAAACGTATTAAAAGTTTATAAAAAATAATGGGAAGAAATTTAGCCATTGGCGATATCCACGGAAGTTTAAAAGCCCTTGTACAGGTACTGGAAAGAGCGGCCATACAGCCGGATGACGAGCTGATCTTCCTTGGGGATTATGTGGATGGCTGGAGTGATTCCGCCAACGTGGTGACTTATTTGATCGAGCTCTCCCGTCAGAACTCCTGTATCTTCCTCCGAGGAAACCACGACGACCTTACCTACAGATGGCTGAAGAATGGGGAATTGAACGACCAATGGCTTCAGCATGGTGGTCAGAGCAGCATCAATGCCTACAGGAAACTTTCCGAAAAAATAAAAAAGGAACATATCCGGTTCTACGAACAAATGATGAATTATTACGTGGATAAGGAGAATCGCCTATTTGTCCACGCAGGTTTTACCAATCTGAAAGGCCCGGAGGCGGAATATAACGATATTCCCTTTTATTGGGACCGCACCTTATGGGAGATGGCCCTCTCGCTTGACCCACAGCTGAAACCGGGTGACGACCATTACCCGCCACGGCTTCAGCTGTTCAAGGAAATATTCATTGGCCACACTCCAGTGACGCGCA
>Ga0079224_100010855_pt1 | contig 12514 bp, 9 predicted proteins | sample Stecom2015_FD_80414 | JGI IMG/M metagenome (GOLD analysis project Ga0079224, IMG submission 80414) | Agricultural soil microbial communities from Utah to study Nitrogen management - Steer compost 2015 | ecosystem: Environmental > Terrestrial > Soil > Agricultural land | place: USA: Utah...
AAACGCAGCGAGCCGAGCATCTGGCAACGCATGTTCGGCTGGCTCAACGGCGGCTCGCACGCGCAGCCGGAGGAGTCGAAGCCGAAACAGCGCGAGGGCCGCAAGTCCGGTGCCTCCCGCGGCCGCGAAGGGCGCGCGGGCGCGACGGGCGAGCGCCGCGGACGCAGCGAGCGCTCGAGCCCGCAGCGGCGCGGCCGCGGCGGACGGGGCGAAGGCAGCGCGCAAGGCAAGCAGTCGAAAGACGGCGGTAACGGCCACGGCGGCAAGTCCGCCCGTGACCAGGGCGGCGGCGGGAAGGCCCGCGAGCCGGCCTCGTCGGCGCCGAACGGCGGCGCCGGCCGCGAATCCTCGCAGGCGTCCAAGAACGGACGCCAGGCCGCGCAGGACGGTCAGCCGGACCCGAATCAGGCGAATCAATCCGGCGGGCAGGGCACGTCCCGGCGGCGATCGCGCGGACGGCGGCGCGGCAGCGGCGGCGGACAGGACGAGCGCACCCGCCAGGCGGACTCGCCCAACGGCGAGCGCGCGGCCAAGGCGGACGCGCGTGCCGAGCGCGGTCAGCCGGATCGCGAGCATGGCCGGGCGGAGCCCGGAAGTGACGCAAAGGTCGATCGTGCGCCGGCGGACTCGCCGAGCGCGGACAAGCCGCGCGGTGCCGACGCCGCCGACGGCTCGCGCGCCAACGCCCCAGATGGCCCGCGACGCGACGATGCAGGCAGCCCGCGCCGCGACGATGCAGGCGGCTCGCGCGCCGACGACGCCGGCCGCAACGGCGCCGGCGAGCGGGACCGAGATCGCGAAAGCGGAGCGGCGGAACGCTCCGTGGCCGCCGTGGCGCCTCGCCCGGCCGAGGGCCGTCGATCGGCCGAGCCGCCTCACGCAGCCGAGCCGAGTCGCGTAGCCGAGACGGCTCAATGGGCCGAGCCCCGTCGTGCGGCGGAAACGCCGCGTGCATCCGAGCCGGCTAGCGTCGAGCCGCCGGCTCGGGCAGCGGAGCGGCCGCAGGTCGCCGAGTCCGGTTCCGCGGACGCGGCCACGCCCGCTCACGCCGGCAACGGCGCCGCGCAGCGGGAACGCGCTCCGGAAGCCGCACCAGAGGGCAGGAGTGCCGCGGCCGAGCCGCGCGAGGCGCCGGCCAAGCAGTCGGAGCCGTCGTCGACGGAAGCCGGGCCCGGCAAGGAAGCGTCGGTCTGACGCTCATCGACTAGGTGCGATGCCGGCGGCCGAGATGCAGCCGCCGGCGGTCGGCTACGGCTCGATCCGCCGCGTCGAATCCGCCTGCAGCCGTGCGCGGACATGGTCGAGCAGGCCGATCGATGCCTCCTCGACGAGATCGAGCACGTGCTCGAATCCGTTGCTGCCGCCGTAATACGGGTCCGGCACCTCGGTGCGCCCGAGCTGGGGCGCGAACTCGAGAAGCAGCCGAATTCGCTCGTAATGCTCGGGCGGCGCGAGCTCGCGCAACAGCTCGACATTGAGCAGGTCCATTGCGAGAACGAGGTCGAACCGCTCGAAATCGTGCACCTGCACCCGCCGCGCTCGCTGCCCGCTCAGGTCGACCCCGCGGCGGGCAGCCGCTCGCTGCGCGCGAGGATCGGGCGGCTCGCCGACGTGGTACGCGTGCGTCCCCGCCGAGTCGATGCGGAGCTTCAGCTCCGGCGCCCGGTCCTGCCATACCTTGCGGAACACCGCCTCCGCCGTCGGAGAGCGGCAGATGTTCCCCATGCAGACGAAGAGCAGGCCGAAACCTTCCGTATCGCTCACCGGCTCATCGGCGGCCTCCGTGCCGCTGCGTCTCAACCTGTCGAGAATAGCTTTCACCATCGTCCTTCGAGCGCCCCGCGCTCCACGGTCTGTCCGATCCATCCGAAGCCGGATTGTACAGCACGCACCCAACCCCCTTAGCCGTCGCCCCCGGCCGCAACCGCCGCCCGAATCGCATCGAGCTGGGCCTGCGTATCCACGCCGCGCGCCGGCGCCACAACAGCGTCCGCGACGACGATTTGCATACCGAGCCAAAGCGCCCGCAGCTGCTCGAGCCGCTCGACGATCTCGAGCGCACACGGCGGCTCCGCGCTGAGCGCTTTCAGATCTCGAACTCGATAGGCGTAGAGGCCGATGTGCCGACGCGGCGGCTCCGCGCGGTCCCCGTCCCGGCTCCACGGAATCGGCGCGCGGCTGAAGTAGAGCGCGCGTCCCGAACGGTCCGAGACGACCTTTGCGGTGCTCGGGTCCGTCAGCTCCTCGGGGCGCTCCATCGGCGTCGTCAACGTCGCGATCGCGGCGTCCGGATGCCGAGCGAGCAGCTGCGCGACCTGTGCGATCAGCGCGGGCGGCACGAGCGGCTCGTCACCCTGGACGTTCACGACGATGTGCTCGTCGGGCCAGCCGACGCGCTCGGCGACCTCCGCAATCCGATCGGTGCCGCTCTGGTGATGCGCCGCGGTCATCTCGACCCGAGCGCCGTGCGCGGCGGCTGCCTCCGCGACCCGCTCGTCGTCCGTCGCGACGATGACCTCGGCGGCGCCGCTCGCCGCGGCCCGCTCGTGCACCCACGCGATCATCGGCCGCCCGCCGATGTCCGCAAGCGGCTTGCCGGGCAGCCGGCTCGACGCGTACCGGGCCGGAATGACTACGCTGAAGTCGTTCTGCATACGTGGCTCTCGACGAAGGAATCAGCTCTGAACCGGATGATCGGCGCGTGCCGAAGCATGCGCCAGCATGGCGGCCTCGACGGCCGCCACGAGCCGGGCACGGTCGCTCGCGCGGACGACGGCCTCGACCGCGACGCACCACACGTCGTCCGCAGCCGTCCCGCGCAGCTTGACCGCGTCCTTCTCCGTCGTCAGCACCGGGACGGCGGGATTGCGCGGCAGGTCCTCGGCGCGCAGCTTCGCGTGATCCGGCAGCGGATGCCGCAGCACGGTGATGCCCGCGGTCTCGAGCATCCGAAAAAACCGCTCCGGGTGACCGATGCCGGCCACCGCGTGCACGGTCCGTCCGCGGAACGCGTCGAGCGGCGCTTCGGCGCCGTCCGCGATTCGGTAGACGCGCGTGACGGAGAGCGTCATCGGCACGCGCAGCACGGCGTCCGGAAGCGATGCGAGCACGTCGGGCCGTGCGTTTGCGGCGGCCCCGCTCGCCCCGGCGCTGCTGCCCTCGTTCACGACGATAGCGTCGACGGTACGCAGCCGCGCGGCCGGCTCGCGCAGCGGGCCGGCAGGCAGGCAGAGACGATTGCCTAGCCCTCGAGCCCCGTCGACGACGGCGATCTCGAACGTGCGCGCGAGGCGGTAGTGCTGCAGGCCGTCATCGAACACCAGCACGTCGACCTCCGGCGCGGCGCGGAGCAGCGCTCGTGCGGCCGCGACCCGGTCGGCTCCCGCATAGACCGGCCGGCCCGTGCGTGCGGCGAGCAGCACCGGCTCGTCGCCCGCCTCCGCTGCGGGTGACTCGGCCGTCACGCGCCGCGGCGAGCGTTCGGCGCTGCCGCCATAGCCGCGCGTCACGACGCCCGGGGAATGCCCGCGCGCCGCGAGCTCGCGTGCGAGCCAGACGACGAGCGGCGTCTTGCCGGTTCCGCCCGCCGTCACGTTGCCGACGACGACGACCGGCACGGGCAAGCGCACGCTGCGCTTGATGCCTGCGGCATACAGCGACGCGCGCACCGCGACGAGCGCGCGGAAGACCGCCGACAGCGGCCACAGCGCCCAGCGCCACACGCTATCGCCGTACCAGATGCGGTCGGCGGCGCGCGCCGCGCTCGCGTGCCAGTCGCTCACAACGTTCTCCGCCGAGTTCTCCGCCGAAGCCGACGCAAGGCCGCGCCTTCGTCAGGCCGCGAACTGCATCCGGTACAGCGCGGCGTAGTGCCCGCCCTGCTCGAGCAGCTTCGCATGCGTGCCCGTCTCGACGATCCGGCCCTCGGACATCACGACGATCAAATCGGCCCGCTCGATCGTCGACAGCCGATGCGCGATCACGAGCGTCGTGCGGCCTTCCATCAGCCGATTCAGCGCGCTCTGCACGCGCCGCTCGGACTCGGTGTCGAGCGCGGATGTCGCCTCGTCGAGGATCAGCACCGGCGCGTTCTTGAGGAGCGCGCGGGCGATCGCGATCCGCTGCCGCTGCCCGCCGGACAGGAGCACGCCCCGCTCGCCGACCTCGGTGTCGAGGCCGTCCGGCAGCGTCGAAGCGAACTCGGAGACGTAGGCCGCGTCGGCCGCACGCTCGATCTCCTCTCGCGAGCAGCCGGCAAGCCCCCCGTACGCGATGTTGTTCGCGATCGTATCGTCGAACAGCACGACGTCCTGGCTCACGAAGCCGATCTGGCGGCGAAGATCCGCGAGCCGATAACGGCGGATATCCATGCCGTCGAGCAGGATCTCCCCTTCGTCGAGCTCGTAGAAGCGCGGCAGCAGATTCGCGACGGTCGATTTCCCGCTTCCCGAGCGGCCGACCAGCGCGACCGTCGAGCCGGCCGGCGCGCGGAAGCTGACGTCGTGCAGCACACGCGTGGCGCGGCCGCCGTAGCCAAACGAAACGTTGCGGTATTCCACGTCGCCGCGCGCGCGATCGAGCGTCTCCGTGCCGGTGTCGCGCTCGACCGGTCCGTCGATCGTCTCGAACAGGCTCTGCGCGGCCGCGATGCCCCGCTGCAGCGACACGTTGATGTTCACGAGGCGCTTCAGCGGCGCGAGCAGCATCGCCATGTAGGCGAGGAACTCGACGAACATCTCGGCATCGAGCGTCGGCCGTACCCAGTCACTGAGCGCAACGAAGAACACGGCCGCGGCACCCAGCGCGACGACGTACTGCGTCAGCGAATCGCCGGCCGCTCGCGTCGCCGTCAGCCGGATGTTCAGCCGGAAGTTGCGCCCGTTGATCGACTCGAACTGCTCGCGCTCGTAGTCCTGCCCCTGGAAGACCTTGATGATCCTGTGACCCTGCAGTGATTGCTCGGCGACGCGGGTCACGTCGCCCATCGAGCTCTGGATGCGCGAGCTGTGCCGGCGGAACGCCTTGCTCATGTAGCCGACGAGCGCGCCGATCGTCGGGCCGACGACGGCGACGAGCAACGTCAGAGGCGGGCTGAGCCAGATCATGATCCCGACCAGCACGACGATCGTGAGGCTGTCGCGGATCAGCACGACGATCGCGTTCGAGATCGCCTCGGCGACCTGCTCCGTGTTGTACGTCAACTTCGAGATCAGATCGCCGGAGGACGCCTGGTCGATATCGCTCGTCGGCATCGCGAGGTAGTGCTCGAAGAGCTCTGTGCGCAGATCGCGCACGACCGAGCGCCCGACCCAGCCGAGCCCGTACACGATCAGGAAGTCCATGATGCCGCGGATCCCGAATACGACCGCGATCGCGACCGCGATCATCCACGGAGCTTCCGTGAAACGGCCACCCTCCTCGATCTCTTGCACGAGGGCTTCCGTGCTGAACTGGCTTACGACGTCGCCGAGGAGGAGCGGCAGCACGCCGGTGCCGCCGGCGTAGAAGACGGCCGCGATGACGGCGCCGGCGACGATGTAGCGGTGCGGATGGACGTAGCGGAGCAGGCGGCGGTATACGGCCGCCGCATCGTCGTTCACGGCGCGCATCGATCTCGCTCGGTTCGGAGCCGCTCCGCGACGACGCGCCGGGCGCCGCGCCGCGGGGCGCCGGCCGGCGGCGATCGCTCAGGCATCAGGCGGCGTAACGGTCGCGATGTTGACGTTGACGAAGCCGAGTTGGCCGGCGACGTCCATCGCCGTGACGACCGCTTGGTGAGTCGCGTTCGCGTCCGCGCGGATATACACGGGCACGTTGCGCTCCTCGCCGGCCAGGCGTTCGATCGCGGCGCGCAGCGTGCGGCGCTCGTTGTTCACGAGCGGCCGGCCGTTCACGAGGTACGCGCCCGCCTCGGTCACGGTGATCTCGAGCGCATCGGCCGGCGCTTCGGACTGCTCGTTCGCGCTCGCCTCCGGCAGACGCAGATTGATCTCCGCCTCGCGCACGAAGCTGGTCGAGACCATGAAAAAGATCAAGAGCAGTAGGACGACGTCGATCAACGACGTCAGGTTTACTTCGGGCTCCTCTCTCGAACGCGTCTTGAGCTGCACGGTTTCCTGCTCGATCGATACGGCCTGATGCCGCGGACCGCGGCCGATTATCGCACGCCTCGACCCCGCGAGCCGTGCAGTCTACAGCTCCGCAAAGCCGGCGCGAAGCGCCGCGTGACTGCACTGCGATGCACGTCACCTCCCCGCCCGGCGCGCACGAAGGCCGCCGGCGGCCGGTCAGGCGCGGCGGCGCAGCGGAGGCGCCGTTTCCTCGGGCTCGGAGTACGCGTACGCGGCGTACTCCCGAGTCGGAAGCGTCTCGAGGAAGCGCCAGGCCTCCTTCTCCATCTTCACGACGAGGCCGTCGACACGCCCGCGCAGGTAGCGATGGCCGATCAGCGCCGGAATCGCGACAGAGAGACCGGCGGCCGTCGTGATCAGCGCCTCGGAGATGCCGCCCGCGAGGGACGCCGGATTGCCGACGCCGTTCGCCATGATTGCGGCGAATACCTTGATCATGCCGATGACCGTGCCGAGCAGGCCGAGCAGCGGGCTGATCGACGCAATCGTATGCAGCGGATTCAGGTACCGCTCGAGCTCGTGCACGACGTGACGGCCGCTGTCCTCGATGCGCTCGCGCACGATGTCGCGCGATTCGCCGCGGCTCGCAAGCCCCGCCGCGAGAATCTGCCCCAACGGCGAGCTTTGATGCAGCTTCTGCAGATGCTCCGGCTCGAGCTCGTTATGCTGCATCCATTCGCGCACGTACGCGACGATGTGCTTCGGAAGGACGCGCTTCTCCTGCAGCGTCCACAACCTTTCGAGAATGATTGCCGCCGCGATGACGGAGCACGCGATGATCGGCAGCATCAGCCAGCCACCGGCTTGCACGATCTCGAGCATGTGTGGTCCGTAGCTCCGATGAACCGGGCCGCACTATAGCGCGGCATAATCGGGCGTACCAGGAACGATCCGCAATTTCGAGAACCGCTGCTCGATTTTCGGCTCGAGCGCCGTCCGCAGCCCGGCGCGGCCCGCGGCTCGAAGCGCTCTCGTCATTGCGCCCGCCAATATCTGGGATGCCGCTCACGCTCGCCCGAGACTGCGACGCCGTCGTTTAGTACTTCAACGTACAGTGCCCCCGCGTCCGCGGTCGCGACGAGCCGCGCGCCGGCCGCCTCCCAGCGCGCGACGACCTCGGCCCGCGGGAAGCCCCAGCGATTCTTGTGCCCCGCGGAGACGAGTGCGAATTGCGCCCCTGTCGCGTCGACGAGCGCCGGCGTCGACGACGTCGCGCTGCCGTGATGCGCGACCACGACCGCGTCCGCGGCAACGCGCGGATCCTGCGCAACCTCGCGCTCGCCGCGCCGCTCGATGTCGCCGAGCACGAGCACCGAGCCGCCGGCCGCGGTGACCTTCAGCACGCACGAACTGTCGTTGCCGAGCGGCCGAAACGCGGGATCCGGATGCAGCAGCTCGAAATCGACTTCGTCCCAGCGCCAGCTCATGCCGCGCACGCACGTGCGTGCCGGCAGATCGATCACGTCGGGACCCGCGAGCACGTCCGCGGCGGGATACGCGCGGAGCACCTCGCGAGCGCCGCCCGAATGGTCGTTGTCCGCGTGGCTCACGATCAGCACGTCGAGCCCGCCTCCGTGCTGCCGAAGGGCAGGCACCGCGACCTCGGCGCCCGAGTCGAAGCCGGACGGAAAGCTCGGGCCGGCATCGTACAAGAGACGCTTCGACGCGGTCTCGACGATTACCGCAAGACCGTGCCCGACGTCGAGCACGATGACTTGCGCAGTGCCGGGCGCCGGCCGGTGCACGTTCGGCACGATGACGGGCAGCAGCGCGCACCACGCGATGAGACGGCCCGGCAGCGGATGCGCGGGCAGCCCGAGCACGACGCCGGCGATCGCGAGCACGGCGACGAGCCCCGGCGGCCGAGGGAGCGTCACCGCGGCCGACGGCACGGCGGCGGCGGCGTGGATGAAGGCCCACGCGAGGTTTGCGAGCCATGCGGCAAAGACCGCGAGCCATTCGGCTCCGGGCATCGCGAGCGAAGAGGCGGCCAGCGCGGCGAGCGTCGCCGGCACGAGCACGAAGCTGAAATAGGGGATCGCGACGAGGTTCACGATCGGCGACACGATCGAGATCTCGCCGAACCACAGCGCTCCGACCGGCACGAGGCCGAAGCTCATCGTGAGCTGCAGCGCTGCGAGCGATCCGACGAAGCGGCCGACGCGCGCCCGCCGCCCGAGAAATGCGATCCGCGTCTCGCTGCGGCTCGCGAGCGCGAGGAGCAGCGCGACCGCGCCGAACGACAGCCAAAAGGACGCGGACAGGACCGCGAACGGATCGAGTGCGAGCACGATCAGCGTCGCCGCGGCGAGCCCCTGCGCCCACGCGCCCGAGCGCCGGCTTACGGTGACGGCAAGCCCGACGACGACCATCACGACGGCGCGCTGCGTCGGCACCGCGAAGCCTGCGAGCGCCGCGTAGAAAACAGCCGCGACGGCCGCCGCGGCCGCACCGACCTCGAGGTCCGCGTGCACGATCCGCCGCGGCAGCCAAAGCCATGCCCGCCGGACGACGACGAACACGAACGTCGCGACGAGCCCGACGTGCAGTCCCGAGATCGCGACGAGATGGCTCGTGCCGGTGCGACGCAGACTTTCCCAATCCGCAGCAGAGAAGCCGAACCGCTCGCCGATCGCAAGCGCGACGACGAGCGCGGCCGCTTCCGCCTCGTCGATGTGCGCGACGAGACGCTCGGCCGCATCGCGCCGTAGCCGCAGCCACCAGCGCGCAAGCACCGGCGGGCCGTCATCGACGGCCTCTCCGGCACGGACGTAGCCCGTCGCGCCGAAGCCGTTCACGAGCAGCCACTGCTCGTAGTCGAAGCCGCCCGGATTCGCGAGGCCGCGCGGCGCACGCAGCCGCACGGTCAGCGCGAACCGCTCGCCGGCGCGCAGCGACGCCGGCGCGTCGTACCACCCGAGCCGGAGCCGCTCCGGGACGAGCGGATCCTCCGCGTGCTCGACGACGAACGAGAACGTCATCCGCTCGGACGTCCCTGTCGGGAATCCCGCGACCCAGCCGACGACCGTGAAATCGCGCCCGGTCGCGCCGTCCGGAAGCCGCGCATCGAGTCGCAGCTTTGCGCTCGCGACGGTCCACGCGCACGCGGCGATGACGACGATGAGCCAGCGCGTGCTCGGCCGGGCGAGCGCGAGCAGCGCGGCGATCGCGGCCGGAACGAGCCACGCGGCGCCCGGCAGCTCGGGCAGCCGGTGAACGGCCCAGACGCCGGCACACACGGCCGCGGCGACGACGGGAAGCGTCGGACCGCCCGGCTTCCGTGCCGCCTGCATGTGAACGCGTTGGGCTTATGCAGGGACGAGGAGACCGTCCTTGAGCTCGAGCACCCGATCCATCCGCATCGCGAGATCCGGATCGTGCGTGACGACGACGAGGCTCGTGCCGAGCGACGCATTGAGCTCGAGCAGCAGGTCGAACACGCGCTGGCCGGTGGGCCGATCGAGGTTGCCGGTCGGCTCGTCCGCGAGCACCGCGGCCGGCCGCGTCACGAGCGCGCGGGCGACGGCCGTGCGCTGCCGCTCGCCGCCCGACAGCTGACCCGGACGGTGCGTGAGCCGCTCGCCGAGACCGACCCGCTCGAGCAGTACCCTCGCCTCGCGCTCGGCCTCCGCGGCCTTCACGCCGCGCACGAGCAGCGGCATCGCGACGTTCTCGAGCGCGGAGAACTCGGGAAGCAGGTGATGGAACTGGTACACGAAGCCGAGCGCACGGTTGCGAAGCCTGCCGCGCTCGACGTTGCCGAGTCTCGTCATGTTCTCGCCCGCAACGATCACCTCGCCGGCGGTCGGCTCGTCGAGACCGCCGAGCAGCTGCAGCAGCGTGGTCTTGCCGGAACCGGACGCGCCGACGATAGCGATTCGCGCGCCGGGCTCGACCGTGAGGTCGATGCCGCGCAGCACCTCGAGCGTGCGGCCCGCCTCGTGAAAGGTTTTCACGAGGCCGCGGGCGACGAGAACCGGAGCGGCGGCTTCCGCGCGTGCTTCACTCATATCTCAGGGCCTCCGCGGGCGGCTGGCGGGCGGCTGACAGCGCCGGGTAGATCGTGGCCATGATCGCGAGGAGCAGCGCGACCCCGCAGATGCGGCCGACCTCGACGAGCCGCAGGCGGCTCGGCAGCTCGCCGAGCCAGTAGACCTCGGCGGACAGAAGATCGACGTCGAGCACTGCCTCGATCAGCTCGACGGCGTTCTGCAGCTGCGCGGTGACGAGCAGGCCGAGCAGCAGCCCGAACAGCGTGCCGACGAGGCCGATCATCGTCCCCTGGCTCGCGAAGATCTTCATGATGCTCGACGGAGACGCGCCGAAGCTGCGCAGAATCGCGATATCGCCGCGCTTGTCCCGCACGACCATGACGAGCGTCGACACGATGTTGAAGGCCGCGACGGCCACGACCATGGACAGGATGACGAACATGATGGACTTGCTGAGCCGGATCGACGCGAAGAAGCTCACGTGCTCCTGCATCCAGGTGCGCACGTACGTGCGCTCGCCGGACGACGGCGCGAGATCGAGCACGATAGCGGGCGCGGCATAGACGTCCGCGACGGCGAGGCGAAGACCGCTCGGATAGCCGCCCGTGCGGAACAGGCGGGACGCAACGTCGATGTGCACGAGCGCGAGGCCCTGATCGTACTCGTACATGCCGGCATCGAAGATGCCGGCGACCGTGAACGCGCGCATCCGCGGCCTGATGCCGACCGGAGTCACCATCGGGCTCTCCGCGAGCGCGAGCACGAGCTGGTCGCCGACGTCGAGCCCAAGCGTCTCGGCCGCACCGACGCCGATGACGATAGGGAAGCCGTCCTCCTCGAGCGCCGAGAGACTGCCCGCACGCATCAGCCCGCCGATCTCCGACACGGTCGGCTCGAGCGCCGGATCGATGCCGCGGATCAGAAGCCCGGCCGTCGGCACCGCCTCTGCGCCATCCGCCGCTTCGCGGGCCTGTGCCGCCGCGGTTCCGCCGGCGGTCTCCGCAGGCTCCGCATCACCCTCGTCGGCGTGCTCGCCGGCCGCCGCATCCCATGCGATGGCCATGCCTTGCCCCTCGACGAACGGCGCGGCGCCGAGCACGTCGCCGCGCGCGAGCGCGCGCTCGCGCAGGTCTGCCCATTGCTCGAGCGCGCCGTCCGCGCTGTCGATCGTTGCATGTGAGGCCACGCCCAGAATCCTCCGTTGCAGCTCGTACTCGAAGCCGTCCATGACGGACGTGACGACAATGAGTACCGCAACCGCGAGGCCGATGCCGATCATCGAAACCAGCGAGATGAAGGAGATAAAATTCTCGCGGCGGCGAGCGCCGAGGTAGCGTGTGGCGATCGCGAGCTCGTAAGGCTGCCTCATCGCCGAGCCCCGCGAGGTATCCGAACGGCGCGCGTCATTCGTAGCGCAGCGCTTCCGCCGGAGCGATGGCCGCCGCCCGGCGCGCGGGATAGAGCGTCGCGAGCACGGTCAGCGCGAACGCAACGACGGGAATCATGACGGCGTCGGCGAAGTGCACCTCGGACGGCACCTCCGTCACGTAATAGACGTCGCCCGGGAAGACGCGAAACCCGAACGCCTCCTCGAGCCACGGCACGATCACGTCGACGTTGAACGCGAGCGCGAGCCCGAGCGCCGTGCCGATGAGGGTGCCCGCGAGACCGATCGCGGTGCCCTGCACGAAGAAGATCCGCGCGACGCGGCCGGGCTCGAGCCCGCTCGTGCGCAGGATCGCGACATCGCGCCTCTTCTCCGTCACGACCATCATCAGCGACGCTACGATATTGAACGCCGCAACGCCGACGATGAACATCAGGATGATCGTCATCATCGTCTTCTCGATGCGGATCGCGGTGAAATAGCTCGCGTGCTCCTCGGTCCAGTCCGAGTAGCGCAGCCCCGCGCCGTCGAGAAAACCCGCGATCGATGCGCGAAACGCATCGACCGCGAGCGCGTCGTCGAGCCGCACCGCCAAACCCTCCGCTCGGCCGCCGAGCCCGTCGAGCACGCTCGCGTCCTCGAGATGCGTCAGCGCGAGGCCCGTGTTGTGGTCGGGCACGCCCGCATCGAAAACGCCGGCGACGCTGAAGCCGAAGAGCGCCGCGCTCGGCTGCCCGTTCGCGACCCGAGGCACGAGGACGTTCAGCGTATTGCCGGAGCGCACGCCGAGCATCGCCGCAAGCGTGCGGCCGAGAATCAGCTCGTTCGCGCCCGGATCGAGGGCGTCGACCCGCCCTTCGTCGAGCATCGTCAGCTCTTTCGCGATCACATCCTCCTCGGCCGGCAGAATGCCGCGCACGACCGCGGGGACGAGGTTCGCGCCCGATCCGAGCATCGACTCGACCGTGACGTAAGGCGAGACGCTCTCGACTCCATCGCCTTCG
>Ga0079224_100010856_pt1 | contig 12513 bp, 10 predicted proteins | sample Stecom2015_FD_80414 | JGI IMG/M metagenome (GOLD analysis project Ga0079224, IMG submission 80414) | Agricultural soil microbial communities from Utah to study Nitrogen management - Steer compost 2015 | ecosystem: Environmental > Terrestrial > Soil > Agricultural land | place: USA: Utah...
CGAGAGCCTCCTGCCCGAGCTCGAGCCGCGCGCGCACTGCGGGGGGCAATAGCGAAACGGCAGCGCGCGCAAGCGACTTGTGCAGAAATGACGGCACCGAGGGCGCGGCGCGGCCCGACTCGATGATATCGAGAAATTCGGTGAGGATCGGATGCGGCTCGAAACGTGGCAGCAATTCTCCCATCATCGCCATGAAATCGGCCTCTGACTTCGGGGTTCGGGTCACGCCATAGAGCAGGGCGACGGGCTCGCCCTCGCGCCAGAAGCGCGCCTGATCGGCGGCCGAGAGCGGCGCCACGAAGCGGTGATAGGCATTGAGAAAGCCATATTGGGCGGTTGCATAAACCCGGTTGAGCAACAGGGGCTCGCGTCCGGATTAAGTCTCGCCCGCCGGGGTGGTTCCCCACACTTTGGCGTGCATGCGTCCCACCCCGCCGATCACCCGCCGTGCGGTGCTGGCGGGGCCGTAGACGCCGGCCATCGCCGCCATCGCCGTGCGCTGCGAGCGGCCGATCGGGTCGGTCTTGTAAGTCGAATGGTCCCAGACTCCCGACCGGATGCGGGCGTCGGCAAATTCGAGCAGCACGGCCGCAACCCCCCCGATGGCAAGCGCGACGGGATTTTTGAACACTCGCCACTGGACCGAATTGGGCGCGAGAAGCGCGGGTTCCCCCACGGGACTGGTGAAATCGATCGCCATCGCGGCGGGAGGACGGAGCATCGGCTTCATTGGCGCATCCGCGTGGCGATTGACCTTCGGGATATAATCGTTATCAGATGTGATAATTAATGGCAACGGGTGGAATGATGAACCTCGAGTGGAGCGATGCCGAAGCCGAATTCGCGCGCGAGATGCGGGCCTTGCTCGAGCGCGAACTGACGGCGGAGCTGCGCGCCGGCGCGGCGGGTATGACCAGCGTCTATGCCGATCATGGCGTGTCGATGGCCTGGCAGTCGAAACTCCATGCGCATGGTCTCGCAGCGCCGCACTGGCTACCCGAGCATGGCGGGCGCGACTGGAGCGCGGCTCAATTCTACTTATGGGCGCGCGAACGCGCCCGCTCCGGCGCGCCCCCGCTCTCGCCGATGGGGATCCACATGGTCGCCCATGTCATCGCAGCCTTTGGGACCGAGGAGCAGAAGAACCGGTTCCTGCCGCGCATCCTGTCGGGCGAAATCTTCTTCTGCCAGGGCTATTCAGAGCCGGGCGCGGGGTCCGATCTGGCGGCCCTTCAGATGAGCGCAGTCGCCGACGGAGACGATTTCGTCCTCAACGGATCGAAAATCTGGACCACGCACGCAGAGGAGGCCAACTGGATCTTCTGCCTCGTCCGAACCTCGAAAGGCGAGCGGCCGCAGCAGGGGATAACTTTTCTGCTCGTCCCAATGGATCAGCCCGGGGTCACGGTTCGCCCGCTGACGATGATCTCGGGAGAAACGATCCAGGCCGAGGTCTTTTTCGATAACGCCCGGTCATCGAAGGCCAATGTGATTGGCGCGGTGGATCGTGGCTGGACCGTTGCCAAATATCTGCTCGAGTTCGAACGCGGCGGGTCGGCGCATGCGCCGGGGCTCGCAATGCGGGTCGACGCGCTCGCACGCCGCGCCGCCCAAACTCCCGCAGGCGAAGGGATGCTGGGCGACGATCCTGTCTTTGCACACAAGATTGCCCGCGCGCGCATCCGCGTCGATATATTGGAGATGATCGAGCTGCGCCTTCTGTCCTCGGCGGGACAAGGGAAAAGCGTCGGAGTGATGGCGTCGCTGCTGAAGATCATGGCGACCGAACTCGCGCAGCATATCACCGAGCTGGACTATGAGGCTGCGGGTCCTGCGGGTACGGCCTTTCAGCCGCATGCGGGCCATCCGGGCGCCGCTGTGCCCTCGCATGTCCCGCCCGCGGACGGCCATCTGACCGGCGCGCCCTGGCAGGCCATTGCGCCGCTGCGCTATTTCAACGAGCGCGCGGGGTCGATCTACGCCGGATCGAATGAAATTCAGCGCAACATTCTTGCAAAGGCCGTGCTCGGCCTCTGACGGCGCCTCTCTCGACGAGCGAGACTGTGAAATTTGAGGACTTGCCCTCTCGAGAAAGGTGCGGTCTCTTCGGATTGTCGCAACCATGGCGCACTGCCCTCCATCCTGCGCCGCTCCTCGCGCCCGCGTCGGACGTCAGCCCGCGCGCTGCATCGCCGCTGCATAGCGTGCGACATGCGCATCGCTCGTCCCCAGCCGCTGTTCGATGGCGGTCGCGCGCTTGAAATAATGGCCGACGCGCAGCTCTTCGGTCATCCCCATCGCGCCATGCAGCTGTACCGCTTCCTGTGCGATCTTGCGGATCGCTTCATTCACGGTCGCCTTGGCCCCGGCACTCGCGCGCGCGTCGCGAGGCTTCAGGGCCGCAAGCAGCGCGGCTGCCGAGATCTCCTCGCGCAGCAGCAGCATGTCAACCATGCGGTGCTGGAGCGCCTGGAAGCTCGAGAGTGGCTGTCCGAACTGTCGGCGCTGGCGGGTATAGGCAAGCGTATCGTCGAGGAGAACCCGCGCGAGCCCCGCGGCCTCGGCGCACAGCGCGGCAACCGCGGCCTCGACCGCGGCATGTAGCGCCGCCTCGGCGTCGCGCCCGCGTCCGATCTCGCTCGCCGTATCGACCCGCACCCCGTCGAGGAGCAGGTCGGCGGCGGGTGCATCGTCGATCGCCCGATACGCGTGGAGCTTGTCGCACAGGGACGCCGGGCGAAGCTGAAAGATGCGCAGCTGCCCGCCCTCGTCGCGTGCGGGAAGCAAGATGTCGCTCGCCTCGGCGGCGAAGGGGACCGCGATCTTCCGGCCGATGAGCGCCCAGCCGCCCGGCGCAGCCATGGCGCGCGCACGGGTTGCGGCAATGTCGCCGCGGGTTTGCGGTTCTTCGATTGCGGTGATCACCAGCGCGTCGCCGCGCGCGATCGCTCTCGCGCGCGCATCCTCGCCCAGCGCAAGCAGCAGCGTCGCCGACAGGACATGGCAGTCGATGAAGGGTGTGACGGCAAGCGCCGCGCCCAGTTCCTCGGCGACGATCATCGCTGCGACGCGTCCGCCGCCGAAGCCGCCGACATGTTCGGGAAGCGGGGCGGCCCCGACCCCGATGGCTGCGTCGATTTCGCGCCACGCAGCGAGCTGCGCCTCGGCGCCGCGCAAGCCCCGCCGCTTCTCGAAGGGAAACCGCTGCGTCAGAAAGCGCGCGAGCGAATCGCGCAGCAGTCGCTCTTCCTCACTAAATTCCAGATCCATCCCCCGCCTATGCGGACAGAGGGATAAATTATCAAGCCTGATAATCCTTCACCAGTCCGGCCAGCAGCGTCTCGACGGTGTGTTTCCGGTAGCGGGCGTGCAAGTCATCGTCGGCGTGGGGCTTGCCCTCGAACACCACCTGCAGCGTCAGCCGGTTCGAGTAGAGGCCGTCGGCCGCACCGATCGTATTGAAGTAGAAGAGTTTGGGGTCGACCTTGCGAAACTCGCCGGCGGCGATGCCCTCCTCGATGATGCGTGCCTGTGCGCCTGCGATCTTCTTGAGCAGCTCGTCGCCAATGTGCCGCACCCGTTCGGGCTCGGCGTCACGGACCATATATTGGATCAGTCGGTTCAGGTAGGGAATGCGGTAATAGGTATCGAGGATGCCCTCGAGGTGAATGCGCATGCGTTCGGTCGCGGTCACGTTCAGCCGGAACAGGGCGTCGAGCTGGCGGATCGCCCGCATGACGTCGCGGTCGAGCAGGGCGGCGAGCATCCCTTCCTTGTCGCCGAAATAATAGCGGATCATCCCGTGATTCACGCCCGCGCGCGCCGCGATGTCGACGATGCCGACGTCGATCTTGTCCTGCTCGCGCATCAGGGCGCTCGCCGCATCGAGCAGGGCTTCTCGGATCGATCCGCGCGTCCGGCTTTCGGTTTTCTCGCTTGCGCTTGCCATCTCAGCTCCTTGGGGCTCGAAAGACCATCTCTCGCCCGAAATTGCAATTGCTGTTGCAATATCTATCAGCAATGATAACTATCACGTCTGATAAGAATCGTAAATGGGAGGGTTTGATGGGCATGACGGGACGGTCGCTTCTGTTGGCGGGAATCGGGATTGCAGCGCTTGCGACGGCGCCCGCCCAGGCGCAGGACGCGGAAAGAAACGAGGCGGCGACCGCGGACGACGGAGTGATCGTCGTGACCGCGCAGCGCCGCGCCGAGGCGATCAACGACATTGGCCTCGCGATCCAGGCCTTCTCAGGCGACACGCTCGAAAATCTGCGCGTGACCTCGACCGAGGATCTTCAGGCCGTGGTGCCCAGCCTCAACGTCTCGCGCGGTTATCAGGGGATTCCCATCTATACGCTGCGCGGGATCGGCTTCAACACGATCAACCTGTCGGCGACGTCGACTGTTGGAACCTATCAGGACGAAGTCGCACTCGCCTATCCCTTCATGAACAGCGGCCCGGTCTACGACCTTGAACGCGTCGAGGTGCTCAAAGGACCGCAAGGCACGCTCTATGGACGCAACACCACCGGCGGCCTCGTGAACTTCATTACAGCCAAGCCAAAGTTCGGCGAGTTTTCCGGCGGCGTCACGGTCGAGGGCGGCAGCCAGCAAACGCTCAACAGCGAAGCCTTCCTCAACATCCCGCTCGGCGACGCGGTCGCGGCGCGCTTCGCATTCCGCACCGAGGACAGTTGGGAGGGGTGGCAGCACAGCATTTCGCGGGACGAAAAGCTGGGCGAGGTGCATCGCTATGGCGGGCGGCTGACGGTCACCGCCGAACCCACCGACGGCATGAAGATCGAGATCGGGGCGAATGTGTGGGTCAACAAGTCCGACACCCTCGCGGGGCAGGCGGTGGGCTTCACGCCCAACACCAACCCCGCCAGCGGTACCATTTTCAGCCTCTTCAATGCACCCGGCCTGCCGCAATTTGTCGCGGACAACGCAGCCCGCTGGGATTCGAACAGTGCCGACTGGGCGCCGCGCTCGGTGCGGGGCGGGGATATCGGCATCGGCCCCGGGATCGACGGCCCCTTGAAGGAGGACAGCGATTTCGTCGGATTGCGCGGGCTCATCCAGTTCGATCTCACCGACGATCTGAGTTTCATTTCGCTCACCGGCTACAACCGCGTGAAGCGCAACGCCAAATATGACTGGAGCGGCGCCCCCTACGAGATCCTCATCCAGCACGCCGAAGGCCGCATCGAGAGTATCTCCCAGGAACTCCGCTTCCAGGGATCGACGGGTCCCGCCGACTGGGTGATCGGCGGCTATTACGCCAATGACACGCTCTCCGACACCAACCAGACGCTTCTCGGCCAGAATGCCAATGTCGGCGCGATCCGCGCGTTGATTCTCCAGCTCGACCTCTTGAACACACCGTTCAACTCGCCCGGCTACACTGCTCTCGACGTTGCGCAATCCTTCCGCACCTATCGCGATCAGGCGGCGTTCGACACCGAAACGTGGAGCCTGTTCGCAAGCGCCGACTGGCAGCTCAGCGAAACGCTGAAGCTCACCACGGGCATTCGCTACACGAAGGACCGGCAGGAATATGAAGGATGCTCGCGCTCGATTGGCGATTCGATGCTGCCCAACGTCAACCTGTTCAACCGCGCTTTCTTCTTCCAGGTCTACGGCGTCTTCACGCCACCCATTGCTGCGAACCAGTGCAACACCTTCGATGTCGACACCGGTCGTTTCGGCGCGGTCACCTCGACGCTGAAAGAGGATAATGTCGCGTGGCGCGGCGCGCTGACCTGGGATGCGGGGGACGATGCGCTGCTCTACGCCTCGGTATCGCGGGGCTACAAATCGGGCTCGACCCCGGTCAACGCGGCCAATATCGCGACGCAGAACCGCCCGGCGCGTCAGGAACAGCTCACGGCCTATGAAGTCGGCACCAAGCTTGGCCTTGCCGACCGGCGCATGCACCTCAATCTCGCGGCCTTCTATTACGATTATCGCGACAAGCAGCTTGCAGTCTATTTCGCCGACCCGATCTACACGACGCTGCTTCGGCTCGATAACATCCCAAAGTCGCGCGCCTATGGCCTCGACGGCGATCTCAGCATCGATGTGACCGACAGCCTGAACCTCAGCGTGGCAGCGACCTGGCTCAAGACCGAAATCCAGGGCTATGTCGGGATCAACGCGGCTGGCCAGCCGTTCGACTTCGACGGTTTCGCCTTCCCTTACAGCCCCAAATTCTCAGGTGCGGCGACGCTCACCTATGACGCACCGGTCGGCGACAGGCTCGGGATCCGCGCGATCCTCAACGGCCGCTACCAGTCGAGGACGGGCAGCACGATCGAGGATTTCGAACCCCTCCAGATCAAGGGCTATGGCATTCTCAACGCCAGCCTCGGCCTCTACAGCCAGGACCGAAAATGGGACGTGTCGATCTGGGGCAAGAATATCACCGACACCTATTACTGGATGTCGGCGGCGACCAATGCGAACACGGCCGTACGCTTCCCGGGCCGCAGCCCGAGTTACGGCGTGACGGCGAAATTCAACTTCTGAACGCTTCGGGGCGGGCAGTATCCGTCCGCTTCCAAGCCTTAATGTGCAGCACCCATCGATATCTGCTTGGGACGCGGCGCACACCATACGGCGGCCGCGGCGATGAGGAAGACCACTCCTGCGGCGAGGAAGAGATGAAGGACCCCCAGCGTCGAGGCCTGGACCTCGACCATGCGGGTGACTGCGGCGCGTGCCTGTTCGAGCGTCAGCCCCGCCTGCTGGAGCTGGTCCATCGCGCCGCCGGCATCGTTCATGGTGGCAACGAGCTGCGCACGCGCGCTGGCGGTCGAATCGTCCCAAGCGGTGGTCGCGATAGCGGTGCCGATCGCGCCGCTCAGGGTGCGCAGAAAGCTCATCAGCCCCGCCGCACTGGTCTGGTCCTTCATCGGCACGCTCGATAGCGCAAGCGCGGTCAGCCCAACGAAGAAAAAGGGCATCCCAATCCCTTGCAATATGTGCGGCCAGGCGAGCGTCCAGTAATCGACATCGGCGGTCCAACCCGCGCGCAGGGTCGAGATGAAAGCCATCCACAATATGCCGGCACTGATCGTTATGCGAATGTCGATCCTGCCGATCGACCCCGCCGCAACAGGTGACAGAAGCACGGCAAATACCCCGAGCCAGGCGACGACGAAGCCGGTGTCGGTCGCGGTATAGCCTGCGACCTGCTGCAGCCACAAAGGGGTCAGCACGACCTGCGCAAAAAAAGCGCCGAAACCGAGTGATATGGCGATCGTCGCGAAGCTGAAACCGCGGAAGCGGAAGACGCGCAGATCGACGACCGGATTGGCGTCGGTCAGTTCCCAGATGACAAAGGCGATGAAGCTGATCGCGGCCACGATCGCGAGGCCGACGATCCAGGTCGAGCCAAACCAGTCATGCTCGCGCCCGGTGTCGAGCATGATCTGAAAGGCACCGACCGAGAGGACGAGGAGGATGAGCCCAATGGTATCGATGCGCGCCTTGACCCGCTTGGTCTCGAACCCGCCGAGCATGCTGCCAACACCGAAGGCACAGACTGCGACGACGGGGAGGTTGATGAAGAAGATCCACGGCCAGCTCCAATTGTCGCTGATCACGCCGCCCAGGATCGGCCCGAGAATCGGCGCCGTGGTCGTGGTCATGGCCCAGATGGCAAGGCCGACCCCGGCCTTCTCTTTGGGAAAGATACGCAGAAGCAGGATTTGCGATAGCGGCATCAGCGGTCCGCCTGACAGGCCCTGGAGGACGCGGAACAGAATCAGCGCATCGAGCGTGCGCGACACGCCGCAGAGGAAGGAGAAGAGGCCGAAGCCTGCGATCGAGATCAGGAACCAGCGAACCGTGCCAAAGCGCGCGGCGAGCCAGCCGGTAAGCGGGACACTGATGGCATCGGCGACGGCATAGCTCGTTATCACCCAGGTTCCCTGCGTCGGCGACACCGCAAGACCCCCCGCGATGTGCGGCACCGATACATTGGCAATGGTCGTGTCGAGCACCACGACGAAATTGGCGAGCGCAAGCGCGACGGCCGCGGCGATCAGCCGTACGCCCGAGAGCGGTTGCGGCTCCGCCGGAAGGGTCGGGGCGGCGGTGCTGGCCATTGCGTGTTACCGGCCGCGCGTGTCGATGGTTGCTTCCATCGACAGGCCGACGCGCAGCGGATGCGCCTTCAGTTCCCTGGGATCGAGCGCAATGCGCACCGGCAGACGTTGCACCACCTTCACCCAGTTTCCCGTCGCATTCTGGGCCGGGATAAGGGAGAATGCTGCGCCGGTTCCGCCGGCGATCCCAACGACCTTGCCGTGATAGACGACGTCGCCGCCATAATAATCAGAGGTCAGTTCGACCGGTTGGCCGAGGCGGATCTTCTTGAACTGGCTTTCCTTGTAATTGGCGTCGACATAGGCGGCGTCGATCGGCACGATCACCATGATCGGCGCACCCGCGGCGATCCGCTGGCCGACCTGCACTTGCTTGTTCGTGACGATGCCATCCACCGGCGCCCGGATCACGGTCCGCGCAAGGTCGAGCTGAGCCTTTTCAACGCGTGCCTGTGCCGCCGCGACGTCCGGGGCGGTGTCGATCGTCGTGCCGCGCACGACCGCCTCCGCTGCTCCGAGGTCGCCCGCGGCGGAACCGCGCGTCGCCTGCGCCGAGGTGACGCCCGCGGCTGCGAGGTCGCGGGCCGCCTGAGCCTGCTTTAGAGCCGCACGCGCCGCGGTCAGTTCTTCGCTCGATACCGCTCCGGTCCCGGCTATGCTCTCGCGCCGCGCCAGTTCAGCGCGAGCACGCTCGACGGTCGCCTCGGCGTCGCGCAGTCGTGCCCGCGCCTGTGCGATTTCCGCGCCGCGCGCTGCGACCCGCGAACGCGCAGCATCAGCCGTCGCGTCGGCTTGACCGTAACGCTGGCGCGCTTGTCGCAGCGTGGCTTCGGCATCGGCTAGCGCGATGCGCTGGTCCGCGTCGTCGAGAATGACGAGGATGTCGCCCTTACGTACCGTCTGGGTGCCGCTGACGCGGACCTCTTTGACCGGTCCGGAGACGAGGGCCGTCACCGTCGCGCTGTCGGCGCCGACATAGGCGTTGTCCGTAGAGACGCGGCCGGCCTGGGTCAGAAAGTACCACAGACCCCATAGCGCCGCGATCGTGACGACGGCGATGGCGAGGATGCGGAGCAGCTTCTTGCGCTTCGCCAGCCTCGCTTCCTTCGCCTCGTCATGTTCACTGACTTCAGGGAGGGGAGCGGCTGCGTCCGTAGCCGTGTCGTCGGCCATCGTCATTCTCCTGTAGCGGTCGGGGCCCGGTAGCCGCCGCCAAGGGCGCGGATGAGGGCGATGTCGAGTGTCCGCTGGCGCGCTTCGAGGTCGGCGACCGAACGGCTCAGCGCAACCATGCTATCCTCAGCGGTCAGCTGGACGAGCTGATTGTCGAGACCCGCGCGATAGCGAAGTCCGGCGAGATTGGCGGCGGTCGCGGCAGCCGCGAGCGCAGCCCGGCGGTCGGCAAGCTGCCGCGCTGTCGCGGCCCGGCTCGCGACGATGTCGGCAACGTCGCGCAGTGCCGCGACAAGCGTGCCGTCATAACGTGCAACGGCGGCGTCATAGTCGGCGCGCGCACCGCGGTAGCGACCCTCGATACGCCCGCCCTCGAAGATCGGCAGCGTGATCGCGGCACCGCCGCTGCCATATTTGGATCCCGCGGCGAACAGGTTGCCGAGCCCGAGCGATTGAAAGCCGACGAGCGCCGAAAGGCTGATATTCGGGTAGAAATCGGCGCGTGCAACATCGATACGCTTTGCCGCGGCTTCGGCGCGGAGCCGCGCCGCGACGATATCGGGACGCCGCCCGATCAGCTCGATCCCGGCCCCTGCGGGCAAGTCGACCGTGGGGGCGGCGAGCTTCGGGCGGTCGATCGTCCGGCCGCGGTCGGGTCCAGCGCCAACGAGCGCGGCGATCCGGTTGCGGGTCAGCGCGATCGCTTCCTCCAGCGCAGCAATGTCGGCGCGCGCCGAAGCGACGCGGCTGTCGGCCTGGCTGGCGCTTGCCTGATTGTCGAGCCCTGCGCGCGTGCGGTTGGCGGACAGCTGCGCGCTCGCACTGCGCACGCGCAGCGCCTCGCGCGCGACGTCGAGCGCTGCATATTGTCCTGCAAGGTCGGCGTAGGCCGCGGCGACGCCGGTCGTCAGGATCAGGCGTGCCTGCGCCGCATCGACGCGCGCCGCTTCGGCCTCGGAGGTTGCGGCGGCAAGCGCGGCCCGGTTCCGGCCCCAAAGGTCGAGATCAAAGGAAAAGGTCGCAGCGACGTGACCAGTATCCTGAATGCCGTCGGGGACAAACTGCGGCGGAATACCCATCGTCTTGCTCTGCTGGACGCCCCCGGCGCTCGCTTCGGCGCCGAGGCGCGGCATGAGCGCGGCGCCCGCCTGCTGCGCGAGCGCATCGGCGGCGCGAACGCGCGCGGCGGCTGCTGCGATGTCGGGCGAACCCGCGAGCCCTTCGGCGATCAGCGTGTCGAGCTGGCTATCGCCCCATTCTTGCCACCAGTCCTCGACGGGCCACACGCCCGCTGCATCGGCAAAGGACGCATCGGATGCGAGCGACTCGGGCGCCGCCGGTACCGGCCTGGGGCCGAGGTCGGGCGCTGAGCAGCCTGCCAGCAGGCCGAAAAGCGCGGTTGTCGTCAAAATGAAACGAGGCATGGCATCCAACGATACTAGCTGGTATCATGCGCCCATTAACGGCAGGAGTGGGGTTGTCAATCAAAATGATACCAGTCAGTACGGTTTCAAGCGACGATGCGACCGCGGCGCGGCGCAAGGCCTTTGTCGATGCGGCCCGCGAGGCATTCTTTGCGAACGGCTACGCGGGGACCACTATGTCGTCGATCGCGGGAAAGGTCGGTGGGTCGAAGACAACATTGTGGACCTACTTCCCCTCAAAGGAGGCGCTGTTCGAGGCGGTTGTCGATGATATCGTCCAATATTATGGCGCGGCGCTTCAGGTCGAATTGCCGGTCGACGAAGATGTGCTTCCCGTTCTTCGCCGCTTTTGCAGGGTGCTCGTCACGACGCTGACCTCCGACCCGCTGCTCGCGCTCTACCAGCTTGTCATTGGCGAGGCGCGCCGCTTCCCCCATTTGGCCCAGACCTTCTATGATCGGGGCCCCCGACGCGGAAAGGCGCGGCTCGCTGTGTGGATCACCGCGAAAATGGACCGCGGCGAGCTGCGTCGCGGGGATCCACTGCAAGCGGTCTATCACCTCGCCGGGCTTTGCCAGTCGGGACTCTTCCAGTTTACGCTGCTCAACCTCGCCGAGGCGCGCCGCATCGGCAGCGACCGGATCGAGGCCGAGATCGACGCGGCGCTCGACACCTTCTATCGCGCCTGGGGACCGGAACGCTGATCAGCTTCACCGCAGCGCTGAAAGGTCGGCCGGCGTGTTGAGGTTGGCGAGCGGCACGCCTGCTTCGATGCCTTCCATTCCTGCCTGGGCTGCCCAGCGCCACACGGCCCGATCGCGGCCCTCGAGCAGATAGTCCGCCAGGGGCCCAGCGAGCGCCGCGGGCCAGCAGCCGATGATGGGCGCTTCGACCAAGTAGCGGCCAGGACCTGGACGACAGAGACGATCGAGCAGCCTGGCATCAAGTCGCGGCATGTCACAGCCCAGCGACAGCACGGCGTCATGTCCGGCCTCGGCAGCGTAGTGAAGCGCAGCGCAGAGGCCACCGAGCGGGCCCAGTCCCGGCGCCGGACGGTCGCGCAGATGGGTCAGCGTCAAGGGACTGTGGCTGCGGCCGCAGACAATCACCTCGTCGCTATGCCGCGCGAGGACGGCCGCGGCATGGACGATCAGCGGCTGTCCCTCCCAGACCGCGAGCGCCTTGTCGCTGCCAAAGCGGCGCGATTGTCCGCCGGCGAGGATCGCGGCAAGGCGCGTCACGCGAGCCGGGCCATTGCGAAAGACAGGGCCTCGCCGCGCAAAGTCGTTTGCCCGGTCCTGCCTTGCTGCCGCGATTGCGCGCCGACCATTAGCCTTGCAATTGGCATTCTTCGCATCCGAATCATGTTTGCACCTGCCTTGGTCCCGATAGCCGGTGCCGCAGGCCCGGGCGATCCTCACAATAGTCTCTGGCGCGTTCACGCCGCGCCGATCGAACGAAAGGAGGGCGCCTCGCGATCGCGGCCTGGCCGCGTTTCGGCCATAGCATTTCTGCGCCTATCGATCACCGACCGGCAGATCTTACGATCGTGAGATGCTTCTCAGGACTGAGGGTGAAAAATATTGGATTGAAGTTATGCATTCATCTTGATGCATATTTCTTTCACAATTGGGCGCGTTATCCTCTATGGATCGCGTTCGGTGGGGCAATGGGGGCGGCGCTGGAGCGGAATCCAACGCGCCTGAGGGGTCTTATATGCAGCAATTTTCGAATCTCGAGATTTCCGAGATCAAGTCGCGGATCGACCAAATCCAGCAGTTGCTTGTCAGCCGCACCGCGGC
>Ga0079224_100010857_pt1 | contig 12513 bp, 11 predicted proteins | sample Stecom2015_FD_80414 | JGI IMG/M metagenome (GOLD analysis project Ga0079224, IMG submission 80414) | Agricultural soil microbial communities from Utah to study Nitrogen management - Steer compost 2015 | ecosystem: Environmental > Terrestrial > Soil > Agricultural land | place: USA: Utah...
GTGAACGCCCGCCGGCGCGCGGCGACGGCGACGTGGCGAGGCGCAAGCGCCTAGCTCGACCGCGCGGGCCGCTCCCAGGTGACCTTCTGGCTCCCGCGGACGAAGCGGCAGAAACCCTGCAAGAGCCCCCAGTTCATCTCCGTGCAGTAGCGCGCCGCCGAGGCGAGTCCGCCGAGAACGCAGCGGGAACAACCTCGATGCGCCGCGAGCGCCAACCCGTAGAAGGCGATCTGGAAAATGAGAGACAAATTGTAGAAAGCGGGGCCGAGCAAAAAGAAATTCGATACCAATGCCCCGAGAAGGAAAAAGGGAGCGAGCCAGCGCAGCACCTTGTGCGAGACGAAAGCGAAGGCCAGCCCCGGACGGGAGGGAGAGAGCAGCCCACGCAGCCGCACCAGCGCCTGGAAATTCCCCGCGGCGATGCGGACGCGGCGGGCCCGCTCGCGCGCGTAGTCCTCGGTGGTCTCCTCCCAGGCCACGGCCTCGGGGTCGTAGATCACGCGGCGTCCGCGCAAGAGGCAACGCCCAGCCACGACGAAGTCGTCGACCACGGTCTGCGGCGAAAGCGGTTCCCACAGCGATCGGCGCAAGGCGTAGATGCCGCCGTTTGCGCCCATCACCGCGCCCCACTTCCCCTCCATGAACTTCAGAAAGGACTCGTACACCCAGTACGTGCTCTCCTCGAAGCGCTCTCGGCTCGGGTTGAAGAGGCGGAGCCGGCCGCAGACCAGGCCGACGGCGGGATCGCGGAAATGCCGGACGAGCATGCGGATCGCCGCCGGGTCGAAGAGCGTGTTCGCGTCCGAGAAGACGAGGATGTCGCCCGTTGCGCGCGCGGCGAGGCGGTTGAGCACGCTCGCCTTTCCCATGCGCGGTCCCGGGGAGAGGACCACCCGCGGGTCCTTGCAGGCGGCGACGATCGCGTCGGTGCCGTCGTCCGAGCCGTCCGAGCCCACCAGAATCTCGAGGCAGTCCGGGGGATAGTCCAGGGCGAGGCAGTTCTCGAGCTTCTTGCCGATCACCTCCTCCTCGTTCCAGGCCGAGAAGAGGAGGCTGACCTTCGGCAAGCGCTGCCGCGGGAGCGCGCGCCGCTCGCCGCCTCCGCCGACGTAGCGGAAGTCGTCCAGGGCGCCCCGAACCGCGCCCGCGGCGACGAGGAGCAAGGGATAAAGAAAATACGTGTGCGCGAGAGCGAGCGCCGAGATCCAGAAGACGAGTTCCGCCATGGGCCCCCCGCCCCCTACGATGCGCCCGCGCCGCCCGGTGCTCAACGTGGGCCCGCCGCGTCGGCCAGCCCGCGCAGGGCGTCCACCCGCGCGGGACCGATGCCCCGCACCCGCGCCAGATCCTCGAGGGACGTGAAGGGGCCGCGGCGTTCCCTTTCCTCGACGATGCGGCGGGCCAGCCCCGGTCCGATGCCCGGCAAGGCCTGCAGCTCCTCGAGGGTGGCCTCGTTCAGGTCGATCGGCCGCCCGAGGAGGAGCCCGGCAGGCCCGCGCGGCGCCTGCGCCGGCCGCTCCCCGACCCGATCGGGGCACAGAAGGAGCGGAAGGCGCCCGCGGGCGGTGCCGCCGTCCACCCACTGCCGCTTTGCGTCCGGGCAATCCGACGGTGGCGGCGCCTCGCGCTCGGGCAGTGCGCGCAGGCCGAGAAGGAGCGCGAGCAGCCAGAGCGCGGTTGCGGTGGCGCGAAGGTCCATGCGCCCACCCTTCTCGGGCGACGCAGCGCCTTCCATCCTCCGAACGACCGATGGCGCACCCGCCATTGCGGGTGGAGGCCCGGCCACGGGCCCGAGCGGCCTCAGTCCGCGCCGAGGCGCTCCACTTCCTCCTCCGTGCAGCCGAGGAAGTAGAGGAGGCGGTCGAGGCCGGCGGCGCCGAGCGTGGCGTCGGCCACCTCGAGGAGGGCGGGCTTGGCGCGGAAGGCGACGCCGAGCGCGGCGCGGCCGAGCATCTTGCGGTCGTTCGCGCCGTCGCCCACCGCCACGACCTGGGACGGCGCGGCGCCCTCCGCGCGGGCGATCTCCTCGAGGAGCGCGGCCTTGCGATCGCCGTCCACGATCGGGCCCACGAGACCGCCGGTGAAGCGGCCTTCGCGCACCTCGAGCTGGTTGGCGTGGACGTGGTCGAGGCCGAGCCGCGCCTGCAGCGCCCGGGCCGCGGGCAGAAAGCCGCCGCTGAGCACGGCCACCTTCACGCCCATGGCGTGCAGCCCCCGCACCATCCGCTCCGCGCCTTCGTTCAGGGGGAGGTTCGCGGCGATGCGATCGAGGACCTCCACCGGCGTGCCGGCGAGGAGGGCGACCCGCGCCCGGAGGCTCTGCGAGAAGTCGAGATCGCCGCGCATGGCGCGCTCGGTGATCTTCGCCACTTCCTCGTAGCGCCCGGCGGCGCGCGCGAGCTCGTCGATCACCTCGATGGCGATCACGGTGGAATCCATGTCCAAGACGGCGAGGCGCCAGCTCCGCCCGCCGGCGGACGGAGCGATCGCGAGGTCGTAGCCCTCCTGGCGGGCGCGCCGCAGCAGCGCGGGCCGTTCGGCACCGAGGTCGCCGCGGACCCGGAGCCGGACCACCTCCCTCCCCCGGGTGCGCGCCTCGATCCGCGCGCCCGCCTCCTCGAGCGTCCGCTCCAGCGCCTCGGGGTCCGCCCCGACCGCCGTCACCTCCCACGCCTGCGCCATACCGACTCTCCCGCTGGCCTCCCCCGCCCCGCTTTAGTAAGAGCCCGCAACGTATCCCAAGGAGTACGTCCCATGTCGAGCCTCCTGCTGGATGGAAGTTCCCTCACCCTGGAGCAACTGGAACGGATCGCCCACCGCAAGGTGAAGGTCGGCCTGGCGCCCCAAGCCCGGGCACGCCTCGCCCAGGCCCGGGCCCTCGTGGACCGCATCGCGGCCGGCGACGCCGCGGCCTACGGCATCAACACCGGCTTCGGCAACCTCGCCGAGGTGCGGATCGCGAAGGAGGATCTCGGGAGGCTGCAACGCAACCTCATCCTCAGCCACGCCGCCGGCGTGGGCGAGCCGCTCTCGCTCCCGGAGACGCGGGCCCTGCTGGCGCTGCGCGCGAACGTGCTCGCCAAAGGGCACTCCGGCATCCGCCCGGAGACCGTGGAGACGCTGCTCGCGATGCTCGCCGCGGACGTCCTGCCGGTGGTGCCCTCCCGGGGCTCGGTGGGCGCCTCCGGCGATCTCGCGCCCCTCGCCCACCTCGCGCTCGGCGTGATCGGCGAGGGCGAGGTCTTCTACGACGGGACGCGCATGCCGGCGCGCGAGGCGCTCGCCCGCGCGGGCATCGAGCCGGTGGAGCTGCAGGCGAAGGAGGGCCTGGCGCTCATCAACGGCACCCAGGCGATCTGCGCCGTGGGCGGCCTCGCCGCGGTGCGGGCGCAGCGGCTCCTCGAGGTGGCCGACGTGGCCGGCGCCATGACGGTGGAGGCGCTGCGCGGCTCGCACCGCCCCTTCATCGAGGCGATCCACCGCGTGCGCCCCCAGATCGGCCAGCAAGAATGCGCCGACCACCTGCGCCGGCTGCTCGCCGACAGCGAGATCGTCCACTCCCACGCCAACTGCAAGAAGGTGCAGGACGCATACTCGCTGCGCTGCATGCCGCAGGTGCACGGCGCTGCGCGCGACGGCGTGCGCTTCGCCGTGCAGACGCTCTCGATCGAGATCAACTCGGCCACCGACAACCCGCTCGTCTTCGCGGAGGACGAGCGCATCGTCTCCGGCGGCAACTTCCACGGGCAGCCGGTCTCGCAGGCGATGGACGTGCTCGCCATCGCGCTGACGCAGCTCGCAGCGATTTCCGAGCGGCGCGTGGAGCAGATGGTCAACCCGGCGCTTTCCGGCCTGCCTCCCTTCCTCACGCCGAATTCGGGCCTGAACTCCGGCTTCATGATCGCGCACGTGACCGCGGCGGCGCTGGTGGCGGAATGCCGCGTGCTCGCCCACCCGGCCTGCGTGGACTCGATCCCGACCTCCGCGGGCAAGGAGGACCACGTCTCGATGGGCATGGGCGCGGCGCTCAAGGGCAGCCAGGTGGTGGGCCACGTACAGACCGTGCTGGCGATCGAATTGCTGGCGGCAGCTCAGGCCCTCGACCTGGCGCCGGACCATCGGCTCGCCCCGGGCCGGGGTGTGGCGGCGGCCTACCGCGCCATCCGCGAGAAGGTGCCCTTCATGGAGAGCGACCGCGAAATCCACAAGGACATCGCGGCGGTGGAGGCGCTGATCGCGGACGGCAGCCTGCTCGACGCGGTGCGCGCCGCCCTATGAGGAGCGGACCCAGTCGACGCTCTCGCCGACCACCTGGAAGTCGAGCCGCTCGTAGATGCGGCGGGGCGCGTCGTCCCGCCGCGCGGTGAGCGCGACGAGGTCGCAGCCCTTCTCGCGCGCCACGACGGTCGCGGCTGCAACCAGCGCGGAGGCGATCCCCTTGCGGCGGTGCGAGGGCACGGTCCCCACGTCGGCGATGAAGCCGACGCCGTCGTGGCACCACAGCAGCAGCGAACCAGCCACGCGCCCGGTGCGCGTCACCGCCGCCAGAAACTCCGCGCCACCGAGCCGCATCTGGCGCAGCGCCATCTCGTCCATCTGCTCGGAGACCACCGTGCCGTACCAGGCCTCCTTGCGGCGGACGCTGTCTTGCGAGGCGCAGACCTTCTCGATGAGCGCGCGGTCTTCGCGGTCGACGAGGTGGATCTCGTAGCCCTCCGGCACCGGCGCGCGGGGCACGCCACCGCGGTGGACCATCGCCACGCAGGCCTGGCGGGAAAAGCCGCGAGGGAGGAGGAGTTCGTCGAGCCAGCGGATGGTCTCGGGTGCGCGGGAGACCACCCGCTGGTAGCGCGTGCTCCGGCCGCCGATCTTGCGAAAGGCCGTCCAGAGCTCGTCCATGGAGGGCCTTCCCACCGCCGCGCGCAGGCAGTTGACGTCATAGATGAGAGGATGCTGCGGATCGCGCAGGGCGCGGCCGAAGGGGAAGAAAAACTCCTCGCAGCCGATGGCCAGGAAATCGTCCTCCGTGCGGAGGACCACCTCGGCCAGGGGATCGACCTCGCGGGTATGCGCGTGCATGGACGGCAATCATCGTGGGTCCCCCACCCCGGGGGAGCAAGCCGGCCATCCATTCTCCCCCAACCGAGGGTTCGTAGGCCAGCCGGCGGGTGCCTACTCGACCTCGAGGACCACGCCGGGGTCGAGGCGGCCGAGCAAGTCGGCGAGCGCCTTCTCCACCGGCTCGGCGGCGCGCGCCTCGAGGGTGAGCTTCACCCGGTACGGGGCGTCGCCCATCCGCGGATAGCTGCCCAGCGCGACCGCGGGATGGTCCCGCGCGATGCGGTCGAGGACCGAGGCGATCGCCGTCTCCCCCGCCGAGAGATACACGCAGCGCAGGTGGAAGGGTGCGCCCTGGTAGCGGTCCGCGATCGCGGCGACGTGCAGCTCGAAGAGCTTGGGAATGCCCGGCAGCAGGTAGATCTCCTCCACGCGGATCACCGGGAACCAGGTCTCCGAGGTCTGCAGGAGGGTGGCGCCCTCCGGCACCCGGGCGAGGCGCAGCGCCTCGGGCGGCATCGACGCCCCGTAGTGCGCCCGCACCCGCGCCTCGAGCTCCGGATGGATGACCACGGCCTTGCCCATGCCGCGGGCGACGCCCTCCACGGTGAGGTCGTCGTGCGTCGGACCGATGCCACCGGACGTGACGATCGGCGCGTACCGCCCGCGACAGGCGCCCACCGCCCAGGCGATCTCCTCCACGTCGTCGCGCACCACGAGGATGCGGTCGAGGTGGATGCCGCGGGCACGGAAGCGGTCGATGAGGAAGGGGCCGTTCGTGTCGCGGACCTTGACGGAAAGGATCTCGTCGCCGATGACGATGGCGGCTGCGCGGTGGAAGTTGGCCATTCGGTCGTTCTACCCTCGCCCCGAACCCCGGGCAATCCCGCGGATTCTGGTAAGAAAGGCGACATGGACGTCCGGGAGTACTGCCTGCGGATCCTCGAAGGCGGCGACCTCGAGAGCAAGCTCCTTCCGCCCGTGGATCTGGACGACGACGCGTCCGGCCCCGCCGTGCACGTCGACCGTCCCGCCCGCGCACCGGGGCTTAGGCTGCGCAGCGGCGTGGGCCCCTTGCCCAAGTTGAAGGAGCTCGCGCAGGAGGAGGCGCGCGCGGTGACGCTGGCGCGCTTCGCCCACCACGAGCTGATGGCCATCGAGCTCTTCGCCTGGGCGCTCTTGCGCTGGCCAAAGATGCCGAAAGCGCTGCGGCGCGGCTTTCTGCGCACCCTGGCCGAGGAGCAGGAGCATCTCCGCCTCTACCTCGACCGCCTCGGCGCGCTGGGGCAATCGCTCGAGGACCATGCCCTCTCCGACTACTTCTGGAAGCTCGTGCCGGGCATCGACGCGCACCCCGGCGGTCCGCGCGCCTTCCTCTGTGCGATGGGCCTGACCCTCGAGCAGGCGAATCTGGACTTCGCCCTCCTCTACCGCGACGCCTTCCGCCAGGCCGGGGACGAGGAGACCGCCGCCGTGCTGCAGCGGGTGCACGACGACGAGATCGGCCACGTCAAGCTGGCGGCGGTCTGGCTGCGCCGCCTCGAGGCTCCCTCGATCTCGGAGGTGGAGGCCTACGAGCGCAACGTCCCCTTCCCCCTGACGGCGGCGCGCGCCAAGGGGCGGCGCTTCTCGGCCGAGTCGCGCCGGCGCGCCGGACTCTCCGAGGAGATGATCGCGCACGTGCGCGCGGCGCGGCCCCCGCGATGAAGGTCCTGCCCAACCTCGGCGCCGAAGAAGGCCTCTCCCCCTCCGCCCTGCCGCCGACCGCCACCGAGGCGGTCCGGGCCTTCCTCTGGCTCTTCGGCCCCGACGTCGAGCCGATCGACGCCGCGCGGCCTGCCTGGCCCGCGGCGCTCGGTCCACCGCCGCAGGTTCCGCTCTTCGATTGGATCGAGGGCGAGGCTTGCGCCTGGCTCGCCGACGATGCCGCCCAGCGCCGGCTGCGCGCGACCGGGGCGAAGCTGCACCTTCCCGATCCCGCCGTCGTCCTCCGCGTCAACGACAAGGCCTTCGCCCAGCGCGCGGCGCTCCACCAGGGCCTTCTGCCCACGCCGCTGCTCGGACACGTGGAGGTCTTCGGGCCCGAGGCGATCGAACCCGAGCGGGTGCGACGATGCGTGGAGGCGCTCCCGGCCTGGGTGGGCCGCGACTGGGTGCTCAAGCCCCGCCATGGCACGAGCGGCCGCGGCCGGGTGCGGCGCCTGCAGGACGTCGCCGGCTCCGCGGCGCGGCTCCGGCAACGCGGCGGCGCGGTCTTCGAGCCGTGGCTGCGCCGCATCGAAGATCTCTCCGCCCTCCTCTTTCTGGAGCCCGACGGGAGGATCCGCTGGATCGGCACCACCCGCCAGAAGCTGCGCGGCGCCGGGATCTACCAGGGGAGCGGCGGCGAGCTCGGCGTCGACGGCAAGGTGCGATCCGGCTCGGCCTGGGACGACGCCCTGCGCGCCGCCGCGATCCTCGTGGCCGGAGAGGTCTCGGCCGCGGGCTACCACGGCCCGCTGGGGATCGACGCCTTCGTCTTCGAGGGACCCGACGGCGCGCCGCTCCTTCGGCCGGTGGTGGAGATCAACGCGCGCTTCACCATGGGGATGGTGGCGGTGGGCCTCCTCCTCCAGGCGCGACGCGCGGGCGTGATCCCTGGCCCGTGCGCGTGGATCTTTTCGATGGAGGGCGCCGAGGAGGGCGCGCAGGTCCTCCGCCTGGGCGAGGACCTCCGGCTGGGCTGGACGCCGCTACAGCGATGACGGAGGCCGCTGGCGCCCGTCCTCCCGCAGGCCGTGGGCCGGCGGATGGCCGCGGCCGAAGCTCCGCCACAGCGCCCTCCCCGCGAAGAAGAGGAGGACGAGGGCCACGGCCGCCAGCAGGACGTTCTGGACGTCGGTGACCTGGCGCCGCACCCGCGACAGCTCGTCCGCGAAGAGGTACCCCAGCCAGAAGACGATGGTCGCGCTGCTCAGAATCCCCAGGCCGTCCCAGAAGAGGAGGCGGCGGAAGGGGTACCGATCGATCCCCGCCAGCGCGAAAGTGGCGGCGCGCACCCCCGGGATGTGGCGTGCGATCAAAATGACCACCGGTCCGCGCGTCTCGAAGAGGCTGCGCAGCTTCGCCCGCCGCGCCGGGGGCAGCAGGCGCCGGAAGCGGCGGTGTTCGAGCGCCGCGTTGCCGAGCTTGCGCGCGACGAAGTAGAGAAGGCAGTCCGCGAAGAGGACCCCCGCCCAGCACACCGGCAGAGAGATCCACCAGCGGGCGATGCCGCGTCCCGCCAATGCGCCCGCGGTCAGCAGGACCACCTCCTCGGGGAGGGGCAGGCCCAGCGCTCCGCCGATGAGGGCGAGGACCACCGCCAGGTAGCTGCCGCTCTCGAGGTACGCCTCCATCCGCCGCAAAGATGGGCGTCCGGGCTCCGCGAAAGCCCCCACCTCCCGGGGGCTGGCGTCCAGCGGCAGCGGCCGCAGATTTCGTCTTGACTTTGCAACTCATTCTCAATTACCAAGGGCGCGACATGGCGCCTGGGCACGCATCCTCCGCATCGCACCACTTCGTCCGCCTGCTTCTGGCCGGCGCCGTCGCCCTCGGTCTGCCCGCGCCGAGCGCGCACGCGCGGGAGAAGGCGAAGGCCGACATCAGCTACGAGACGGTGATCACCGGTTCGCGCACGGAGCGGCGGATCGAAGACGCCCCCGTGCAGACGATCGTGATCGGGCGGCGGGAGATCGAGGCCTCGGGCGCACAGGATCTCGCGGAGCTTCTCGACTCCATCCCCGGCATCCAGCTCGATACCAACTCGCAGTTCGGCACCGGCGTGGAGATCCAGGGGCTCTCCTCCCGCCACGTGCTGGTGCTCGTGGACGGCGAGCGGGTCACCGGCCGCATCGGCGATCGCTTCGACGTCACCCGCCTGCACCTGGACAGCGTGGCCCAGGTGGAGATCGTCAAGGGCGCGAGCTCGGCGCTCTACGGCTCGGAGGCGATGGGCGGCGTGATCCACCTACGCACGCGACGCGCCGGCCGGCCCTTGGAGGGAAACGCGGAGGTGCGGGGCGGAACGCAGGGCTGGAGCGGCAGCATCTCCGGCGCGACGGCGAGCGCGTCGTCCCTCTTTCGGCTCACCGTCGGCCATCGCCACGACACGCCCTACCGCCTCGTCCCCGGAAGCATCGCGACCACCGGCAGCGAAATCGACGACACCAACGTCGATGTGCGCGCGGAGCATCGCTTCTCGAACGTCTTCTCGCTCACGGCCACGGCGAACTACCTGCACCGCGATCTCGAGAGCGTCGACGAACTCGAGGGCACGGGCGCCATCTTCGATCGCACCAACCGGGTCGATCAGGTGCTCGTGACCGTGGCACCCCGCCTACAGTTGGCGGAAGAGACCGCCCTCTCCTTCTCGGCACACGTCGGCTACACCGTCGACCAGCTCCTGCAGGACCAGCGGGGCTCGGGCGCCCTCGACCAGCTCCAGCGCACGCAAGACGTGCTGCTCCAGGCGAGCGCCCAGTTCGACCACCGGATCGGCGATCACCGGCTCACCGTCGGCACCGACGTCCTGCACGAGTCGGTGGAGTCGCCCCGCCTCCCGGACGGCAACGGCGGTCGCATCCGCCCCGCCGTCTTCGCGCAGGACGACTGGGAGATCGCGAAGTGGTTCGCGATCACCCCAGGCGTTCGGGCCGACTACGACTCGTGGTTCTACTCGCACGTCTCGCCGAAGGTGGCGGCGCGCGCCATGCCCACCGAGTGGCTGACGCTGCGCGCCTCCTACGGCCACGGTTTCCGCGCCCCCGACTTCCGCGAGATGTTGCTGTACTTCGAGAACCCGTCGATCGGCTACCGCGTCGAGGGCAATCCGGATCTCGAGCCCGAGGTCTCCCGCAGCACGAACGTGGGTGCGACGGTCCAGGCCACGACCTGGCTCCGCCTGGACGTCAACTTCTTCCACCACGATCTGGAGAACCTGATCCTCTCGGTGCCCATCACCGACGGAAGCGAGACCGGCACGATGATCTTCGGCTACGAGAACATCGGTCGTGCGGTCTCCCGGGGCGTGGAGACGCTGGTGGGCCTGCGGGTGGGACGGCAGCTCCGCCTCGACCTCGGCTACACCTTCACGGACGCGCGGGACCTCATCAACGACCGGGAGCTCGACGGCCGTGCCCCCCACCGCGTCACGCTCTCGACCACCTGGAGGCTCGAGACCGGCACCTCGATCACGGCGCGCGGCGAGTGGGTGAGCGAGCGCAAATACTTCCCGCTCGAGCGCGGGGGAGAGGAGCGGATCGGCGAGCCCTACGTCTTCTTGAACCTGCGGGCGCAGCAGCCCCTGATGGAACGGATTTCCCTCATCGGCGGCGTGGACAACGTCTTCGACGCCGGGCAGGTGGACACCCTCCCCATTCGTCCGCGCGCCTACTGGGCGGGTCTCACGTTCACCTACTGAAACACGAAGGTATGGCCATGCGGGGTACGTATCGCATTCGATCCGCACTTCTCGGCAGCCTGCTGGTTTTGGCCGGCTGCCCGCTCGAAATGGACGAGGAACGGACGGGCGGCGAGAAGGTCGTCGAGCTCGAGCCGGGCCTCTTCCGCATCGATGCGACCGCGAGCGATAGCTGGGTCCTCTTCGACCTCGACGAGGGCGCCGAGGCGGAGGAGGACGGCGGCTGGGATCTGGCCTTCCAGCGCAGCCTGATTGCCGCCAACGGCCCGAAGGACGTGATGGTGGCCAAGCTCGACGACGTCGATTTCGACGCCGTCGAGGCGGCCCCGGAGAGCGGCTACTGGCTCGATCCCGGTCGCCCCACGGCCGGCGACGGGCGCGGCGGCGGAGGCGATGGCCTCGCCTTCCACAACGGCGACGACTGGTACGAGTACGACATCGGGACGCACGTCCTCACGCCCAAGGCGCGCCGCGTCTACGTGGTGGTGACGGACGCGGGCAACGCCTTCGCGGTGCAGATTCTCCGCTACTACGACGACGCCGGCACCGCTGCCGTCCTCACCATCCGCGTCAAGGCGATCGAGCCGCCCGTCGATCCCGAGGAGCCGGAGCGGCCGAATCCGGAGGAACCGGAGGAGCCCGAGCCCGGTACCTACGAGGAGGTGCGGATCGACGCGCGCGACGCGGACACCTGGGTCTTCTTCGACTTCGACACCGGCGAGGAGACCGACGAGACCTCCGGCTGGGACATCGCCTTCCGCCGGTACACCATCGCCACCAACGGTCCGGAGGGCGTGGCGGTGGCGTGGGTCGACGGCAAGACGCTGGCCGGCGTCGACAAGCCGCTCGCCCAGGAGTACCGGGTGGACGGCCCCATCGCCGAGGGGGGCGAGTTCGCCTTCATGGGCGACGATCCGTGGTTCGACTACGACATGTCGACGCACGTCCTCACCCCCAAGCAGAGGGTGTACGTGCTGCGCACCACCGAGGAGGCTTTCGTCGCCCTCCAGATCGTGAGCTATGAAGTCGAGGGCTCCGACCCGGGCGGCTTCATCACCTTCCGTTACAAGGAGATCGAGTAATGAGCATGCCTGCTGCCAACCGGCCTTTCGACCCCGCCAACATCTGGGCCGACTACCAAAAGCTCATGGCGGAGAATCCCAAGCTGCGCGTCCGGGAGGCCGCCGAAAAGCTCGGCATCTCGGAAGCGATGCTCGTGGCCTCGCGGCCCGGCGCCACCCTGCTCCGCCCGGAGTTCCGGGAGATCCTCGAGTCGCTCGGCACGCTCGGCCCCGTGATGGCGCTCACCCGCAACGAGAGCTGCGTGCACGAAAAGCGCGGCGTGTACCCCGCGCCGGAGTTCTCGCCGGTCGGCGGGATCTTCCACTCGCGCGACATCGACCTGCGCTTCTTCTTCAAGCCCTGGCACGCGGCCTTCGCGGTGCGTGAGCCGCGCGAGGGCGACCACCGGCTGAGCCTGCAGTTCTTCGACCACGCCGGTGACGCCATCCACAAGATCTGGCTCGAGGAGGGCAGCGACGAGGCCGCCTTCGATGCGCTGGTGGAGCGCTTCGCCGCGAACGAGCCGTACACGCCGTCCGACCAGCCGATGCCGAAGGAGGACAACCTCCCCGTCGATCAGGTCGACAAGGAGGCCTTCCTCCAGGGCTGGCGGGATCTGAAGGATACGCACGACTTCTACCCGCTGCTGCGCAAGTACAAGGTGCATCGGACGGACGCGATGCGTCTGGCCGACGAGCGTCTCGCGGCGCAGCTCCGCCCCGAGGTCGCCACCGCGGTGCTCGAGGAGGCCGCGAAGACCGGTACCTCCATCATGGTGTTCGTGGGCAATCCGGGGATGATCCAGATCCACACCGGCCCGGTGGAGAAGGTCAAGCCGCTCGGCCCCTGGATCAACGTGATGGACCACGGCTTCAACCTGCACCTGCGCACCGACCACGTGGCCGAGGCGTGGCGCGTGACCAAGCCGACCGAGGACGGCGACGTCAACTCGA
>Ga0079224_100010858_pt1 | contig 12512 bp, 13 predicted proteins | sample Stecom2015_FD_80414 | JGI IMG/M metagenome (GOLD analysis project Ga0079224, IMG submission 80414) | Agricultural soil microbial communities from Utah to study Nitrogen management - Steer compost 2015 | ecosystem: Environmental > Terrestrial > Soil > Agricultural land | place: USA: Utah...
AAGCGTCGCGGGGCCGGCCCGGACGGGGGCTTTCGCCCGTCCGGGGGGGCCGCATCTTCACTCGCGCCCGCGTTCACTGACGTAGATGTCGCTCGTGCCGTTGACCGCGCCTCGGCCGAAATACAGGCGCTTGCCGTCGTGTGACAGCGTGGCCCGCTGCTCGTTGCCGTCCGTGTTGACGGCGCCGAGGTTGACGGGCGGCGTCCAGGGGCCCGGCAGGAACCATGCGAACGACATGTAGACGTCCTGGCCGCCCTTCGGAGCCGGGCCCAACGGCGACCGCGTGCGGTTCGAGCTGAAGACCATCTCGTAGCCGCCTGCCGGACGCTCGCGCACGTTCGGCATCAGGTCGTCGAAGTCCGGCGTGTTGAGGGCCGCGACGGGCCTGCCCGGCCTGAAGGTCCCGTCGTCGCGCATGACGCTCACGTAGATGTCCTGGCTCCCTCCCGTCGAGCCGTTCGCGGTGTTGCCGTTCGTCGAGTAGAACAGGAAGGTGCCGTACGGCGTCTCGACGAGCGACGGGCTGCGCTCGGCGCCGGCCGTGTTCGGTCCGTCGGGCGCGCAGCCGAGATGCACGGGCTCGGTCCAGCCGCCGGCGGGGCTCTGCCGCGAGATGTAGATATCGCCGCCGCCGGCCTGCTCGTTCGGGCACGCACCGGGCCGGGTCGAGACGAGCATCAATGAGCGCCCCCGAACCGGCGTCGGGCAGAAGTCGCCGGCCGGCGAGTTGACGGGTGCCTCCAGCTTGCGCGGCTCGGGCCAAGGATCGCCGATGCTCGCGCGATCCGAGACCCAGATGTCGTTCGGATCCTCGCGGCTCGACGCGAACAGCAGGCTCAGCCCGTCGGCGGTCTCGATCGGGCAGCCGTCGTTCACGTTCGGCTTGCTGACGCCGTTCTCCCCCTGCGCCACAACCTTGGGCTTCCCCCAATCCGGAGCGAAGGGCCAGCCGTGCAGCTTGAAGATCCAGCCCTCGGCCGCGGCGGAGGCCGCGGCCATCGCCCATACGGCGAGCGCGGCCGTCCCGCTTAAGATCGTCTTGCGCCACATCGTCGTTCCTCCTCGGTGTCTGGTTTCGGTGCCTCACGGAATTGAGCCGCGACGCGGCCGAAAAGACATGGCGGAACGATGGAGATTTCGTGGAAAATCCTGGAGACGGCCCAAGACCGAGGCGTGCGATGCGGTATCGGTTCGGCGATTGCGAGCTCGACACGGAGCGCTTCGAGCTTCGCCGTGCCGGCCGGCGCGAGACGCTCGAGCCCCAGGTGCTCGAGCTGCTGGCTTACCTCATCGCGAACCGCGGCCGTATCGTCACGCGCCGCGAGCTCAACGAGCACGTGTGGCGCGGCCGGGTCGTCACCGACGCCGCCGTGAACAGCTGCATCAAGGCGGCACGCGCGCATATCGGCGACGACGGCAAGACCCAGGTCCTGATCCGGACAGTGCACCGCAAGGGCTACCGGTTCGTCGGCAACGTGGCGGAACGCGCCCGCGCGGAGATCTCGGCGCGCGGCGACGTCGAGCCGATCGTCGCCGCTGGCGACCGGCTGGACGGGCTCGAGCTCACGCTGCCGAGCCAGCCGTCCGTCGCCGTGCTGCCGTTTCGGCTCGCGGGCGACGAGCACGGGCACGGCGTGCTCGCGGACGGTCTCACGCACGAGGTCATCACGCGAATCGGGCGCGCTCGCTGGCTGTTCGTGATATCGCGCGGCACCGCGTTCAAGTTCCGCGCGGGTCCCTACGATGCAGGCGACGTCGGCCGCGCGCTCGGCGTGCGCTACGTCGTGCAGGGCGAAGTGCGCGCGGTGGGGGACGAGATCAGCGTGCACGCGATGCTCGCCGACGCGGTCTCCGGCCAGGAACGCTGGGCGGAGCATCTGCGCCGTCCGCTGCGCGACGTACTCACGGTGCAAGAGGAGATCGCCGAGCTGATCGTCGGCTCGGTGGAAGCTGAGGTCGAGCACGCCGAGCGGCAGCGGGCTGCCGTCATCGCGCCGGCGAGCCTCGACTCGTGGAGCGCCTACTATCGCGGCTGCTGGCACATGTACCGGTTCACGGCGGCCGACTACGCGCTCGCGGAGCGGTACTTCCGCCGCTCGATCGAGCTCGACCCGCGCTCGCCGCGCGCGTACGCCGGCTTGTCGTTCATCCACTGGCAGCGCGCGTTCCTCGAGCTCGCGCCGGACCGCGCTGCCGAGGAGCGCCGCGCGATCGGCTGCGCCGAGGAGGCGCTGATGCTCGATCCGCGCGATCCGCTCGGCCACTGGGCGCTCGGCCGCGCGTATCTCCTGAGCCAGGATCTCGGCGAGGCCGTCGCCGAGCTCGAGACGGCGGTGCAGCTCAACCCGAGCTCGGCCGTCGGGCAGTACTCGCTCGCGTTCGCGTTGATGCAGACGGGCGACTCCGGGCGCAGCAACGAGATCGTGGACAAGGCGCGGCGTCTGAGCCCGTACGACATGATGACGTTCGCGATGTATGCCGTCCGAGTGCAGAATCTGGCGGTGCTGGGCCAGCATGCGGAGGCTGCCGTGTTCGCGACACGCGCGGCGCGGCAGCCGAACGCGCACTATCAGGTGCTCGCGATTGCCGCGTATTGCAACATGCTGGCCGAGAACGCCGATGCTGCGCGGACGTTCTATGGGGCCCTGCGCTCCGTCCGCCCCGCATATACGAGCGCGGACTTCTTCCGGGCGTTCCGGCATCAACCGCCGCAGAATGCCGCGCTCATCGAGCGGGCGTTCCGGCAACTCGAGCGGCTGCGCTGAGAGCGGGCGCCGCGGTCAATCGGCGGGCAGCCCCGCCTTCCTGAGCCCATCGGCGAACAAGGCTGCATCCTCCGGGCGCTGAAAGTGGAGCAGATGGTCCAAGGTGGCCAGACGCAGAGTGGGATCCAGCCTGCGGACGTCGCGCATGGCTCTCTCGGCCGCAGGCAGGCGCCCTGCAAGCGCACAGCTCGCTGCGACGGCAGCGGCGGAGAGCAGGAAGCTCGGGACGTCGCGACAGGCTCGTTCGGCCCAAAGGCGGGCGGCATCGAAACGCTGCGCGATGAGATGCGCGAACGCAATACCCGTGTGCATGCGAAACATCTCGATATCGAGCGGGCTCAGGCGCATGGCATGCTCGAAACGCTCGATCGCCTCGTCGGGCGAGCCTCGCCAGAGCCGCAAGAACGCCCCGAGAAACCATGCAGACACGAGATTGGGATTCAGCACCAGCGCCTTGTCCAGAAAATCGATCCCCATATCGAAATCGCGAGTGAAGTGAGCGAGCGCATGACCGCCGCGTGTGAGCGCCACGGCGTCGCTCTTCCCGAGGTCGACTGCCAGGCGTGCGAGACTCATGCCTTCGGCGGCTTCTTGAGCGTAGTCGTTCGTCCAGCCGTTGACTCTGCGCCAGAACAGGCACCACGCGGCCATCCCGTAGGCGGACGCGTAATCGGAGTCGAGCTCGATGGCCTTGCGAAAGCACGCCAGCGCCCGGTCGATGTTGGCCCGCGTCGAAACGTGGAAGCTCGCCATTCCGCGCAGAAAGTGGTCGTAGGCGTCGAGTCGCTCCGTCGGCTTCCGTTTCGCGCGCGCGATCTCCGCGCGCTCGAGCTCCTGCGCGATCGCGCCGACGACACTCTCGGTGATCCGATCCTGCAGCTCGAATACGTCGTCGAGCGTGCCCTCATAACGCTCGGCCCAAAGATGCCCGCCCGAATCGGCGTCGATCAGCTGGCCGGTAATGCGGACGCGGCTGGCCGCTTTGCGCACGCTGCCTTCGAGCAGATAGCGTACGCCGAGCTCGCGGCCTACCTGCTTCATGTCGCACACCCGTCCCCGATAGACGAAGCTCGAATTGCGTGCGATCACGAACAGCCAGCGTATGTGGGACAGGGCCGTGATGATGTCCTCCACCATGCCGTCGGCGAAATAATCCTGTGCCGCGTCGCCGCTCATGTTCACGAACGGCAGCACGGCGATCGAGGGCTTGTCAGGCAGCGCGGGCGGCGCGATCTCGTCCGGTTCGGTGCCGATCACATTGACTCGTCCAACGAAACGAAAGCCCTTTCGAGCCAACGTTCGGATGAGTCTCTGCTCGTGACCGCTGTCGCCGATCGCGGTCCTGGCGGCGTTGATATGGCTCGTGAGCGTGGATTCCGAGACGATGCGCCCGTGCCAAACCGCCTCGAGCAGGTCGTCCTTGCTGACGACGCGTTCTCGGTTCGCCACGAGGTGGAGCAGAACATCGAACACCTGCGGTCCGACGGGTACCGGGGCGGACGCCCGCGTGAGCTCGCGCCGATCGGTGTCGAGCATGCAATCCCCGAACTGGAGCTGCATAGGAGGCGCTCCTTTGCCTTCGCTGGCGGGGCGGGCGCTAGAACTTTATCGTCCGTGCCTTTATAACACGGAGACGTGCGAGGCCATCTCTGGACGAATCTTCAACGCAAATTCGAGCGTAATCCAAGGCCGCAGCAAGGCCGCGGTCCCCGCTTTCGTCCAATCTCGAACCACCGACGTTCGACAGCGAGAGAGGGAGCCGGGCATGAGCACGAGCAGCACCGATGACGGGACAACGATCTTCTACAAGGACTGGAGCCCTGAGCACGCGCCGAAAGGCACCATCGTGTTTCACCATGGCTGGCCGCTCAGCGCGGACGATTGGGACGCCCAGATGCTGTTCTTCGTCGGGCAAGGCTACCGCGTCATCGCGCACGACCGGCGCGGTCACGGCCGGTCGAGCCAGACGCCCCGCGGGCACGACATGGACACCTATGCCGCCGATGCGGCCGCGCTCGTGGATCACCTCGACGTTCGCGATGGGATCCATGTCGGCCACTCGACCGGCGGCGGTGAGGCGGCGAGATACGTCGCGCGACACGGCAGAGGGAAGGCCGCCAAGCTGATCCTGATTGGGGCCGTCCCGCCCTTGCTCGTCAAGACCGCATCGAATCCGGAAGGCATCCCGATCGAGGTGTTCGACGGGCTGCGCGCGGAGCTCGCGGCCGACCGCTCGTCGACCTACTGGGATTTCACGCTGCCGTTCTACAGCTACAACCGCGACGGCGCAAGCGTGAACGAGCGCGTGCGGCAGAATTGGTGGCGCCAGGCGATGATGGGCGGCGCGCTGCCGCAATACGCGTGCATCAAGGCGTTCTCGGAGACGGATTTCACCGGGGACTTGCGCTCGATCGAAGCGCCCGTGCTCATCATGCACGGCGAGGACGACCAGATCGTGCCCATCGCCGTCTCTGCCTTGCACGCGGCGAAGCTCGTCGCGCACGGCACGCTCAAGACCTACCCCGGCTTGCCGCACGGTATGTGCACGACGCATGCGGAGCGCGTCAATGCCGATCTGCTGGCGTTCATCGAGAGCTGAGCAAGCCGGCATCGGAGCTTGCCGGTGCCGAGACCCTCAACCAGGAGGCCTGAACCATGAGAATCGTCGTGATCGGAGGCACCGGCCTGATCGGATCCAAGCTCGTCGACCGGCTGCGCAAGCGCGGATCCGAGGTCATGGCGGCCGCGCCCGAAACGGGCGTCGACACGCTAACGGGAAAGGGCCTGGCCGAGGCCCTTGCGGGAGCCGCGGTCGTCGTGGATGTCGCGAACTCTCCCTCCTTCGAGGACCAGTCGGCGATGAGCTTCTTTCAGACCTCCGGGCGTAATCTGCTCGCCGCCGAAAAGGCTGCAGGCGTGCAGCACCACGTGGCGTTGTCGGTGGTCGGCTCTCGACGTGTCGTCGAGAGCGGTTACCTGCGCGCCAAGGCGGCGCAGGAGGATCTCATCACGGCTTCTGGAATCCCCTATTCGATCCTGCAATCCACGCAGTTCTTCGAGTTCATCGAGCGGATCGCCGCGAGTGCGCTCGACGGCGACGTCTACCGCTTGTCGCCGGCGCTGATGCAGCCGATCGCCTCGGACGAGGTCGTGACGGCCCTTGCGGAGATGGCTCTCGGCGCGCCGCTCGACGACACCGTCGAGATCGGCGGCCCTGAAGCCATTCCGCTCGATGAATTGGGACGCGCCGTGCTCGGCGCCCGGCACGAGACTCGCGAGGTCGTCGCCGATGCGCATGCCCGATACTTCGGCGCGGAGCTGAACGATCGGTCTTTGATCCCCGGGCCCGCGGCACGCCTCGGCTCGCTCAAGTTCGGCGATTGGCTGCGCCAAACCGCGACCCGCGCTTCGCGTTGAATGACGCGAATTGAGATTACGCAAATCCGTCTGCTTCTGATCCGCCGCCGGTCGGCCGACGGCGTCGTGGCAATCGGCGGTATTCCGGGCATGTAGGCACTTGGGCCTACAGCCGTCCCGCCCTTCAGGTTCTACCCTTGCTCGAGGAAGCCAACGCCGATCCGGACGACCGCGGCTCGTGCGTCCGGCGGTCGAGCCGAAGGCATCGAGCGCCTCCAGGACCTAATCGTCGCGAACGTCGATGCCGTGCGGCCGACGATCAGACGGCTGCTCGGCCTGCCGAGCCTGGGAGCGGCCGCAGGCGAGCGATGGTGAAGCGGATCGTCGGCGGCCGTCCAAGGAGATGAAGCATGGCATCCGACACCGAAAGGCCAGAGCAGCGTAAGGCGTCGGCGCGCCCCTCAGGGGCCGAGACGAGACCGGCGAGCGCAGTCGCGGGCGAGAGCGCCGACGCGCGAGCCTGTGACATCGAGCAGCAGATGACGGACAACAGCGTCATGGGCTACATGCCGGGAAGCGTCTTGGGACCGCGCGACCCGCGGATCCCCGCGGACGTCGAGAACAGCGGCTGAGCGTCATCCTCGCCGCTTCCGCGGAAGCGCCTTCTAAACGAGAATCATTCAGAAAAAACCTCCCCGGAGGGGGCAGCACCCAGCGTCCCGCTCGTTTCGCCGCGACGACTATCGCAACGCGCTTCGCGCGATCAGCGAATCTTTGCCGTGAGCGTCTTCAGAACCTGCTCGTGGACACGCAGGTCGGCGTCCGAGTGCAGCACGAAACGGATCTTCCGAACCGCGGAAAGCTGCGGCGCGGTCTGCAGCACCGTTCCGATCGCCACTCGAGCCGCCGGCTCGACCGGATAACCGAATACGCCGGTGGAAATCGCCGGAAACGCGATGGAGGCGCTGCCTTTCTCCTCCGCAAGCTGCAACGCGTTCCGGTAGCAGGACGACAACAGCTGGTCCGCGGGCTCGTCGCGGCCGTACACCGGGCCGAGGCAATGCACGACCCACTTGTTCGGCAAATTGTGCGCGCCGGTGATCACGGCTTCGCCCGGCCGAATCGGCGCCAGGGGTCGGCACTCCTGCTCCAGGCCGGGTCCGGCGGCTCGATGAATCGCACCGGCCACTCCGCCCCCCGGACGCAGCTCCGCGTTGGCGGCGTTGACGACCACGTCGATGTCGGGCTGGGCGGTGATGTCGCCCTTGCGGCACTCGATCGTCACTCCGTTGGGTGATGTCCAATCAGCCATCGTGCACCTTCCGAGTTGCTTCGACGCGTTGATGCCGAGCGGCGCACCAATGCGGTTATGGCCGGACCGCGATTCAGAAAGTGATCCGCACGGATGCGGCGCTGCGCTTCGCTTCGCCGTGGTACACGGCCTCGATGTTGTTGCCGTCCGGATCGAGGACGAAGGCGGCGTAGTACCCTGGATGGTAGGGGCGTTCCCCGGGTGCGCCGTTGTCCTTTCCGCCGTTCGCCAATGCGGCTTCGTAGAAGCGGTCGACCACGGCCCGGCTTTGGGCCTGGAACGCCAGGTGATGGCGCCCGGTCAGCTGCCCCTGCGCGGCTTTGCTGTCCGGCGTCGAGACGAACAGCTCGTCCGCCCAGAAGTAATCGTCTCCGGCGCCGCCGATCGGCAGGCCGAGGGTCTCGAGGATCGCGGCGTAGAATCGGCGGGCGGCGGCAAGGTCTCGCACGACCAGCTGAATGTGGTCGATCAGGCGTCCCCGGTGCAGCTCCTGCGTCTCCATGTCCGTCCCTCCATGCGGCCTTCGGCAACAGAATAACCGAGGCGCGCTGCCCGGTGCCGCCATTCGTCGAAATGCGCCGTGCCGAATCGACTAACGGCGTGTCATTCGATCACCGGGTGAAAGGAGACGCTCATGGCTTACATCGACGGATTCGTGCTCGCGGTCCCCGCCGGCAACAAGGAGGTCTATCGGAAGCTAGCGCTCGAGGCGCTGCCTCGCTTCAAGGAGTACGGCGCGAAGCGCCTGGTCGAGGCGTGGGAGGACGACGTGCCGGACGGGAAGGTCACGGATTTCAAGGGAGCCGTGAAGGCGCAGCCGGGCGAGGTCGTCGTGTTCTCGTGGATCGAGTACCCGGACAAGGCGACGCGCGACAAGTCGAACGAGCGGATGATGTCGGATCCGGGCATGAAAGAGATCAAGGACATGCCGTTCGACGCGCAGCGGATGATCTACGGCGGCTTCACGCCTCTCAGCGACGAGGGTCGCCGAGAGAGGCCCGGATACGTGGACGGCATGGTCACGCCGGTGCCGGCGGCGAGCCAGGACGCGTACCGCGAGCTTGCGGCGCGTCACGCGCGCCTGCTCCGGGAATTCGGCGCGATACGGGTCGTCGACGCGTGGGGCGACGACGTCCGTGACGGCAGGACGACCGACTTCAAGGGCGCGGTCAAAGCGAACGGCGACGAGACGGTCGTGTTCTCGTGGATCGAATGGCCGTCGAAGGAGGTCCGGGATCTGGCGTGGCAGAAGGCGATGTCGGACTCGCGGATGCGGGACGAGCAGATGCCGTTCGACGGGAAGCGGATGATCTACGGCGGGTTCGCGCCGATCGTCGACGAATAGCGCGCGTCCATCGAGTAGCGCGCCTGCGGCGGAGCGCGGATCGAGGACGCGGTCCGCCCTCCAGGCGTCCGGACCGACCGCCTCGGGGCGTGCCTCAGTAGCGAACGGTCAGCCGATCCGGATAGCAATAGAGCCACCGCTCGCCCGGCTCCGCCGACGCGACGACGGGATGGCCGGTGATCTGCGCATGCCGCGTCGCGTGGCGGTTCGGCGAGCTGTCGCAACAGTGCGTCCCGCCGCACGATTGGCATGTTCGAAGGTGAACCCACGTATCTCCCGTCTTCACGCATTCGTCACACTGGTAACTCCGTGCGTGCTTGACGGTCGTGACTTCGCTCAGGTGACTGCAACGCGATGCTGTTGCCATGTCGGTCTCCGAAATGACCGTTGGATCCCGTTGCCGGATCGGGTCCGGGCTCGTCGGCTTCCGCGGATCGCCGGCCGCTGGTTGAACATCGGGCGTCGAGCGGGCTAGATGAGCCGATGATACCGCCTTGCTTCGGTCTCATGGGGCGCCGCGAATGGTGAGCAACGACATGGAAAGCGAGCCCACGCGCCTCGACCGTCCCGTGGACGAGCGCGAGGACCACATCCTGGGGCCCCGCAATGCGCCGATCACCCTCGTCGAGTACGGCAGCTACGATTGCCCGCACTGCCGAGCCGCGAACGAGCGCATCGCGGCGGTGCGGACCCAGCTCGGCGATCGCTTGCGCTACGTCTTCCGGCATCGGCCGATCGCCGGCAGCGACATCGCGCTGCGAGCGGCGAGGCTCGTCGAGACGGCGCAGACGCCCGAGGAGTTCTGGAAGGCGCACGTCACGCTCATGAAGCGCTCGGAGACGCTGACCGAGGACGACCTGCGCGTGGTCGCCGAGCAGCTCGGCGCCGACGATCCGGCCGGACGGCCCGAGAGGCAGGCCGCGGCAAGCGCGCGCGTCGAGCGCGACATCGAGAGCGCCAGAGCGAGCGGCGTGCGGTTCACGCCGACCTTCTTCATCAACGGCCGCCGCTACGACGGCGCGTGGGACGAAAGCTCGTTCACCGACGCGCTGCTCGGTACGCTCGGCTACAAGGTGCGTATCGCCGCGCTCAGCTTCGCCGCCTGGGCGCCGTCCGCCGGCCTCCTGCTGCTCCTCGCGACTGTGCTCGCGATCGCGATCTCGAACTCGGGGCTCGCGCCGGCCTTCGAGGCCCTCTGGCAATCGCCGTTCCAGCTCGCGTTCGCGGACGCCGCGTTCGAGCTGACGCTGCGCGAATGGATAGACGATGCGCTCCTGTCCGTGTTCTTCCTCGTCGTCGGGCTCGAGATCAAGCGCGAGCTGAGCGTCGGGCACCTCGCCAGGCGCTCGTCGGCGGCGTTGCCGATTGCGGCGGCAATCGGCGGGATGGCCGTGCCCGCTCTGCTCTATGTGCTCGTCGTCCCTGCCGGCCCCTGGACGCACGGCTGGGCGGTACCGATGTCGACGGACACGGCGTTCGCGATCGCGTTGATCGCGATGCTCGGGCACCGCGTGCCCGTCGAGCTGCGGATCTTCCTGACCGCGTCGGCGATCGTCGACGACATCGGCGCGATCCTCGTCGTTGCGCTGTTCTATTCGGAAGGCGTCGAAACGCCGTGGTTGCTGGCGGCTGCGTTTTTCACGGCGCTGCTCGCGATGCTCAATCGGTCCGGCGTCTATCGCGTCTCGCCCTACATCGTCGTCGGGATTGCGCTTTGGGCTGCCGTGCCCGCCGCGGGGCTGCACGCGACGCTCGCCGGCGTCATTCTTGCGGCGTGCATTCCTGCACGGCCGCCGGCGAACTACGCGACGCTCGCCCGGCAGGCCGACGCGATCCTGACCGACGAGGCGCGCCATCGAGGGGAGGAGCTTCGCTACGGCCCGTCGGAGCCGGCGTTGCGCGCCCTCGATGCGATCAACGACCGGCTGATGAGCCCCACGGAGCGGCTCCTGCGCACGGTCGCCCCGCAATCGAGCTTCGTCGTGCTGCCCTTGTTCGCGCTCGCGAACGCGGGGGTCGACGTGTCCGGTGCGGCCTTCGCGGGGCACGAGCCGCTGATGCTCGCGATCGCGGTCGGTCTCGTGGTCGGCAAGCCGGTCGGCTTTCTTCTGGTGTCGATGCTCGCCGTGCGGCTCGGTGTCGCGGCGAAGCCGACCGCGTACTCGTGGCGGCAGCTCGCCGGCGCCGGTTCCCTTGCCGGGATCGGCTTCACGATGGCGTTGTTCATCGCCGGGCAGGCTTACGCGCTCGAGACCGAGTTCGCCGCCGCCAAGGTCGCGGTCTTCGCGGCGTCGTCGGTCTCAGCGGTGATCGGCGTCGCGCTCCTGTGGAGGCCCGCGGCCGAGGAGCCGGCCGACCAGCGTCTCACTGCAGCCTCGAGCACGCCGGTGGCCTGATTCGCGAGCCGCGCGGACGGGGGCTTCGATCTCGTCGGGGTCGAGGCGCGGGCCGCTGATCGGCGGGTCGCCTATTGGAACGAGAGCCGCATCAGCACGCGCGGAAAGCCGCCGACGACCGATGACGTGTCGGCGGCCTTGCGAAAGCCCGCCTTCTCGAAGAGCGCGCGCGTGCCCACGTACGCCATCGTGAGATCGACCTTCTTGCCGCGGTTGTCGACTGGGTATCCCTCGATCGCAGGCGCCCCTTGGGCGCGCGCGAACTCGACGGCGCCGGCGAGCAGCGGATGCGAGATCCCGCGGCGACGGTAGCCCGGCCGCACGCGAATGCACCACACCGACCACACGTCGAGGTCGTCGACGTGCGGGATCTTGCGGTTGCGCGCGAAGGCGGTCTCCGCGCGCCGCGCGACCGCCGCCCATCCGACGACGTCGTCTCCGTCGTAGGCAAGCACGCCGATCGGCCCCTGCCTCATCAGCTCCGCGACCTTCCGCGCGCGAGCCGGACCGCGGAGCGCAAGATGCTCCTTCGACGGGATGCGGTAGCTCAGGCACCAGCAGACGTTCGCGTCCGGCCGTTTCGGGCCCAGCATCGTCGCGACGTCCTCGAAGACGGTGGCCGGTCGAACTTCGATCGCCATTGCAAACGCCGCCGCTAAGTCTCTTCCATTACCCGTGCGGATCTTTGTGAATCGCGCTTCCGATCTCGTCGCCCGGCGCGTCGTTTCCGCGGTCTTCGGCGCAACGGCGCCGTGACTAGTCTTTTCCGATGGTGCAGCGCCCGACCGTCGGGCCATGGATGGCGGCGACGGGAGGCGCTTCGTCGAAGCCGGCGAGAAGTCGACTCGTCGGCGAGACGTTGTAACGGACGGTCATAAAGTCTGCCACGAGCGTCTAGCGCAGTTAACCCCGCCGGGGCGAGCGCGCCGGTACGCGGTAAGTCGCAACGGAAAGGCCTGCCGGGACGACGCGAGTTCCGTCCCGGCGGCGGTACGTACAATCTTCGGTCACGTTCCGGACTGGAGATGCACATACCGGCGCTTCGTGCGCATCACATCGAGCATTGGGCGCAGGGCGGGGAGACGAGCCTGGCCAGTCTGATGTTGCTGTGCGAGGCGCGCCACAGCGCGGTGCACGAGGGCGGGTTCAGGATCGAGAAGGACTACCGGGACCGCTGGTTCTTCCGCCGGCCGGGAGAGGCGTGCGGTGCCGGCGTGCGGCTACCGGCCGGAGGACGTCACGGATGACGGTTTCGGGGCGGCGGAGGAGTACTTCGACGGCGCTTCCGCGGAAGCGTCGAGCAATGCTTCCGCGGATGTATCGAGCAGCGCTTCCGC
>Ga0079224_100010859_pt1 | contig 12512 bp, 6 predicted proteins | sample Stecom2015_FD_80414 | JGI IMG/M metagenome (GOLD analysis project Ga0079224, IMG submission 80414) | Agricultural soil microbial communities from Utah to study Nitrogen management - Steer compost 2015 | ecosystem: Environmental > Terrestrial > Soil > Agricultural land | place: USA: Utah...
ACGTGGGCCAGACGCTCGGCTCGCACGAGGTGGAGGTGCGCGCCCGCGTGACGGGCATCCTCCTGCGCCGCAACTTCACCGAGGGCGAGCCCGTGCGCAAGGGGCAGTCCCTCTACACGATCGATCCGGCGCCTTTCCAGGCGGCCTACGCCCGCGCGCAAGCCGACGTCGCCGCCGCCAAGGCGCGCCATGACCAGGCGCGGCGCGATGCCGCGCGGCTGAAGCCGCTCCTCGGCGAGCACGCCGTCAGCCAGAAGGAGCACGACGACGCGGTGTCGGCCGAGGCCATCAGCGCCGCCGACCTCAAGGCGGCGGAAGCCCGTCTCGTCGAGGCACGCCTCGCCCTTGCCTACACCCGGGTCGAGGCGCCGGCCTCCGGCATCACGGGCCGGTCGCTGCGCTCCGAGGGCTCGCTCGTCTCCGGTCCCGAGGTGCTCCTCACGACGGTGACGCAGATCGACCCGATCTGGGTGAGCTTCGGCATTCCGGACAACGAGCAGGCGCGGCTGCAGAAGGAGGCGCGGGCCGGACGCCTCGTCATGCCGAAGGGCAACGATTTCGAGGTCGAGCTGCGGCTCGCCGACGGCAGCCTCTATCCGCAGCGGGGCCGCGTGAACTTCTCCGCCGTGCGGATCGATCCCGCGACCGGCACTCGCGAGTTCCGCGCCGAGCTGCCGAACGCCGACGGCGCGCTGCGGCCGGGGCAGTTCGTCCGGGTGCTCCTGCACGGCGCGACGCGCCCGAACGCCGTCCTCGTGCCGCAGCGCGCGGTGCTGGAGGGACCGCAGGGCAAGTTCGTCTACGTCGTCAACGCCCAGAGCATGGCCGAGCCGCGCCCGGTGGAGCTCGGCCCGTGGGCGGGCGACGACTGGATCGTCACCTCGGGCCTGAACGCCGGCGACCGCGTCATCGTCGACGGCGTGATGAAGATCCGGCCCGGAGCGCCGGTTCGCGTCGGCGCGCCCGGGAAGCCCGACGAGAAGGCGCCGAAGAAGCCCCAGGTGGCCAGCCGGTAGCGCGAGGGATCCCCCATGTTCTCGCGCTTCTTCATCGACCGGCCGATCTTCGCCGCGGTCCTGTCCATCTTCATCGTCATCGCAGGCCTCGCGGCCATGCGCGTGCTGCCGATCGCGCAGTATCCGGAAATCGCGCCGCCGGTCGTCACCGTGCGCGCGGTCTACCCGGGCGCGGCCGCCGAGGTCCTCGAGCAGACGGTGGCGGCGCCGCTCGAGAACCAGATCAACGGCGTCGAGGACATGCTCTACATGAGCTCGACCTCGACCTCCGACGGCATCGTCCAGATCCAGGTCACCTTCGACATCGGCACCGACGTCGACCAGGCCGCGCTCAACGTCAACAACCGGGTGAAGCAGGCCGAGCCGCGCCTTCCGCTCGAGGTGCGCCGCCAGGGCGTGACGGTGGAGAAGGGCTCGTCCTCCTTCCTGCAGGTGGCCGCCTTCTACTCCGAGAACGGGCGCTTCGACGACATCTACGTGTCGAACTACGTCACGCTGAACGTGCTCGACCTCCTCAAGCGGGTGCCGGGCACCACGGGCGTGGTGAACTGGGGCGCGAAGGACTACGCCATGCGCATCTGGGTGCTTCCCGACCGCATGACGCAGCACCGCGTCGCCGCCTCCGACATCGTGCGCGCGCTGAACGAGCAGAACGCGCAGTTCGCCGCCGGCAAGGTCGGCCAGTCCCCCGCGCCCGAGGGCCAGGAGCTCGTCTATACCGTGACGACCCAAGGCCGGTTCTCCGAGCCGCGCCAGTTCGAGGAGATCCTGCTTCGCACCACTGCCGACGGCTCGGCGCTGCGGCTGAAGGACGTCGCCCGCGTGGAGCTCGCCGCGCGCGACTACGAGTTCATGGGGCGCATCAACGGCGAGCCGGCCACCCTGGTGGGCATTTTCCTGGAGCCCGGTGCCAACGCGCTCGAGGTGGCCGAGGAAGTCCGGCAGACGCTCGCGCGCGCGGCCGAGCGCTTCCCCGAGGGGCTCGAGTACTCCATCCCCTACGACACGACGCGCTTCGTCGAGGTGTCGATCCGCGAGGTGGTGAAGACGCTCCTCGAGGCGATGGTGCTCGTCTTCCTCGTGGTGTATCTCTTCCTGCAGAGCTGGCGCGCCACGCTGATTCCGTTCGCCGCCGTGCCGGTGTCGCTCATCGGCACCTTCGCGGGGCTGCTCCTGCTCGGCTACTCCATCAACACGCTCACGCTCTTCGGCATGGTGCTCGCGATCGGCATCGTGGTGGACGACGCCATCGTCGTGCTCGAGAACGTCGAGCGCATCATGCACGAAGAGGGGCTCGCGCCGCGCGACGCGGCCATCAAGGCGATGCGCGAGGTGACGAGCCCCATCATCGCCATCGTGCTCGTCCTGTGCGCGGTGTTCGTGCCGATCGCGTTCATCGGCGGCCTGGCGGGCGAGCTCTACCGCCAGTTCGCGGTGACCATCTCGATCGCCGTGGTGATCTCGGGCATCGTCGCCCTGACGCTGACGCCCGCGGTCTGCGCGATCGTGCTCAAGCCTAACGGGCAGCGCCGGCGCAAGGGCTTCTTCGCCCTGTTCAATCGCGGCTTTGCGCGTGTCACCGATCATTACGAGAACGGCGTCGCCTGGATGATCCGGCGCGGCGGCATCGGCGTGGTGCTCTTCCTCGGCATGGTGGCGCTCGCCGCGGGCCTCTGGCGCATCACGCCGGGGAGCCTGGTGCCCGACGAGGACCAGGGGTTCTACATCGCCGCCGTGCTGCTTCCGGACGGGGCGACCCTCGAGCGCACCGATCGCGTCGTGCAGGAGGTGGTGAAGGCCATCCGCTCCAATCCGGTGAACGAGAACGTGGTCTCCTTTACCGGCTTCGACCTGCTGGGCAACGGCTTTCGCAACAACGCCGCCACCATTTTCGTCACGCAGAAGCACTGGGACGACCGCGAGCAAGCCACGCCGGAGCTCGTGCTCGAGTTCTTCCAGAAGACCGCCCACATCAAGGAGGGGATGGCCTTCGCCATCGAGCCGCCGGCCATCTTCGGGCTGGGCACCGCAGGCGGCTTCGAGCTTTACCTGCAGCAGCGCGGCGAGGGCGGCCACCAGCGCATGGCGCAGGTGATGGGGCAGTTCATGGCGGCCGCCGGCGAGGACCCGCAGATCGGCATGCTGCAGTCGTCGTGGCGTCCGAGCGTGCCCCAGCTCCGCGTCGACGTCGATCGCGAGAAGGCGAAGGCGCTCGGCGTCAGCCTCGAGGAGCTCTACGGGACGCTCGCCGCCACCATGGGAAGCTACTACGTCAACGACTTCAACAAGTTCGGCCGCACCTGGCAGGTGCTCCTGTCCGCCGATCCCGCCTACCGTAGCCGGCCCGACGACATCGGCAACGTGTACGTGCGAAGCGCCGCCGGCGAGATGGTGCCGCTCGCCGCGCTCGCGCGGGTGAGCTACAGCTCGGGACCGGACGCCCTCGATCGCTTCAACAACCTGCCGGCGGTCAAGATCTTCGGGCAGGGCGCGCCCGGGATATCGACCGGCCAGGCCCTCGAGGCGATCGAGCGGGTGGCGGCGAGCGCGCTGCCGCCCGACTTCAGCTTCGACTGGGCGGGCGCCTCGTTCCAGGAGAAGCGCTCGGCCGGCACCTCGGGCATCGCGCTCGCCCTGGCGGTGGTGATGGTGTTCCTCATCCTCGCGGCGCAGTACGAGAAGTGGTCGCTGCCGCTCTCCGTGCTGCTCGCGCTGCCCTTCGGCACGTTCGGCGCGCTCGCCGCCGTGTGGCTGCGCGGGCTCACGAACGACGTCTACTTCCAGATCGGCCTCGTCACGCTGCTCGGCCTCGCCGCCAAGAACGCCATCCTGATCGTCGAGTACGCGGTGCTCAAGCACGAGGAGGGGCTCTCCGCCTCGGCGGCCGCCGTGGAAGCGGCGCGGCTTCGCTTCCGCCCGATCCTCATGACCTCGCTCGCCTTCATCCTCGGCGTGCTGCCGCTTGCCATCTCCACCGGCGCGGGCGCCGGCGCCCGGCATTCGGTGGGCACCGGGGTCATGGGCGGCATGCTGGCGGCGACGTTCCTCGCCATCTTCTTCGTGCCGATGTTCTTCAAGCTGATGACCGACCGGCACCTGACGGAGAAGCGCTCGACGCAGGACATCAAGAAGGAGGCGGAGCTCGCGCGCACGAGCGTGCACCGCAGCGTGCCGGCGCCGCGCCACGCGCCGCATCGCGACGAGAATGGCTAGTTCAAGCATGAAGAGTTCAGTCCGGGGTCTTCTGGTTCTTTTCCTTCTCGTGGCGGGCTGCACGACTACGCCTCCCTACGAGCGCCCGGAGATCGAGCTGCCCGAGGCATGGAAGGAGAGCGCGCCCCGCTATGCCGCGGACGGCCGCTGGTGGCGCCTCTTCGACGAGCCGGAGCTCGATGCGCTGGTCGAGGAAGCGCGCGCGAACAATGCCGACCTCGTCATCGCCGCCGCGCGCGTGGACGAGGCGCGCGCGCTCCTTGGCGAGGCGCAGTCGTTCTTCTCGCCCACCCTGGACGCGGGGGCGAGCGCCGCGCGCCAGCGGATCTCGCGGCGGGCCGCCGGCATTCCGCCCGGCGCGCCGCGCGAGTTCAGCTCGTATCGGGCGACGCTCGACCTCTCCTACGAGATCGACCTCTTCGGCCGCCTGCGCGCCGGGGAGCGCGCTGCGCGCGCGGAGCTGGAGGCGAGCGAGGCGGCGCGCGAGGCGGTGCGGCTCGCGCTCACTGCGGCGGTCGCGCAATCGTACTTTTCGCTGCGGGCGCTCGACGAGCAGATCGAGCTCTTCAGCAGGACCGTGAAGCTGCGCGAGGAATCGATCGCGCTGCAGCGGCGGCGCTTCCAGGCGGGCCTGCTCTCCGAGTTCGAGTTCCGCCAGCTCGAGGCGGAGGCCGCAGCGGCGCGCGCGCAGCTGCCGCCGCTCCAGCGCGCGCGGGAGCAGGAAGAGGCGGTGCTCTCCGTGCTGCTCGGGCGCTCGCCGCGCGAGGTGCTCGAGAAGCGCATCGCCTTCGCGGGCGGCCAGGATCCGGTGCTCGAGGCGCCCGTGCTCCCCGCCGGCATTCCGTCGGAGCTGCTCCTGCGGCGCCCGGACCTCGTGGAGGCGGAGCGGCAGCTCGCGGCGGCGAACGCCCGCGTGGCCGTCGCGCGAGCCGAGATGTTCCCGTCCATCGGCCTCACGGCCGCCCTGGGCAGCGAGAGCATGGCGCTTTCGAGCCTCTTCGGCGCGGGCGCCGGCCTGTGGAGCGTAGGCGTCGGGCTCGCCCAGCCCATCTTTGCCGGCGGCCGACTCGAGGCGCGCGAGGCGGCGGCGCAGGCGCGCGAGCGCGCGCTGCTCGCGCAATATCAGAAGACCATCCAGACAGCCTTCAGCGAGGTCCGCGCTGCTCTCGCCGCGCAGGCGCGCTCGCGCGAGAGCTTCGAGGCCGAGACGGCGCGCGAGGTCGCGCTCACCGAGACGCTGCGCCTTGCGCGGCTTCGCTACGAGAACGGCATCGCGAGCCAGCTCGACGTCCTCGATGCCGAGCGCGGCCTCCTCGCCGCCCGCAGCGCGCGCATCGACGCCCTGCGCGCCTACCGCTCGGCCATCGCCGACCTCTACCGCGCCCTCGGCGGCTAAGCGAAAAAGGGGTCAGAGCAGTTTTCCGAGCGTTTGAGGACGCGGATCGATAATTTCGGGAAAATTGCTCTGACCCCAATTCCTCGGAGAGACGATGAGCGAAGACCGATCCCGCTATGACGCACTCATGGAGGTGGTGCGCAACCGCATGACGGTGCGCGCGTTCGATGCGAGCTGCACCGTGCCGCGCGAGCACTACGAGCTCATCCTCGAGGCGGCGCGGCACGCGCCTTCGGGCGCCAACGCGCAGCCCTGGCATTTCATCGTCGTGACCGACCCGTCGCTCAAGGAGCGCATCGCCGAGTATTTCCGCGAGGAGCAGGTCGTCCGCGCGAAGCTCAAGATGAAGTTCCCGACCCCCGACTACCGTGGCCTCGCCACCGCGCCGGGGATGATCGTGGTGGCGAGCGACTTCCGCTGGGTGAGCGCCTTCCCGGTGCTGAACGACGGCTCCGAGCTCGACCGCATGTACAAGGAGAACGCCGAGCGCATCCTGCTGCAGAGCGTGGCCGCGGCCACCATGTCGGCCCACCTCGCGGCGGCGGCCCTCGGCTACAACGTCTGGTGGGTGACGGCCATCGGCCAGCAGAAGGCGCAGGAGGCGATGAAGCCGCTTCTCGGCATCCCGCCCGAGCTTTCCGTGCTCGACATCATGTGCTTCGGCCCGCCCGCCAAGACGCCCTACAAGCGCTGGAAGAAGCGCCTCGACGAGATCGCGAGCTGGAACCGCTTCGACCCGGCGCAGCTCAAGACGCAGGCCGAGATCGACGAGTGGATCGCGACGACGCGGAAGAAGGTGATGTACCGCGACGAGAGCAACGTGGACTGAAGCGGGGGCGGATGCCGGACGACGCGCCCGCCAGGCTTGCCGTCGCGAGGTTCCTGAGCCTCCTTTTCGCCGCGCTCGCCATGGCGCCCGCGCTCGCGCACCTGCTCGAGCTGCCGAACAAGATCGGGCTCCCGCGCGAGGACTACCTGACCGTGCAGCAGATCTATAGCGGCTGGGCGCTCCTCGGCGTCGTCGTGATCGGCGCGCTTCTTACCACGCTCTACTACGTGATCGTCGTGCGCGGCCGCCGGCGGGCGTTCGCCTTTGCGCTGCTCGGTCTTCTCTGCCTGGCGGGCACGCAGCTCGTCTTCTGGACCTTCACCTTCCCGACCAATCAGGCGACCGAGAACTGGACCGTCCTTCCGGAGAACTGGGCGGCGTTGAGGGCCCAGTGGGAGTATTCGCACGCTGCCTCTGCCATCCTCAACATGGCAGCCTTCGTCTTGCTTCTCCTCTCGGTCCTGGTCAAGGAGAAAAGCTAAGGCGCCCTCTCCGGCGCTTGGCTCGCGCACTCCAGGCGGACCGTAGCGTCACTACAGGACTACTACACGTGTAATCGCCGGCTTCGGTGGCGCAATCTTCGCGCAACGCCGCGCCCTGAGCATGCGCTCATCGGAAAAAAGGGGACTTCGGATGCGCATGCATGGCTTTGCCGTATTGGGATTGAGCGTTGTACTCGCCGCGATGCTGCTGCAAGGCTGCAGCGAGCCGCAGGCGAGCGTGGCGCCGCCGCCGCCGCCGACCGTGAGCGTCGCGCCGGTGACGGAGCGGGAGGTCGTCTACACCGACGAGTTTCCCGGCCGGATCGAGGCGGTCGAGCGGGTCGAGGTGCGCGCCCGCGTGAGCGGGTACATCGAGTCCGTGCATTTCGCGCCGGGCGCCAACGTGCGCAAGGGCGATCTGCTGTTCGTCATTGATCCGCGTCCGTACGCGGCAGAGCTCGCCCGCGCTCAGGCGGCGCTCGCCAACATGCGCGCGCAGCTCGGCCTTGCGCGCACGGAGCTGCGGCGAAGCGAGCTCCTGCTCGCCGAGCAGGCGACCTCGCGCCGCGAGCACGACGACGCGGCGGCGAAGGTGCGAAGCCTCGAGGCGCAGGTCAAGGCCGCCGAGGCGCTTGCCGACATCGCGAGGCTGAACCTCGCCTACACCCGCATTACCTCGCCGATCGACGGGCGGGTCGGCAAGGCCGAGATCACCGTCGGCAACCTGATCCCCGGCGAAGGGCCGAACTCGCCCGTGCTGACGACCGTCGTGTCGACCGATGCGGTCTACGCAGCCTTCGAGGTCGATGAGGCCGCGTTCCTCAAGTACACGGCCGCGGCGCGTTCCGGGGTGAAGGTGTCGGTCGGACTCGCCGACGAGGAAGGCTTCCCGCATGCCGGGCGGCTGGAGTTCGTCGACAACCAGATCGACCCGCAGACCGGCACGGCGCGCATGCGCGCCGTGCTGAAGAACGGCGAGAGCCGCTTCGCCCCCGGGCTCTTCGCCCGGGTGCGCGTGGGCGACAGCGGCGCCAGCCGCAAGGCGGTGCTCGTCTCCGACCGCGCGGTCGGCACGGACCAGAGCAAGCGCTACGTGCTCGTCGTGAACGGCGAGAACACGGCCGAGTACCGCGAAGTGCGCCTGGGCCGCCTGGTCGATGGCCTGCGCGTGGTCGAGGAGGGCCTGCAGCCCGGCGAGATGATCGTGGTGAACGGCCTGCAGCGCGTGCGGCCGGGCGTGCCGGTCACGCCCCAGGCAGTGGCGATGGCGGCGCGATGAACTTCTCACGGTTCTTCATCGACCGCCCGGTGTTCGCGGGCGTGCTGTCGGTACTGGTGCTCCTGGCCGGCGCCATCGCCATTGCCAAGCTGCCGGTCTCCGAGTACCCGGACGTGGTGCCACCTTCGGTAGTCGTGCGTGCCACCTATCCCGGCGCCAACCCGAAGGTCATCGCCGAGACGGTGGCCGCGCCGCTCGAGGAGCAGATCAACGGCGTCGACAACCTGCTCTACGTCTCCTCGCAGGCGAACAGCGACGGAGTGCTCACCCTGACGGCCACCTTCCAGATCGGGACCGATCCGGAGCTGGCCGAGACCCAGGTCCAGAACCGGGTGCAGCGCGCGCTGCCGCGCCTTCCCGACGAAGTGCGGCAGATCGGCGTCGTCACGCAGAAGAGCTCGCCCGACCTCACGATGGTGGTCCACCTCGTCTCGCCCGACGAGCGCTACGACGAGCTCTACCTGCGCAACTACGCCATGCTCAACGTCAAGGACCTGCTGCAGCGGATCCCTGGCGCCGGCCAGGTGCTGGTCTGGGGCGCGGGCGACTACGCGATGCGCGTGTGGCTCGACCCCGAGAAGCTTGCCGCGCGCAACCTTACCGCGACCGACGTGGTGCGCGCGATCCGGGAGCAGAACAGGCAGGTGGCCGCCGGGGTGGTCGGCGCGCCGCCCGACGCGCAGAGCGCGTTCCAGCTCTCGGTCAAGGCCCGCGGCCGCCTCGCCACCGAGGAGGAGTTCGGCGAGATCATCGTCGCCACCTCGCCGGACGGGGGGCTGCTGCGCCTCAAGGACGTGGCGCGAATAGAGCTCGGCGCAGGCGAATACGCGCTGCGCAGCCTGCTCAACAACAAGCCGGCGGTGGCCATCGGCGTCTTCCAGGCACCCGAGTCCAACGCGATCGCGCTTTCCAACGCCGTGCGCGCGGCCATGGAGGGGGCGAAGAAGGATTTCCCGGACGGCGTCGACTACCAGATCATCTACGACCCGACGCGCTTCGTGCAGCAGTCGATCGACGCGGTCATCATGACGCTCCTCGAGGCGGTGGCGCTGGTGGTCCTGGTGGTGATCGTGTTCCTGAAGACGTGGCGCGCGTCCATCATCCCGCTCGCCGCGGTGCCGGTGTCGATCGTTGGCACGTTCGCCTTCCTGCTCGCCTTCGGCTTCTCGATCAACACGCTGACGCTCTTCGGGCTGGTGCTCGCGATCGGCATCGTCGTCGACGACGCCATCGTGGTCGTGGAGAACGTGGAGCGCAACCTCGAGCTCGGCCTCGATGCGAAGGAGGCCACCTACCGCGCCATGCGGGAGGTGAGCGGCCCCATCATCGCCATCGCGCTCACGCTGTGCGCGGTGTTCGTGCCGATCGCTTTCGTCAGCGGGCTGAACGGCCAGTTCTACCGCCAGTTCGCCCTGACCATCGCCATTTCGACGGTGATCTCGGCGTTCAACTCGCTGACGCTCTCGCCGGCGCTGGCCGCGCTGCTCCTCAGGCCCCACGACGCGCCGAAGGACCGGCTGACGCGGATCATGGACCGCTACCTCGGCTGGTTCTTCACGCGCTTCGACCGCTTTTTCAGGCGCTCCTCGGACCGCTACCAGACCGCGGTGGCGAAGGTGCTCAACCGCAAGGCGCTCGCCTTCGTCGTCTACCTCGTGCTGATCGGCGTCACCTACGGGGCCTTCCAGGCGGTGCCGCGCGGCTTCGTCCCCGGCCAGGACAAGCAGTACCTGGTCGGCTTTGCCCAGCTGCCCGACGGCGCCTCGCTCGAGCGCACCGAGGCGGTGATCCGCCGCATGTCGGAGATCGGCATGCAGACGCCGGGCATCAGGAACTCGGTGGCGTTCCCGGGCCTGTCGATCAACGGCTTCACGAACGCGCCCAACGCCGGGATCGTCTTCTTCACGCTCGACGAGTTCGAGAACCGCAAGTCGCCCGCGCTCTCCGGCGGTGCGATCGCGGCGGAGGTGAACAAGCGCCTGGCGGGCATCCAGGAGGCGTTCATCGCGGTCTTTCCGCCGCCGCCGGTCAACGGGCTCGGCACGATCGGCGGCTTCAAGCTGCAGATCGAGGACCGCGCCAACCTGGGCGACCAGGCGCTCTATGAGGCGGCGATGGCCATGCAGGCGAAGGCCTGGCAGGCCCCGGAGCTCGCCGGCGTGTTCTCCAGCTTCCAGATCAACGTGCCGCAGCTCTACGCGGACGTCGACCGCGCGCGCGCCAAGCGCCTGGGCGTGCCGCTCACCGACGTGTTCGAGACCATGCAGATCAACCTGGGCTCGGTCTACGTCAACGACTTCAACCGCTTCGGCAAGACCTATCGCGTGATCGTGCAGGCCGACGCCCCCTACCGCTCGAGCGCCGAGGACATCGCGGCGCTGAAGACGCGCAACGCCGAGGGCGAGCTCGTGCCGCTCGGCGCCGTGCTTAAGGTCGCCGACAGCTTCGGGCCTGACCGGGCGATGCGCTACAACAGCTTCCCGTCGGCGGACCTGAACGGCGCGGCCGCGCCCGGCTACAGCTCGGGGCAGGCGCAGGCCGCCATCGAGCGCATCGCCGCCGAGACGCTGCCGCGAGGCATCCGCTTCGAGTGGACCGAGCTCACCTACCAGGAGCTCCTCGCCGGCAACACGGCCTACCTCGTCCTGCCGCTGTGCGTGCTGCTCGTCTTCCTCGTGCTCGCCGCGCAGTACGAGAGCCTGCGCCTGCCGCTCGCCATCATCCTCATCGTCCCGCTGTGCCTGCTCTTCGCCATCGGCGGCGTGTGGCTCTCGGGCGGGGACAACAACGTCTTCACGCAGGTCGCGCTCTTCGTGCTGATGGGCCTTGCCTGCAAGAACGCGATCCTGATCGTCGAGTTCGCCCGCGAGCTGGAGCTCAAGGGGCAGGGGCACGACCCCGTGCGCGCGGCGCTGGAGGCCTGCCGCATGCGGCTTCGTCCCATCCTCATGACCTCCATCGCCTTCATCATGGGCGTGGTGCCGCTCGTGCTCTCCTCCGGCGCGGGCGCCGAGATGCGCCAGGCGATGGGCGTGGCGGTCTTCGCCGGCATGATCGGCGTGACGCTCTTCGGTCTTTTCCTCACTCCGGTCTTCTACGTCATGCTGCAGAGAAGGCGTGAAGCCAAGCTCGCATTCCAACCATGAAAAATTCTCTTCTGATCACGCTCGTGGTTCTGGGCGGGTGCTCTTTCGCACCCCGGCTCGAGCAGCCGGCCGTCGAGACGGCGCCGCAGTTCAAGGAGCTTACGCCCGAGGAGCGCGGGCGGTGGAAGACCGCGCAGCCCGCCGAGGCGCAGCCGCGCGGCGAGTGGTGGCGCGTGTTCGGCGACGCGAAGCTGACGGCGCTCGAGGAGCAGGCCATCGCGGCCAACCAGAGCCTCAGGATGGCCGCCGCCCGCGTGGCGCAGGCGAGGGCGCTCGTCGGCGTGGTCAATGCCGAGCGCTCGCCGCGCGTCGACGCCGGCTTCGGCCCGAGCCGCATCAAGCCTTCGGGCCAGCCGCCGGCCACGGTGTGGCGCGGCCTCATCGGCGTGAGCTACGAGGTCGATCTTTTCGGCCGCGTCTCCGACGGCGTGGCTGCCGCGCGCAGCGACTACGAGGGCCTGCAGGCTGCGTTCCAGTCGGTCTTGCTGGCGCTGCAGGCCGACGTCGCCCAGACGTACTTCGCCATCCGCCAGGCCGACGACGAGCTCGCGCTCCTGCGCAACACGCTCGCCCTGCGTGAAGACAGCGTGCGGTTGCTGGCCCGGCGCTACGAGCTCGGAGAGATCAACGAGCTGGACGTCAACCGGGCGCGCACCGAGCTGGCGACGACGCGCAGCGAAGCCATCGCGCTGGAGCGCCGGCGCGCGCAGCTCGAGCACGCGCTCGCGGTGCTCCTCGGCCAGGCGCCTGCCACCTTCGGCCTGGAGGCCGCTCCGCTGGCAGGGGCAATGCCCAACATTCCGGCAGGCCTGCCCTCGACGCTGCTCGAGCGCCGGCCGGACATCGCCTCGGCAAGCCGCGCCATGGCGGCAGCGAACGCCCGGATCGGCGTCGCGAAGGCGGCGTTCTTCCCCGTCGTCAGCCTGACCGCGCAGGCGGGGTACGAGTCCGGCGAGCTCTCGGATCTCTTCCACTGGTCGAGCCGCACGTGGGCGCTCGGTCCGCTCTTCGGCACGATTCTCACCGTCCCCATCCGCGACGGCGGGCGCAACCAGGCCAACCTCGAGCGCTCGTATGCCGTGCTCGAGGAATCGGTGGCCGGGTACCGGCAGCAGGTGCTGGTGGCGTTCGCCGAAGTCGAGGACATCCCG
>Ga0079224_100010860_pt1 | contig 12512 bp, 9 predicted proteins | sample Stecom2015_FD_80414 | JGI IMG/M metagenome (GOLD analysis project Ga0079224, IMG submission 80414) | Agricultural soil microbial communities from Utah to study Nitrogen management - Steer compost 2015 | ecosystem: Environmental > Terrestrial > Soil > Agricultural land | place: USA: Utah...
ACCTGCGGCGCGAGGAGCTCGCAGCCGCCCATGACGCGATCCTGATCGGAGGCGGGGAGATCATCCACCGCTTCGATGAGCTCTTGGCGCCCCACTACGGAGTGGACCCTGCTGACCTCAAGGTGCGCGCACCGAGCGAGTGGTTCACCGCTGGAGCCGGACCCGACGCGCCGACCGCTTGGAACGTCGTCGGCGTCCCGTTCGACATCGCCGAGGAGTGGGCCCCGACCGTGCGCTCCGCGGTGCGCGCCCACCACTACGTCTCGGTCCGAGACGACCGGTCACGCGCTCGGATCGAGCAGATCGGTGTTGAGCGTGAGATCCACGTCGTCCCCGATCCCGCGTTCCTTCTGCCTCGCCTGCATGACCCCGCGGTCATCGACCGTCGGCGACGTCTCCACTCCGTGCTCGGCTGGATCCCCTCCGGCCGCTACATCGTGGTGCAGGGGAACGGGGCGATGGTGCACGAAGCCGAGCGGATGAGCGCCGCCCTCGACCAGCTCTGCGCAGGCCATCCCGATCTCTCGGTGGTTGTCGTCCAGACCGGCGACGGTCACGGTGACGCCGCCTTCGCACGCGCGTTCGTGGAGCGCCATCCCGCTCGGGTGTGGGCCCCGGACGCGCCGCTGCTCCCGATCGACGTCGTCTCGCTCATCTCCGGGGCGGACGCGTTCGTCGGCATCTCCTTGCACGGTGCCATCACGGCCCTCGCCCACGGACGGCGGGCCGTGGTGTTCAACGCGACCAGCCAATCGAAGCTCCGCGGGTTGGCGGACCTTCTCGACCAACCCGAGTGCTACGTCGAGGAATCGGCGGATCTCGCAGCCGCACTCCAGTGGGCGCTGACCACACCTGGCCCGGATCCAGCGCTCCCCCGCCTCGTCGCGGCCGTCGACGCTCACTTCGACCGGTTGGCCGAGCTCGTCGAGCGCTCGAGCAGAGCTCGGGACGAGAGCGGCGGATCGACTCGAGTCGAGACGAGGCTGCGTCGTCTGGCAGCCGAACGCGACGCGCTCCGCACGGCCCATGATCGCCGTGGCCGTCAGCTGCTGCGAGAGCGCGACGCGCTGGCAGCGCTCATCGAGGAGCGAGAGCACCTGCTCGACGGGGCGCAGGCCCAGGTCCGCGCCCTCGAGGAGGCCCTCCTTCACGAGCGCGCGGAGCTCGAGCGCCACATCAGCCAGCTGCAAGACGAGCGAGACCGGCTGCACGCAGAGGTGTCTGCGCTGAAGGCCACCCGAACCCTCCGGTGGCTGCGCGTGCCGCGATCGATCTACGGCACCTACCTTCGCCGACGCGCATGACCGTGGAGCGCGATCCGGATCCGCTGGTGATCCCGCCGACGCGGACCCCACGTCTGTCGGTCCTCCTCCCCCTGTACGGCAGGGGCGACCTCGCGGTGTCTGCGATCACCGCGATCGCAGAGACCACCTCCATCCCCTACGAGGTGATCGTCGTGGACAACGCGTCGCCCGACGACGCGCTCGACGTGCTCACGAGATCGGCCCGAGGCATCACGCTGGTCCAGAACCGGCTCAACCTCGGGTTCGGCGTGGCCATCAACCAGGCGGCGATGCGCGCTCGGGGTGAGCTGCTGCTGCTCCTCAACAGCGACGTGGTGGTCGAACCCGGATGGTTGGAGCCTCTGCTCGAGCTGCTCGACCGGGATCCCCGCCTCGCGGCCGTCAGCCCAGCGCTGCTCCACGAAGACGGGACCGTCCAGGAGCTCGGCTCGGTGGTCTATGCCGACGCATCCACCCAATCCCTCCTCGAGCAGTCGGAGCTGGACCAGCTCCGACCCAGAGTCGTCCCCTACGTGTCAGCCGCCTGCCTCCTCGTTCGACGCCGCGCCTTCGCCGCGATCGGAGGGATGGATCCGGCCTATCCCGCGGGGTACTACGAAGACGTCGAGCTGGCGGTCGACCTGGCCCGCCGTGGTCTGCGCTCTGCGTGCGACCCGCGTGCTCGCGCCCGACACCTCAGGCACGGCTCCACCAGCCCGTCCCGAGCGGCAGCGCTCACGATGCACAACCGCCCGATCTTCGCCTCTCGGTGTGCCGACGCGCTGGCGGACGCTCCGGCGCCGCCACGGGTGGATGGCCCGGGCGTTCGCGCTCGGGCCAGAGCCGCTGCCGCAGTCGACCGGCTCCTCGTCGTCGACGACGCGCACCACCTCGACGCCGGGAGCGGCTACCCGCGCATGGCATCGTTCCTGAAGCGGGTGCGGGCTCGCCATCCGGCTGCCGCCATCACCTTCCTGGTGTCCGACCTGGGTGATCGCCGGGGTGCTCGTCTCCTCGCCCAGGAGGGGATCGAGGTCGTGGACTGCCGGTCTGAGCTCGCTGGCCAGCCCCATGGGGAGGCCACACCGGAAGGAGCTTGGATCGCGCAGCGGGCTGCCCACTGGTCAGCGATCATGGTGAGCCGTCCGCACACCCTCGAGCACCTCAGACCGGTGATCGACGCCACGCAGCCACAGGCGATCCGGGTGGTCGACGTCGAGGCGATCGTGAGCCGGCGGCTTCGCTCCCAAGCTCGCCTCCTCCAAGCGCTCGGCGACAGCAGAGCCGAGCTGCTCTGGGCGGAGGCTGCCGCAGAGCAGCGACGAGAAGAGGAGAGCTGGCGCTGGGCGGATGTGATCACCTGCGTCTCAGACGAGGAGGCGGCGACGGTCGAGGAAGCGGTCGTCGGAGCCGAGGTCGTGGTCCTCCCCTGGGGCGTGCCGCTGACGGTCCCCGCCCCTCGGGAGGGCCGCTCCGGTCTGGCGTTCCTCGGAGGCTTCCTGTCAGGAGAGGACGCGCCCAACGCCGACTGCGTCAGGTACATCGTCGACGACCTGCTTCCCGACCTGTCATCGGCGCTTCCGGACACCAGCCTCACCATCATCGGGTCGAACCCGACGCCCAGCGTCCTCGCGCGGGCGAGTCGACAGGTCATGGTGGCTGGCTGGGTTCCCGATGCGGTGGCCGCGCTGGGCCGGCACCTGGTTCACCTGGCGCCGCTCCGGTTCGGCAGCGGGATCAACCTGAAGCTGATCGACTCGATGGCCGCCGGCACGCCGTTCATCACCTCCTCCATCGGTGCGGAGGGACTGCACCTGGGCGACCTGTCCGAGGTCCTCGTGGCCGACGACCCCACCGACCTGGTGGCCAAGACCGCGCGGCTGATGACGGACCAGGAGCTCTGGGAGCACGTGCAGACGCGCCTGCAGGAGATCGCCGGCGAGCACTTCAGCCTCGCTGCCTTCGATGCGTCGATCGACCGGCTCATGCAGCTCCTCGGAGCCGTGCCTGGTTGACGCTCGCGCTGCCGAGCACCGCGTCCGGACGCCGCCGGAGCTCGCTGCCGCTCAGCTCGCGACCAAGGCGGCGGAGGCCGACATGGCTGCGGTGCCGTCGTGGCGGGTGGCGGTCGCCGCCACCTTCGTGTCGTCGTCGCCCTCCGGCGCTGCGGTGAGGGTCACGGGGCGGCCGGCGAAGAGCGGGGCGGTGGCCTTGAACGTCCACCCGGCGAGGCGGCGTCCGGTGCGGGCCTCCACGAAGCCGGCCAGCAGCATGCTGGTCAGCGGGCCGTGCACGACGAGGCCGGGGTAGCCCTCCACCTCTCGCGCGTAGGCCAGGTCGTAGTGGATGCGGTGGGCGTTGAAGGTCACCGCTGAGAAGCGCAGGAGCAGCGGCGGCTCAGGGGCGACGACCTCACGCCAGCCGCCCTCGGGGGTCTCGGTGGTGACGTCGCCCTCCGGCATCGGGATCGGGTCGCCCTGCGCCCGGTAGACGATCGACTGCTCCTCGCGGACCTGCACGACGCCCCGCTGGTGGACCTCGTGGCGGAGCGTCACGAGCAGCAGCGCGCCGGAGCGGCCGCTGACCTCCCGCACCCCGGCCAGCTCGGTGCGCTTGGTGGCGGGCTCGCCGACCCGCAGCTCGCCGGGCCAGGTCAGCGACCCGGCGCCCCACATGCGGCGGGGGAAGTCGGCCAGGCGGGGCGAGCCGAGGCGGGGGTGGCCGTCGGGGCCGAGGTCGGCCGTGGGTGCGGTGGGGGTGAACCAGGCCCAGTGCCACAGCGACGGCAGCCGGTCCCCGTCGGCCGGCGCCGGCCGGTCGAGCGTGGCGGCCACCTTCGCCGCGTGGCCGACGTCGAGCACGGCCGTCGTCTCGGCCGCGACGCCGAGGTCGGCCAGGGTGAGGTCGTGAGCTGCGGCGGTCACGCCACGCCCCCGGCGGGGCCGGCGACCACGCCCTCGTCGAAGAGCCGGCCGATCTCCGAGGTGCCGAGGCCGAGCTCCTCGGCGAGGATCTGCTCGGTGTGCTGGCCGAGGACCGGCGCCGGAGCCGGGTCGAGCCGCTCAGCGGCGCTGAACGAGAGCGGGCTGCCGCCGACGCGCACCTTGCCGATGCCGGGCTGCTCGATGTCCCGGAACACCGGGTTGGCCTCGCTCACCCGCCAGTCCTCGTCGAGGAGCTGCTGGAAGGTCTGGTAGGCGCCCCAGCACACGCCGTGGGCGTCGAACACCTCGGCCACCTCGGCCAGGGTGCGCTCGGCCACCCACGGGGCGATGAGCGCGGCGAGCGGGTCCCGGGCTCGGAAGCGGTCGCCCTCCTGGCGCAGGTCGACGCCGAAGGCGGCCTCGATGTGCGGGAGCTGGTCGGCGATGCCGGTGGCGTCGACGAGGGACCGCCACTGGCGCAGGCTGATGGCGACCACCATGACCCGGCGGCCGTCCTTGGTGGGGAAGTCGCGCCCGAAGGCGCCGTACATGTCGTTGCCGATCGGCGGGCGCCCCTCCCCCAGCACCTGGGCCTGGGCGAGGTACCCGAGGTTCGACACCATCGTGAAGGCCACGTCGGCGAGGGAGAGGCTGACGTGCTGGCCGATGCCCTTGCGGGCCCGCTGCCGCTCGGCGGCGAGGAGGCCGACCGCGGCGGTGAGGCCGGTGGCGATGTCCCACGCCGGCAGCACGTGGTTGGTGGGCAGCGTGCCGCCGGCCGGGCCGGTGGCGTAGGCGAACCCCGAGGCCGGGTTGACCGTGTAGTCCACCGCGGTGCCGCCGTCGGGGTTGCCGAGGATGTTGACGTAGATCAGGTCCTCGCGCTGGGCGCGGAGGCGCTCGTCAGCCAGCCAGCCGCTGGCCGGGAAGTTCGACAGGAAGATGCCGGCGTCGGGGCCGGGGGCGGTGATGAGCTCGGTGACCAGCGCCTGGCCCTCGGGGCGGCGGACGTCGACGGCGAAGGAGCGCTTGCCCTTGTTCATGCTGTGCCAGAACAGGCTCGTGCCGTCGGGGGTGCAGGGCCAGCGGTGGTAGTCGATGCCACCGCCGAGGTTGTCGAAGCGGATGACGTCAGCGCCGAGCTGGGCGAGGGTCATGCCTCCGAGGGGGGCGGCGACGAACGCCGAGCCCTCCACGATGCGGAGTCCGTCGAGGAGCGACATGGGGCCTCCTGCCTGGGGTGTGTCGGGGGGTGCGGGCAGGCCGTGAGACCGGTCTGGCTCCCGAAAGGCTACCGAGGCCCCCCGGCGGTGGCCCCGAGGGGCCCCGGGGCGGGCACGGTGCGGGCCACGACGAGGCGCTGCCCGTCGACCTCGCCCTCGAGCTCGCCCTCCACGAACCAGGTGCTGCCGCTGCCGGCCAGCACCGGCGTCTGGCCACTCAGGTCGCCGAGGCGGTCCCGCCAGCGGACCAGGTCGGGCACGACAGCGAGGGCGGCCGGTTCGAGGTCGTTGGGTCCGTCGGCGGTCGGGCCGCCCAGCTCATCCCAGGCCCGGTAGACGGCGGGCGTCGAGCAGTGGATGGGCGGCGTGAGGAGCGTGAACGTGCGGGGCTCGAAGGGCAGCGGCTCGACGAGCTCGCCGATGCCTCGCACCCGGGCCCGTCCGCCGACGAGGCAGAAGGCCACGTCGGCCCCGATCCCCGCCGCCAGGTCGAGGTCGGTGACGCCGGCCCACCGCAGCACCGCGGCGGCGTCCGAGGAGCCGCCGCCGAGCCCGGCGCCGGCGGGGATGCGCTTGTCGACCACGACGTGGGCGCGGCGCCCGGCCGCGGCCAGGGCCCGGCGCACGAGGTTGTCGTCGTCGACCTCCACGCCGGCGCCGACGCCCCGCACGTCGAGGCCGTCGCCGGTGGGGTCGATCGTCAGCGTGTCGGCCAGGTCGAGGCTGACCATCTCGGCGTCGATCAGGTGGTACCCGTCGGCGCGCACGCCGGTCACCCGCAGCGACAGGGTCAGCTTGGCGGGGGCGGGGACGACGACGGGCACGGCGGGCGAGCGTACCGAGCGCCGAGTCAGGTGCCGGCCCCCACCCGGGCCAGGCGGATCCAGTCCCCCAGCGACAGCTCCTCGGCTCGGGCCTCGGGGCGGACGCCGGCCGCCTCGAGGTCGGCGGCGCTGCGGTGCGCAGCGAGCGAGCGGCGCAGCATCTTGCGGCGCTGACCGAAGCCCGCGTCGACGAGCGCGAACACCGCCCGTCGCAGCGCCTCGTCACCCGGGGGCTCGCGACGGCGGAGGGCGACGAGCGCCGACGACACCCGCGGCGCCGGCACGAACACGGTGGGCGGCACCTTGCCGATCACCTGGGCGTCGGCCCACCACGCCACCTTCACCGAGGGGATGCCGTACGCCGCGTCACCGGGGCCGGCGGCCAGGCGCTCCCCCACCTCGAGCTGCACCATGACGAGCATCCGCTCGATCTGGGGGGCGCCGGCCAGCAGGTCGAGGACGAGCGGGGTGGCGATGTTGTAGGGCAGGTTGGCCACGAGGGCCCAGAGCCGAGCCGGGTCGGGCGGGCCGAGGACCTCCTGCCAGTCGAGCTCGGTGGCGTCGCCGGCCACCACCCGCACCCCGTGGGGCTCCACGACGTCGCGCAGGATCGGCAGGAGGTGCCGGTCGACCTCGACGGCGGTGACGTCGGCGCCGGCCTCGACGAGCGCCAGCGTGAGCGAGCCGAGCCCGGCGCCGATCTCGAGGACCCGCTCGCCGGGCGCCACCGCGGCGAGGCGGACGATGCGGCGCACGGTGTTGGGATCAGCGACGAAGTTCTGGCCGAGGGCCCGGGAGGGCTCGAGGCCGTGGGCGGCGAGGAGGGCCCGCAGCTCGGTCGGGGTGTGGGTCACCGGCTCAGCCTCGCACCTCGGCCCGCGGCCGGGCGGGTTCGGGTAGGTGGGCTACCGGTAGCCGAGCTTCGCCGAGCAGTAGGGCCACTGCCCCCAGCCGTAGCGGGCCTGGAGGATCTGGCCGCGGCGGATCTGCTCCTCCCGGCTGGCCTCGTGCGGGTAGCCCGAGCCGCCGACGCCCTGCCAGGTGGCGAGCGAGAACTGGAGGCCGCCGTAGTACCCGTTGCCGGTGTTGAGCGCCCAGTTGCCGTGGGCTTCGCACTGCGCGAGCCGGTCCCAGGTGGCGGGGTCGGCCGGGTCGCCGTAGGCGAAGTCGGGCGCCTCGGTCGGCGGCGGGGCCGGTGCCGCCGTGGTGGTGGTCGGCGCCGCGGAGGTGGGGGGCGCCGCGGAGGTGGGGGGCGCCGTGGGCGCCGGGGCCCGCAGCGCCGCGACCGGCGCGCCGGCGGTGGTCTGCGGGGCGGCCTCGCTGGTGGCGGGCGCCTCGCTCGTGGTGGTCTCGGCGGCCACGCTGGTGGTGACCTCCTCGGCGGTGGCCTCCGCCTCCTCCTCGACGGCGACGGCGACGGTCGTGGTGGTCGGGTCCTCGCTCAGGGCCTCGCGCCGGTCGTCGGCCGCCGCCTCGTCGGCGTCGCGGACGGCGCCGGCCATCTCGACCTCGTCGGGCGCGGCGGTGGCGGGCAGGTTGTCGATGACGAGGACGGGCACGGCGGCCACGGTGGCCGCCACGGCGAAGGCGAGGCGGCTGCGCCGCACCCGGGCCAGCGGCGGGATCTCGTCGAGGTCGACGACGGGCACCTCGGCCATCGGGGCGGTCGGGCGCAGGTGCCGGGCGGGGGCCGGCCGACGGGCCCCGGGCGGGGCCGGGCGCCGAGGGGCGCCGGCCAGGTGCCGGGGGGCGAAGGTCGGTCTGCCAGAACGCATGGCGGCGACGTTACGAGTGGCTGTAACGAGAACGCAAACATCACGCGTGTGTTTTCACAAGCGGTAACCCGCGGTACCGCTCGGTGCTGGCGTGCCCGCCCGCGCGTCTGCTAGAAGGCCCGCCCCCTCGGTGTCGCCGCCGGCGCGCCGGCCGTAACCGGACCGAAAGGTGGCGCCGGCCGACGGCGCGGCGCGGCGAGCGCCACGCCCGCCGAGGGCGACGGCGGCGCGCCGTCGGTGGACGACGAACCACCCGCTCGGGGCCTCACGGCCGGCGCAGCCCACGGCCGGGGATCGGGGGCGACGCCGCGGCGGCGCCGTCGGTACACGACGATCCACCGGCACGACGGCCTCACGGTCGGCCAGCGCACGTCGGGCGATCGGGAGCAGCACAGCGACGGCGCCGTCGGGGCCCACCACCTCACCGGCTCGGCGACGTGGCAGTGAGCCCAGCTCGTGCTCAGCGATCGGCGATGGCGCGACCCCGGTGCTCGCCACCTTCGGTGAGGGCCCACCGACCGCCGCGTGGTCGGGCCGGGCGCCGGGCAGGCGCGACCCGTCGCCGTCGCGCCGGATCAGGACGGGGGCAGGCGGTAGGTCTGCTCGGCGGTGGCCCAGGTGGCGGCGGCCACGTCGGCCGGGTCGATGCCCTTGAGCTCGGCGACGAACCCGCCCACGAGCGTCACCCACGCCGGCTGGTTCTTCTTGCCCCGGTGCGGCACCGGGGTGAGGTACGGCGCGTCGGTCTCGACGAGGAGCCGGTCGAGCGGGCACAGCTGCGCCGCGTCCTGCAGGTCGGTGGCCGACGGGAACGTGACGATCCCGCTGAAGGACAGGACGGCGCCGAGGTCGAGGCAGCGCCGCGCTTCGTCGGGCCCGCCACTGAAGCAGTGGAAGACGGTGCGCTCGGGCACGCCCTCGGCCTCGAGGACGTCGAAGGTCTCCGGCCACGCCTCGCGGGTGTGGATCACGAGCGCCTTGTCGTGCTGGTGGGCGAGGGCGATCTGGGCGGCGAAGACCTCCCGCTGCACGTCGCGGGGCGAGTGGTCGTAGTGGAAGTCGAGCCCGGCCTCCCCCACCGCCACGACCTCGGGCTCGGCGAGGAGCGCGCCGAGCCCGTCGATGCCGTGCTTGGCGTCGTGAGGGTGCACCCCCGCCGTGGCGAACACCACGCCCGGGTGGCGGCGGGCGGCGTCGATGTAGTCGGTCGACTGCCCGACGTCGCAGCCCACCGAGATCATCCGCTCCACGCCGGCCTCGAGGGCGGCGCGCACCTGGGCGTCGCCCTGCTCCGGATCCCGGTGGAGGTGGCAGTGGTCGTCGATCCAGCGCACCTCCTCGACGCTACCGACCCTCACACCCACCCCCTCGCCCCGCGTCTCCCCCCACGCGAGCCCCAGGATCCGAACCTGCACCTGACGCGCAGCAGCTCCGCCGCGCCTCAGACGCGAGGTCGCGAACCCGAGGCCCCGAAAGGCGAACTTCCACCTGAGCTGCCGCGAAGGCGGTGCGCTCGAGGTGCGAGCTCGCGGCTCGGTGGGGTCAGGGCTTGACGCGGGGGAAGATGGGGGCGGCCTTCTCGACGGGGAGGTCACCGGGGTAGGCGCCCCAGGTGGTGTCGTCAGGGACGCGGCGGTCCTCGGGGCGACCGTCGAGGCCGATGCGCCGCCACGCCTCGGCCGCGGCGCGGGGGATGGCCGGGCTGGCCAGGATCGACACGATCCGCACCGCCTCGAGGGCGTCGCCGAGGACGGCGTCGACCTCGGGGCCCGGGTCCATCTTCCAGGGCTCGGCGTCCTCGAGCAGCGAGTTGGTCTCGTGGATGAGCCGCCAGGTGTGCTCCAGCGCGATCGACGGTTGCACGGCGTCCCACGCCATGCTCGTGGCGTCGACGACCTCGGCCGCCACCGCGGCGAGCGGGCTGTCGGGCCGGGGCGCCGGGCCGACCCCGCCGCACTTCTTGTCGACGACCGTGGTCACCCGGGACACGAGGTTGCCGAAGTTGTTGGCCAGGTCGCTGTTGTAGCGGTCGACGACCCGCTCGTAGCTGAAGTCGCCGTCGGGCCCGAACGGGGTGTCGCGCAGCAGGTGGTACCGCACGCCGTCGACCCCGAAGTCCTCGACGAGCCGGGCCGGGGCGATGTCGGTGAGCTTGGCCGGCCCGTGGGTGGTTTTGGAGAGCTTCTCGCCGCCGAGGAGCAGCCACCCGTGGACGTGGATCCGATGGGGCGGGTCGATCCCGGCCGCCATCAGCATCGCCGGCCAGTAGACGCAGTGGAAGCGGATGATCTCCTTGCCGATGACGTGGTGGACGTGGGGCCACCACGCCTCGAACCGCTCCGGGTCCGTTCCGTAGCCGATGGCGGTGGCGTAGTTGATGAGCGCGTCGTACCAGACGTAGAAGACGTGGCCCTCGGCCCACGGCACCGGCACGCCCCAGTCGAGCGAGGTGCGGGTGATCGACACGTCCTGCAGGCCCTGGCGGATGAAGCCGAGCACCTCGTTGCGCTTGCCCTCCGGGGTGATCGCCTCGGGGTCCGACTCGATCCAGTCGATCAGCCGCTGCTCGTAGCGCGACAGGCGGAAGAAGTAGTTCTCCTCCTTGAAGATCGACACCTCCTTGGCCGTGTGCACCGGGCAGAAGCGGCCGTCGATCAGCTCGCTCTCCTGGTAGTAGGCCTCGCAGGACACGCAGTACGGGCCCTCGTAGGTGTCGAGCTCGATGTCGCCGTTGTCCTTGATCTTCTGGAGGAGCGCCTGGACGGTGGCGTGGTGGCGGGGCTCGGTGGTGCGGATGAAGTCGTCGTAGGAGACGTCGAGCTCGTCCCAGGTCTGCCGGAACCGAGCGGCGTTGCGGTCGGCCTGCTCCTGCGGGGTGAGCCCGGCGGCGGCGGCCGACTGGGCGACCTTGAGCCCGTGCTCGTCGGTGCCGGTGAGGAAGAACGTCTCGTCGCCGATGAGCCGGTGCCAGCGGGCGAGCGCGTCGGCGTTGATCGTGGCGTACGCGTGCCCCACGTGGGGAGCGTCGTTCACGTAGTAGATCGGCGTCGTGACGTAGAAGCGGCCAGGCACAGAGCCCAGCCTACGGGGGCCGCCGCGCCACGACCGAGCCGGATCCCGGCGACGGCGCTCAGGCAATCGTCACCCGGCAGGCCGCCCACCCGAGGCAATGCGTCCCACAACGGCGGGGATGAGGCAGGACGACCCACATGCGGGTCGCATTGCCTCGAGACCGGCGGGGCGGGACCTATTGCCTCGCCGTGGGGTCAGGCGGGTCGGTGGAGGACGACGCGCTCGACGGTGCGGCGGACGGGGGGGACGACCCGGTCGAGGACGGCGACGGGGAGGGCCAGCAGGACGTTGAGGGGCGGCTGGTCGGGGCTGAGCGGGTGGGGGCGGGTGGGGCCCTTGGCCCGGACCTTCTCGGCCTGCTCGGCCATCGCCTCCAGCTCCGGCTGCTTGAGCGCCTTGCGGGCCACGCCGAAGAGGCCGTCGTCGGCCTGCTCCTCGGCCACGTGGTGGCGGACGTTGTCGATGACGACGGCCATCTTCGCCCGGAACCGCTCGTGGGTGGCGGGCATGCGCTCCAGCTCGGCGAGGACGGCCTTGACCGCGTGGTGCTCCTCGAGCGACTCGAGGACCTCGTCCTCGGCGGCGTCGCGCAGCGCCGGGTAGAGGAGCTGCTCCTCGATCTCGGCGTGGACGGCCAGCTGCTCGAGGATCTGGTCGCGGAAGTGGGCCAGCGTCTCGGCGTCACCCGGGTCGGCGGCCTCGAAGCGCTTGAAGAGGGCCTCGACGTTGTCGTGGTCGGTGGTGAGCGTCGAGAGGATGTTCATGGCGACGCTCCTACCCATCGCACCTCCCCGGGACACGCTGCCGGGGCGTGACCGCTGACCGGCGCCGCCTAGGTCTCCGGCTCGGCGTCGGTGAGGAGGGTGACGCTGCGGCCCGAGACAGTGAGCTTGCCGCCGACGGGGACGGCTTCGTCGTGCTGGCCGGTGGTGTCGAGCACCACCCGCCAGGGGCCGCCCCACTGGCTGGGCAGGGTCCACTCGATCGGCTCGTGGTGGGCGTTGAAGAGCACGAGGAACGAGTCGTCGACGATGCGCCGGCCCCGGGGGTCCACCTCGGTGATCGACCGCCCGTTGATGAACGACCCGACGGCTCGGGCGTGGCTGGTGCTCCAGTCCTCGTCGGTCATCTCGCTGCCGTCGGGGGTGCACCAGCCGAGGTCGAGGGTGCCCCGGATCGGCTGCCCCTGGAAGTACCGGCGGCGCCGGAACGTCGGGTGGTCGTGGCGCAGCCGGATGAGGCGCTTCGTGAACTCGAGCAGGTCCTCGTCGACGTGCTCCCAGTCGTGCCAGGAGATCTCGTTGTCCTGGCAGTAGGCGTTGTTGTTGCCCCGCTGCGTGCGGCCCATCTCGTCGCCGGCGAGGAGCATCGGCACGCCCTGGGACAGGAGCAGCGTGGTGAGCAGGTTGCG
>Ga0079224_100010862_pt1 | contig 12512 bp, 11 predicted proteins | sample Stecom2015_FD_80414 | JGI IMG/M metagenome (GOLD analysis project Ga0079224, IMG submission 80414) | Agricultural soil microbial communities from Utah to study Nitrogen management - Steer compost 2015 | ecosystem: Environmental > Terrestrial > Soil > Agricultural land | place: USA: Utah...
ATAACTTCCGACGTTCCCCCGGCGAAGATCGCGTTGAGCGCGGGCTGGATGTGCCCGTAGAGCACCGGCAGCGCGATCCGCAGCGGGCGGTTGAGCACATCCGCACGTGACGTGCCGAGGATACTCTCCGCCGCCTGGTTGCAGAGCGTGATGATCGCATTGACGTCAGTCGTGATCACGCCGCTGGCGATCGAGGCGAGCACGTTGTCCATCAGCTCGCTCATTTCGCTGGCTTCGGCCAGCGCCCGTTGCAGGCGTGCGAACAGGCGCGCGTTCTCAATTGCGACCGCCGCCTGGTCCGCGAACGCGACCAGCAGCGCCAGCTCGTCCTGGCCGAACAGCGCATCCTTCACGCGGTTGTCGGCATAGACCACGCCGACCATCTCGCCACGCGCGACCAGCGGCACGCACAAAATCGAGCGCAGCGCGAAAAACATCACGCTCTTTTGCGTGGCGAAACGCGGATCGTCCTGCGCATTGGTTGTGACGACCGGCTGCCCGCTGGCGATCACTTCCTCGACGATCGTGCGGCTGACCATGAACCCGCTCTCGTCGAGCGTCTCGCGGTCCAGGTTGCGCGCCACGCTGAAGACCATCTCGCCCGTGTCTTCGTCGCGCAGCAAGATATAGCCGCGCTCAGCCCCAGTCAGCGCGATCACGGAGTCCATCGCCTCGTCGAGCACCTGCTGCACGTCCAGCGACGCGGCAAGCTGCGCCGCCGTGTCCGCCAGCGTGCGATAGCGCTCGAGTTCATCGGCATCCGCGCCGAGACGCTCGATCAATAACTCGACTTCTTCGCGGATGATCGCAAAACCGGAGAGTGTTCCTGGCGGCAGGCTCATCCCCATTTGACGCAGCAGATCGCGCTGGGTGTGCATCCGGCCAATCAGCGCGTCGAGCGCCGCGCCCAGATGTCGGGCCTCTGCCTGAAGATCGGGGCGGCGGATGCCGCTCTGTGCCATGCCAAACTCCTCGCGATCCCTACGCTCGCTTGCCAGCCGGTGAGACTTCATTATACTCGCTGGAAAAGGCGTGCAACACTGGCGCAACCCAGCGGGCAGAACAAACCTTAACTAAACCTTAACGCCCTCGCAGCGCCTTTTGATTCGTGCTATCATTCTGCGCAGACATTTCAACCAAGGAACTGAAGCACATGCGCGTTCTCGTCATCTCCGATATCCACGCGAATCTAGCCGCTTTTGAGGCGGTCATGCAAGACGCCAAAGGCGACTGGGAATACGTCTGGTGCCTGGGGGATGTCGTCGGCTACGGACCCGATCCGAACGAATGCTGCGATTTGCTGCGGACCCTGCCGCACCTGTGTCTGGCAGGCAATCACGACTGGGCAGCGCTCGAACGGCTCGATATCCGGACCTTTAACGCCGACGCCCGCCGCGCCGTGACCTGGACGCGCGATACCCTGACTCCGGAGAACAAAGCCTATCTTGAAGCGCTCCCGACGACCTTTGTACTGGGCGATTACACGCTTGCGCATGGCAGCCCGCGCGAGCCGGTGTGGGAGTACATCCTTGACCCCCTGATCGCCGCGCTAAACTTCCCGCACTTCGAAACGTCTTACTGCCTGGTTGGGCATACCCACACCCCCGTGATCTTCCAACTGACTGATGACCAGGGCGATACCGAAGCTTTGCAGCCTGTCTACCGCGAGGCCAAGCACCTCAACGGGCACCGCCTGATCATCAATCCGGGCAGCGTCGGGCAGCCGCGTGACTCGAACAAAGACGCGGCGTACGGCATCCTGCACGTGGAAGAGGGGATCTTCGAGCACCGCCGCGTGCCGTATCCGATCGAAGTCACGCAAGAACGGATGCGCACGCTAGACCTGCCGGAGCGCCTGATCACGCGCCTGGAGCACGGCTGGTAGCGAGCAGCCATCAGCAATAAGCAATCAGCAGTTAGCGAAAGACGCGAGCCCGTACAGCAGCGCAAGCTGTGTAGAGTCACGGTTGTGCTCTTGCTAACGGCTCAAAGCTAACCGCTAACCGCTTTCTTCTCTCCCGTAAAAAAGACCGGCTTCGTCTGAAGGCCGGTCAATTTGTTGATAGGAACGAGCGCGCTATCAGCCCGCGATGAACCCGTATAACCACCAGAACTCATCACGCGGATAGACTTCTTCCAGCATCGGATCGGTGATGAACGGCCCCTCGGTCAGCAGGCGGCGAAGCTGGTTGTCTAGCTGGTGCAGGCGCGTGTCCAGCTCTGGCGGCAAGACATTCAACTCTGCCGCCTCGCGTCGCAAATGCTCGATTATGACGCGCTTCTCGGCCTCAATCGGATAGTTCGCGGCGCACGTGCTGTTGCCTTCGCGGCACTCTTCCAAAAAGCGGGTAAGGGCGTTGATGCGCGCCTCTAACTCCTGCTGTATTTTCGCCTCGTAATGCACGCCCCACTCGGATTGCTCGGCTTCGAGATTGATCGCCGCGTCTTGCACGGTGTTCTGCTGCTCAGCGCTGAGGTGATTGCTCAGCCGCGACAGGCGATAGAGCCGCATCAACAGCCCGCCGACCGTCAGGCGCGGCAGCTCGCCCGAGAGGTACCCGTATAACTCTTTTTCATAGAGGTAGGGCGTCAGGTTGGCAGCCATTGCGCCGACAGCGCGCACGTCGCGCGCAAGATCAAATGCCAGCGTCGGCGTCTTCTTCTTCATGATATGCGACCTTTCGCTCGTCGCGGTGTGATCCTTCCGCTTATTTCTTGTACCGCTTGATGTTGTTGTAATTCGGATTCCCGGCGATGGCCTGGACGCGCGCCTCGACATCCGAGAAATACCAGTGCACCATCATCTGGCCGTCCGGCACGACGTAGGAGATCGCCGGCAGAAAGCCGAGAATCTCCTTGATGCCCACAATCAATAAGTCGGTGTCCGCGCCGGGCGCTGCCGTCAGCGTGAAATAATCTTGGGGAACCCACTCGATGGTGATCGGCTGGCCGCGCCAGATGGCAATCATCTTATAGGGCGGCTCGGCGCTAACGGTGTCGAAATAAACGCCGGCGATGCGGTTTGCCCAAAACGTGTGGTTGATGCGCTCCTCAAGCAAGTAGGCATTCTGCTCCGGCTCGGCATAAAACCACGTCGTCGCATTAGTTGACATTAACGAATTTCGCCTCCTGGCACGCTGCATAACTGCGCTCGATCATACCACCAAACGCGGCGCCCGGTCCACCGCTCCGCCGCCATGCGACGGCCTCAGGCCGACCGGTTCGACGTACAATCGGTTATACTCAAAGGGTTCCGCCTGCCGCCGGGCAGCCGCCACGCCCCGGCCACCAAACCTGACAGGAATCGACACATGAGCGGATTCGCCTGGCTGGGCGTGTTCATCAGCGCCTTTATCAGCACCCTCGCGCTAGCGTCATGGATCGTCATGGCCGTGCCCTACTTCGACGACGCGCCGTTCCTGACCGAGCTTCGCCGCCGCTCCCGCTTCGCGTTCGGAATCGGGCTGCTGATGTTCTCGATCTTCTTCGCGATCTTCTACGCCGCTGCGCGCACGCTCGACGAAAGCTCGTCCGGCCCGTTGATCGCGGGCGCCGGACTGCTCGTCGCGCTGCCGTTTAGCATGCTCCTGGGCAGCGAAACCTGGGACCGCTATGATGGACACGGCATGAACAACGTGCCGGGCCTGCGTGCGGTCGCGGTCGCCACCGGGATTGGCTTGCTGGAGCTGGGCGGGGTTGCCGTTGCGTTTATGCTTCTGCTGCGCCTGTGACCCGCGCCGCTGCGCGCGTTTAGCTGCCGGGCCAGACTTCCTCAACACCCCCGTGCTGGATCGTCAGGCGTTCCTCGATCAGAGCATCGCTGCTGCTGTCGAAATCGGAATACGTCACTTCGCTGATCCACGCGTCTCGGTAGACCCAGCGCCGCACCTCGACGCCATCATCCAGCGCGACAATTTCTAATGAGCGCGTCACGCGGTCCCTCGGATTCGCCAACGTTTCGCGCACCCAGCGGTTTGCGGGCAGATCCGCCTCACGCTGCACCATCTTGCTCAGCACCAGCGGTAAATGCTGCGGGCGTCCATCCGCGCCCACTGACAGACTGCACAGTCCGCTGACACCAAAGACGCCGGTGAGCGGCTGTCCCTCGATCTCGACCGCGAACTCATTCGCCGAGAGGCTATCAACCGCGCGTGTCTTTGACTGCTCGTCGGTCATCGTCCTCGCTCCTTTTGTGTCGCAGGTTCTAAGACGAGTATACCCTCGCCAGCGAAGCCGCCCAAAGGCGCCCTTTACTCTCCGGTGCTGTCCACCACGCGAATGTGCAATTCGGCAAGCTGCTGCGGCTCGACTTCCGACGGCGCACCCGCCATCAAGTCCGCCGCCTGCTGCGTCTTCGGGAAGGCGATCACCTCGCGAATATTCGGTTCCTCAGCGAGCAGCATCACCAGCCGGTCGATACCGGGCGCGATCCCGCCGTGCGGCGGCGTGCCAAACTCGAAGGCTTCGAGCATGTGGCCAAACCGCTGCTTCGCGTCCTCGACATCCAGCCCGATCAGCCCGAAGATCTTCTCTTGCACGGTGCGATCGTGGATACGGATGCTGCCGCCGGCGATCTCGTAGCCGTTGCACGCCAGGTCGTACTGCTGGCCGCGCGCCCGGCCCGGATCAGTATCCAGCAGCGGCACGTCTTCCCACATCGGCGCGGTGAAGAGGTGATGGCTCGGATCCCAGCGCTGTTCGTCGGCATTCCACTCGAATAGCGGGAAGTCGATCACCCAGCAGAACGCGATCTTCTGCGGGTCTGCCAGCCCCAGGCGATCAGCAAGCTCGCGGCGCAGTGTGTCGAGCACGGCGCTGACCACGTCCGGCGAATCCGCTGCGAAGAGGATCAGGTCGCCGGGCTGCGCGCCGGACTGCTCCACGATCGCGGCAAGCTGCTCCGCGCCGAAAAACTTGGCGATTGGCGAGCGCACCGGCCCCGCGTCCGTCGCTTCGACCGCCATCCACGCCAGGCCGCGCGCGCCAGCGGATTGCGCCAGCGCCCCAAGCTCGTCGATTTGCTTGCGGCTGTAGCTACCGCAGCCGGGCGCGACAATCGCGCGGACAGGGTTGCCCACCGCGACCGCCTCGCTGAACACGCGGAATGAGGACTCCGCCGCGATCTCGCTCAGGTCCACGATCTCCATCCCATAGCGCAGATCGGGCTTGTCCGTCCCGAAGCGGCGCAGCACCTCGGCGTGGCTGAAGCGCGGAAAGGGTTTCGTCACCAGCTCCAGATCGGTCAATTCCTCAACAATGCGCGTCATCATGTCCTCGATCAAGGCCATGATGTCTTCGCGCTCCACGAAGCTCATTTCGAGATCAAGCTGCGTGAACTCCGGCTGGCGGTCGCCGCGCTGGTCTTCATCGCGGAAGCAGCGCGCGATCTGGAAGTAGCGCTCGTAGCCTGCGACCATCAGAAGCTGCTTGAGCTGCTGCGGGCTTTGCGGCAGGGCAAAGAACTTGCCGGAATGCACGCGGCTGGGCACCAGATAGTCACGCGCGCCTTCGGGCGTGGTTTTGAACAAGATCGGCGTCTCGATCTCGACAAAGCCGCGATCCGACAGATAATTGCGAATGAAGCGAATCACGTTGTGGCGCAGGATCATGTTGCGCTGCATCGAGGGGCGGCGCAGGTCCAGATAGCGATAGCGCATCCGCAGCGCTTCGTCAACGTTCTCATCCTTATTGATGTAAAACGGCGGCGTCTTGGCACGGTTGAGGACGGTCAGCGCGCTGACTTCCAACTCAACCTCGCCGGTCGGCAGGTCCGGATTGGTCATGCCTTCGGGCCGCGCAACCACCGTGCCGGTGACCTGGATCACCCACTCGGCGCGGACGTTGCGCGCCTGGGCGTGCGCTTCGGGTGCGGCGGTCTGGTCAATCTTCACCTGCATCAGCCCGGACCGATCGCGCAGATCGAAAAACACCAGCCCCGCATGATCGCGCCAGCGATGCACCCATCCGGCCAGCGTCACCTGCTGGCCGGCATGCTCAGCGCGCAGCTCGCCGCAGTTATGTGTCTTCAGCATACAGGCAGCCCCCTGTGTGGTATCAGCGCAGGCGCGGCTGGGCGCGCCTGCGAGGCAGTTGATTCAAGGTGGGAAAACGTGCGGAGAAGAGTAACACTCCCCGCGCAAACAGGCAAGACAACACGCCCTCGATCAGCCGATCAAGGGCGTGTAATTTGCACAAAACGCGGAGCAGCGCTTAGACGGTCGCGACCAATTGGCGCTCTACCCAGCGCGCGATGTATGGATAGCGATAGTCGTGCCCGTTCCAGGTCTCGACCGTTGCGATGATCGAGTAGATCACCATGCCAAGCGGGAGCGCGAACGACACCACCAGCGCCAGCGCGCCCAGCAACAAGATCACCGGGAACAACACCGCGCCCACCACGACCAATATCAGCACCAGCGAAACCAGGAGCATCAGGCCCCACGCCAGCCCGCCAACCAGCAGCAGTGTAAACCAGCCAACTGTGCCGACCAACTGAATGGTAAATGCCTGCAGCGCGTGGAACGCGACGTAATCAGAGCGATTGCGGAACGCCAGATAGATCAGCAGCGGCACGAAGACCGTCAGCAGCGTGCCCGCGCCAAAGCTCGGCAGCGCGACCGCGGCGGTCAGCAGCGTGCTGGCATGCGCCAGCGCCGCCCAACGCCGCTCGTTGCGGTCGACATCCCAGCGCTTGCTCTTGGCGGGTTTGCGCACCGGGGACGGGACCGCGACCTCGGCTACCCGCTCTTTGCGCGTGCCGTAGTAGCGCTCTTCGTACTCGCGCACAATCTCGTCATCATCCGCGCTCAGGCGCCGCCCCAGGTCGTCCATCGCGGCGCGCAGACGCTCCGGCACTGGCGCGCGATCGCTGTCCGCGTTGGGCTCCGCCGGCGGCGTGCTATCCACAACATCACCCGGCTGCTCGTCCGGCGTGCGATTTAGCTCGTCCATCCTGTCACTCCTGCTCTCACAACCACTTTATCACCCCTGTCGCACAGGGAAGCTGCTCTCAAAAAGCGCCAATGGGTTGGCTATTCACTACCCTATACGCACGATGGTGCGCGGGGGTTGCGAGGCAGGCGCGCGCAGGTTACCGTATAAGGGTTGCGAGAGGACGAGGACAATGTGGCGCTGGCTTGACAACGATTTTACGCTGACCAAGCGGCAGCTCGGCGGGCTGCTCATCGCCGCCGGGACGCTGGCAGTGGTGGCGATGCTGGCGGCAGAGGTGCTTGATGCGGATTCGGGCGGCTTCGGGCTGGTGCAGCGCGCCGGAACCGCGTTCGGCATTCTGAGCGTGCTGTTCGGATGGACGCTGCTGCCGCTGGGCGACCGCCCCGCCTGAGCGCAACCAAAATGGGGGACATTCTGACGCGTTCAACTGCTGCGGATCATGCCTGGCCGCGCCGCATAGGAGCCGCCTTGCTGGGGCTGGCGCTCGGCGTAATGATCGCCTACTTCGCGATCTACGTCGCGTACGCCGCCGGGCTGATGCGCTTCCCCTTCGATTACGACCAGGGCGAGGGTTTCGAGCTGGTCGATACCATCATGCTCAGCGAGGGTCAGTGGCCCTACCGCGACGCTGAGGTGTATCCCTTCTACGCCAGCAACTACCCGCCGCTCTATCACGTCATGCTGATCCCGTTCGCGTGGCTATTCGGCCCGGCCTATTGGTACGGGCGGCTGGTTGGCTTCCTCGGCACGCTGGTCACGGCGGGCGCGCTGGGCTACGCCGTCTGGCGGTCAGAGCGCCACCGGACAATCGCGGCGCTGGCCGGGCTGGCATTCCTCGCGTCGAACACGGTGTATCACGTCGGGCCGCTGTTCCGCCAGCACATGACGATGGTGATGTTCGAGACGCTGGCGATCGTCGTGCTGGCGAGCGCGCCGGAGCGCCCCTTCCCCACGCGGCGGCGGCTGATCGTCGGGCTGGCGCTGCTGCTGGCGGCGGGCTATACCAAGCAACTCGCGCTGGCGACATGCGTGGCGGCGTTCGTGTGGTTGTTCCTGCGAAGCCCGCGCCGCGCGCTGGCCTGGGGCGTGCTGTTCGCAGCGGTGGCGGGCGGGCTGTTTGCGTGGATTCACCTCGCGACAGACGGTCAGTGGACGCTGCACATCATCGCCGCCAACGTCAACGAGTTCATGGCGCAGCAGGCGATTGACCTGTACCGGCAATGGTTCCGCCTGCACGCCCCGCTGATCTTGCTCGCTGCGCTGCTGGCGCTGTACGAGGTCTATTTTACGCGGCTGTCGATCTACAGCGTGTGGTGGGTGCTGGCCGTGGCGAACAGCGCGCTCTCCGGCAAATGGGGCGCGGGCGATAGCTATTTCGCGACTGCAATTGCAGCGACCTGCTTGCTCAGCGGGATCGCGGCGGCGCGCACGCTGCGCGGTGGATGGGCGATCCCCGACGATCACCCGTTCGCGGCGCGGCTAGCGGGGCTGCGCGCGTGGATGGCCGGGCGGCGCGCCGGGCTGCTGAGCGCGGCGGCGATCGTGATCCCGCTACTGTATCTGTGGTATGGCGCGTCCGTGCTGCACCTGCCGACCGAAGGCCCCGTCTTCGAGCAGGTAGCGAACACGCTCGGCGTGGAGTCGTCCTACGGTGACCGTTACGCCTTCTACGACTCGGCGGGCTGGGTGCCCGGCTACGCGACAATCGGCCACATCCCCACCCAGGCGGATATCGACGCGGGCAAGCGCATCAGCGCAATCGTGGCTGCGGGCGACCTTCCGGCGCTGAGCGAGGAAGCGGGCTTCAGCCTCTACGCCGAGAAAGAGGTCATCACCAACCCCACGCAGCTCAAGAACCTGTATGAGAACGGGCAGTATGACCCCGCCGCGCTGATCGACGCCATCGAGGCGCATGCGTTCAACGTCGTCGTCTTCCGCGCGCAGTTCTATCCGCCGCCCGTGCTCACCGCGATCTACGACGCCTACACGCCGAGCGAGACGATCACGATGAACGGTTTCGCCTACGAGATCTGGCGGCCTAACACGGACGGCGCCGAGGGCACAGGAGCCGACTAAGATGCCGCGCCGCGCCGCCCGCCCGATCTGGATTTCGGCGCTGGTGTTGCTGATCGGCGCGGCGAGTCTTGTCGCGCGCTGGCCGGATCGCGGGCTGTGGTACGACGAGACGGTGAACGCGCATTTTGCCAGCCAAAGCTGGGGCGCGATCTTCGAGTGGACCACGCGCATCGACAACCAAGTGCCGCTGCATTTCGCGTTGCTGAAGCTGTGGAGCGCAGTCGCCGGGACCAGCGAGTTCGCGCTGCGGGCGTTTTCATTCTTCTGCGCGCTCCTGCTGCTGAGCGGGCTGATCGCGCTCGGCCACCGCGCGGGCGGGCGGATCGGCGCTGGATGGTGGGCCGCGCTGGCGTTTCTCCCCGCACAGAGTTTCCTCTACGCCGCATTCGAGGTGCGCCCTTACGGGCTGGCGCTCGCGCTGTTCGCGTGGTCGAGCGCGCTGCTGTGGGGTCTGTGGACGCGCTGTGGCTCGCGCCGGACCGCGCCAGAGCCGCGCTGCGCCGCGCTATTCGCTGCGTACGTGCTGACTGCGCTCGCGCTGCTTTACACGCATTACACCGGCTTTCTGGCGATCGGCGTGCAGGCGGCCTATTTCGGCTGGCGGGCGCTGCGCGCGCCCACCCGGCGGCGGATCATCCTGCTCGCGCTGGCGTTCGGCGCGCTGGCGCTCGGCTTCGTGCCCTGGATCGTGGCGCTGGCCGGACGAGACGTCCGCGCCGGAACTGCCTACGCCGGGCATATCCTGCCGGATGACGCGCTGCGCACGTATGTCGAGTTCTTCGCGTACGGGCAGCACGTGCTGGCGGAAACCCCGGCGCCGCGCTACGCCTGGATGATCGCGACGCTGGTCGCCGCCGCAATCCCGCTGTGGTGGGCGGGCTATCCACGTAGCGAGCGCGCCTGGAAGCGCGCCTTCTTCGCGGTACTGGCGCTGCTGGTCCCGCTGGTGACGCTGCTGGTGCTGGTCTACGGCGTGCAGGGGAAGCTTTCCGGGCGGCACGCGTGGCCCGCGTGGCTCGGCGCCGCGCTGCTACTCGGCCTGGGGCTGGACGCGCTGCGGCGGCTCGGCGCGTTGAGCTGGCTGGCGCGGGCCGCGTTTCTGCTGATCGTCGCCCTGCCCTCGACCGCCAACCTGCACCCGGTCTACAACAGCTATCTGCGCGAGGCGTTCGCCACCATCGAGCAGCAAGCCGCGCCCGGCGACGTGCTGCTCCTGCGCGATGGGACGCTGTTCACTGCCGCGTCCTACTACCAATCCAGCGTGCCATGGATTGGCCTTCCGCCGGAGAAGCTCACCGATGTCAACCGCTTCTTGTTTCTGCCGGAAGCGCTCGACGAGCTAACGCCCTTCCTGGGCGAGCACAACGCGCGGCGCGCCTGGGTGCTGTCGTGGCAAGGGCACATCATGGACCCACAAAACCTCGTCGGCGGGCTGCTGGAGCTAATTGGGACGCACGAACCGGGCGATCGCGGGTTTGGGGACGTGTCGCTGGCGCTTTACACACTGCATGCTTCGCCGCGCGCCGCCGCCGAGCGTGTCCGCGCGCTGGTGCCGCTGGCACAGGTTCCCGGTGGGGGGCCCGTCCTGCTCGGCGGTTATCTGCTCAACACCGGCCCGGTGGCGCGGGGCGCACCGTTGCTCATCCACACCTGGTGGGAGCGCGGCGCCAAGGTCGTGCCGGGGCTGCGGATCAGCGTGCGGCTGTATGCTGCGGATGGTGAGTTCTACGCCCAGTGGGACCAGCCGCCCGTCAGCCCAACCTTCGGGCAGGAGCTATGGCCGGAAGGCGTGCCGCTGCTCAGTCGGTTCGACCAGCTCGCCGTGCCTGCCGGGATTCCGCCTGGCCCCGCCGAGATCCGCCTCGTGCTGTACGACATCGGCGGCGCGTTCGACCCGTTCACGGTGACGCTCGCTCCGCTGACCGTGCAAGAATAATGGCGCTTCGTGCAACACACAACGGGCGCGGCAAGCTGCGCCCGTTGTTCTTTTGGCTTTGTACACATTGGCGCAGCAAGATGCGCCCCTACGAGAGAAACGAGGCTGCTAGCGTCCTATCCCCGGATCACCCAGAATAGACCCAGCAGCGCGATCAGCGCGCCAACCACTTCCAGGCCGATCGGGATATACCTGCCGAACAGATTCAGCCGGTCGATATTCTCCTCCGCATCAGCTTTCGCGTCCGCCACGGCACTATCCACTGCCTGATAGGTCAGGTCGAAGACCGGCACGCGCAGCGCAGCGCGATTCTCTTCGGGCAACGCCGCCAGCGGCGATCCCGCGACCACCTCCTGGCCGAGCGTAACGGTCCGCAGATCGTGCTTGCGCGTGTCGATCAGCACGCCAGTCGTCGGCTCGACCCAGTACTCCGCCTCATACGCGTAGAAATAGTCCAGCGGCACGTCGCCTTCCCAGGCGTCGAGCATGCCGGGCAGGGCGTTCTGGATCAGCGCGGGCAGATCGGTTTGCCCAATCAAGTCAATCAGCGCGTCCTTCGGGATCGCCATCGGCAGCCCCATCGCTTGTGCTGCTTCCGGCGCGATAGGCTGCGCTTCGCCGCTGCCAACATAGTAATAAGTCGTCAGGTCGCTGCGGTCGTGAATCACCTCGCTGTCATAGTCCAACGTGACCACTTGGCGATAGTCGTCGCTCCACCCGCGATAGCTTTCCGGCTCGCTGTCAATCGGCCAGCCGATCACCAGCCCTTCGCGCGGCCAGAAGCCCGGTTCCTCGCTCCACGCGTCAGGGTAGCCTGATGCCACAGATTCCATTGTCTCGCGGTCGATGGCGTAGCTCTTGGTGAGGTTTTGCAGCGTCTGGTCCCCGGCGCTCATCACCTGCTCTTCGCGGACCAGCGCCAGGTCGCCGTCTGTGTCCTGCACTGTGACATGGCGCTCGATGGTCACGGGCAGATCGTTCAGAAACGTGAAATCAGCGGGATTCAGCATTGTGGCAAGCGTGCCCTCGTATTGGCGCGTGGTATCGACATCATCCGGGAAGCGCTTCATCCCCGGCACGATGACGAGCATCAATACCACGCCCGCCGCCACGATGGCAAGCCCCAACAGAAACAGCAGTGCGCCCAGCGAACGACGATTCATCGTTTTCTCCTTGTGTAACCCGCACAACGCGTTGCTGTCTACTATACGCGCAAACGAGGGGATACGAAAGTTTCTTCTTAAACAGCTATTGAAGTTTTGTGATACAAAGCACAAACGCGGCAGCCACAAAGAAAAGCGCAGGAATCCGGGACTCCTGCGCTCTGGAAAAAACATGAACTTCGGGCGCGCTACTTGCAGACGCGATAGCTGATGTGCGTGACGCCAGTGCCTTCGATCACTCGCAGAATTTCCAACTCGATCGGTTCCGGCAGGTTGTCGAACAGGCGGATCCCGTCGCTGAGCAGCACCGGCGCCAGATCGATGTCAAGCTGGTCGATCAACCCGGCGCGCAGCGCCTGTTGCACGATCTGCGTCCCGCCGAC
>Ga0079224_100010864_pt1 | contig 12512 bp, 10 predicted proteins | sample Stecom2015_FD_80414 | JGI IMG/M metagenome (GOLD analysis project Ga0079224, IMG submission 80414) | Agricultural soil microbial communities from Utah to study Nitrogen management - Steer compost 2015 | ecosystem: Environmental > Terrestrial > Soil > Agricultural land | place: USA: Utah...
CCCCTTAAGCGCTAATTTGGAGCAATCGGTACAAGCACATTCCAAATATAAAAACATTTTTACCCCCCCCTATTTTTTTCAACATTTAACATTTTTTTAACTTTTGTAGTTTCTGTCAAAACGTGATCCTTGTGGAAAGATGTCATTTTGAGAAACAGTATCGAAAGGGAAGCCCGATAAGGGCATATTTTCAATGGGTATGAATGAAATGGGTTTTGTGAAATTCAAAATCCCTGGCGGTCGGATCAGTCCGTATCACCTTACAAGATAATGCCGGGTCAGGTCGATCCATTCATTGACGACCAGGGTGTTATGCTTTTTACTTATAATCAATCGGGAATCTGCCGGACCATAGAGGGCTTTATTGACCAGCCTGACTTCTTCCGGAGCAGGAATTTCATCTTCATTTGCGGTGATATGCTGTGCCAGCCAGTGAACCATTCCGTCATCAAACTCCAGGATGAGTCCGGGCAATGCGGAAACATAAATGGGCCCGTCAATGATCGGAATGGAACGTGTGAAATAAACCACGTGCTCTTTATTGCCACATTGTCGGGTCGCCTTTAGGCATGACATACCAAGGACTGTTTTGGTCACAGTCGTATGAATGGTCCATTCCTGGCAATTGGTGTAGACACTATAGGGTATTTCCGCTATTGGGCTTTCGATAAATTCCTTTTCACCAAAAAACAACCTGTGTGAAAGCATCTTACCTGTTTTCTTGTTTCGATAATCCCACCGCCCGGGAATATAAGCCTGGTAGCCGTCAGCGAAATACCCTTCACGCTTATACATCATCGAGTCATTTGTCCAAAAAGATGTAGAGGCTGATGCCCTTAAAGTAGCAGATATGTGCTGCTCTGGAGGGTCAATAAATTCACCCTCGCTCCCGAAAAATCCTCTTGGGTGTTGTACTCCAAGAAAATGGACAATAACCTGTTGCCCTGTAGCCAAAAAGGGCATGTGCAAACAGAGCAACAAGTTTAGTGTAGCAAAAACTATAGGGAGGCGAGAAAATAGAAACATGCCTAATCGCATCTGCCATTGTTGGAGGCATCTTCACCTGTTATCCACCAAATACATCCGTCATTCGCGCCATCATCAAAAGTGAGCATATAACATTGGCAGGCATCCCAATAAGTATAGACTTTAATTAGCCTGGAGGTATTCGAAATGGGCGAGTCAATCATTGAACTTGGTTTCCCATAAGATAATGGTAATAATGCTACCAAAGCGCAAGCAGTAAAAATGGATAAGATTTTCATAACGTAAATGATTCAGGTTTTTAAATTGCCTTCTTTCAAGATGGAGGCATCGGCATTCTCCTGTGTTGCAAGGAACACCCCCTTAAGCGCTAATTTGGAGCAATCGGTACAAGCACATTCCAAATATAAAAACATTTTTACCCCCCCTATTTTTTTCAACATTTAACATTTTTTTAACTTTTGTAGTTTCTATCAAAACGTGATCCTTGTAGAAGGATGTCATTTTGAGAAACAGTATCGAAAGGGAAGACCGGTAAGAGCGTATTTGAATAGGTACGGATGAAATGGGTTTTATAAAATTCAAAATAACTGACGGTCGGATCAGTGCGTATCACCTTACAAGATAGTGCCGGGTCAGGTTTATCCATTCATTGATGACCAGGGTGTTGCGCTTCTTGCTAATTACCAATCGGATATCTGCCGGGCCATACTGATCTTTATCAATCAGCTTGATTTCAATAGGGGCGGGCACTTCATCTTCCGTAGCGGTGATATGCTGCGCCTGCCAGTGAAACTTGCCGTCATTAAACTCCAGGATGAGTCCGGGCAGGCTTGATACATATATCGGTCCGTCAATGATCGGAATGGAGCGTGTGAAATAAACCACTTGTTCTCTTGTGCCACATGAGCGGGTGGCTTTTATGCACGGCATGCCGAGTATGGTCTTCGAGGGGTTTGACTCCAAACGCCATTCCTGGCAGTCGGTATAGGTATTGTAAGGTGGCTTTTCAATGTTGGTTTCAACATATTCATGCGCTCCAAAATTCGTTCTGTGCGAAAGCAGCTTTCCGGCTATTTTATTACGGTAGTCCCACTGGCCGGGTATAGCAGCATTATAACCCTCACCCAAAAGCCCTTCCCGCTTGTAGAGTAGGGAGTCATATGTCCAAACGGAGGCCTTGGATGTAGCCTTCAAGGTGGCCATATAAGTAGCCTCCGGAAAATCCATAAACCTTCCATCCTGGGCATAGCCACGGGCAGATTTATCCTCTCCAAGATATCGAATGATCACCTGCTGCCCTGTAGCCTTGAATGGTAGTAACAGCCATAGCAGAAGGCACACCAGAGCGTTGGCGATAAAAAGGGAAGAGGTGGGATGCGTACAGGAAGTCATGCGCCATCAGCCGGAGCTATGCCGGCCTCGGGTAGTGCACCCTGAGCCCGGTGCTCCATACCATCAAATATACCCCTTATTTTTTGGCGCGGCCATCGTTGCCAGGGCTTTACACAGGAAATCGCCTGTTAGCGGCTGAGCACATCATACACCTTGAAGGTTGACTTCATGGGTGGAGCCTGGCCTTCTTCTTTGGCTTTGGCGATATCGGCAAATGCGCGCTTATGACCCTCCAGAAATTCAGGCGAGCGGGTCCAGGCCTTAAAATGATCTTCTGAGTCCCAATAGCTGACCACGAGGTAGCTGCTGCCCTCTTCCTTAGGCTTCAATACCTGCATATGACTAAATCCTTCCAGACGGTCAATCGCGCGGGCGCGGGAGGCAAAAAGCTCTTCAAAACGGCTTACGTATTCAGGGGTACAATCGATGTAGTTGATGGCTACAAAGTTTTTTTCAGCTGTCATGTCAGTTCAGATTTTTTCTGCGGCGAAAGTACTTCATTATTTGGATTTAGTCTAAATATAGGTCGAATAAATTATTTAGGCAATTCACCTGCTTTTCGCACCTACTTAGAGCACAGCTTGTTATATCACCGCTATCTGCCGTAATCCCCAAAAACAAAAAAGGCTTCACCGAATGGTGAAGCCCCTTATTTCAATCAATGTTGATCATTATTCCGCTTCCTTCCCGCCAATAAGGCTTTCCTTCAACGCATTGAGCTCGTCCCACTTGCCTTCAGCAGCCAATGAGGCCTGCTGTGACCAGGTTTCCGGATCATGCATCTTGTAGCGGCTACCACCATCATTGACCAGAATGGTCCTGATGTCGTCGGCAGACTTCGCAGCGAGGTCAGCATAAGTCAGAATTCCAGCAGCCTTGAGGAGTTCCTCAATCTTGGGACCGATACCTTCAACTACTTTCAGGTCATCGCCACCGGCAACGGCAGCAGGTTCGCTGGCAGGTTGTTCTTCAGCCTTTGGTTCAGCACTGGCAGCCTGAGCACCGGCGAGCTGTTCTTTTAACTGAGAGAACATATCGATATCACCCAGGGTTGTGGGTTCGTATTTCGACTGTACTTCCTTGATGGCCTTTGTCGTCTCCTGGGTTTGCTTCTTGCGTTCCGCCTTGACGACATCTTCAGCTTCGCGCTGGATATCCTCGAGATAGCGCAGGTGTGAAACCATGATACGCTTGTCGTCGCGGTTGAATTCAATCACCTTAAACGTGAGCGTTTCGTCTACCTCAGCCAGCTTGCCATTTTCCTTCCTCAAATGACGTGAAGGAGAGAAGGCTTCAAGCCCATATGGAAGTTGAACGATAGCGCCCTTGTCGTCGCGCTTGATGACCGTAGCCTCGTGGTAAGATCCGACGGGGAATACCTTCTCGAAAGTATCCCATGGATTTTCTTCAACGTGCTTATGACCGAGAGAAAGTTTGCGGTTTTCGCGGTCGATATCCAGGATCTGTACCTGCAGTTCAGCACCCACTTTGGTAAATTCAGACGGGTGTGCAAAGCGCTTGGTCCAGGAGAGGTCGGAGATATGCACCATACCGCCGATGCCTTCTTCGAGTTCGACAAATACACCGTATGGGGTGAGGTTTTGCACCTTGCCGACATGACGGCTGCCCACAGGATATTTGGCTTCGATTTCACTCCAGGGATCCGGCGTCAGTTGTTTTAGCGACAGCGACATTTTGCGCTCTTCGCGATCAAGTGTAACCACCTTGCACTCGTACGTCTGACCTACCGTAAAGAAGTCGCGTGCGTGTACTGGCTGGTTGCTCCAGCTCACTTCTGACACGTGGATAAGACCTTCTACGCCCGGCGTAATTTCGAGGAATGCGCCGTAGTCTTCCACGTTGACAATTTTACCGGAAATGGTATCGCCTTCCTTGATGGTATCGCCGATGACATCCCAAGGATGTGGCTGGAGTTGCTTGAGGCCAAGCGAAATTCTTTTCTTGTTCTCATCGAAGTCGAGTACAACGACGTGAACCTTCTGATTGATCTCGAGTACTTCAGACGGATGATTGATACGGCCCCAGCTGATGTCGGTAATATACAGCAGACCGTCAACACCACCGAGGTCCATAAATGCACCGAAGTCCGTAATGTTCTTGACAATTCCTTCCAGTACCTGACCCTTTTCAAGGCCGGAAATGATTTGTTCGCGTTGTTCGGCCAGGTCACTTTCAATAAGCGCCTTGTGCGATACAACTGCATTCTTGATATTCTCGTTAATCTTGACTACCTTGAATTCCATCGTCTTCCCAACATACTGGTCGTAGTCTGTGATCTGCTTGATATCAATCTGTGACCCGGGAAGGAAGGTTTCCAAACCACCGGCATCTACGATGAGACCGCCCTTGGTTTTGCTGATCACGGTACCTGTGATAATTGTTCCATTGTTGAAGGAGTCTACCAATCTTTCCCAGGCCTTGAGCAACTTGGCTTTGCGGCGGGAAAGAATCAGCTGACCGCGTTCATCTTCCTGACGTTCGACATATACATCTACTTCGTCACCGACCTTCAGACCTTCGATATCCTTGAATTCGGACATCGGTACCAGGCCGTCTGACTTGAAATTGATATCGAGTACGGCATCGCCTCCGATGATTTGATGAACCTTGGCCTTAATGACTTCATTTTCATTAACAGCGCCAAGGGTTTTGTCATACAAGGCGGTAAGGCGCTCACGTTCATCCTGCTTATACACATATTGATTGCGATTGGAAATCGACCAGTCGAAATCGTCATGAGCAGTTTCAGGTTGCGGAGCGGGCGTTTTAGCTTCTACAGCTTCGGATGCTCCGGTTTCCGGAGTTTCCACGGGTTCGTTGGGTTGCGTTGTTTCTTCTGACATCGCAGAAATTTGTTGCATTTGTACACGCCTAAGTGCTTGATTATCAGACGTGGAGGTTAAAAGATTTATTAAATCAGGAGCGCAAAGGTAGGGTATTTCCGATAAAAACTCTAATCAATTCAACATGAGGCCATTGGGTGTCGAATTACACCCTGACGATCTCGCCCCTTTCCGGTATCCGGACCTGGCGAAAACCCTCTTCTTCGAGAAAGGCGGCAAAGGCCTTTTGCGTATTGTATTCACCATGAACGAGATAGATCTCTTTGGCCGAATCTTTCTGATTGGCAATAAAGTCGCGAAGTTCGAGTTTGTCGCCATGCGCGGAAAAAGAATCCATGATCTCAACTTCTGCCCGCACCATCTTGATCTCATTGAAAATCTTTATCTCTTTTGCGCCATTCCGCAACTGTCCGCCTGGAGTATTAGGCGTACAATACCCCACAATCAGGAAAGTGTTGCGCTTGTTTTCAACATGATTATAGAGGTGATGCTTGGATCGCCCCGCATTCATCATGCCCGCTGAGGTGATAATGATAGACGGCTCGGGGTCGGTGTTGAGCATTTTCGACTGCTCGACATCGCGGATATACCTCAGGTTATTGAACCCAAACGGATTGTCATCAATCAGTAAATACTGGTTTAAATCATTGTCAAAACACTCGGAGTGCGAACCGTAAACAGCGGTGGCATTGATCGCCAGCGGACTGTCGACATACACGTTGATGTCGGGTAGCTTGCCGGCATTGTGTGCCTGATCAAGCATATAGACGATTTCCTGTGTCCGGCCAACGCTAAAGGCGGGAATAATAAGCTTGCCGCGCTTTTCCACACAGGTATGTTGGATGATGTCAAGAAAGCGGGTGAATTCATTGGGCAGTTCATCATGTAACCGATCACCATACGTCGATTCGCAGATCAGATAGTTACAGGGCGGCATAGGTTGCGGATCACGCAAAATAGGCCTGTTAGGTCGGCCGACATCAGCAGTAAATCCAAGCCTTTTCACGATTCCGCCTTCGCGAATTTCCAGCGTAACGGAAGCGCTGCCGAGAATATGCCCGGCATCCGTAAAAAGTACTTTTACATCCGGATGAATGCTATACCATTGATCGTACCCATATCCGACAAACAACTTCATCGTTTCATCTACATCCTTTGACGTATAGAGCGGATCAAGGTGTTTGTTTTTGTCCGGGCCTTTTTTGCGGCTGGCTGACTTATTGTGATACTCCGCATCGCGTTCCTGGATGAACGCGCTATCGAGAAGCATGATCGCTGCTAGGCTGCGAGTGGCATGTGTTGCGTGTATCGGACCATTGAATCCTTCCTTGACCAGCCGGGGCAGGCGCCCGCTATGGTCAATATGCGCGTGCGACAATACGACGCAATCGATTTCTTCGGGATTGAACAAAAACTGCCGGTTATCGATCAGGTCGTCTTCATAGTCGCCCTGAAACATACCGCAATCGAGCAATATCTTGAATCCATCATGGAGGGTAATCAGATGGCTGCTACCGGTTACCTCTCTGGCGGCGCCGCAAAACTGGATCTTCATATCGGACTAGTTTGTCGTTCAAAGGTAATGGCTGGAGGCCGGGAATAAAATCATCCGACCAAAAGATCCATGTAAAAGCCTGGCTGTAATCAGACGACGCTATCAGGATACATTGCTGGACAGGCTCTCTTTGAGATACCACCTGTTCATGCGGGCAATATACTCCACCGAAATCTCCTTGGGACACTCAGCTTCACATGCATAGTGATTGGAGCAACGCCCAAAGCCTTCTTTGTCCATTTGATCTACCATAGCCTGCACACGTCGCGAAGCCTCCACTTCGCCCTGCGGTAACAGTCCGAGATGGGAAACCTTGGCTGCCGTAAACAACATAGCACTTCCATTGGGACACGCAGCTACACAGGCACCACAGCCGATACAAGCGGCTGCGTCAAAGGCCAGTGCAGCCCTGTCTTTTTCAATTGGAATTGTATTACCGTCAACGGCCTGCCCTGTATTGACAGAGATAAAACCTCCGGCCTGAATAATGCGGTCAAATGCACCCCGATCAACCACGAGGTCGCGAATGACCGGAAAAGCTTTTGCGCGGAACGGCTCAATCCAGAGGTGATCGCCATCCTTGAAAAACCGCATATGAAGCTGACAGGTCGTTGTGCCCTTCAGCGGACCGTGCGGACGACCGTTGATGACCATACTACACGCTCCGCAGATACCTTCGCGGCAATCGTGTTCAAATGCTACCGGCTCCTTGCGTTCCTCGATGAGCTGCTGGTTGAGTACATCGATCATCTCGAGGAAGGACATATGTTCATTGACCACGACGTCATGTGATTCAAATGTACCCCGGTCATCTGCCGAGCGCTGACGCCATATATGCAATGTTAATTTCATCTTGCTATACTTTTACTGATCTTCCCGAAATCCGGTCGCTCTTCTTACCTGTGCCGGTTCCGGAAATAACATGCCATGATTTACTTATAGCTTCTCGCAACGAGCTTGATATTTTCAAATTCGAGCGGCTCCCGGTGCAATTCGGGAGCCTTATTCAGGTCAGTCCATTCCCAGGCTGCGACATAGGTAAACTCGTCATCGTTGCGCAATGCCTCACCTTCAGGTGTCTGGAATTCCTCCCGAAAGTGACCGCCACAGGATTCCTGCCGATGGCGCGCATCGGTGATGATGAGTTCTGCCATTTCCATGAAATCGGCCACGCGATACGCTTTCTCGAGTTCGGGATTGAAATCATCACCCTGTCCCGGAATGAAGACATCCTGGTAGTATTCTTCGCGCAATTCGCGGACCAGGCCTTTTGCTTTTTCAAGACCTTCTGCGTTTCGCGCCATACCGCAGTATTCCCACATGATATGACCGAGCCGACGATGAAAACTCTCCACCGACTGCTTGCCCTGAACATTCGTCAGCGCATTAATGCGGTTGGCCACCTCTTTTTCCACTTGCATAAATGCTTCGCTGTTGGGATCAAAGCGTGGTGTCCGGATATCATTGGCCAGGAATGTACCAATGGTATAAGGAAGAACAAAATATCCGTCTGCCAGACCTTGCATCAGTGCACTGGCACCAAGGCGGTTAGCACCATGATCGGAGAAATTGCATTCTCCCAATGCAAACAGTCCCGGAATATTTGTCTCGAGATTGTAATCAACCCATAAACCGCCCATGGTATAATGGATGGCAGGATAGATCTTCATCGGCGTCTTATACGGATTGTCGCCGGTGATCTTTTCGTACATCTCGAAGAGATTGCCATACAGGTCGCTCACGCGCGCCTCACCGAGCCTGCGGATGGTGGCATCATCGGGATTGGGTATGCCATGGGCGTTGGCCTCTGACCTTCCATACCGCATGATCGCTGAATCGAAATCGAGATAAACGGCCAGGCCGGTGGCATTAACACCATAGCCTTCATCGCAAACAACTTTGGCAGCACGTGATGCCACATCACGCGGAACGAGGTTTCCGAAGGCGGGATAGCGGCGTTCGAGGTAATAGTCGCGATTTTCCTCCGGTATATCGACGGGCTTTAGCTTGCCTTCACGGATAGCCTGGGCATCTTCCTTGCGCTTGGGCACCCAAACCCGGCCGTCGTTTCGAAGCGACTCCGACATCAGGGTGAGTTTGCTCTGGTAATCACCTGAAACCGGAATGCAGGTCGGGTGAATTTGTGTAAAGCAGGGATTGGCCATAAGGGCACCGCGTTTCACTGCACGCCAGGCGGCAGACACATTGGAACCCATGGCATTGGTCGAGAGGTAATAGACATTGCCATAACCTCCGGTAGCGAGCACCACGCAATGTGCCGAGTGGCGCTCGAGTTGTCCTGTCAGCAGATTGCGTGCAATAATACCGCGGGCTTTGCCATCGACGAGGACGAGGTCCATCATCTCATGGCGGTTGTACATTTTAACCGAGCCCAGAGAAATCTGACGGGAAAGTGCCTGGTAAGCGCCGAGCAATAATTGCTGGCCTGTCTGACCACGGGCATAAAAAGTACGCGAGACCTGCACCCCGCCGAAAGAGCGGTTTTCGAGCAGACCGCCATATTCACGGGCGAAAGGAACACCCTGCGCCACGCATTGGTCGATAATAGCGGCCGACACCTCAGCCAGGCGATGCACATTGCCTTCGCGTGCGCGGTAGTCGCCACCCTTAATCGTATCATAGAAAAGCCGGTATACACTGTCGCCGTCATTTTGATAATTCTTGCCGGCATTGTTACCGCCCTGAGCGGCAATACTGTGGGCGCGTCTCGGGCTATCGTGGAAGGTAAAACACTTGACATTATAGCCGAGTTCACCCAGCGTGGCAGCGGCTGAAGCGCCGGCCAGACCGGTGCCGACGACAATGACATCGAGCCGGCGTTTGTTATTGGGTGATACCAGCGGCATGGTAGCCTTATATCGCTCCCATTTGTCGGAGATGGGGCCAGGAGGAACTTTACCGTCTAAAATTTTCATATCCTATGGTTTCAGCTGAGCAGCAAGCCGTTTCAATCGATGTTAAATTCAACGCAGGAAAAAGTGGTATAGCGGTATGATGGCAAAACCCGCCGACACGATGATGGCATAAATCCAGCCCAGTGTTTTGATCAGCGGTGTGTACTTTTTGTGATTAATGCCAAGGGTCTGGAAAGCACTTTGAAAGCCATGCAGGAGGTGGATGGCCAGAGCAAAACAACCCACGAGATACACCGCCACGACCCAGGGTTCCTGAAAAGCAATATTCACCCGGCTGTAGATATCCTGCACCGCTTCCGTATAGCCCGGATAACTGACCATATTGAGCTGGTCGGTAAAGCGCATTTTTACCCAGAAATCGCCCATGTGCAGGCACAGAAAGGCAAAGATCAGGATGCCGAGCAGGGCCATACTCTTCGATGCCCAGGTCGCACCCTTTACGCTGGCGAACTTGTAGCGACTACCTTTGGCCCGCCGGTTGGCCAGCGCCAGTGCGATTCCCTGAATGGAATGCAGCAGGATGCTGAAATACAGACCGAGAGAAATAATCTTGACCACCGGGTTATGCGACATAAACCTGGCGTAGATATTAAACGAACGCCCGCCGTCATCCGCCAGAAGCTGAAGATTTCCGGTGAGGTGGACAATCAGAAACAGAATGAGGAACAGCCCCGTAAGGCTCATGATAAACTTTTGCCCCAGCGATGAGGTCAAGAGTCGGGTAAACCAGGTCATAGTCGGATACTATCTGATATAACAGAATGACAAAGATAGCAGGAGAATCGGGAAAGTCCAGCAAGAATCCGGAATAAGCCACCGGTTCTCGCGATCATCCCGAATGTAGCCATTAATCGATGCCGGCATTCACATTTTTCTTGTCCCGGAATGTTAGGGCAAACAGCACCAGGATGGCCATAGCGATTCCGGCAGGAATAATCCATATCATCCTCCAGTCATGACCATCTGCGAGTGTATAGGTATTGTACACTTGTCCGGCCAGCCAGAAACCGATAAGCATACCCAATCCATACGTCGCCAGTGTAATGAGTCCCTGGGCCGCACTTTTTACCTTTTCGCCCGCTTTCTGATCGGTGTAAATCTGACCGCTTACAAAGAAGAAGTCATAGCAAATACCGTGGAGAATGATACCGAAAAACAACATCCATATTCCCTGACCTGCATCGCCAAAGGCAAAGAGTGTATAGCGCAACACCCAGGCTACCATGCCGACGAGCAGCGTGCGCTTGAGGCCATATTTCTTCAGGAAGACAGGTAGCAGAAGCATAAAGAGCACTTCAGAAATCTGTCCGAACGTCATATTCCCGGCTGCGTTTTTCATACCAGCTTCATTGAGGAAGATGTTGGCATTCTGGTAGTAAAAAGCCAGCGGAATGCAGATCAGGATGGAAGCAAGAAAGAATATCAGATAATTGCGATCGTTCAGCAACTTCAGCGCGTCAAGACCGAGAATTTCGCGCAAGGTGGGTGGTGCGCCGGTCTTGCCTTTTGGTGGTGTGTCGGGCAGCAAGAGGCTGAAAAATCCCATAAATGCCGAGACACCGGAAGCCATATAGAACGTATTGCGCAACAGGCCTTTGGTTTCCCACTGCATGGCATAACCAATGATCAGCCCGGCCACAATCCAGCCTACAGTTCCCCACACACGAATGCCGGCAAATTGCTTCGAAGGATCTTTCATCTGCCGGAAAGCAACCGAATTCACCAGCGCCAATGTGGGCATATATACGATCATGTAGAGGAGGATATAGGGATAGAAACTGGCGAATTGCGATGAGCTGGCAGCGAAATACATCAGTATGGCGCCAATAAAATGCAGTACAGCCAGAATGCGCTGTGCCGAGAAAAAACGGTCGGCAATCAGACCGATGATAAATGGCGCGAGTATCGCCCCAAGTGATTGTGTGGAATATGCAGCTGCAATCTGATAACCTTCAGAGTTCAACTGATGGGCCAGATAGCTGCCCATGGTGACAAACCAGGCTCCCCAGATGAAAAATTCGAGAAACATCATCACGGACAGCTTGAGGCGAATGGTCGTTTCCATAGAAAGTATGGTTTACATTTATGCGGGTTAAATTTAAAACTATACCTGACATTTATTCTATGAAGCGCTCACTGCCATCCGCAATCCTGCTCGTCATCCTTTGCCTGCTGGCCTCCTGCGGTGTTCATCAAAAATTTCGTCAGGCTGAATTTTCCCGCGATGTGGAATCGGCTATCGATTCAGTTTGTCAGCACTATATGGACAAGGGACATTTTCCCGGCATGGCCGTTGCCGTAGTCACTCAAGACCGAAAGCTCTGGTCCAAAGGGTATGGCTATTCCGATATTGATTCGAAACGCCCCATTGATCCGAAGCGCGACCGCTTCCGCATCGGCAGTATTTCGAAATCAGTAACAGCTTCAGCCCTGGCAAGACTTGTAGAGGATAATAAGATTGATCTCGATGCTCCTATCCGCCGCTATTATCGGGATTGTCCGGCAGACAAAGCAGACCTCACGCTGCGTCAGCTCGGCGGTCATCTCGCCTGCATACGGCATTACAACGGATTTGAATTTTTCAGCAATATCGCTTACGACAATGTCATCGACCCGCTGCAGGTGTTTATCCACGACACACTGATCTGTGTGCCTGGCGAAGAATTCCGGTACTCTACCTATAGTTATTCCCTTGTCAGCGCTTTGATGGAGATGGCCACCGGAACACCTTTCCCTGAAATTCTTCAGCAGGAAGTTTTCCGGCCATTAGACTTGAAA
>Ga0079224_100010866_pt1 | contig 12511 bp, 7 predicted proteins | sample Stecom2015_FD_80414 | JGI IMG/M metagenome (GOLD analysis project Ga0079224, IMG submission 80414) | Agricultural soil microbial communities from Utah to study Nitrogen management - Steer compost 2015 | ecosystem: Environmental > Terrestrial > Soil > Agricultural land | place: USA: Utah...
TAGGCATGGAAGTCCGTACGTTCTGACCAATTTCCGGATTTGGTGACAATATGGTTACCACCCCATTGCCCCCAATCTTTAAATAGCCATTGATCTCATACCATTCTTCGGGCATTTCCAATTCCATGGCAACAGCTTCGGCTACTTTGGGCTTACAGGCATTAAAAAAGCTGAAACCAAGAACCAATCCACCTCCGGCCAAACTTGTGTTTTTTATGAAGGCCCTACGTCCTATTTGTGTTTTTATGAGTGTCATTTTGTTAAGCGTTTAAGGTGAATCAAGAGTTGCTTTCCGCAGCCATTTTGACGGCTTTTTTGATACGGATATAGGTTCCACAGCGACAAATGTTGCCATTCATGGCGTTTTGGATCTCCTCATCTGTCGGTTTAGGGTTTTTCTTAAGAAAGGCAGATGCAGTCATTATCTGACCTGCTTGGCAATATCCACACTGCGCCACATCCACTTCATCCCAAGCCAATTGTACAGGATGGTCGCCCTTCTCTGAGAGACCTTCGATGGTAGTAATATTGTTGTCGCCAATCGCTGAAACCGGCAAAGTGCAGGAGCGCACCGCTTCATTGTTGAGATGGACGGTGCAGGTACCGCACTGCGCGATGCCACAGGAATATTTAGTCCCTACCAAGCCGATGTGGTCGCGGAGGACCCACAACAAAGGGGTGTCTGACTCGACCTCCACTTCATGGTTTTTGCCGTTGATCTTCAATTTGTAATTCGCCATTCTGGTATTTTTAGGGTTAATTTCAAGAGAGATGATATAATCGGATATCACATAGATTTTACAATGAATTTTTGGGAAAGCTCGGCTTGCACCAATACTTATTCCTTGATTATGATAACATTTGAGGCTTTTAAATTAAAAAGATTTATTTTAAAAAACAACGGCCCGATAAAACGGGCCATTAAATGAATTAAAGAAGCTGAAAACAACGTACTTCTTAAAGGTGAATTATAAAAAGAAAGCAAAACCTGTTAACTACATTGGCCCAACAACATCCAGATAATTACAAAAACCACTATAGTTCCTAAGCATCCCCCACCCAATTTGGAGGCTCCGTATCCGGCGATTAATCCTTTAAATATATTGTTCATAAAATATCTATGGTTGGTTAAAGAATGATTTGACGAAAATGAACCAAGAACCGTGCTAATTTAATGTAGAACCAACAAAATCATTTTGACTGCAACGATACAGCTAACAAATCTCCAAAAGCATTGAAACTTTAAAAACTTGCCCCTATCTTTATTTTTTTTCTAACACATCATTTAAATAATAACGCCCAGATGAAGAAAATTAAAGTTGCCGTGGTCGGAACGGGATTTATTGGCCCAGCACATATCGAGGCCCTTAGAAGACTTCCTCATATCGAAGTTGTGGGTTTATGCGAAGCGACTCTTGAGTTGGCTCAGGAAAAGGCTCAACTTTTAGGCATTGAAAAAGCCTATATCTTCGAGGACATGCTACAGGATGCCTCCATTGAGGTAGTTCATATATGTACTCCCAATTTTCTGCACTACCCCCAGGCCAAAGCCGCACTACTCGCGGGCAAACATGTGATTTGCGAAAAGCCTCTCGCCACAAAAATAGAAGAAGCGGAAGAGCTGGTGAGTTTGGCGCAAGAAAAAGGATTGGTCAATGCAATACATTTCAACCTCCGTTATTATCCTATGGTCCGCCAGATGAAGGCGATGAGAGAGAATGGAGAATTGGGACACATCTATTCCATCATGGGTTCTTATCTTCAGGATTGGCTGTCGCTACAGACTGATTACAACTGGAGATTAGAGCCTGATAAGTCTGGGGACTCCCGTGCCATTGCCGATATTGGGTCGCACCTCTTGGATGTAACAGAGTATGTCACCGGCTTAAAAATCACCGAGGTAATGGCGGATTTTTCTACGGTTCATAAAACCCGTTTGAAACCTTTAAAGCCCATAGAGACTTACTCAGGCGGATTACTTGAGGCATCCGACTATCAGGAAGTTGAGATCAACACGGAGGACCATGCTTCTGTTCTTTTAAGATTTGACAACGGGAACAAAGGATCCGTGACTGTGAGCCAAGTAGCAGCAGGAAGAAAAAACCGACTGAACATAGAAATTACAGGTTCGAAGTCTAATTTTGAATGGTGTTCTGAGAAACCTAATGAAATGTGGATTGGAAAAAGGGAAACCGCCAACCAACAACTGATAAAAGACCCCGGGTTATTTTCAAAAGAAGCTGCTGGGTTGATCAGTTTCCCTGGGGGGCATAATGAAGGATTTCCGGATACATCCAAACAGATGTTTAAGGAAGTTTATGCCGCGATCCGAGAAGGCAAGCAGCCGGAAGAACCCACCTTCCCTACCTTTGCAGATGGCTTGAGAGAATTGGTGATCTGTGAACGAATCATTGAAAGCCACAGGAATCAGGCCTGGGTAAAGATTTAAATTGTGAGAGATCCATGTCCCAAAAGGGCATGGATCTTTTTCTTAAGGATACGACATGGAATATATCAAGAAGCAGCTCAGCCAACAAATTTTAGGAGGCAACGCCTTTAAGAAAATTGAAGAGATACTGGAACAAGTTACCTTTGAGCAGTTGGGAAAAAAGCACAACGGATTGCCTTACACTTTTTGGCAGCAATTTGAACATATGAGAATTACCCAAAAAGACATTTTGGATTTCTCTGTTGGACAAGACTATCAAGAACTTCACTGGCCTAAAGATTATTGGGTTAAAGAGACTGGCCCGACAAATCTAGGGGAGTGGGAAAACAGTAAAACCATGTTTTTCAGGGACAGAGAAACCCTCCTCTCCCTGATCCAAAACAGAGAATCGGACTTGTCTGAACCTTTGGAGGGCGGTGATGGGCAAACTCTTTTTCGTGAAGCCCTTTTGGTTTTAGAACACAACGCCTATCACACGGGGCAATTGATGATAATTTTAAGGCTAATCAACGGCAACCAAATCTAAAACTACACGTAAACCCGTTTAATTTTATTACATACAGTTTAACCCATTTAAACCTAATCGAATCGCTATGAGAAAAAGCATCCTTCAAAAATTCGGCTTTTTGGCCTTCAGTATGATGCTGATCGCCTTTATGGGTAATGCCCAAGAAAAGGCCAGTCCAGCAAAAACAGCTGAAGGCACCGTCAATGGTGCAAAAATCACTATTAATTACAGCAGCCCTGCGGTGAAGGGACGAACCATTTGGGGTGATCTGGTACCATACGGTAAGGTGTGGCGTGCGGGAGCCAACGAAGCCACTACTTTTGAAACAGATAAAGACATTAAAGTAGAAGGAAAGGATTTGCCTGCCGGAAAGTATACCTTCTTTATCATCCCAGGAGAGGAGCAAAGTACGTTTATTTTCAACAGTGAGACCGGACAGTGGGGAACCAACTACGACGAGAGCAAAGACGTACTCCGCGTGCAGGTACAATCCCAAGAATCCCCAACAATGGAAGAACGCCTCGTGTATGAAATCACCAAATCCGGTTTTGAAGTTAGATGGGCCGACGGAAGAGCGCAGGCAAGTATAAAATAAGCCACAATATTAAGCTTGTGAAAAGGGTCTTTTGAAAGACCCTTTTTTTTTCTCCTCCTTTGTCAGCAGATCTCAGTGAGAGCTAGAACTAATCGGATAGAGCAGGTTTTTGGCCGGATTGATCAGGGAGAACATTCAGCAATTGGCTGATGGATAGTTATAAAGATATCGGCTACTGGCTTTTTTAACAGAACATGATGTTTACGTACGCAGGATGAACCAAAGAGAGCGCAGGTTTCTATAGTCCTGAAACAGTCCGATTAAGTTCTCTTGCTATCTTTGTGCCTCATCAATATCATTCACTTTGTCGTTCAATCCCTTTCAAATCCCATTGCCTGTTACGGAAATTATTCCAGAGGTAAAGGAAAAACTGCAGCATAATAATACCCTATGTATTACAGCGCCTCCCGGGGCAGGAAAAAGCACTTTGCTGCCCCTTGCTTTGCTTGATGAACCTTGGCTTCAGGGAAAAAAAATACTGATGTTGGAACCACGACGACTGGCAGCAAGTAGTATCGCAAACCGGATGGCTTCACTTCTTCAAGAGCCTATAGGCCAAACCGTAGGCTACAGGATCCGTTTTGACAGCCAAACCTCCGACAAAACCAGGATTGAAGTAGTCACTGAGGGCATTCTCACCCGAATGATACACAATGACAACGCCTTAGAAAAGGTAGGTTTGGTCATTTTTGATGAATTCCATGAGCGGAATATTCATGCGGACGTTGCCATGGCCTTCTGCCGTGAAAGCCAATCCATTTTGAGGCCTGACTTACGTATTGTGGTTATGTCTGCGACTATGGATATGCCACAGCTTTCTAGATTATTATCGGCGACGATTGTTGAAAGCAAGGGAAAGCAATACCCTGTCAAAATCAACTATCAAACAGATGTGGATGAACGTGTGATCGTTGAAGCGACTGCTCATACGGTACAGCAAGCCGCCAAGGAAAGTAACGGCGACATCCTAGTATTTATGCCGGGGCAGGGGGAGATTAAAAAGTGTGAAGAGATCTTAAACAAAACGCTGCCCCAAATGAGCATCCATCCCCTTTATGGACAATTGGCGCTGTCAAAGCAGCTTGCTGCGATCATGCCGCACCCCAAAGGAAGAAGGAAGGTTGTGTTGGCCACATCCATTGCGGAGACCAGCCTAACGATAGAAGGCATTACCGTAGTGGTGGATTCGGGATTCGGAAGAACTTCAAAATTTGACCCGAGATCAAGTCTTTCCCATTTGGTCACCGTACGCATCTCCCAAGACATGGCTGATCAACGTGCAGGTAGGGCCGGAAGATTAGCACCTGGAATATGTTACCGGATGTGGACGAAAGCCACGCAGGAAAAAATGGCCTTGTTTCGGACACCGGAAATCTTGGAGGCAGACCTTGCCTCTCTGGTTTTGGATATGGCCCAGTGGGGAATTCATGACATCCACGGGCTTACTTGGTTGACGCCTCCTCCGTTAGGCGCATTGGCACAGGCCCGCGATACCCTTCTCCAACTGGATGCTTTGGAGAATGGGAAAATCACCCTTCATGGAAAACAAATTCATCAGCTTCCCTGTCATCCAAGAATCGCCCACATGTTGCTTATGGCCAAAAACAACAAACGTCTCCCTTTGGCTACGGATTTGGCGGCGGTGTTAGAAGAAAGGGACCCTTTGGATAAAGATGCAGGCATCGATATTAATTTAAGGATAGAGGCACTGAGAAGGCACCGGAGTCAGAACCGGAACGGCAGGAACTTTGACAAAATCGAAAAAATCGCTGCCTCTTACAGGAAATTGCTTGAGATAGAAGCGGTAAACGGTCCAATAGATCCGTATGAAACCGGGATATTATTGGCTTATGCCTTTCCCGGACGGATTGCTTGTGCGCGGCCTGGTACAAATGCACAGTTTCAACTGGCCAACGGGAAATTCGCAGCTGCAGGTTATAGAAACGACCTTGCCAATGAACCTTGGCTCGCCATCGCCCATATAGATGCCCGGGAGGGTATAGGGAAAATCTTTATGGCTGCTCCGTTAAATCCAAAAGACCTGGCTCCCTTGGTCAACACATCTGAACTTGTCACTTGGAACACCAAAAAGGGCGGACTGATCGCCAAGCGGGAATTACGAATAGGTAATATTATTTTAGAATCGAAACCTCTCCCTTCACCTGATTCCAAGAAACTGACCCAAGCCATTTCTGAAGCTATCCGGAGCGAGGGTGAGCAGTTGTTGGACTTCAATGAAAAAGTCATCCAGTTACAAAACCGGATTTTGAGTCTCAGGCAATGGCGTCCCGATGATGATTGGCCTGACGTCGCTACCTCCACCTTATTGGCAAATAATCTGGAATGGCTTGGTCCCTATTTACAACACATTTCCAAGCCCGAGGAATTGAAGAAGCTAGATTTGCTGAATATACTCCGTCATTCACTGGCCTATGAAAAGCAAAACAGATTAGATGTCCTTGCCCCTGATAAAATAGAAGTGCCAAGCGGGTCTTTGATAAAGATCAATTACCGACCGTATGGGGAACCGCCCGTCCTCGCGGTACGGCTACAGGAATTGTTCGGATGGACAAACAGCCCCCGGGTCAATGAAGGAAGAAACGCGGTCATTCTCCATTTGCTTTCACCCGGATATAAACCGGTGCAGATCACATCGGACTTGAGGAGTTTTTGGAACGATGCCTATTTTGAAGTGCGTAAAGAATTGAAACGGCGGTATCCCAAACATTCATGGCCGGATGATCCCTGGAATGCCGAAGCAGTGAGGGGCGTAAAAAGGAAAGGCTGAAAGGAAAATCTGCCCAACCCCTCCTATTTCCTTACCGCCTTTTCCCAAACGCCTTTTTGGCTTTTTTTCAAAAACCGGATAAGTCCCAAAATCACGGCATAGTTCATCATGCAGAAATAAAAAGGAATGAAAAGTATCTTAAACCGGATTTTTCTGTTTTCCAAAAAGTAACCTAAGAGTGCTGCAAGATAAAACAGGACCTGACCTATCATCAATGTCTCGTAAATCCAATGGTTAGAGGCGAGGAAAAGGTTTAATATAAAAACGAGAATCAATAAGAAGGGTGTCACCGTCCACCGGAGCACCCGGTGGGAAATGTACTGGAAGAACAGAGTGAAGTCCTTGGCAGGGGTAATTTTACCTCTTAATCTTTGAATGGATTGCCAGCCTCCAGCACTGATCCTAATCTTTCTCTTCATTTCTTCGTCAATGGACGCCGAACCTGTTTCCACCGCATAGGCATTAGGCTCATAGACGATTTTATACCCTTTGGCGGCGATCAACATGGACTGCATAAAATCATCCAGAATGGTGTCTTCCGGAAGTTCCTCATAGAGGTCCGTCCGAAATGCCACCAGCTCCCCGGCGGCACCCACGGCACTGTGAAATTCTGAGTCCAAGCGTTTCAAAAACGATTCATACTTCCAGTAAATACCTTCTCCGGCGGAACTGGCGCTATCCTCTTCTTCCACCGTTACCCGCTTTTCACCCGAAACACAGCCGGTCTTGCCATCCCCGAAGTGTTTCACGATATTTTTTACCGCTTCTCGATTTAACATGGTATTTGCGTCAGAAAATACAACAATCGGAGTTTCAATGAATTTCATCGCCCTGTTTTCCGCTGCAGTCTTCCCTCCCCTTCTATCTTCATGTAACAAAATGAGCTCTGGGTGTTCCTTTAATACCTCATGGAATTCATCGGTAGAGCCATCAGTAATAAAGTAAATCTTTAACAGGTCTTCGGGATAATCCAATTGCTTACAGTTGAGGATTTTCTCTTCGAGGATATTGGCTTCGTTGTAGCAGGGAATAACTAAAGTTACCATGGGCTGATAATTAGAGACCCCGGTAAATTGATAGGTTGTATTTCTCCTTTTCAGTAAGACCAAGGCATATAAAAGTAGGCCGTATCCTATGAATGCATAGAAGATAATAAAAAGGCTGAACCACAGTAGAAATTCGGGAATAAACATTTTATCGGAAAGAGTTGTTTAAAAGTTAATTTTAACTCAATTTGTTAATATTTTGTAACTATTAATGTAATTTTGTAAAAATAAAAGTCAAGTTATTTAATTTGATGGAAACTATTTGAATCGAATGGTATCAAACCTTACTCCCTTCAGACAAGCAAGTGTTACGCCTTTCCACCCCTCCTACTACGTTTTAGACAACACTAAAGAACCTTCTTTTGGCCGATTAACATCTTTGTCATCCATCATTCTAGGGTGCAAGGCTTCATTTGTTCTTTTAATCGAAAATAAAGACAATTTATTTACCGCCATTCCGGAGGCTGAATTTTCAGAAATTAATAACATAAAACCCATATTTTTAAAGACATTGTCCAATGAAGGAATAACTGAATATGAAGACCTTGTTCAGTATCCCGAATTTCCAGGCATGTTTTTTTTGACGGATGAAAAAGTAACCTTCTTTGCAGGAGTACTTTTAAAGGATCAGGACGGAAACAAAATAGGCATCCTCGGCATATTTGACAAATCTCCAAACAAATTATCTGACGATCAAAAAGTAGCTTTAGCCCTTCTCGGTGAACAAGCAGCGGAATTGATCATCGAGAGAAAGAATAAACCATTGATTGCTTATTTAGAAAAAGCCACCAACCTTTCGGATGAGCTGATCTGTATAGCGGGCAAAGACGGGCGGTTTAAAAAGATCAATCCAGCATTTACCCATATATTGGGTTACGAAAAAGAATTTCTGTTATCTAGATCTTTTTTTGAGTTGATCCCTCCTGAAGATGCAGCCGCTGTTAAGGGGATGTTGAAGCAAGTTTCTGAGGGAAACGAAAATATTCACTGGATCCAGCGATTGCACACTAAAAGCGGTGAAAATAAAGAGATTTCGTGGGGGGCGGTCTGTGAACCTTTGACTGGCGACATCTTCGCAATCGGCAAGGATATCACCGATGAAAGGAAAAAAAAGGAACTTCTAAAGATTAGCGAAAACAAATTCAGAACCTTCTTTGAAAACAGTCAGGGGTTGATGTACACCCATGACTTAGACGGGAAGTTCCTGAGCGCAAACAACTACGGCTCCCAACTGTTGGGTTTTTCTCCATCAGAGATGGTCGGAAAGAATTTACTGGATTTGATCCCCAAAAACTACCATTCACATATTGAAGATTACCTGAATCAAATCAAAGCCAAAGGGAAAGCCGAAGGGATGCTAACCACTATTCATAAGAACGGTTACACCAAGAAAGTTTGGCTCTACAATAACTCCCTCGAAAAAAGCCTTGACGGCAATGATTATGTGATCGGAAATTCCATTGATGTCACCCAGCGGTTAAAGCTGGAAAAGGAGGTCCAGGCTACTAAAGAGCTTTTACAGGAGACCAATAAAATGGCCCGGATCGGAGGCTGGAAAATCGACCTTGTAAAGGACAGGATAACTTGGACGGATGTAACGAGAAGCATACACGAGGTAGATGATGATTTTGAGGTGACGCAAAAATCTGCCGTCAGCTTTTTTAAGGGTGAGAATAGGGACAGAATCACGGAGTTGTTTAAAAATGCCATCACCCACGGTCTAGCCTGGGACGAAAAGTTTAAGATTAAAACCGCAAAAGGCAGAAATGTATGGGTGAGAGTCATTGGAAAACCTGTCATTGAAGAGGGTCGCTGCATCATGCTAAATGGCGCTTTTCACGATATCAACGATGAATACGTAAGGGAAGAGGAGATCAAGCGTAAAAAACAAATGTTGACTGCTATCTCCGCAGCGACTGATGAATTATTGTCCAACAGGGATTTTTATGAGGCAATTTATTTTTCCTTGATCTTATTGGCCAAAGCTATCAATGCGGATAAAGTTGCATTTTATACCAACAACCTTGAAGCTCCTAGTGCTACCACATCGCATAATTTTGAGTGGAACAAAGTGGATGATAAAGCGATCTTCAAAGACCCTGAACAACAGAACATACCCTATAGGATTCTAAAAGACCATTTACAGGACCTAGAAAAAAAGATCGCGGTCCAACAAACACTTTCTGACACACCAAAACACTCGGTCCTACACAAGGCCATGACACAAAAAGGGATTCGTAGTATTCTTGTGATTCCCATCATTTATGAATTTTCATTCTGGGGCTTTATAAGTTTCGAAAACCATCAGGCGGAAACAAAATGGTCTGAGACGGATATATTCTCTCTAACAACCTTTTCGAACAGCATTTCAAACGCTATAGACAGGAATGAGCTAGAAAAGAGCCTTACGCACGCAAAGGAGCAGGCGGAACTGGCTAATAATGCAAAGTCGGCATTTTTGGCCAATATGAGCCACGAAATCAGAACTCCTCTCAACGGGATGATCGGCTTCAGCAATTTGGTGCTACAAACCCATCTTGATAAGACTCAACAGGAATACCTAAAGATTGTCCATGAATCCGCAAGCTCACTTCTAAACGTGATCAATGACATATTGGACTTCTCGAAGATAGAGGCCAATAAGCTTGAGCTGAATATTGAACAATGTGATCTATACGATGTCGTAGGACAGGCAGCAGATGTAGTCAGTTTCGGTGCAGATGCGAAGGGATTGGAGATATTGTTGAATTTACCTCCTGTCCTGCCGGAAAAGATTTATGCCGACGAAACCCGAATCAAACAAATCTTGATCAACCTCCTTGCCAATGCCATCAAGTTTACCGAGCAAGGGGAAATTGAACTGAAGATTAATGCGCTGACAAATTCAGACGACAATCGGTGTACGTTCCGGTTTGAAGTAATAGACACGGGGATTGGAATTGCCAAGGATAAGCAAGAGATGATATTTGAGGCCTTCTCGCAGGAAAATGAAACCACAGCCAAGAGATACGGAGGTACGGGCTTAGGGCTGTCCATTTCCAACAAGTTGTTAGATCTTATGGGAAGTCGGCTACAGGTATCCAGTGAGCCCGGTAAAGGCAGCACCTTTTACTTTGATGTTTCCTTGGATTGTGTGGAAAGTCAGCCCTTCTCATCCACAAAATTTGGAACGGTTCAAAAAGCACTTGTTGTGGATGATAATCAAAAAAGTCTAGACATTCTCAAGAGCGCATTGGAAAACAAGAAAGTGGAAGTTCATACTGCTGCCAACGGTCATGATGCACTTAAAATCCTTGAGACAAACAAGGACTACGATCTCTTAGTGGTAGATCTTCAAATGCCAGGTATGGATGGTATCAAGACCGTCGAAGAAGTGAGGAAAGCGACGGCTGATCTGGAGAACGCCATACCGATTATTTTGATGCATGGACCATCAGATCACGAACGTGTACTGGAGAACAGTGAAAGACTTAAAATCGACCGGCATCTCATTAAACCTATAAAAATAAAAAACCTGTATGAAGAACTGGCAACTCTTAAGAACAATAACGAGTTACACTTAAAAGAAAGCCTTCCCGCGCCAGCTGACCCATATCCGGCAGCTTATCAAGTATTGCTGGCTGAGGACAATGCAACTAACATGTTACTTTCGAAAATCCTGATAAAAAAGGCTGCTCCCAATGCGTCCATTCATGAGGTTGGAGACGGTATACAGGCATACCATTTTTGTCAGAAGCAAAAACCCGATATTGTGTTCATGGACATCCAGATGCCGATTATTGATGGACTTGAAGCGGCAAAGTTGATCTTAAGTCTCCCGCATTGTGTAGATGTCCCGATTATCGCTCTATCAGCCGGGAATGTCATAGGTGAAAGAGAAAAATCACTTGAGGCAGGCATGGTAGATTTCATACCTAAACCCGTCGTTGAAGGTTCTATAAGGAAAGCGTTCCAAACCTGGGTAATAGGCAAAACCTCAAATTCAGCAGCAGCCACAAATGCCACCCATCCAGATGACTCGACGGCCGTCAAGCATTTGTGTGTGGATAAAATAAAGGAATTTTTGGGAGATGATCCATTCATTATTAATGAATTGTTACATCTAAGTTTAAGTGAATTAGACGAAGCCATCCCTCGGTTTAATTTGCTCATTGCTCAAAAAGACCTCAAAGCTTTAAAGGAAGCGGGGCATAAGCTTAAGGGAACATGTATGATCTCGGGACTTGAGAAAATGTTGCCCATCACCCGCTCATTTGAGAACCTCGACACCTGGGACGGCAATCGAATTGAACAGTCGGTGAAAGAGCTGAACCGGGAAATTGGATTAGCTAAAGAGGCTATTGAACAATATGTAGGACAGCATTCCAGCAAAAAAACTTGATATGCTTTTAATTCACAAAGCTTACTGATAAAATATTCTTTCAATAATATCATGTTTTTGTGTATTTTTGCAATAAAACATCCCCCTATTTGAATTAAAATCTTGAATCTTCTTAAATGGATTTCACACCCACAAATTTGAAGTGAGGTTCCATTCCGTTGTAATTGAATGTAAATGAAAAAAATCCAGCTACTTGTCTATTTCATCTTGACATTATTTCCCTATTCCGGGTTCGGGCAGGAGGAGAGCATTCCAAGTCTAAATTTGAACCAGCCACTTGCGGATCAATTGCCTCCACTGGATTCACTCATCTCGATGGCGATCTCCTATAATCCCAGCATAAAAATGAATCAGGAACTCGAAGGAGTAGCTAACCAGCGTATCAAGTTGGAAAAGAGCTCCTGGACCAACCTGATCCGTGGCTATTATGATTATAGCGTGGGAAATCAATCCCTCGTGGTATCGGGCCTTCAAAATAACGACATCAATAACCTCACCAACGGATATCGCGCCGGGGCGAACCTCAGCCTTCCTCTGTCACAGATCACCACCAGAAAAAGCAGGGTCAGATTGCAGCAGCAAGAGCTAGCGGCTACAGAATACAAAACCCAAGAGGTAGAACTCGAAGGATCGAGACTGGCTATTGAAGAATATAACAATATGATTACCGGACAACAACTCATGCGGAACCAGTATGAGTTGGTGGAGCTGGCAAAGTCACATTTCCAGATAGCAGAAATGGAA
>Ga0079224_100010867_pt1 | contig 12510 bp, 5 predicted proteins | sample Stecom2015_FD_80414 | JGI IMG/M metagenome (GOLD analysis project Ga0079224, IMG submission 80414) | Agricultural soil microbial communities from Utah to study Nitrogen management - Steer compost 2015 | ecosystem: Environmental > Terrestrial > Soil > Agricultural land | place: USA: Utah...
GCGGCGCTCATGCCGGTGCCGCCGGAGTACACCCAGAACCCGATCCTGCCGTTGGCGCGGGTCAGGCTCGTGTTCTGCGACGGCGAGCCGGTGCCCGACAGCAGGCGCACCTCCCAGTTGGCCGAGGTGTTCGGGTTGTCCACCAGCTTCACCTGCAGCGAGCAGCTGCCGTTCCTGGCCATAGAGCAGTAGCGCTGTGCGGTCGAGGCGGTGGAAATGCCCACCGTGCTGCCGGAATAGGTCGGCGAGGTGTTGAAGTGGCCCACGCTGCTCTCGAAGGAATCGAGGATCTTCGTGGTACCGCTGCCGCCACCACCGCCGCCACCACCGGAGCCAGGGTTGAGTAGGTTGTAGTAGCTGGCCCAGTTCCAGTAGATGCCCGGGTCGGTGTGCGTCTGGCCGCTGAAGTGCTGGTGGCCCTTGATCTTCACGCTGTCCGGGAGCACGTTGATGCCGCTGCTGGCCGCGCCCTTGTAGGCGGACGAGCAGGAGATGGCGCTGTACTTGGAGCAGAAGTTGCGCACCAGCGCCGCCGAGGCGTTGTACATCGCCGAGGTGTACCACGAGCTGTTGTTGATGTAGCCCTCGTGCTCGATGCCCAGCGTGTAGCTGTTGTGGTTGCGCACGTGCCAGGCGGTGTGGGCATTGCGCACCATCTGCGTGACCTGGCCGTCGGAGCTGCGGATCACGTAGTGGGCACTGACGTTGGCCGCCGAGTTCTTGAACCAAGAGATGGTGCCCGCGTAGCTGCCCTGGGCCGTGTGGATGGTCACCGCGCTGACCGAGGCGCTGCGCGAGGCGGTGTAGTTGCTGGAGTGCGCCGGATCCCAGATCGCCGGGCCGTAGTCGGTGCTCTTCAGCGAGGCGTCCCCGCCGTCCTTCAGATCAACCAGCGTCTCGGTCACCGGGTCGATGGCATAGCCGTCAGCCTCGACCAGGTCGCGGCTGACGTCGATGCGCACGAACGGTGCCTTCAGCTGCACGAGCTTCTCGGCCGGGAAGGCCTTTTCCCAATCCACCGGCCGCTCCGGCACGACCATGCCCTTCTCGTTCACGCCCCGGTCCAGCGCCAGCAGGACGTCATAGGCGAAGCTGGTGCGGGCGAAGTCCTCGATGGCACCACGCTTGCCGGTTTCCACTGGCGTGAAGCCGGCGTAGCGTGTCAGGGCCGGCACGATGGACGCCACATCCGGCGTGCCACCGCGCTTGCCGATGGCGTCGGCGTCGATCTCGCGCGCCAGCAGCGCGGCCGCCGCCATGATGTTCCAGCGGGCATCGGTGGCGATGACCTCGCGGGCTACACCGAGCAGCTTCTCGGCCTCACCCAGCTGGTCGGTGAAGCCCTCGCCGCCGTACAGGCCCATCACGCCCCAGGCGGTGGGCATGTTGTGGTGCTTCTCGATGCCCTTCTCGTCCGCCAGCGGCATCCAGCGGCTCTGCGAGTAGGCAATCGCCTCCAGGACGCCCTTGGGGATCTGCGGATAACGGGCATAGGCCTCGGCGAACAGTGGGGGGAACGCCGCACGGATGCTGACCAGCTCGGCCTCCTCGGCCTGCAGGCGCTTGGGCAGATCGGCATCGTCCACCTGCGCATGGGCAGGCAGGCCCAGGACGCACGCCATGACGGCGCCGGCCAACAGTCGGATACGCAACTGCATGGAAGTCTCCCTGAATTGATGGAACGGATTGCGGCGGACCGCCCCACCGGCCCGCCGGCCCGAACCATACCTGAACGAATCGTGACAAATTGTGTCGCAGGACACACTGCGGCCCCCGCCGGTATGGTGGCTGGCCGATCCGGGGTGGCCCGCGGCCGGGTGTTGCGCGGGCCGCGCCCAGCGGCCATGCTGCGCACCCGTTTGATCCCGTGCCCGCAAGCACTGATGAGCCGCTACGACGCCGCCGATATCGAAGTCCTCTCCGGCCTGGAACCGGTCAAGCGCCGGCCCGGCATGTACACCGACACCTCCCGCCCCAACCACCTGGCGCAGGAGGTCATCGACAACTCGGTGGACGAGGCCCTGGCCGGCCACGCGCGCACCATCGAGGTCACCGTGTACCGCGACGGCAGCTGCGAGGTGGCCGATGACGGCCGCGGCATGCCGGTGGACATCCATCCCGAGGAAGGCATCCCGGGGGTCGAGCTGATCCTCACCCGCCTGCATGCCGGCGGCAAGTTCGGCAACCGCAACTACCGCTTCAGCGGCGGCCTGCACGGCGTCGGCGTGTCGGTGGTGAACGCCCTGTCGCAGAGGCTGGAGGTGTGGGTACGCCGGGGCGGACAGGAGTACCACATGGCCTTCGCCGACGGCGAACCGGTGAGCCCGCTGACGGTGATCGGCAGCGTCGGCAGGCGCAACACCGGCACCCGCGTGCGCTTCTGGCCGGACCCGAGGTATTTCGACGCCCCGCGCATCGCCCTGCGCGCCCTGCGCCACGTCCTGCGCGCCAAGGCCGTGCTCTGTCCCGGCCTGACCGTGCGCCTGTACGACGAGGCCGGCGGCGAACGCGACGAGTGGTGCTATGCCGACGGCCTGCGCGACTACCTGCGCAGCCTGCTGGTGGACCAGACGGTGCTGCCGAAGGACCTGTTCACGGGCAGCGTCGAACGCGAGGCGGAAGCCTGCGAATGGGCCCTGGCCTGGCTGCCGGAAGGCGACCTGGCGCAGGAAAGCTACGTCAACCTCATCCCCACCAGCCAGGGCGGCACGCACGTCAACGGCCTGCGCAGCGGACTGACCGAAGCGCTGCGCGAGTTCTGCGACTTCCGCAACCTGCTGCCGCGCGGCGTGAAGCTGGCACCGGAGGACGTCTGGGACCGCCTGTGCTTCATCCTCTCCGTGAAGCTCGCCGACCCGCAGTTCTCCGGCCAGACCAAGGAACGCCTCAGCTCCCGCCAGGCGGCGGCCCTGGTCGAGAACGCCGTCCACGACGCCTTCTCGCTGTGGCTGAACCAGCACGTGGCCGAGGGCGAGGCCATCGCGCAGCTGGCCATCGAACGCGCCACCGCCCGCCTGAAGACCGAGAAGCAGGTGGTGCGCAAGAAGGTCACGCAGGGCCCCGCCCTGCCCGGCAAGCTGGCCGACTGCACGAGCCAGGACCTGTCGCGCACCGAGCTGTTCCTGGTCGAGGGCGATTCCGCCGGCGGCAGCGCCAAGCAGGCGCGCGACAAGGAGTTCCAGGCCATCCTGCCGCTGCGCGGCAAGATCCTGAACACGTGGGAGGTCGAATCCGGCAGCGTGCTCGCCAGCGCGGAAGTGCACGACCTGGCCGTGGCCATCGGCGTGGACCCGGGCAAGCCAGACCTGTCGGGCCTGCGCTACGGCAAGATCGTCATCCTTGCCGACGCCGACTCCGACGGCCTGCACATCGCCACCCTGCTGTCGGCGCTGTTCCTGCGCCATTTCCCGGCCCTGGTCGAGGATGGCCGCGTGTTCGTGGCCATGCCGCCGCTGTACCGCATCGACATCGGCAAGCAGGTGTACTACGCGCTGGACGATGCCGAGAAGGACGCCATCCTGGCGCGTGTCGAACGCGACCGCATGCGCGGCCAGGTCTCGGTCACCCGCTTCAAGGGCCTGGGCGAGATGAACCCTTCGCAGCTGCGCGAATCGGCCCTGCACCCGGACACCCGCCGCCTGCTGCGCCTGGATGTCGACGACCCGGCGGAGACGCGGGCCCTGATGGACATGCTGCTGTCGAAGAAGCGCGCGGCCGACCGCCGCGTGTGGCTGGAAACCAAGGGCAACCTCGCCGCCGTGACGGTGTGAGGGCCCAACGGATCAGGAGCCGGACATGATCGACCTGTACTACTGGCCCACACCGAACGGATTGAAGATCCGCCTGTTCCTGGAGGAAGCCGGGCTGCCGTGGAAGCCCGTCCTGGTGGACATCCGCAAGGGCGAGCAGTTCGAGCCCGCCTTCCTGGCCATCGCGCCGAACAACCGCATCCCCGCCATCGTCGACCATGCGCCGGCCGGCGGCGGCGCGCCCGTGAGCGTGTTCGAGTCCGGCGCCATCCTGCTGTACCTGGCGGAGAAGACCGGCCGGTTCCTGCCGCGGGACCTGCGTGGCCGCACGGAGGTGCTGCAGTGGCTGTTCTGGCAGATGGCCGGCCTGGGCCCGATGGCCGGGCAGGCCGGGCATTTCCGCATCTACGCCCCGGAGAAGGTCCCCTACGGCATCGAGCGCTACACGCGCGAGGTGGCCCGCCTGTACGGCGTGCTCGACCGGCGCCTGGCCGACCGCGGGTGCATCGCCGGCAGCGAGTACACGATCGCCGACATGGCCTGCCATCCCTGGATCGTGCCGCACGAGGCGCACGGCCAGAACCTGGCCGACTTCCCCAACCTGAAGCGCTGGTTCGACGCCATCAACGCACGGCCCGCCACGCAGCGCGCCTACGCCGAGTCGCCGCCCAGCTACTCGCGCCCGCTCACGGACGAGGAACGCGCCGTCCTCTTCGGCAGCCCCCCGCCGCGCAGCTAGGCGGTGGCGTCCTTGACGTCCGGCAGCTGGCCGCGGCAGTACACGGCCGGTTCCGGGCGGTGGATGGCGAAGCCCTGCACGTAGTCGATGCCGAGCATGCGCAGGCGTGCCGGCAGTTCCGGCGAATCCACCGATTCGGCCACCACACGCAGGTCGGCATGGTGGCCGATCTCCGCCACCGCGCGCACGATGGCCAGGCTCATCGCATCGGTGTCGATCCGGCGGATGAAACTGCCGTCGATCTTGATGATGTCCACCGGCAGCTGGCGCAGGTAGCCGAACGAGGCCATGCCGACGCCGAAGTCGTCCAGGGCAAAGCGGCAGCCGATGGTACGCAGCCGGCGCATGAAGGTCTGTACGCGGCGCAGGTTGCCCACCGCCGAGGTCTCGGTGATCTCGAAGCACAGCTTGCCAGGCGTCACCCCGAAGCGCTCGATGGCGGCGATGATGACGTCGGCGAAGCCTTCCGAATCGACGCTGGCGCCGGAGAGGTTGATGGAGCAGCTGCTCAGGTTGGGGCCGTCCGGATGCAGCTGGTTGAAGTTGGACAGCGCCGTTTCCACCACCCAGCGGTCCAGCAGCGGCATCAGGCCGAAGCGCTCCGCCGCGGGAATGAACTTGGAGGGCGGCACCAGCTCGCCGTTGCTGTCGCGCATGCGCAGGAGCACCTCGACGCGTGCACCGGTACCGGCCACCTCGCGGCGCAGGGAGCGGATCTCCTGGTAGTCCAGGCTCAGGCGGCCTTCGGCCATGGCCTGCCGGATGCGCCCGGGCCATTCCATCTCGCTGCGCCGGTGCGCGCTTTCGGCGTCGCTTTCGGCATACAGGTAGTAGCGGTTGCGTCCCTGCTCCTTGGCCAAGAAGCAGGCGGTGTCGGCCATGGAGAGCGCATCCCCGCGGGTCATGCCGGGTTCGTCCAGGATGACCATGCCGATGCTGGCGGTGACGGCCAGGCTGCGCTGGTCGAGGCGGTGGATGCCGGCCGCGACCGCCTCGCACAGGCGCTGCGCCACGGCGCGCGCATTGGCCTCGCGTCCGTCGGCGAGCAGGATGCCGAACTCGTCGCCCCCCAGGCGCGCCAGGCGGTCGTCGGGGCCAAGCTGGTCGCGCAGGCATGCCGCGATGCGCACCAGCAGCTCGTCGCCGGCGGCATGGCCGCTGCTGTCGTTGACCACCTTGAACTGGTCCAGGTCCACGTACAGCAATGCCCGCGGCATGCCACCGGCATCGACGGCGGCGATGGCACGGTCCAGTTCCATGTCGAACCCGCGCCGGTTGGCCAGGCCGGTGAGGTCGTCGTGCGTGGCCTGGAAGCGCAGGCGTTCGGTGAGCTCGCGCAGTTCGCTGACGTCGGCGGCCACCATCAGCAGTCGTGCCTCGCCATCCAGCTCGATGCGCGTCACCGACAGGCTGGCCCATAAGCCGCCCGCATGGCCAAGGCGTACGGTCTGCTCCAACAGCGGCTGGCCGGTGCGCGCCACTTCCATCACCTGCCCGACCAGTACCGGGTCTTCGATGAGCTGGTCAATGGTGGACAGGGAGGGCGTGAGATGCTCGCCGAAGCGGCGGCGGCCGGCATCGTTGACGTAGTCGAGGCGGCCGTCGTCGGCGCGGATCAGGGCCACAGCCACCGGCAACAGGTCGTTGAGGGCGCGGAAGCGCGTCTCGCTGGCGCGGTACTGGCTGGCCAGCTTGCTGGCCAGCCGCTGCGCCCGCCGGCGCATGCCGATCAGCGCCCACACCGCCAGCGCCATCATCACGCTGGCCAGCAGGCCGATGCCGAGCGTCATCATGGGCGTGGAAGTCCATGACAGGGGCGTCGGCCGCGCACTCATGCGCAGGCGCCAGGTGCGCTGGCCGAAGCGCACGTCATGCGTCAGGTCCAGCCACCCCTGCCCCAGCCACTGGCCGGGCGCGATGTTCTGGAACAGCTGCGTTCCCGATTCGGTGTCGCGCACCTCGAGGTTGAAATGGGCCAGGACATCGGCGGGCAGTCCGACCCGCAGCAGGGCGGAAACATCGAAGATGGCCGCCACGGAGCCGGCCAGGCGGCGGCGCCGTTCGTCCTGCGTGGTCGGGGGCGCGCCACGGGTGAAGATCGGCAGGCGGAAGCTGACCGCCATCCATTCACCGTAGGTGGGATCGTCCAGCTCGAACGGTGCCGACAGCACCGGCAGGTCGCTGTCGGCGGAACGCTGGAGGGCGAGCAGGTCGTTGGGACGGGAGGCCACATCCACGCCCAGCAGGGCCTGGTTGCCGGCGGAGGGCGCGATCATCGTGGTCAGGAAGCGCTCGCCGTCGCCACCGCGACTCCTGCGCGCGAACTCGAGCATGCGCAGGGCCGGGACATGGTGGTCCTGGTCGAGGATGCGGTAGAGGGTGGCAAACTCCTCCGCGGTCACCCGTTCGGCCGAGAGGAAGGCGGCCTGGAGGGCGCGGATCATCTGGCCCGCGGCGGCCAGCTCGTTGTTGAGCCGTTCGGCGCTGCGCGCGGCGACGTTGGCGAGCTGCTGGCGACGCTCGTCAACCAGCTTGTCGTGCTGCCACTGCGCCACCAGCACGCTGCACACCAGGCCGAGCAGCAGCGCGACCAGGCTCCACAGCCATGCCGTCATCCGCGAGCCGGGTTGGCCGGCCAGTGTGATCCCCATCCCTCCCCCTGAAGGATCCCGTTGCAGGGCGCTCCACTGTAGCGCAAGCGCGCCCGGATTGGGTGGACCGGCCGGACTCAGGTGCGGGTGCCGCCGACGGTCATGGCATCGATGCGCAGGGTCGGCTGGCCCACGCCCACCGGCACGCTCTGCCCGTCCTTGCCGCAGACACCGACGCCCGCATCCAGCTTCAGGTCGTTGCCAACCATGCTCACCCGGCTCATCGCCTCGGGACCATTGCCGATCAGGGTGGCGCCCTTGACCGGCGCCGTCACCCGGCCGTCCTCGATCAGGTAGGCCTCGGAAGCGGAAAAGACGAACTTGCCGGAAGTGATGTCCACCTGGCCGCCGCCGAAGTTGACGGCATACAGCCCCCGCTTCACCGAGGCGATGATTTCGCCAGGATCGCTGTCGCCGGGACGCATGTAGGTGTTGGTCATGCGGGGCATGGGCAGGTGGGCGAAGGATTCGCGGCGGCCGTTGCCGGTGGAGCGGGTGCCCATCAGGCGCGCGTTGAGCTTGTCCTGCATGTAGCCGACCAGCACGCCGTTCTCGATCAGGGTCGTGCACTGGGTGGGCATGCCCTCGTCGTCGATGCTGAGCGAACCGCGCCGCCCGTCCAGGGTGCCGTCATCCACGATGGTGCACAGGGGCGAGGCCACCATCTCGCCGATGCGTCCGGCGTAGGCGCTGGTGCCCTTGCGGTTGAAGTCGCCTTCGAGGCCGTGACCCACGGCCTCGTGCAGCAGCACGCCGGGCCAGCCCGGGCCCAGTACCACGGTCATCTCGCCGGCCGGTGCATCCACCGCCTCGAGGTTCACCAGCGCCTGCCGTACCGCCTCGCGGGCGTAGGCGAAGGGCAGTTCCTCGGCGAGGAAGCGGCGGTAGTCGTGACGGCCGCCGCCGCCGGCGCTGCCCGTCTCACGGCGGCCGTTGGACTCGACGATGACCTGCACGTTGAAACGCACCAGCGGGCGCACGTCGCCGGCCAGGGTGCCGTCGCTGGCGGCGACGAGGATGGTCTCCACGCTCCCGGCGATGCTGACGATGACCTGCTGCACGCGCGGGTCGAGCGCGCGCGCGTAGGCGTCCACCTCGCGCAGCAGCTTCACCTTGGCGCTGCTGTCCAGGCTGTCGAGGGGGTCCACCGGCGGATACAGCCCGCGTCCGCCGGCCACCTTCAGGGCCTGCCCGGGGTGGGCCTGGCCCTCGCGGGCGATGGCGCGGGCGGCACGTCCGGCGTCCACCAGCGCCGGCAGCACGATCTCGTCGGAGTAGGCGAAGCCGGTCTTCTCGCCGCTGATGGCGCGGATGCCCACACCCTGCTCGATGGCGTGCGTGCCGTCCTTGACGATGCCGTCCTCCAGTACCCACTGTTCGCTGCGGCTGCGCTGGAAGTACAGGTCGGCGGCGTCGATGCCCGGCCCCATGATCTGCGCGAAGACCTTTTCCAGGTCACCCTGGTCGATGCCGGCCGGCGCCAGCAGCGAACGTTCGGCCAGTTCGACGGGTGCGGGATGTGCCTGGTTCATGCGGCGGGTTCCTGTGTGCTGGCGGGGTTGCGCGGCCGGGACGGCGCCGCGGCGGGGGGTTCCTGTTTGCTGATGACCGGGGCGTCCCAGGGGCCGGTGACCCGGTAAACGATCTGGTTGACCCTGTTGGCACGCATCAGGCCCTGCATCAGCAGGCCCGCGGCGGCCCCGGCCGGGCCGCCGGCGATGCCCCCCACCACCGGCAGGGTGCCGCCGACGCGCGGGGTGACCTCCAATATCTGGTCATAGTCGCGCTGGATCAAACCCGTGCGGCCGGCGATCAGGATGTCGGCGGCGGGCGCCTTTAGCATCACGTTCTCGGTGAAGGCCTGGCCGGTTTCGAGGCGGAAGCTGCCCTCGATGGAGTTGAAGCGCATGCCCTGGCCGAAGATGTCGCGGAAGTCGAGCACCAGGCGGCGCGGGATCTCGCGCAGGTTGAGCAGGCCGAACAGGCGGCCCATTCCCGGGTCGATGTCGAGGATGCGGCCGGAACCGACTTCCAGCTCCAGCACCCCGTCGATGCGCTCCAGCGCGAATGCCGCCGGCGAGCCGGCCCAGCTGCCGCGGATGGTGGCACGGGTGCGGCCACCGTCGATCAGGCGCGAGAAGCCGAAGCTTTCCAGCATGCGACCGAGATCGCCAGCCTGCAGGGCGATGTCGAACTGCGAGCGGTCACCGTCCTGTCCATGCCGCCAGACGCCGCTGGCATCGAGATCAAAGGCGGGACTGCGCGACCGGAACCTGTCCACGCGGAACTCGCCGTCCACCGGCGCCGCCCTCAGCACCGTGCGGCCGAGATGGCGGTTGCCCACGCGCACGTCGTCCGCCTCCACGTCCAGGGCCGGCATCGAGGCCGGATGGATGTCGCCGCCCAGGCTGGTGCTGGCCGCCTCCGGAATGTGCAGGCGGGTGAAACGGCCGCGCACGATGCGGCCTTCGCGCGCCTTGGGCCAGTCCGCTTCGCCCTCGATGTCGGGCCCGCGCAGCTGCAGTCGCACCGTGCCGTCCTGGGGGAGCATCTGCAGGTCCACGTCGCGGAAGGCACGCCCGAACATGCCCAGTTCGCCGGCCCGCAGGAAGATCGGCGGCCAGGTGGCGGCCGACTCGTCCTCGCGCGCATCCAGCGCCAGCCAGCCGGTGAGGTCCAGGGCGGGCACCTGGCCGGAGATGCTCAGGCCCAGCCGCGGCACCTGTTCCGGGGCCGCGCCCCCCAGGGCCACCGCGCCGGCGAAGCCCGGCCCGCCGCCCGGCAGGCGCGCCTTCATGTGCAGCAGGCTGCCCACGCGCAGTTCGAGTGGCCGCTCCTGACCATCCGGCGCCAGCCGCGTCTCCAGGCGCAAGGGCAGCGCGTCGCCCATGCTCTTCGCCAGCGGCGCCGGCAAGGCCAGGGCAATGCCGCGCAGATCACTGTCCACGCGCACGCGCGCCCCGGGCCCGCTGCCGGCCTGCGCCTCGACCGGCACCTGCACCAGCACGTCCCAGTCGGCGCGTCCCCGCGTGTTCGCGAGCAGCGGCGCCAGGTAGTCGATGCCGCCGAACAGTGCAGCGGCGGACAGGCGCCCATGCAACTCGCCCTCGAGCACATGCGCGGGATCGGTCACCGCATTGCCGATACGCAACGCCAGGCGGGCCGGCTCGCCGGCCAGGGTCACCGCCATGTCCGCCACCGTCACGCCGTGGCGGGTGAAACGCAGCTCGCCATCGACATTGCCGAAGTCCAGCTGCCGTGCGCTGTCCTGGAAGCGGGCGCTGCTCAGGAACACGCGCCCGTCCACGGTGGACTGGCCAAGGTCCTGCCTGAGGGGGATATGCAGATCCACCAGCGCGCGTGCCGGTCCTTCCAGGTTCATGCCGGCGATGTGCTCGCCCCAGCGCTGCTGCACCGGCGTGGCGCGCAGCAGGGCCAGCATGCCGCGCCCGTCGCCGCGCCCCTCGCCCTCGGCGCGCATGATGGGGCGCTTGAGGTCGGGGATGGCCGCACTGGCGCGCTCGATGACGACCTCGCCCATGCGGGCATGGCGCGCGTACGCGACCATGCCCATGTTCTCGAACACCAGGTCGGCCTCGATATCGTCCAGGGACGGCCACCCGGCGTGGTAGTCAAGTCCGGCGTCCTCCACCCGCGCCGTCGCCTCGAAGTGGCCGCTGGCGGCCGGGAACGGGAAGCGTCCGACCGGACCCCGGATCCAGACGGCCCCGTCGGCGATGCGGCCGCCACGCAGGGAACGGTTGAGCCAGCGGGCGGTGTTGGGAATGCGGTTGAGCGGCCAGAACGCCTTGACCGCCTCGATCTCCGTCGGGCCGATCCGCGCGCCGAAGTCGAGCTGCATGGGCGCACCCGGCGGCAGACTGACGCCGCCGGCCAGCACGACCTCGAATCCCTCGCCACCGGCACGGAGGTGGCCGAAATCGAAATGCCAGCCCCCGTCGTCGCGCCAGCCGCTGATGGCGCCGCCGCCCACGTCCATGCGGATGGGCGCGGCAAACACACCGGGGTATTCGAACATCAGCCCCTGCCCTTCCGGCCAGGCGACCAGGCCGGAACTGTCGCCAAGCACGCGCAGGTCCAGCCCCTGCACACCGGGCAGGCCGGCGGTTGCGTGCAGGGACAGACCGCGCACACGCAGGGCGAACTGGCGCAGCCCACCCTCGCCCAGGTCCACCTCCAGCACCTCGATCAGCCCTCCGGGCCGACCCTCGCGCAGCGCGCGCCGGGCGGCGGGTGCATGGGGCACGAGGACCTCGGCCAGGGGCGCCAGCGGCGCCAGTTCCAGCCCCGTGGCCCGCAAACGCAGCGCGCCGCCCCGGCCGCTACCGGCGATGCGGCCCAGGGGGCGCCCATCGATGCGCAGGTCATCCACCAGCAGGGCACTGCGCTCGCCCTCGCGCTGCCAGCGCAGGCCCAGGTCCACCGCGGGCAGTTCCACCGGTGCCGGCAGGTCCTCCACCCCCGGTGCGGGCGCGGCCTGCCATTCCGATGCCCCGAGGGAAAGTTCGGCCTGGGTGTCGCGCACGCCACGGTCGTCGAAGTCGATCCAGGCCCGCAGATCGAGGCGGCCGTTGCGCGGATGCAGCGGCAGCGGCAGCGGAGTGCCCAGCCAGTGCGCAAGGCGCACGCGATCCGCACGTACAAAGGCACGACCCCTGCCCTCCGCCAGTTCCAGCGCAATAGAGAGGTCATGCGCGTCGCCTCTGCTGCCCTGCGGGCGGATGCGTCCACGCCAGCGGTTGCCGGCACCGCCACCCACCCGGCGCAGTTCCGGCAGCTGCAGGCGCAACGGATCATGATCCGGGCTGAAGCGCACCTGCAGCTGGCTGTCACGCAGGGCGAACGCGGGCAGCGCGCGCAGGGTTTCGCTGAACGGGCGGCGACTGTCGCCGCGCAGCAGCTCCGGGAGCCCGTGCACCTCCCAGCGGCCGTCGGCATGGCGCGACAGGGTGAGGTCCAGGCCGTGCACGCGGAACTCGTTGAGCACGCGCCCCGGCAGAACCAGGCCGGCGAAGTCCACCGCCCAGGCCGCATGCTCGATGCGCAGGGCCGAATCGCCCTCGCCCAGCTGCAGGCCACGCAGGGCGATCACCGGCCCGCGCGTGCTCCAGGACGGCTCGGTGGCCTCGATGCTCACCGGCACGCGCAGGCGGGAGGCCAGCAGGCGCGCCACGCGGCCGGGGTCGGAGGCCCACCAGGGCAGTGCGAGCTGGATCAGGCCGACGAGCACGGCGGCCACGATCAGGCAGCCGGACACCGTCCAGAACAGCCAGTGCTGCAGTCGACGTCGCCAGTTCTTCACTTCACCGCCCGGCCGGCACGCGTTTCCATGCCGCCATCAGAGCAGAAC
>Ga0079224_100010868_pt1 | contig 12510 bp, 12 predicted proteins | sample Stecom2015_FD_80414 | JGI IMG/M metagenome (GOLD analysis project Ga0079224, IMG submission 80414) | Agricultural soil microbial communities from Utah to study Nitrogen management - Steer compost 2015 | ecosystem: Environmental > Terrestrial > Soil > Agricultural land | place: USA: Utah...
ACACGTCCGATGAGATGACTGCGGCCGAAATCCCACCATGGATCGGGGTTCGGCTGCCAGAGAATCGTTCGGGCATCTTCCGAGAGATCGAACGTTCCGGTGTCGTCGATGAGAATCCGATGACCCGCGGAATGGACCACGAGCCGGGCGTGCACGGATCCATAGAGCCGCTCCTCTCCGAGTACCCGCACGCCGTGCGCGGTCGGAAGCTCCTCCACGACCCGGAAATTCCAGTGGACCGGCCCCGCCGCCACCGGCCTCAACTCGGGCAACGGAATGCTGGACCCGAGGCGATGACCGAAGGCTTGATAATGGAATCGGCTCACGACGGCCTCGGCGAGTATGCCGTCCACGGAGGAGAATGCTGAAGCTCCACATCCGTGAGCGGACTGAACTTCTCCACATAGCCGGGGACCTCCGCGATCACCGAGCCTCTCCACTCGACCCACGCGTGCGCCTCGAACCTGGGGCCGTTCATGCGGACACCGACCCGGATGCGGGAGCCTTCGATCCCTTTCTTGACCAGAAGGTCGTGAAGCGCGATGGACCGAACGAGACATAGCGGTCTTCCCAGGCCGAACCGCGCCACGCGATCGATCGCGAGCCCCACGGCTTCCACCCGTGCGAGGTCGTTGCCGGGATGCTTGTCGAGAGAGATCTCCGGCCCCTCCTCGGCCAGATCACGCACGAGGTCTCCCTGCGGTCGCTGCCGTACGACGGACCTGGCTCTCAGAATGGCGATCTGGGCCTGCAGAAGAAGGAGCCAGTCCCGCGGGTGGAGGAACAGGAGCTTCCGTGCAGCCACCCGCAAGCGTTCGGCCTCAGGCCTGCCCTGGCTGACCATAAAGCACGAGCTCGCTCTGCTCCAGAGCTTGAAGGAACTCCTGCACGTCGGAAGCCAGGGCATCCCGGGCGACGCCCGGATACACCTCTTGAAGGGTGTCCAGCAGGCTGTCCAACTCGCGGCTCTCGGCCTCCTCGGCGCCGGGCAGTCGCTCCCAGATGGCGACGCCGACTTCGTTCAGCCCGAAGTAGGTCTCCGTACGGGAGCAGAAGAGGACGCCACCTTCGTCCATCTCCTTGAAAACGACCGTAGGGCTCTTCGCCGGAATATCTGTGCTCAAGAGAGTGCCCGTCAGGGGGAGAGCAAACGCGCGCCGAGTGGACACGATAAAGGGGGTGGTGGGCAAGCCACCACCCCCTTCATCACATCCAACGATCAGGATGTGGTCGGCGTCTCGTGCAGGATGAACTCCCGCACGTCGTCGGCCGCCCAGTCGACGCTGAGTGCCCAGCCACCGCCGCGGGTCACTTCACGAAACGACCCGAAACGGGTCAACGAGGGCTTGACGTACATGGTGCCTCCTGATGTGCGAAGCCCGGATCCCCGGGCAGGTCGGCGGAGCATCCGCCACTCCTCTGGATGATTCGCTCACCGGATTGCAATCGCGGTGCCATCGGGATTTCCTCGTACTGACGGCCTCAAACCGTGAATCGTGGCCGGCACCTGTGGTGCGTGCGCCACGAATTTGTGGACCCGCCACTACGTAATCAGCCCACCACCCGTTCCGCCCGTGCTTCCGTGGACGCCGGTACACCTGACGCCGCCGATGAGTCGTGGGCGCGCAGCCATGCCTCGGCGAACAGCGTAATATTCACGTCCACGGCCCAAAGCCAATGGTCCATCTTGCCCAGCCTGACCCTCTGGACGAAATCCCGCGCGTCCACGAGGCCGAGCTGCTCCGCGATCCACGGGCGCGTCGCGACCTGCTCCGTGAACGCTTCCACTTGCGGCTTCCAATGCGTCTCCAGAACGCCTACCGCCGTGCCCGACTTGAGCCCCCCGGCCTGCGCCTCGCGCGTCCGGTCCGGCAGTCTGCCTTCCATGGCCCGCCTCAGGAGCACCTTGTACTGCCCCGGTTGATTGAACTCGTCCGCAGGACGTGACATGACGAACTCGACCAGCCGCCGGTCGTAGAAGGGCATCCGGAGCTCCACGCCCTCATCCCTCTTGAGATCGAAGAGAGCCGCGCATCCCCGACGGAAGGTGCTGTCCATGAGCGCCCAGGAGCGCTGGCGACCCGCCACGGTCGCCTCGTTCCGTACGACGCTCACCCGGTATGCCTCTCGATCCTCCCGGGCGATCTGCTTGACCAGGCTCTCATCGGCGGCAATCCAGGGCGGAATCGGCCGCTCCCACGGTCGACTGCATATCTGGCGGCCGAGCACGGTTTCGAGATGGTCGAAAACCCGGAGCGGGAGCGCGGGACGGAAGCAATAACTCAGGAACTGGGATGCCCCGCGATATCCGCGGGCCGTGAAGTAGCGGCGTAGCTGCCGCCACCGTCCCGTTCGAAGGAGATCGGCCATCGCCCAATCCCCTACCCCGAACAGATTGTCGCCCCCATGCCCGTTCAGGAGCACTCGAATTCCGAGCCCGCGTGCGGCTTCGGCCAACGCGCGATTGTGGAGCTCGAAGGCATGGCCGTGGCAATGCGACCGGAGCGTCGACCGCTCGTCCACGTTCTCGAAGAACCCGCGCCCCTCGGTCCGAACCCAGTGGACGGGTACGCGGAAGGCGTCGGCCGCGCGATTCACGTACCAATCCTCGTTGCCCGGATCCCCCTCGGGCAGCTTGAACGAGAGGACGTGAACCGGCGCCTGTCCTCCGTCCGGCCCACTCGGGTACAGGGACGCCAGGATGGACGTGGAGTCTTGCCCGCCACTCATGGCCAGCGCCGTGCCGTCCGGCCCTCGACGTTCCAGTGAGGCGTCGTTCAGCAGGTCCGCAGCGACGCGCACGGCCTCCGCGGACGACAGGGCCTGCCACCGTTCGGAGGGGGCGGCCCGCCAGTACCGGGAAACGCGCACGCTCCCGGCGGAAGCCACGAGCGTGTGGGCCGCCGGAAGCTCCAGAATACCGCGCCAGGCGGTTACGGTCCCGTCTCCAGGCCTCATCAGGAGGGACCGCAACACCCCGATCTCGTCGTACTCGGCACGTGATCCCTGGGAGCGGACCAGCGGGTGGGCCGTAGACGCCACCATCAGCCCGCCGTCCCACTCCATGTGGTAGAGACTGCGGGTGCCGAATGGGTCCCGGGCGCAGAAGAGCGTGTCCGATCGTTCGTCCCACACGCAGAAGGCGAAGTCGCCTTCCAGGTGGTCGACGCAATGGACTCCGAAACGGAGGTAGGCCGCGAGGATGAGGTCGCCCGCTGCGTCGGAGGCCGGGATGGTTCCGGCGGCCTCCAGTCGATCTCGGAGGTCGCGCGTGTAGTAGAGCGTCGCATCGCAGACGACATGACAGCCCTCTCGAGACGCGACCATCGTCGGCCCGGCGAACCCTTCGTCCATCTCCCAGCGATCCCGGGCGGAGGCCAGCACGGCCCGCTCGGAGCGCCACACGCTCCTCTCTTCCGCTCCCCTACGGGCCATCGTGGCCAGCAGACGCATCACGGAGGCTTCGTCCTGAGCAGGTACGGAGGGGCCGAGGATCGCCAGCACCGCGCTCATCGTGAAACCTTCGTAGCGCGGCTCTTCGCCGAGAGCGCCGACTCCATCAGGCCAGCCTCCCGAGATACCTCACCCAGGCTCCCGCGCCCTGCGCATGATGGGCCACGCGTGCGGGAAAGCTCAACGGAGCCCCGTCCGACGGGAGGTGGATACCACCCGATCCTTTGCCCCGCTGGATCGCCATCCTCCACAACCTCTTCTCGATCGCGAGCGAAGGGCAATGCACGTCGTCGGGCATGAAGTTGAGCATGAAGTGGCGCTCCAGCCGGTCGAAGAGGGCTTCGGGCCCACTCGGCCGCAGCTCCCGGAGCACCTCCGGGGGAAGGTGGTTTCCGACGGTCGAGGACGAGAGCCGGAGGGTCCAATAGCAGCAGGTCTCGGCTCCGGTAGCGCGCGCCAACGCGACGAATTCGGTCCAGTCGATCGTTCCTGCCTCGATAAAGGCCCGAACGTCACTGAACGCCCGCCACGCATGACTCCTGATCCTGTGCGACCACGCGAAATGGATGCAGCAATGCAGTAGCTGGTGCTCGATGCGAGGCACGGGAACCGCGCCGCGCGAAGTCTCGATGCGAACCGCGTCCCTCAGCACATCGGCTTCCGAGAAGGCGAACGGGTGATCCGGCATCCAGAGCGCCGTGTGGATCTCGAGTCCTACGCCCGAGCCGAAGGTGTCCATCAGTGGGGGCAGGTGATGCGCCTCTTCGTACGCCGCCTTCGGATACCCGGCTGCGTCCCACCGCCACTCGAGCGACTGGGCGAGCGTCCAGGCCTCCTCGGCACGATCCCGGGGCACCAGCACGTCGATATCGAGCATGGGCCGCCGCGTGAAGCCTCCGTATATGGAGAGCGCGACGCCGGCACCCTTCAGCAACACGGCCTCCACGCCCGCCGCATGGAATGCGTCGAGGGTCGCGAACAGCAGCCGCTCGAGATGCAGGAGCTTGAACTCCCAGATCTCGGCCATGCGCTTCAAGACCTTCACTTCCATGCGCTCGACGTCGGCACCGGCCGAACGGACGGTCCGCCAGAGCGGAAGCGCCGACCGTTCGCGGTTCGCGAGCGTGAGGACTTTCTTCCAGTCCAGGTCGCTCTCGAGGAGCCGGCGCACCTCCCCGTTCCGCTCCGCGCGTCCGTCCGCGAGCAGCACCAGCTGCGCCTCGGGGGTCAGCAGCGATCGAGACGTGTCAGTCACCCTGGTCGTGATGCTCCGCGCGGATCGGGGACAAGGTGGGAAAGCGGCCCGCCCCGGGCTCACGCGTCGCGCGTGGGGCGCTCGGGTGCGGAATGCCGCAGCGTCGGCGAAAAGAGTACCGGGACGGTAGGCGAGGGGCTGGCAGGCGGCAAGGGCGGACGCCGCGCGGATGGCGGTGCGCCGCCCCTTTCACGGCGATAGCTTTGGTGGTCCATGCTCCAATGGTCGCGTCGTCCCCCATGCCGAGGCCCGCCCCGCCCGTGTACTGGATCATCAAGCTCGTCCAGAGCCTCGTCAAAGCGCTGAACTCGGAGGGCACGCCCGGTCAGGTGGCCGCGGGGATGGCGTTCGGGGCGTGCCTGGGGCTCACTCCTCTCGTCAACCTCCACAACCTGCTGATCGTCCTGGTGATCCTGTTCTTCCGTGTGTCGGTTCCGGGAGCGACGCTCGGGATGATGATCTTCACCCCGATCGGCTTCCTGCTCGACCCGCTGTTCGACCGTATCGGCTATGCGATGCTCATGGACGCGGGCGTGCTCCGTGACTTCTGGGCGACCGCCTACAACACGCCGATCGTCGCGCTCGCCAATCCGACGAACACGATCGTGGTGGGCAGCTTCACGTCCTGGCTCGTGCTTTCGATTCCGATCTTCTTCCTCGCCCGGGAGGGCGTCGCCCGTTACCGCGCGTCGATCTACGAGCGATACAAGGATGCGGCGTTCTTCAAGGCGCTGCGCGCCTCGAAGCTGTACAACACCTACCGGCTGTTCCGGCCGTGAGCGGGCGCCCGGAAGACCGGACGCCCCCCGCGTCCGGACCCTCCGATCCGTCGCGCGGCACCGCGTCCGGTACTCCCGGCGCGTCCGTCGCACCGGCCGCTCCCGCGCCGCCGCGTGACGAGCGGCGCGCCACCGCCATCCTGCGCCCGCCCGGCCTGATCGTCTTCGTGCTCTTCCTGCTGCTCGTCGCCCTGCTCTGGTGGCTGTTCGCCGACATGCTCGTGGAGCGGAGCGTCGAGGGCGCGGGCGAGTCGATCGTCGGCGCGCGGGTCGACCTGGCCGCCGCGGACATCCGGCCGACCGAAGGCAGCATCCGCCTGACCGGCCTCGCGGTCACGAACCCCGGGTCGCCGATGACGAACCTCTTCGAGGCCGAGGAGATCCTCGTCGACGTTCTGCTCGAGCCGCTGCTCACGAAGAAGGTCGTGGTGCAGCAGATGGCCGTGACGGGGGTACGATTCAACACGCCGCGCGAGGAGTCGGGCGAGCTCGACGATCCGCCGCCCGGCTCGGGCGCGCTCTGGCGGCAGGTGAACGCCTGGGCGGAGCGGGTCGAGGTCCCGCCGCTCAGCCTCGAGGGGCTGTCGACCGTGGTGCGCACCGATGCGATCTCCGCGGACAGCCTGCGTACGGTCCAGCGGGCACGCATGCTGGCCGGTCGCGCCGACTCGCTCCGGACGACGTGGCAGGCCCAGCTCGAGGCCCTCGATCCGCGGCCCCGCATCGACTCGCTCGAAGCGGTCGTGCAGCGCATCGAGGAGTTCCGACTCACTCCGCTGAGCGCGACGCAGGTGCCGGGCCTCGTGCGGGACGGCCGCGCGGCGCTCGACCGGGTCACCAGCCTCCAGGAGGAGATCCGAGCCCTGGACGACAACGTGCGCGATGGCGTGTCGTCACTCCGTGAAGGCGTCGGGGATCTCGAGGAGCTCCGGGCGGCCGACCTCGCGTATGCCCGGGGCCTCCTGAACATCCCGTCGCTCGAGGGACCGGAGATCTCCCCCGCGCTCTTCGGGGGCACGGCCATGGCGTGGCTGAAGCCGGTGCTCTATTGGGCGCAGACGGCCGAGCGATTCCTCCCGCCCGGACTCGACCCGCGCAACCGACCCGGTCCCAAGCGCACGCGTGCCGAGGGGACCACGGTCGAGTTCCCCGGCCGCGCCGCCTATCCGTCGTTCCTGGTCGAGCAGGGCGAAGTGGGCCTCCAGATCGCGGGGGAGGGCGCCGCGGCCGGCCTGTACTCGGCCACGCTCAGGAACCTCACGAGCCAGCCGACGCTCGTCGGCGCGCCGATGGAGCTGCTCGTCGGCAGGCAGGAAGGCGTCCAGGGCCCGGAGGGGCTGAGCCTCGCCGCGCTGCTCGACCATACCACGGCCGTGATCCGTGACTCCGTGGCGCTCAGCCTCACCGGGGTCGGCATGCCCGCCCTCGACCTCGACGCCTTCGGCGGCCGGCTCGCTCTCGGCCAGGGCGACGTACAGTTCGGCCTCAGCCGCGTCGGCGAGGAGATCAGCGCGCGGATGCGTTGGGCATCGGACGACCTGGAGTGGATCCGGGAAGGCGTGGAGCCTGCCGCGACCCCCTCCACGGCCGAGATCGGGTCCGCCGATTGGGCGCGCGATTTCGTGTGGCGCGCCATCAGCGACCTGCGAAGCGTGGAGCTCGAGATGGGCCTGTCCGGCTCGATCGACAGCCCGTCGGTCACGATCTCGTCCAACATCGGCTCCGCCGTCGGCCAGGCTCTACGGAACGCGCTCGGCGACGAGATCGAGGCCGCCGAGGCCCGGGTCCGCGCGGAAGTCGATCAGTTCGTGCAGCCGCCCCTCCAGGAGGCGCGCAGCCGGGTGGATGCGGTCCAGACCCAGGTCGCCGAGCGGATCGGCGCGCAGCGGGCGGAGGTGGACGACCTCCGTGCTCGGCTCGAGGAGCGGCTGGAGGCGTTGGTACCGGGCGGGGGCTGAGGCGCCGTGGCCCACACCGCACCCGGCGGGGGCAGAGCCCCCGGCGCCGCCTCGATGGGCGCGGCGCCGGGGGTACCGTCAGTCACTCCGACCTGCTCGTCCGTTGGTCGGCATCCGCTCAGCCGCCGTGGCGGCGCAGCATCTCCGCCTGCATCTCCTCGCTCGCGAAGATCGCGACCTCGACGCGGCGGTTCAGCTGCCGTCCGGCGTCGGTCTCGTTCTCGGCGATCGGCTCGGTCTCGCCCATGCCGACGGCGCGAACGCGGGAAGCGTCGAGGCCCGCGCCGATGAGGAACGTGCGGGCGGCCGACGCGCGGCGCTCGGAGAGGCCCTGATTGTAGGTGTCCGCACCCGTCGAGTCCGTGTGCCCGACCACGAGCACCTCGGTGCCCTCGTACTCCTCGAGCGACGCCACCAGATCCCGGAGGTTGGCCTGCGCGGCCGGCCGGAGATCAGACTGATCGACGCCGAAGAGGATCCCGGAGTCGAACGTGACGGTGATGCCCTGACCCACCCGCTCCACGCGCGCGTTCGGCAGCTTGTCCTGGAGATCCTCGGCCTGCGAATCCATGACCGCGCCGATGGCGGTTCCGGCCGCGCCACCGACGGCGGCACCGATGATGGCACCTCGCGCGGTACCGCTCGCCAGACCTCCGATCACGGCGCCCGCGGCAGCACCGCCGAGCGCGCCGGTCCGCAGGTTGGAGGCGCAGCCCTGCAGCGTCAGCGCGCCCATGAGCGCGGCGACGATCAGCGCGCGACGACCCAGCAACAGTGTGTTCATCGGATACAGAACCCTCCATCGAGAGAATGCCGGTGCGCCCGCCGGAGGGCAGGCGCTCGGTCGGATCATCGTGTGCGGGATCGATGCGATGGGTCGAGAGGGGGGATGGCTCGACCACCGCATCCGGCCACGATGCACGAATCCTCAAAGCTACTGCCGATCCGGTTCGGCGCCCATGATCTCGTTCGAGGCCTGGCCACCCACCCTATTCGGGCTCCACAGGGGATGCGGAGGCGGCCCCACGTGCCCCGCCGGATCCCGCTTCGGTCGAGGCGCCCGCTGCCCCGTCGGGCGACCCGCCAGGCGTTTCGACGGCAGCCGGCCCGCCCGACTCCGCCTCCGCCGCCAGCCTCCGCGCCTTCCGCCGCACGCCCAGCGCCCACGGCACCACGAGCGCGGCCAGCGCCATCACCCAGAGCGCGATCGCGAGCGGGCTCGAGAACATGACGCCCCACTCGCCTCCGCTGAGCGCGAGCGCCCGCCTCAGGTTCTTCTCCATGAGCGGGCCGAGCACGAGGCCGAGGATGACCGGCGCGAGCGGGAAGCCGGTCCGGCGCATCCCGAAGCCGAGGAGGCCGAACCCGGACATCAGCACGAGATCGAACGCGCTCTGATTGACCGCGTACACGGCGACGAACGAAAGCGCCGCGACTCCTGGCATCAGCACCCACCTCGGCAGGCGGAGCACCCGCACGAACACGCCGACGAGCGGCAGGTTGAGCATCAGCAGGAAGACGTTGCCCACGTACATCGACGCGGCGAGGCCCCAGAAGACCTCGGGATTGCGGTCGATCAGCAGCGGCCCGGGCGTCAGACCCAGACCGAGCAGCGCGCCGAGGAGCACCGCCGTGGTGCCGCTCCCCGGGATCCCCAGTGTGAGCAGCGGGATCATCGCCCCTGTCGTCGCGGCGTTGTTCGCGGCCTCGGGGCCCGCGAGCCCCCGCTCGTCGCCTTCGCCGAACCGGCCGGTTCCGCCCGCGGCCTTCTCCTCGACGCCGTACGAGAGGAATGCGGCGATCGTCCCGCCGGCCCCCGGCAGGACGCCGACGAAGAAGCCGACGACGCTGCCGCGGATCATCGCCAGGCCCGACGCGAAGAGCGCCCGCAGGCGGATCGTCGCCCGGCCGAAGCGCTCGGTCGCGTCCGCCCGCCAATCGGGCTGCAGCAGGACGAGGAGGACCTCGCTCACGGCGAACAGCCCGATGGTCACCACGACGAAATCGAGCCCGTCGAACAGCTTGAGCTGGCCGAACGTGTAGCGCGGCACCGCGCTGTTCGGGTCCATGCCGATGGTCGCGAGGAAGAGTCCGAGGCCGGTCGCGGCGAGGGCGCGAGAGACGCTCCGGCCCGAGACGCTCGACAAGGCGGAGAACGCGAAGACCATGAGCGCGAAGTACTCGGCGGGCCCGAACCGGATCGCCCATCGGGAAAGGGCGGGGGCGAGGAACACGAGCCCGACGACCGAGAGCGTGCCGCCCACGAACGATGAGACCGCCGCGAGGGCCAGGGCCTCGCCGCCCCGTCCCTCGCGCGTCATCGCGTGGCCGTCGATCGCGGTCACCACGGCCGACGCCGTCCCCGGCACGTTCAGCAGGATCGTGCTGATCGAGTTGCCGTACTGGGATCCGTAATAGATGCCCGACAGCAGGATCAGCGCCGACTCGGGTGGGAGGCCCGCCGCGAACAGCAGCGGGATGAGCATCGCGATCGCGTTGATCGGGCCGATGCCGGGCAGCATGCCGACGAGCGTGCCCACGACCACGCCGCCGAACGCGAGGGCAAGGTTGAGCGGCTGCAGCGCGATCGCGAAGCCGGCGGCGAGATGGGCGAGCGCTTCCATGGGCGGCTGGACCTGGGCCGGCGGTCAGCGGGCGAGGATGCCGAGCGGGAGCGGAAGCCCCAGCCCATGGACGAAAAGGCCGTAGAGCAGCACCGCGAACAGCGCGCCCGCCGCCGTCCCGCGGACCCACGGGCCGCCGAAGAGCCGCACCAGCGCCACGAACTCCGCGGTGGTCGCGACCACGAAGCCGAGCGGGGCGAGGAGCAGCGCATAGAGGATGAAGCTACCGGCCGCGAGGATGACCCGGCGGGTCGGTGGAGCGGCGGGGCCGGCTGCTCCGGTGGGCGTTGCGGCGGCCGGGCCGGTGTCTGTTGCGGCGGCCGGGCCTGTGTGTGTCGCGGCGGCCGCTTCGGCTGCCGCCCGCCCCTCCCGGATCAGCGCCGCCCCCCCGAAGCCGAGCAGCAGGGCCGCCACGAACGGGAAGGCCTTCGGCCCGAGCGGGTCGGTCGGGAATGCCACGTCGAACGTCGTGGCCTCGATCGCGATCGCGATCGAGATGGCGAGCACGGCAGCCCCGCCGGTCAGGAGGCCCCGGCGGGTGGGGCGGCCGACGGTCACGGGCGGCGGCTCGGCGGGCGGCGACGGGTCGGGCGGCGGCCGGGGGAACAGCGGCTCACGGATTGCCTCCGTTCACTCGATCAGCCCGATCTCGCGAGCCAGGCCGCGGAAGTCCTCGACCTGGCGCATCACGAACGTTTCGAACTCGGAGCCCACCAGGAAGAACGGCCGGAGCCGGGACTGCGCGCGGGCGACGGCCCACGCGTCGGAAGCGCCCACGAGCCGGAGCCGCTCCACCCAGGCGTCGTAGGCAGCGTCCGTCACGCCGCCCGGCACGTAGAACCCGCGCCACGTCACCCACTCGACCGGGTATCCCTGCTCGAGCGCGGTGGGCACGTCCGCGAGGAGGCCGTCGAGGCGCTGGGGGCTGAGGACCGCGAGGACCCGGATCGATCCCGTCTCCAGATAGCCCTCGATCTCCGACAGCTCACCCGAGAAGACCTGTACGAACCCGCCGAGCAAGGCGGTCAGCGCCTCGCCGCCGCCGTCGAACGGGACGTAACGCACCCGTCGCGGGTCGATCCCCGCCTCACGGCCGAGCAGGAGCAGCTTCATGTGATCCTGCCCCGCCACCGCGCTCCCCCCGCTCGCGACCAGCGCGTCCGGATCGGCGGCCCACGCCCCGAGCAACTCCCGGAGCGAGCGCCACGGAGCGTCCACGTCGACCGCCACGATGCCGTACTCGGTGCCGAGCGCGCCGATCCAGCGGACATCCTCGGCCTGCAGATGGCCGAACTGGCCCTGCGCCAGGCGGAGCGTCGTGGCGGGGCTGGCCGCGATCAGGACGTTGGGATCGTCGTCGCGCTGCCCGACCGCGTGCGCGAACGCGACGCCGCCCCCGGCGCCTGGCATGTTGATGGTCGGAACCGCACCCGGCACGAGCGCCAGATCCGTCAGGATCCGGCCCGTTACCCGGCACGTGAGGTCCCAGCCTCCGCCCGCGGCCGCGGGCGCGATGCACTGGGAGCCACGGCGGGCCGCGTCCGGGGGAGCACAGGCGGCGACCATGAGCAAGAGCATGAGTACGATGTACTCATATCCTACTACTCGCCCTGTCATCACGGGTGGCGATTACCGCGGTAACTGCACACGGCTCGATTCGGTTTGCCAACCAAGGTCAAGGCGAATCAAAAGTTCCTCCGGATGCGCGCGGGCAGGGGCCTGTAGCGCCGATCTTAGCGCCCACCCTTCCGGCGCGACATAGCTCAGCCCCCGCTCACCTCCAGCAGCTCCACCTGGAAGATCAGGATGGAGCCGGCGGGCACGTTCTGATACGCTGCCGCGCCGTACCCATGCTCGGGCGGGACGATCATGCGGCGGACGCCGCCGAGCCGCTGGCCGATCATGCCGACGTGCACGCCGCTCGGGACCACCGCGCCGCCGATCTGGAACTCGATGGTGTCCGTCGGGAGGTACTGGGCGCCGCTGCGCAGCCACCCGGCGTAGGTCATCTCGACCCAATCGCCCCACCCGACCTCGTCGGCCCCCTCGCCCACCTCCAGGTCCTCGATGTAGACGCCGGACTCGAGCCGGATCATGGCGCCGAGGTCGATGCCGAGCGCGGAATCGAAGTCCGCCTCCTCGATGACCTCGAACTCGACGTCCGCCTCGACGGGGTCGTCGCCGAGGCAGGCGCCCCAGGCGAGCGCGGCGATCGCCACGACGGCGGCGCGTGCCGAACGCGGGGAAGAGATCACAGGCTGGCCCTCCGTGCCGGCGCGGCCGAGCGATTATGTTCGCCTCTCGCGGCATCCCCGAGCCGCGGCCCGGGCGCGTGGCTCCACACGGGTGCGACCCCCCGGGCGCATCGACCGTTCCATCCGAATCCGATCGCGAAGGAGAGCGCATGAGCAGCACCCAGAAGGGCGGCGACACGAGGCTCG
>Ga0079224_100010869_pt1 | contig 12509 bp, 12 predicted proteins | sample Stecom2015_FD_80414 | JGI IMG/M metagenome (GOLD analysis project Ga0079224, IMG submission 80414) | Agricultural soil microbial communities from Utah to study Nitrogen management - Steer compost 2015 | ecosystem: Environmental > Terrestrial > Soil > Agricultural land | place: USA: Utah...
GCCAAGAAGCTTGTAAACCTAGTCCGTCAACACGTTAAGGAGACTTAAGAAATGGCTGCAAACGAATTCTTCGGCTTTGATACTACCCAGAAGGCTGCCCTAGCCCGCCTCAAGGCTGAGCTACAGGCTGAGATTGCGGATCTAACCACCTATGTTACCAACCTGAACACTTGGGCTGTTGCCCTAGCCACCAAGCTGAATGCCGATAGTGGCGTAAATGACACGGATTACGACACTAATCCACAGGCCTAATAGGAGAATTTAATGTCGGAAGATACCCAGACCCCAGCTGTACGAGAACTCGTACCCTACATTTTCACCAACGATAAGTCCGCCGAAGGGCGTCTCATGCCCTATCTAAACATGCTGTACTCGGGGGCACTGAACAACATGATCGGTGTCATGGAAGCCCTGAACTCCGAGACCAATGAGACTGAACTCCTACTAGTTGGTGTTCAGCCGTCGGACGATGGTATGGACGGCCATCCTGTATTCCCACTTGCCAAGATTCTGAATGTAGAGTCTGCCCGCAAGTACAAGTCACCTGATGGTAAGGGAGGCTGGATCGAGCCAACTGAGGAAGAGGGGACTAGTGAGTAACGAGCTATCTATCCCGGAACGTATCGAACAACTCTACGCAGAGGGGTGCTCTGACGTAGAGGTCATGGCCGAACTGAAGATTTCCAAGCAGAAGTTCGACCTGATGTACGCTACGGACGAGGACTTTAAGGAGCTTATCGACGCCGGGAGACTGGCGTCGTCCGCTTACTGGCACAGCGTGGGCCGAAAGAATCTCTTCAACAAGAACCTCAACACTAACCTGTGGATGTTCGTCATGAAGAACCGCTTCGGTTGGGCTGAGCGTCAGGAGAATATTGGCGCTGATACTCCTCTGAAGGTTGATAGTGTCGAAGACCTGCAGGCTAAGGTACTGGCTAAGCTGCCCGGCATCGTCCGTCGTCTGGGTGTGGAACTTAAGGATGCGGAACTACTGGATCTAGAGAAAAAGAATGTCAGCAAGTCCTAATAGAATGGAAGAGCTAGGCAAGGCTTTTCTCAATAGCCTTGGGATCGAGACAGACGGTCCCAAGGCTAGCCTTCGTGAGAAGCTAAAAAATCTAGGGCTGCAGGTGTCTAATGGCACCGCAGACGCAGCCACACTTCGTAGCTTCCTGGACCTGTTGGAGGAGTATGAGAATCGCCTCAGTCAGTCAGGAATCAAGAAGTGGTTCGTGCCCGGAACCCCGTTCGGTATCGAGAATTGCCCCAAGCACAAAGCGTTTTTTGACGCCGGCGCCAAGTACAAGGAACGCATCTTCCTAGCATCAAACCGTACGGGTAAATCCCTATCCGGAGCTTACGAGCTTTCCTGCCACCTGACGGGGGAATACCCCGACTGGTGGGAAGGTAAGCGGTTTGATCGCCCGGTCCAAGCGTGGGCCGTGGGTAAAACAGCACGTACTACCCGCGACATTGTGCAGAAGGAACTCGTCGGTCCCATAGGCGCTTGGGGCACAGGGATGCTCCCGTCCGGTACACTAGGCCGTGTGTGGGCTCTAGCTGGTGTTCCTCAGGGTATCGACATCATCAAGATCAAGCACAAGTCTGGGGGGTGGTCAACGCTAGGCTTCAAGAACTACGAGCAGTCCATGGATGCCTTTGAAGGTACCGCAATGGACGTAATCTGGCTAGACGAGGAGTGCCCGGACACTATCTACAACGAATGTCTGCTGCGCACCATGACCACCGGAGGTATCGTCTACGTGACGTTTACTCCGCTAAAGGGCCTGACCCCCTTCGTTGTGCGGTTCTGCTCCAAGGCAGAGTTCCTTTGTGGGGCTAAGCCTATTCTGATTGCGGAGGATAGTATCGACGAAGAGGGGGAAGATGCCCGTCTAGCCAATCTGCAGGGCACAAAGGCGGTAATTCAGGCAGGCTGGGATGATGCCCCGTGGCTGACCCCAGAGCAACGTCGCCAGATGTTGGATGATACTCCACCGCACCTGCGTGCGGCCCGCTCCAAGGGTATCCCCGCTATGGGATCTGGTAACATTTACCCTATTCCTATCGAGGAAATCACGGTAGAGCCCTTCAAGATCCCAGATCACTACAAGCGTATGTTCGCGCTGGACGTAGGCTGGAACCGAACTGCCTGCCTTTGGGCGGCAATTGACCCCGATTCAGACACAATCTACCTCATCGACGAACACTATGTAGCTGAGGCTTCTCCGGCTGTGCACGCGGCGGCTATTCGTAGTCGAGGAGCATGGATTCCGGGAGTAATTGACCCGGCCTCTCGCGGTCGATCTCAAGTTGATGGTCAACGTCTACTGGACATTTATAAGCAGGCTGGTCTAGACATCCTACCAGCCAAGAATCAGGTAGAAGCTGGGCTTAGTCAGGCGTGGAATCTACTGGCAATGGGTAAGATCAAAGTCTTCTCTACCCTGCAGAACTTTGCCAAGGAGTACATGCTCTATCGCCGTGGCGAGAACGGCAAGGTAATCAAGGAACACGACCACCTTATGGACTGTTTCCGGTATATTGTACTGAATACCCACCGTGCCAGGACGCACAGAGCTTCAACTAAGGGAGTAATTGCGGATGGAAGCAAGCGATACGATATCTGATACCCAGCTCTCAGAGGAGAAGGAAGCTCTTGCCGAGGATCAGGCCAAGCAGGCCCGTCTGGAGCTGGACGCCCTTTTGGATGATCTGGCTAAGAGCATCGAATCCAAGTTCTTTGAGCGTGCAGTAAGGCGTCGCCCCAAGGAAATTCAATGGCGCATTAGCCAAGCTCTGGTGCTCGGCAATCTTGCTGTTGACTCCTTTGCTGACGACAATACCATTCAGGCTGTTTTCGGCAAGACGCCAAAGAAAGACCGCCCGTACTACAACATCGTTGCCAACAAGTGCGACATTGCCGTTGCCCAGTGCGTGGACATGCAGTTCTCTGGTGGAGAAAAGAACTGGTCGCTATCGGCTTCGGTCGATACTAGCGACCCACTAGAGGCAGAGAAGGCTCGCCTGATGGAACGAACGATCCAAGCTCAGCTAGAGCGCTGTGCTTACGGCCGCAAGGTCCGTCGAGCCATTGAAGATCGTGTGCAACTGGGTACTGGTATCATCAAGGGACCCGTCAACACGGGGCGTACCTACACTAAGTACGAGCCAACTGTGGATGAGAATGGCCAGACAATCTGGCTGCCTGTTCCAGCCTATGGCACCGAGCCCTCTATCGAGCACGTATCTCCGTGGTTCTTCTTCCCGGATGATACGGTCAATGACTTCTGCATGGCTAGCGATTGCATCGAGGTTCATCCCTGCTCGGCACTAGATCTAAAGAAGTACATGAACAACAAGGGCTTTGATAAGGAGGCTATCAAGCAAGTACTCCTGACCAAGCCTGACCGCTATCTAGATCTATACTACTCCGACTACAAGGGTATCACCGACACCAATCCTTATCTGTTTGAAGATAAGTATATGCTGCTGGAGTATCATGGTCCTATTACCTTAGACGCTCTACTACAGATTGGTATCACCCCCTCTTACGAATCCCCCAACGAGGAGTATTACGGAGAGGTGTGGGTTGTTGGCGGTAAGGTAATCCGCATTGAGCTAGAGAACATTGAGGCTTCCTACGAGCTTCCCTACGGCGTATCCGTCTGGAAGCGTGACCCAGCCTCTATCTTCGGCTTCGGTTCCCCGCTGCTAATGAAAGACGCCCAGCGTGTAGCCCGCGAAGTCTGGCGCATGATTCTGGATAACGCCGCTGCTTCTAGCGGTCCCCAGATTGCCATGCACCGTACCTTCGTTGAGCCGCAGAATGGCGACTGGGAGATGCAGCCGTGGAAGTACTGGCTACTCCTAGACTCTTCTGTAGATGTACAGAAAGCCATCCAGTTCTTCGACGTGCCCAACTACTCCGATCAGCTAATCGGGGTTCTAGAACTTTCCCGTAAGTTTGCGGAAGAGGAGTCCTCGACTCCAATGATCGCCGGAGGACTGGAAGGCGGAGAGCTTACCGAGTCCGCCACCGGCCAGCTCCTGATGCGTACTGCATCTACAACCGTACTAGAGTTCCTGTCTGAGGACTGGGACGACAATATCACAGAAAAGGTGATTCGTCGTATGTACGCTTGGAATATGCAGTACAACAAGAAGGACGAGATCAAGGGTAACTACACCGTTGATGTAAAGACTATCTCCGAGTACAAGAATAAGCAGATGCAGGTACGCGACCTGGAGCGCCTACACATGCTGCTTAAGCAAGACCCGGAGGCTTCAATCTTTATCAACCGAGACGAGCTGTTCCGAGCCCAGCTGGCGGCAATGAGCATTCCGAACTCAGCCATTGTTCGCACACCTGAGGAGATCGAACAGATACGTCAGCAGATGGCCGAGGCGGCAGCTAATCAGCCCGACCCGGCCATGATGGAACTTCAGCTTCAGGCTAAGGAGCTAGAACTCAAGGAACGAGAGCTGGCCCTTAAGGAGCAGCAGGCGCAGTTTGAAGCTACCCTGCAGCAACAGCGTGAGGCTTGGGAACACGAGCAGAAGATGGCCGCTAATGCCGCCCGCTTCATCGAAGCCCAGTCCCGCGTACTGGCTACGCAGAATGAAAAGGAAATTCAGCTGCTACAGCTATACTCCTCCATGGAGGATAAGAAGGCCGCTTTGGCTTATGCCGAGCGTATTGCCGTTATGAATAACGAGACTAAGCTGTTCATGGAAGAACTCAAGGCCTCCCAAAAGGCCCGAGATCAGCTGCTGACCATGGAAGAGATGCGGCTGAAAAACAGGTACGGAACTGGTATCTAAATGAAGAATTTCAACTACCGTAGCAACGAATGGATCGTACTAAGGGAGCGGCTAACTACCGACCTTAAGCGATACCTAGATGAGCTAGCAAACCCGGATTGTCCTGTAGACAGGACCAACTTTCTTCGAGGACGCATTTCTTATGTGAAAGAGCTTCTTGCGGAGGAAAGAGCCGCCGGGCAACACCGACCCCGCGACTAATATAAGGAACTTTTATGGATAAACAAAATCTAAACGCCGAAACTGAAGTAACCCAAGAAGATGCCGAGAAGATGTTCCACGAGTTTTCTCGTGAACTTCGAGGTGATAATAGCCCTTCCACCCTTGAGGATACTGCGGACGAACCCGAAAAGACTCCCGCCGACGAGCCGGAGAAAGTAGAAGAGGAGGAGTCCCCAGATAAGGAAGGTGGAGAAGAGGAAGAGGGCAAGGCCGGAGAAGCCCCCGCTGAGGATGACCCTCTAGCCGGCGCTGACGAAAAGACCAAGGCCCTTATTGAGGAACTCCGACAAGAAAAGGCTCGACTGCAGAAGATGCGCTCAGAGCTAGGTCGGGTTCCATATCTGCAACGAACCGTAGAAGAGCTACGGAGACAACTGTCCGAGTCGCATAAGTCCGCACAGGAACCAGCCACTCGTAAGACAGCGCTGCCAAGTCAAGGCAAATTTGCCGAGCGTCTAGCCCAGATTAAGGAGGTTGACCCGGTTCTAGCCGAAACCCTAGAGGCCATGGCCCAAGAACTGATCAACCCTCTGCGCGAAGAAGTTGGCAAGGAAATCCAGCAAACTAAACAAATGTTTGCCAGCAAGCAGCAGGAGGAACTCTGGTACTCAGAGAAAGCCAAGCTGCTTGAACGAGTTCCACAGGCGGATCAAGTCTTTAGCACTCCACTATGGAAGGAGTGGAAAGAGTCACAGCCCGAGAACATCTACAATCTGGCGTCGTCTATCTACGCTGACGAGGTTGAGGTGGCTATCCAGCTATTTGCAAAGTGGGTAGAACAGAACCATCCCGAACTAGTACAGCCGAAGACTCCACCCCAGAGTGATGCTACTCAGCAGACTCAGCCCAATCCAGCTGCTAAGATTGCGCAGGAGGCTCGGGAGCGTAAGCTAAAAGCCCAAGCACCTAAGTCTATTGCCACCACCCCAGCGTTCGGTGAAGGACTGCCGGATGATGAGGAGGCGCTGTTTCGCCTGTATTCCAAAAAGATTCGCAACGGCGAAATTTAACACTAGGAGGATATAAATGTCAACCTATTCTGGCGTTCATTACGGTGACGTATCTCCGCGTGTTGGCGTCTTTATGGTCGCCAAGATGCTGGAGCACGCTCGTCCAATTGCCATTCTAGATAAGTTCGGCAAAGTGCAAGATCTGCCCAAGAACAAGGGTCTTGTACTAAAGTGGCGGCGTCCTGTTCCACTGGATGTGTCACCTGTAGCCCTAACTGAGGGCGTAACCCCGGCCCCGAGTAACTTCGAGTACGACGACGTGACTGCTACTATCTCGCAGTACGGCGGCTGGATTCCCTTTACTGACGTAATCCAAGATACCCACGAAGACCCGGTTGTTCGGGACATGTCGGAAATTGCCGGTGAGGCAGCTATTACCTTGAAGGAAATGCTAATCTGGAACACCCTGTGCGGTGGTACCCAGGTCATTTACTCTGGTGTGGCTTCCAGCCGCCCTCAGGTAACTGCCACCATTACCGAGGATGAGCTTCGTCAGGCCCAGCAGGCTCTAAAGGTTGCTCACGGTAAGCACATCACCAAGATGCTCTCGGCTTCCGAAAAGGTTGCTACCGAGCCCGTCGCTCCGGCATTCATCGCCTTCGGGCACACTGCATACGAGAGCGATCTGCGTGACCTAGCCGGCTTCGTGCCTCGTGAGAAGTATGCTTCGGGCGCTCTGCTGTCGGACTACGAGATTGGCAAGTTCCAGGATATTCGCTTTATCCTGTCGCCACACTTCGCTCCCTTCTACGGCGCTGGCTCTGCCTCGATTACTGGTGTGGACAATGATGGCACCAACGTCAACGTCTACCCACTGGTCATTGTCGCTCAGGACGCTTACGCCATCACCCCGCTTCGCGGATTTAATTCCGTGGCCGTGGCCGTCAAGAATCCCAAGATGGGCGAAAGCGAGACTGACCCACTAGGTCAGCGTGGCTTCGTGGCTTGGAAGATGTGGTTCGTTGTAACCCGTCTGAACGAGACTTGGATGGTCCGCATTGAGTCCGCTGTGTCGGCTTAATTGATAAAGGAGGACTAAAACATGGCTCGTAATTTTCTATCTCGCGCGGCTATCAACCCGGTCAACTTCCGGGCTACCCACGAGGGAGTAAACGTAATCACCCAGTCTATCGAAATTCCTGCTGGATATAAGGTAGGTGCTGGTGATAAGTTCTACTTCTTCAATCTGGGAGCCGAAGTAGTTCCACTGTCTGTAACTCTGCAGGCTACTGACCTCGACTCCGACGGAACCCCAGCTCTGACTCTAGATGTTGGCTACGAGCGTGAGGTTGGCGCGGACGTTCTCGACTTCTTCATCGACGGTTCTACCATCGGCCAGACTGGCGGTGTCGTCCGTGTAGAGAACGGTGGTGATGATCCTTATGCAGACGGTGCCTTTGCTCCGCTGGATGAGCCCATTACCATTGTGATCTCGGCCGCTACTGCTGCTGAGGCAGCGGCTAGCACTGCAGGTAAGCTGACCCTGACGGTTGAGTTCGTACAGGCTACCGCTTCTCCGGATGCGAATATCAAGCCGTACGACTACGGTGCGGATTGGCTAGCTAACAACCTGTAATAACTAAGTAGGGGCCTCTCTCCGGGGAGGCCCCTATCCCTTTCGTACTTAAGGAGTACCTACATGTCTGACGAAGATGCTCTAGAGAGTCTAACCATTGCACAGCTCCGTAAGTTTGCTAATCACGCCGGCATTCCCTTTGCCCGTGATACCACTAAGGACGAGCTGATTGCCAAGATCAAGGACGCTCAAAATCGCCGCAATCTGGCGGCCCCTGTCAATGAGAACGTTGGGCCTAAGCCCGGCTATACTCGTATTCTAATTCACAAGGATCCAAGCTCTGGTGTTAAGGCAGGAAGCCGTCCAGTCACCGTGCGCGTTAACGGATACGTAGTGACTATTCCGCGAGGAATTCCACAGGATGTTCCTCACAAGGTTGTAGAAGTGCTGCAGCATTCCACCAAGCCTCAGGTAGTAGAGGACCCCTCCCTGCCTGCGTCTGACCCCCAGAAGTTCCGGATGGAATCTGTGCACTCTTACCCGTTCCAGATCCTTGCCAGTACTCCGGGTCCCGACCCGGTGTCCAGCTGGGATAAAATGCGGGAAGCTACCTATCGTCCACGTGAGCGTTACCGCGAACTGTTTGGCCGTTGGCCAACCCGTGCTGCACTGCGGGAAGCTATCAAGGAAGGATTCATCAAGCTTGGTTCAGGAGAAACCCTCGGCAGTGTAGTTGCCGATTCTGACAAAGACGACTAAGAGGTAGCAATGGCAACCTATCTAGAGTTGGTTAACGATGCACTAGAGGAAGGGGGGGTCGAACTCGACCCCCTCACCTCCTCTACGTTCGCGTCTCCTCCGAACAAGAAAATGTACTCCCGCTACAAGAAGTGGGTTGCGGATGCGTGGACCGAACTGCAGCTTGCTCGGGACCAGTGGAGCTGGATGCAGAAAATTGCTGTCGTGACGGTTACTCCGGGAGTTTACGTAGAGAACGGCAACCGGGCATCTGCCCCACCTGCCGGCACTGTGCTTGAGTGCCAAGACACAGGAGCTACGTTTAAGGTTCTGGATGTGATTACGCACGAGGGAGATTGGGCCTCTGGTACTGCCAAGGCCACTATCTTTTTTGAAGAGCAAGAGGGCTTCTACAAGCTTAACGAATACGTGAATGAAGTGTCTCCCACTCCTGCTACTGGGGTGTTCCGGATTAAGTACCCGGCCCGATTTAACTTCGTGCGGGATGGGCAGATCTCTGACATTCAGAATATAGACGTTAACAGTTTTACTATTCAGAGCACGGGAGGCTCTTCCGTTCAGGAGAACGATTCGGCTTTTGGGCGAAAGCCTCTAGTATACGTACCCTACTCAGAGTGGAATCCGGGTTACTCTACCGACGATAGCGTAGATAATCCTCAGATCTTCACGGTTTCACCTGACGGCGATCTAGAGTTCTGGCCGCGTCCCAACAGGCAATACACTGTTCAGTTCAACTACACCCGCCGCGTATCCCATATGCAGGATTGGAATGATGTACCAGAAGGGCTACCGGCGGATTATCATCCAATCATTTATTGGATGGCCGTGGCTAAGCATGGCGAGTACGACTCAGATCCAGCTAAGCTGCGGCGAGGTGCACGCCACGCCAGCCTGTACCGGGCTAGGCTGGAGCGCAATTACCTTCCGGATGTAACTGTCTACAGGGATCGATTCAATCGTGAGTGATCTAGTTCCGCTTCCGCTGCCGCTAGGTCTAGGCCTAGATCTTGAGAGCAACAAGCTAGCGGCCCAGCAGGGCACGCTAAAGAACTGTCTCAACTACGATATCACGGACACACAGGGCATTCACCGCATCGACGGTTACGAGCCTTACGACGCCCGCATGTCCCCAGCCTCCTATACCTACATTGCAGTTTCAACTAACGAAACTACGGGCTGGTCTAACGGCACCTATCTAGTTGCCCGCAAGGGAGACGGCATAGTACTCGCTGGTGTCGTTGTGGATGCCCCGGGCAGTAATCTATTTATCATTGCGGTCAACAGCCTAGACTTCGTATCCCCGGATGCCTTTTCCGGAGCGCTATCCGCTTACGATATGGCGTCCAACGAGCCGGACACCGAATACATTGCTAACATTGTAGCATATAGTTCGGATGAGATTTGGACTGACACAGAAGATCACTACGCCGCCCTGCTCGAAAATGCTCATTACCTACGATCCCAGATTTCGGACCTAGGTTATCCAGCGGTAGGCCTGCATTGGTTTAATAGCCGGGCCTACGCTATTGCCCCTCCTAAGGGGGTTAAGGCTGTCATTCCAGGATGGACTCCATCAGATGGGACTAACATCGACCTAACCCACACGGACGGCTATACTCTAACCAATGATTATAATTCGGCGGAGGCTCTCATCGTCGATAACACCTGGGTGTGGTATCCCGACGGAGAGCTGCCATACGTTTACTACAGCATCATTCCTACGGTGGGCACCTACGACGATTGGCAGGAAGCTGTAGACAACGGGGCTACCATCAACGTGGAAGCTGATGTTGGAGATGGGACACCACTGCAGCTTGTAGATCTGTACAGCGATATCAACTCCAGGGTAGGGACCCTGTGGACCTGCAAAGACGTAGAGACGGCATATAAGGACGAGGATTCAGTTCATATCCAAGGGTGGGTTCCTCAGGAAACCTGCTGGCTTCTTGGCTTTGATGGAGGAACTACTAGTTCTGGTGATCCTCCGCCTGCCCTAGAGCGTAAGTTCGGAGAAGCCCCAAACACGTCAGCCACGTACTACATAAGCAACAACGCCAACGGATGTACCTATTCCTTTGAGCTTGTTTCAATATTCGTACCGGAGGACACCGGAGGAGATTGGGCGGGAGCCGACGCTACTGGCGTCATGCAAATTCGCAACCTACAGCTGCTTACTCCGGGAGATGGTATCCCCATTGATCCTGATGAAGATCAGTGGGTTATCTACTCTGATCCCGGACTGACTATAGCGATTGCGGATGCTACTACCTTTACATATGGTGCACTGCCACTAAAGGATCAGCTGGAGGAAAACGAATCCCAGTACCGTTTCATCACCCACAACTTTTATGCTGATGATGGGTGGGATGGCATGTACGGAGTAAACGGGGCAGGACGGGCCTTCTACCTAAGTGGAGGGCTATTTGCGTTTATCTTCACTCACATCGACGATGATATTGATAAGCCTCGTCACGTTGCTGCTCACATGGATACCCTTGCCCTAGGCTACAAGCAGGGGGCTGTGCTCATGTCGGCAGTAGGAGAGCCTCATAATTTCAGGGGAGTAGACGGGGCACAGGAGCACGGCATGGGCGATCGTGTGACTGGCCTAGCTAGCTTGAACGGTACAGCCCTAGGTGTATTCTGCGAGCAGTCTATCCGCAGTATCGTAGGAGAGGCAGGCCAGGTGGAGAAGCGGGTCATTGCCCCGGAGACCGGGTGCATCGAGTACACCCTCGACACTGTTTACTATCCTGTATTCTGCAACGCCTCCGGCATATTCACCGTAGAGCAGTCCGATCTGTATGGCGACTTCTACGGACGGCCCCTGTCGTATAAGGTCAACAAGTGGCTACGTCCACGCCTACGTCGTTATGTAAAAGATTTCTCCGACGGAGGCACGGTCCTCCGGTCCTATGTCGTACGGTCTAAGAATCAGTACCGTCTGTGTTTCAAGGATGGCTCCGTACTGACCATGACCCTAAACGATCCTCAGGTGGGGGAGTTTACCTTCCAGAAGTATACGGTAAGGTTCATTACCCCAGAGGGGGTACAGGGCACGGGGCCTTTTGTGCCCCTAGCGGTATGTTCGGTTATCGATAATTATGGCGAGGAGCACCTGCTGGCCTCCTCCCTTGACACTCGTATCCCGGCTTACAGTACTTATGTATTTGAGCTTGATAAAGGGTGGGGATTTGCAGGTCAGCCGGTACCGCACTTCTTTGAAACTAATTGGTTGTTCACGGATCAAAACAAGTACTTCACCGTGCAAAAGGTCCGTATGTACGGACTTACCCACGGCGTAGCTTCCCTTAAGATTCAGGCATCTGGTATTCAGGATAATCTAAAAGCCGAGTACCACGATACGGTAGAGGACATATCCCTACCAGAATCTATGGAAAGATATTCCGTGCAGATGTACGATGCCAATAGCAGCATGGCTGATCTAGCCAACAGAGGGCTTGGAGTGCAGCTTAAGATCAGTAACACCAATAACGATACGATGGAGCCGGCACATGTTTGTCAGGTTCTGATGCTAGGAATCAACCCACAAGGAGCGACTGACGCATAATGGCAAACAACAACCAACAGCCTTCTCTTGATAAACTAGTCCTGCCTCAGCGGCAGGGCGGCATTGTTCCGGCTGGGTGGAGCCCTCGCAAAGTTACCTCCCAGCCCAGTCCAACAACTACCACGCAAGCTGCCCCTACCAAAGTAAGCACCGGAGGTGCTGGTCAGGCGCTACCCGCTCCTACTAAGGTAAACACTGGGGGTGCTGGCCAGATGCTGCCAGCTACTACCACAGCGCAGCCTCAAGCGACTCAGCCAAAGGCTCCCGGCGTACCCGGACAGATGGGTGGGGGTAATACCCCCTCGATCCCCGGCGTTCCGGGTAATTCTCCGGGACCGGGCGCGGGTATCGGAATGGGCGTAGCTATCCCCGGAGGAAGCTATCTAGGCCTAGACTTCATGCGACAGATTACTCCGCAGGAGCAGGTGTCCTTCCAGCTACAACAGCTGCTGGATAATAGCTCCCCCTATATGGAGAATGCGAGGCGGCAAGGAGTAGAGATGGCGGCCAGCCGAGGCAACCTAAACTCCTCCATTGCTGCTGGCGCAGCGCAGCGTGCGGCCATCGAGGCCGGTCTACCTATCGCGCAGCTTGACGCACAGGGCTA
>Ga0079224_100010870_pt1 | contig 12509 bp, 9 predicted proteins | sample Stecom2015_FD_80414 | JGI IMG/M metagenome (GOLD analysis project Ga0079224, IMG submission 80414) | Agricultural soil microbial communities from Utah to study Nitrogen management - Steer compost 2015 | ecosystem: Environmental > Terrestrial > Soil > Agricultural land | place: USA: Utah...
ATGCAGCGGGGATTCCGCGTACAGGTACAGCAGAAAAGCGGTCATGTCCAGACTCCTGTGAGGACGACTCCGAATCCAGCAGTGTGGAGCGGGGGTGCATCAGTCGGCGGATGATCGCCTTCGTGGGTATGGATCCAGTCAGCGGAAGGGGCAAGGGCCCGGCCATGCCAGGAGGATGCAACGGCGGCAGCGGTCTCCTCATCAGGGAAGTGCAGGAGGTAGACCGAGCCGGGTGGGACCGCCCAGCGCAGGGTGCGGGTACGGAAGAACCCTCGTTTGGGTGATGCAGTGGCCACGGGGAGTGGACTGCCTACAGCCGCTGCTACGAGAGTGGCTTCCGGTGGAAGAGGTGGACGCCAGCCGTCGCGCCACAACGCGGGTGTGGCCACGTACAGCAGCATTCGCCCGCCGGGGAAGGAAGCAGGCCTTGACGGCCACGCCACAGAGCCGGCCGGGAGTTCGGCGACCTCGGCAAGCCGGGAGATTCCCCCCAGCGTCACTGTGGTGTGCTCCGGTTTCGGCCGTTCCGGGTGCGGAACGACCTCGGCGAGGAAAACCCACCCATCGCGAGGACGCAGGTGGGTGGCGTGGTACAGGTATCCCGAGCGTATCCGCCGGTCCTGAAGAGCGATGCCGATCCGGTGTTCGGGCACGAGCGGTTCCTCGCCGGCCAGCATGGTCTCCAGGTAGTCGGATGCCACAGTGGAGTCCTGGAACAGCGTGCCGTTGAGGTAGGACGACAGGCCTTCGCTGGAGATCCAGCCTTGGAGCGGCTCTGCTTTGGCCGTGACCTGTGGAGGGAGCTCCAGCAAGGACTCGGGGGCGCCAGGGACGTGGGCGAGATCGGTCCCGTCTACGGCGGATCCTTTGACAAGCCGGTAGTAGGCCCTTTCCTGCGCTGTGGTTTCTTTGCCTTCCACCACCACGATGTCTGAGGGGACAGGAAAGTAGGGGCACCACCTCCCGTCAGGGTTCTGCTTACCGAGGATGGGGCCACGCACAGCCGTCAGGTCGCCGCCGTAGGCGCTGGCGGCCGCCCCGGCAATGGTGCTGGGTCGGGGAATGACGGTCTCTGCCAGGGCCGTGTTGCTGTCTCGGGAACTGAACTGTCGACCGTCTCGTACGTGGACGGTGTCATGGGGCTCGAAGGCTATCCATGTGGTGGCGTTGTCTGCTTGGCCTGTGCTCATCGGCACTCCTGACGCAAGAACACTGCGACTCGAGCCGCCGCGATCAGTGATTGTTCGGAAATCTTTTCTGAGTCTTCTAGGGCGCTGGTGGGCCGTCCCAGAAGGCGGAGCTGCTCTGCAGCCTTGAGGGCAAATGCTTTTTGTTGCTCGCTGGTGGGCGCGAGAGTATGCCGGTGGACGAGGCGCTGGAGCTCAGCGGTAAAGAGGTCCAGACTGAGCGTGCATAGGGCGTGACTGTCGCGTTCCAGGTCCCGCAGTAGCCCGGGGGATAGCCGTGCTCCCGTCTCACTCCTGGTGAAGAGGGACAGGCGGTCACACACCAAGGCCTCGGGATCGTTGTGGTCAGGAAGAGCCCATTTCTGGACGTATGTTTCCTGGGTTCCGGAGCGGCGCAGGTAGCTCACGGCGAGAGCGTTCTTTCCAGGAACGTTTTTGGCGGCAGCCAGGGCTTCCCGGCTCGCGGCCAAGGCGAGCCGCAACGGGTATTTGCGGTGGAAGAACAGTAAGGCACTGCTCGCCGTGGGCAGTTCCGGGGATACTTCGGTGACTGCCTGTCTGCAGGCGCGTGCCCCCGCAAGGGCTGTCGCTGCGGGAAGGAACGCCAGCAGGTCGTCTCCGCCGGCATAGACTGCAACGCCCAGCAGCGCCGAGTCGTGCAGCAGTTCTGTCTGCCTTTCAGCGACTCTCCGCAACTGGTCAGAAATTTCGGTGTGCCGCTTGTGCGACAGGTTCTTTTCCTCGGAGAGGTAGGAGCCCATGCCGTCCAGGTCTTGGACAAGAATCGCCAGGTAGGAGGAGGGAGGCGCTACCTGGAACTTGTCCCGCATGATCTTTTGAAGATCAGCGGCAGCAATACGGCCTATCTCTACTGTTCTGGAGAAGTTGTCGAATGCTTCTCCAGAAGTCGGCTTCCTGAATTCGCGGGCCAGCGACTCTGCGGACCATGAGTCTGTGTAAACCCACTGTCCTCCGTGCCGCCACAGCCACTGGGCTAATTCTCCCTGAGGTTTCGGCATGCCTGGCAGTGGCCAGTTGGGGATATGTATGCCCGTATCTTCGTCCTGGACTACTTGATGCAAGTAGTCCACCTGTTCAGTTACATCCGGATCGTTGATATTTTTCAGAACTTCGATGCGGAATGGGGCCGACGCGATCCCGTAGGTCGAGGGGATCCCGTAAGGTGACACGCTCTCCTTATCATTGGGGCGGCCAAGCTTGCGTTTCAGCCAGTTGGCAGCGCTCAGCGTGTCACGCTCAAAAGAGGGAAGACCTTTCGGTGGCTTCGTGGTCGCGGGCCAGTGAGGACTCAGCTGGCAGGGGCCGTTGCGTGCCTCCAGGGCGGTGAAGTTCCGGACCTGTTTGCGTGCGGCTAGGCGACGTTGGGCTTCTTTCCACTGTTCGGGGTAGCCGCCTGGCCGTGGGGGAGCTACGGCCCACGTCACGGCGGGCATACCGGGGGTTTCTTCGATACGGCCAAGAGTCTTTTGCAACCACTCCTTCCACTTCTCATTCACCCGTGCGGTGGCTCGCTGAGCAAGTGTCGTCCCCTGCCCTGCGGGGGCGAGTGCCACCACCCGGTTAGGCATTCCCACGTCTTTCCTTTTCTTGCTCGGGGCGGGGAAGACGAGTTCGGCAGCGGACTCCTGGCACACGGACACGGCTTGTTCGGTGAGCTCAGCGATGATTCGGCTGCCTGCCCGCAGGTCCGAGGTGCTTCTGGATTCTTCGATGAATCGCTGGACTCCGGACAGTGCGATCACCACGAGGTCTTGGCCGTCCACGCAGTCTCCATCTGACGCCTTGTTTTCGCTGGAAACCGGGTATGTCCTCTGGTCTCCCCTGCAGTTCCGTGCGAGAAACACCAAGTACTCAAGACAGCAGAAGGTGACATTAGCGGCAACTCACCTGATCCGTGGAGAGAATGCAGGTAATTAGTCAAAACTGGGGATAGGTGTCCTTGATGTGAAGTGTCTGAAGTAGGTGTTATTTCACGTCCGAAATTAACTCAGAGGTCAAGAAAAATCTAAACATTGTCAGAGTTTCTGGTGGGGGTAGCCTCAAGGCTTCATCTCTGGGCAGCACAGGACGGTACGTCAGGAAGGCTCAAGATGGAGCGTGTCCGCCTGGAAAGTGACGAAGGAGAACACTGCCACTAAGTGGAACATATGACAGGGCTTCCCTCGCTGAGAGCAGGTTCAACAGCACGTAGTGAATCGGCTTCTTTAGTTCTCTTTCGAGAAAGAAAAGCGCTGCGCATTTTCGTGCTTCTCAGGCTGTCCCAGCGAGACTAAACGGAGTGTGCGCCAGACTCCGCGCACGTAGATCCGAGGTGGAGCACTGTCACGGAGAGCAGCGGCAGGAAGCCGAAGATATCGAGATCGCCTGCAACCGCTTTGCCCCCACGCAAGCAGCATTGATGCCGCCTGTCAGCAGCGTTGTCGAGACCACTCCGGCTATTCCTTGAAGGCTGGGTTGATCGGGGATCCTTCGGACACTGGTGATCCCACTGTTGCGGGGAGTGGCGCGCCCGCGGGACTGTTGAAAAACGCCCGCACCTGGGTGAGAAACACCAGGTGACCGGACGCATTTATGCCCTGCCTGGTGAGGCAGCACAGTTGTCAAGGCGGTTCCCGGATGACACGGAGGTAGAAGAGCCCAGCGTCGCCTCACGACGTGATGGCGGCTCCGACCTGCCAGACAGAGAAAGAACTCACCACAATAGCTATCGGAGGGCTGCTGGCAGGGTCGAGCCGGGAAGTTCATGGGGACAGCGCGGCCGCAAAGCAGGGGAGAAGAACCGCTCAGTCAGCGAACCCCAATGCGAGGCACAGCTTCCGTGGATAGCAGCCGCTCACAGTAGACCGTCCCACATCTGCTCGACAATCACCGCCCACCAGTGCTCGGGGTCGGCAAACACGGAACCGTCGATGCCAGCCAGCGTCTCCTGGAACTTCGCAACTGTTTGGCCTGCGGCATAGGGGTCTTGGCCGCGCATCTTCGGCAAGGTGTACGCTAACACCACGAGGCAGTGGCTGAAGTCCGCCACTGACCGATTGATGTAGCGGGTCGCACCGCTGCGCATGTCGATCGCCCACACCGTGCCGGCATCCGGTTCAGCGCGGCGTACCGCGACCACACTGCCCCCGTCACTGCCGATACGTACATACTCGCCCAGGGTGGCGGCCAGCGTCGGATCGGATGCAGGGGTGCCGCGAGCATGCAGGTGGGTGGCAGCGTCGCAGAACAGCCCGCCAGCAGGAGGCTGGTGCGGGGGATCAGCGACGAAGAAGTGGGGGATAAGACTGGGAAGCCCGAACCGGGTCAACGCGTCGTGCGTGGCCTTAGGAAGTCCGCTTTCAGCCACCGCATCGGCGTCGTACCGCTGCACGGGGAGACGGGTGTCCGCGAGCAGCTGGTCCAGTACGTCGTCGGCGAGGGGGGAGCCGTCGTGGTGTGCCGCAGGGAACGGGATCCGGTTGGGGCGGGGAAGCGGCGGGGTCCCCGAAAGCCGGTGCGCCGCCTCGGCGTGGTCGAGGAGCGCCGCCATGCCTTGGGCACGGACCACTCGCGTGGGCCCGTAGTCGTGGGAACAGGACAGGTCAGCGTCAGCGAAGGTGGTGCGTAGGAACTGGCCGCGGTAGCCGCCGGGCAGGTCAGCAGGGTACAGGTCGGAGTGGATGGCAATGACGTCTTCGGGTCGCACCCCCATCCACCGCAGTTCTGTCCACACTTGGATTTCCGGCGGGGGAAGGCCGGGACCGGAGGAGCGGCTGAGGGACATTTCGTCTCCGCCCGCGTCGCGGTAGGTGAAGACCACGGTGTTGCCGGGGCCGACGATCGGGGGGAGTGAAGGGTCGTAGGGGTGGGGGAAGTGGGTGCCGGAATGCTTGTCGCGGTACATCCGCACCACTTCCTCCAGCGACGTCGACGGCCAGGTGCTCAATTCACCGGTGTGCCGGTCTACTACCCCGTAAGGGCTGCCGACGTCGTCGGGGGGAGACGAGCCGGGCAGCGGGTCATGGGTGACAGCGGCGGGAACGGCCCAAACGACCCAGCCCAGGTCGAATTCGTGGGTCCGCACCTCCCGGCGCTGCCCCGGAGGGGCGGAACCGTTGAGCCACGCGTCCGCGATCGCGAGCGCCTGCTCATAGGTGACCATGTCTCTCCTTGCCGGGAAAGCGACGTAAAGCGTGCTTTCGGTGAGATTACCGCTTGTGCGCCTAGGGTGATTCTGCCGTTCCGCTATGGCACGTCGATACCAAGTTTTCCGGACTGTGGATAACGCGCGGAGCACGTACTCCCACCAGCAGGGTTGGTCTTTTCCCACCCGCGCAACGCGACAACAGACTGCTGTCAGGGCAGGGTAGAGAGCGTGAAAGCGGCAGAGAGCACCAGCAGAACCAGGATGGATGCCACGGGGGGCATCGCCCGGCGGCCGGTCGATTTGATGGTCGCGGTGATCGGGGGCGCGCTACTGGTCATGGTTCTCTTGGCGATCGCACTCGCCGCTGAACCGTCAGCCGTGGGCGATCCCGCAGAACTGCGTTCCCTGCTGCCGCCGTCACTGTTCGGGCTTGCTGCTGGGCTCGCGAACCTCGCCGTGCTGCTGCTGGGCGGCGTCATCGTGGCGGAACGCTTGATCCGCCGCGACATACGCCACGTGGTGCGGGTGTTGACTGCGGCCGGGGCCGGCTACGGGACGACCGTGGCACTCAACCTGGGGTTTGCTGCCCTGCTCGGCGCGGAGACACCGACGATCCTCAACGCGTCTGCGGGGGGCCCGGCCAGCAACCCGTTGCACGCCTATCTCGCCGCGGCATTCGCCTACCTGCACGCCACCCGCCCGGTCCACTTGCCTCGGGTCACCGGTCCTATGGCAGTGAGTGTCGCTGTGACAGCCGCCTCAGTGCTGCTGTCCGGTTACACCACCGCGCTCGCGTTGCTCCTGACTCTGCTGGTGGGGGCGGTGTGTGCGTCGTTGACGAATTACGCCATAGGGGTGAGTATTCCGCGGCTCGCGGTGGGGCGGCTGCTGTACGAGCTGGAGCGTCTCGGCTGGGAGCCGTCGCGCCTGGCGTTTGCGGGAACTGACTCGGAAGGCAACCGGTGTTTTATGGCGGAGACCGCTACTCGCCGCCTGCAGGTGACGGTTCTTGACTCTGATCCGACGAGCGGAGTGGTACGGCGGTTGTTCTCCCGGATCGTGCTGCGGAACGCCGCAGCCCCGCCTTTGCTGTGGAGCCTGCGGGACCGGGTGGAGCACACGGCTTTGCTGGAGTATGCCGCCGCGGCGGCCGGTGCGGCGACGCCGCGTCTGCTGGCTGTGGGAGAGCTCGGTCCTTCCGCAGCCTTTCTCGTCCGGGAGCATGTCGCAGTGCGGCCACTCACGGAATTGGGGGACAGCGAGCTCACCGACGAGTTCGTGGACAAGGTGTGGGCGCAGTTGCGACTGCTGCACCGCCACCGGGTCGCCCACCGGGGCATCAGCCCCGGAACTGTCGTGCAACGCGCCGACGGGCATGCCGCGTTCACAGCCTTGTCCACGGGGAGCATCGCCGCCGGACCGTGGGCACTCTCGTTGGACCAGGCAGCTCTTCTCGTGACGTTGGCGCTGCACGTGGGCCCGTACCGCTCGGTAGAGTCCGCGGTCCGGAATCTGGGTGCGGATGCGGTCGCCGCCATCCTGCCGTTCCTGCAGAGCGTCGGCCTGCCCCCGCCCTTGCGGCAAGCAGTACGGGGCCACCGCGACCTGTTGCGGGAAGTGCGCCAGGAGATTGTGCGTGTCGTCCCGCACGCCCCCGCTCAACCAGTGCAGTTGGAGCGGATGCCGCCGCGGACCGTGGTCACGGTCGCGGTGGCGACCGTCGTGGGGCTCGCCCTGGTCTACCAGCTCACCGGGGTGGCCTGGAATACGCTCAGCGACCCTGATCCGGGGTGGACGAGCGCGGCCGCGGTGTTGTCGCTGCTGTGTGTGCTGGCTCCCGCGGTAGCGCTGCTCGGGTTTTCGCCGGTGCGACTGCGGCTATGGCGTACCGTGCTCGTGCAGTACGCTTCGTGTTTCGTGCGTATCGCCACTCCAGCAGGCGTGGGATCGTTGGCGTTGAATACCCGCTATCTGATCCGGGCAGGGGCCAGCACCGCCCAGGCAGTGTCCGCGGTGGGTGTGTCCCAGGTGGCAGGGCTGGTGACGCTAGTGCCGCTGCTGGTGGTGTGCGCCTACCTGTCGAACATGGACTATCCCGGCGATTTTTCTCCGTCGTTCACGCTACTGCTGGTCGTGGGGGTGCTTTCTGTGTTGGCCGCGGCCGTGCTCGCGGTGCCGCGGCTGCGCCGCGCCGCAGTGGGGCGGCTTCGCCCCCACCTGCACGGGGTGCTGCCGCACCTGCTTGATCTCGTCCAGCATCCGAGCCGTCTCGTGCTGGGGATGGGCGGCACTGTGCTGCTCACGGTGAGCCTGGTGTTGTGCCTGTACACCAGCATCCTGGCGTTTGATGCGACCCCATCGCTGGCCGCGGTCGGGATGGTCTACCTAGCGGGGAATGCGCTCGGCTCGGCAGCGCCGTCTCCTGGCGGCCTGGGCGCTGTTGAGGCGGCGCTCATCGGCGGGTTGACCGCAATCGCTGGGGTTCCCGCGGCCGCCGCTTTGCCCGGAGTGTTGTTGTTCCGATTGCTGACATTCTGGCTTCCGGTGCTGCCAGGGTGGCTGGCGTTCACCCGGCTGCAGCGCCGCAGGGCGATCTGATCGACTCGTCTGCACAAGGGAAGGCGTCGGAATGGCACGGGACGCATGGCTCGGCGTGGACTTGGGCACCAGCGGGGTCAAGGTCGTGGTGGTGGACTCAGAGTCCGCCGTGGTGGGGGAGGGCGAAGCCTCCTACCCGGTGCGTTCACCCCGTCCGGGGTGGGCGGAGAGCGATCCGGGTGACTGGTGGGAGGCAACGGTGGCCGCGGTGCGGCAGGCGCTCGCTGCTGCCGGGCAGCCTCGGATCAGGGCGGTCGGGGTGGACGGGCAGATGCACGGCCTGGTTCTCGCCCGCGAGGACGCGACGCCGCTGCGTTCCGCTCTCTTGTGGGCGGACCGGCGTGCCGCGGCTGAGCTCGCCGCGTGGCGTGGGCTTGCCGACACCGAGCGGGAGGCGCTCGCTAACCCGCTGGTGCCGGGGATGACCGGTCCCCTGCTGGCGTGGATAGCACGCCATGAACCACGGCTGTTGGCTGAGGCACGGTGGGCGTTGCTGCCCAAGGACTGGCTGCGGCTGCGGTTGACGGGGAAAGCTGCGACCGATCCGTCTGACGCGTCAGCGACCCTGCTGTGGGATGTGCCCGCGGACACGTGGTCGCTGCCGGCACTTCGTGCCGCGCAGCTCCCCGCGGACCTGCTGCCGCCGCTGGCGGCTTCCGACGACGTCGCAGGGGTCCTGACCGGGGACGCTGCCGCAGAACTGGGGATGGATCCGGGGACTCCCGTGGCTGTCGGTGCGGGCGACACCCCGGCAGCGCTCTTAGCTACCGCGGCGGGCGAGGAGCAGGCGCAGCTCACCGTGGGCAGCGGCGCGCAGATTGTTGCGGCCACTACTGATCCCAGCCCGGTGCCGGGCGTTCACGTCTACCGCACCGCGGAACGTGCCGGCTGGTATCGGATGGCTGCCGTGCAGAATGTCGGGGTTGTTGTGGAGTGGGTGCGCACCCTGCTGGGCGCAACGTGGGAGGAGGTGTATGCCGCGGCAGGGGAGGAGCCGGATCGTGGGGGAGTGGTGTTCCTGCCGCATTTGACGGGGGAACGCACCCCCGTGCTGGGGATGACCGGAGTGCTGGCAGGGCTGCGGTTGGACACTGACCGCACAGCGGTTCTGCGCGCCGCAGTGGAAGGAGTGGCTTTCACGATCCGGCATGCCGCCATGATGCTTCCCGGTGGCTTGCCGCCGGTGGTGCGTCTTGCCGGGGGAGGGAGCCGAGACCCGCGTTTCCGTGCACTGCTCGCCAACGTGTTAGGGGTGGAGTTACGTCCGGTGCGGCTGCGGAGCGCGTCGGCGGTGGGGGCGGCGCATCTTGCCGCCCGGGCGGTGGGGGCGGGGGTCGCTCGCCCAGAGCTTCACTACGAGCCGGTGGTATCCCCCACCCACCATAAGGAAATCTACGATGTAAAGTTCGAGGTTTATCTTCATCATCTCCGCAGGAACAACCACCCCACCCCCGAAAACAAACACTAAGGACACCTCATGACCACAATGACAATCACCGTGCGTGCCATACCACAGGGGAGATGACAGGGGGAATGGATTTTGTGAGATGCTTAAGGGGTGTCCTCCTCCCTGAACACGGTGCTGCGCCGCCACACAAGAAGCATCATCGTCCTGCTGTTCTCCACCGCCTTGATAGCGATCGTTGTCGGACACGTTCGAGCGGCGATCCTCGACGGCAACAGGGAGCTCCACGCCTATGAAGCGGCACAACCCTGCTCTGCTGCCCCCGAGTCTCCTGCGGACTGCATCTGGCAGCAGGAGTTCACTGTCACCGACATCTACCTGACGAACGCCAGAAACAAGGACAACAGTGCGGTCCTCATCGCCGAGGACGGCACGGAACGGGAGACGTACTTCTCCTCCAAAGGACCAGTGCTCCTCAAAGTAGACGAAGGCGGACAGGTCACCGGAACCCTGTGGCGGGGCCGCATCACCGAGATCTCAGCCCACGGCACCACCCAGGAGACCACCGACGCCCCCACCGACGTGATCGGAGGCAGTCTCGCTTTCGCGCTGGTGACGGGGCCGCCCGCCTTGCTCGTCATGGTGACGTGCGTGTGGCGGCTGATCCGCCACGCGGAACCAAAACCCACCCGGGGCATGGCCGCCACCCTCGGCCTGGCTGGTGGACTGTTCCTCGCTGGCCTTTTCGCCGCGCTCATGGTCGACGCTAGCTTCGAACGCTTCGGGGTGCTTCTCGCTGTCTGGGCTGGCCTCGCCGCTCTCGCCGCTGTCACCGTGTACATTACGGCGACCTACAAAGAAGCCGCTCCTGGCGCTGGGACGGATGAGAACAACTGAGGGAAACGACGCAGATCTCCCCTGCGGGCTTTCCGTCATGCATGGGATCCCTCCGCTGGCAGGGGTGGCTGCTCCTTACTGCCGGAAAGGACCCAACCGCCCCAGCACCCATACATACCGACCATGCGGTATGTCATAGTGGTGGGGCTACTGCCTTCTCCAGAAGGCCACCCGCCCTTCATCCTGACAGCAAAGGAGCCCTCCCCATGGCAGTTGACCCCACGCGCGCGGACCTTGCCCGCTTCCTCGACGAGGATCCCGGCGGCCCTATTGTCATGCTCAACCTGCTGCGCTTCGCCCCAGAAGGCCGAGCCTCCTACGCGGAGTACACTCGGCGGGCACGCCAGATCCTCCACAAGTACGGGGCTGAACTGGTCTACGCCGGCGACGGCGCTACTCCCCTGGTCGCTGAGGAAGGACAAGCGTGGGACGCGGTGCTGCTCGTCCGCTACCCCAGCCGGGAAGCATTCATCCGTATGGTTGAGGACCCCGAATATCAGCAGATCACAGAGTTCCGCACTCAGGCTCTGAGCGAAGCCGTGCTCCAACCCACCACTCCGTGGCCGACCCGCAGCGCCTGACCCCGTACCCGCCACCGGAACTGGTCGTCCGCACGCCACCCGTGGAACAGGCCTTCCAGCCGCACACCAGAAAACCCGCCGGATGAGCCTTTCCCACGGGTGGCAGCATCGCGGCCGCGAGATCCGCGTGCTTCTCCTGCGCGCCTCGGCGACTATTCAAGTTCGGCGACGAGAGCGCTGAGAGCACGGTCGCTTCCGGCAGCCGCGAGCAGACTCAGCCCGATCGGGCCAGCCGACGTGCGCACCCCGGGAAGAGTGAGTACGGGCAAGCCCGCCATGCTCGCCGCGCACACGAACATCACGGTCGTTGTGAGCAGGTCGAGGTCGCTCATGGCCTGCTCAGGTGGGGGAGGTGTGGTCGGTGCTGCTGGCTGCACCAGCGCGGTGCCGGGCGGAACCAGTTCAGCGAGGAGACGCCGCCCGCGGCAGGCCGTCTCCTGCGCCCACTCCAGGTAGTCTTCGGGAATAGCTTCCCCAGCGGCGATGGCGTCGGCGACAAGGGAAGACACCGCGCCGGCGTGCTCCCGCAGCCAGCGGCCGTGGGTCTGCCACATCTCCACGGCTTGGATGATGCCCACCGCTTCCGCCCACTCTTCCAGGTGCGCAGCACAGGTGGAGTCCACAGGGTGCAAGGGGAGACCGGTCTGCTGCGCCCACTCGTGGGCTTCGTCCACCAGCATGTCCCGCACCGCAGGTTCAACCAGATCAAACAGGTCGACCGCCAAGAGGAGTCGGCGGATCGGTGGCGCGGAGCGCTGCGGTAGAAGCACGTCAGAGACTCGGTTGAGCAGCCGTGGTGTCCGGGTGATCCACCCGACAGTGTCGAGAGAGGGAGCCAACCCGATGCTTCCGGCAGTGGGGACCATGCCGTGGGTGGGGCGCAGACTGCACAGCCCACAGTAGGAGGCTGGTATGCGGATCGAGCCTGCCGTGTCGCTTCCCAAGCCGATATCGGCCAGCCCGAGGGCGACGGCGCTGGCTGACCCGCTCGATGATCCTCCAGGAACCCGACCGGGGGAGGCGGGATTCGGCGGTGTCCCATAGTGCTGGTTGATGCCGGTCAGACCGTAGGCGAACTCAGCGGTCTGCACGATTCCCACAATGTCGGCCCCTGCGTGCAGGAGGGCCCGAACAGCCGGGGCGTGGTCTGTTTCCACCGGGGCTTCATGGAGCCAGGTCGGGTTTCCCGCTCCGATCGCGTATCCGGCGACCGCGAAGAGATCCTTCACTGCAACCCGAAACCCGGAGAGCGCACCCTCGCGGATGGCGGGGATAAGCGGATCACCTGCCACCCGCCACAGCGATGGGTGGTCACCACGAGGGTCCGAAATACCACCGGAAGAGCTCGGCGGCAGGGCAGATATGGAAGACCTCGACATGAAGGCAGTCAACCATGGATGACCACCACTGCCGCAGCGGCTGGGCGCGGTTGCCCCTCTCACGCACACGATGGGGCCGTCTGGCGCTCGGCTCGTGAGCTGATGCGGCGACCGCCACGTAGTGGGGGAGTTGTGGGGAGGAGAAAAGGGGCGCAGCTCAAGGAAGTGGGCTCAGCGCTGCCTCCTTGCGCGAGTTTGATGGGAGAAGGAGGAGAAGCGGTGAGTCCGCCCAGCAAGAAACAGGGAGAGAAAGAGAAGGAGAAGGCGTTCCCTGCTTTCACTTGTTTTGATCTACATTGTAAAGGTGGTGCTTAA
>Ga0079224_100010871_pt1 | contig 12509 bp, 14 predicted proteins | sample Stecom2015_FD_80414 | JGI IMG/M metagenome (GOLD analysis project Ga0079224, IMG submission 80414) | Agricultural soil microbial communities from Utah to study Nitrogen management - Steer compost 2015 | ecosystem: Environmental > Terrestrial > Soil > Agricultural land | place: USA: Utah...
ACAGCGCCCAAGTCATGCCCCGCGCGGCCGCTCTGCCGGTGGCTCTGCTGCCCGTTAACCAAATCAACGCGCTGGCCGCCTGGCTGGGCCTGCAACTATGCGCTTCGCGCTTGCGCACCATGATCAGCAAATCAGAACTTGAGCCTCTCCTCCAGCTGCCCTGCCGCGATCTGGTCGTTCAGGCACGTCAAATGGGTGCCGCGGTGCACTACCCTGCGTCTACCCAGTGGAGCGCCAAACAAATCGCCACCCACTATGCCGACCTGGGTGCTTGCGCAGTGCTTCACGCCTGCGATAGCAGCGGGCCCGAATCAGCGCTTTACCGGCTACTTGCACTCAAGCTGCCCGAAACGACGCCATGGCCCGACCTGCCCGACGCCGACTTGCTGTTGCATGCCTGTCTTGAGTTTTTAAATAAACACAGCCGCCATGACGTTTCTTAAACCCCTTGACCCTTTACAGCCACGCCCCCTGCGGCTCACTCCCGACCCCGGCCAGCGGGTGCTGCAACGCGCTGATGACCTGGCCTGGTGCGACGCCCGCGAGGCCATTGATGCCGCCCGTCAACAAGCCGACGCCATTCTGGCCGACGCCAAAGCGGTATACCAGCAAGAAAAGCAGCGTGGCTACGAAGAGGGCGAACAAGAAGCCCGCCTGCGCCAGGCCGAACGCATCATGGAAACCGTCGGGGTCACGGTCGATTACCTCGCGCGCTTTGAACATGAAATTGTTGATCTTGTCATGGGGGCCGTGCGCAAGGTCATCGACGGTTTCGATGACGAAGAAAAAATCATGGCGGTGACGCGCAACGCACTGGCTATTGTGCGCAACCAAAAGCAAATCACCCTGCGGCTAAATCCTGACCAGGTGGACGGCGTACGCCATCGTGTCGACGAACTGCTCGCTGCTTTCCCGGTGGTGGGCTACATCGATATCGTGCCAGACACACGTGTGGCCACGGGTGCATGCATTCTGGAAAGCGAGGTCGGCATGATTGAAGCCAGCCTTGAGGGCCAGATCGAGGCCTTACGAGCGGCATTTCAGCGCATCCTGGGCAGCCGGGTCTAAACGAGCGGTCAAGACATGAGCGGGCATCAATTCAACTACATTACCGACATGATGGAGCTGGCGCTCCACGATACGCCCACGCTGCGTATCAAAGGGCGCGTCACTCAAGTTATTGGCACCATTATCAAGGCGGTGGTTCCTGCCGTGAAAATCGGTGAAGTCTGCCTGTTACGCAACCCCGGCGAAGACTTCGAAATGAAAGCTGAAGTCGTCGGCTTTGCGCGCGATGCCGCATTGTTAACTCCCTTGGGTGACATGTACGGCATCTCATCTGCCACTGAAGTCATCCCGACCGGCAGCGCCCACCGCGTCGCCGTCGGCATGGGCTTGCTGGGACGTGTGCTGGACGGTCTGGGGCGGCCTCTCGATGTTGACGAACGCGGCCCGCTTGAGGCCAGCAAGTTCTACCCCGTATTCGCCGATGCGCCGGATCCGCTGAAGCGCCGCATTATCGAAAAACCCCTTGAGCTCCGCGTACGTGCGCTGGACGGGCTACTAACCTGCGGCGAAGGCCAGCGCATGGGCATTTTTGCCGCGGCCGGGGGCGGAAAATCCACGTTGATGGGGATGCTGGTCAAAGGCGCGGCAGTGGATGTTACGGTTGTCGCCCTGATCGGCGAACGTGGCCGCGAAGTGCGCGAATTTCTTGAACACGAGCTGGGTGAAGAAGGACGACGCAAAAGTGTGATTGTCTGCGCCACCAGCGATCGCTCTTCCATGGAACGTGCCAAGGCCGCTTATGTCGCGACGGCCATTGCCGAATACTTCCGCGACCAGGGCATGAAAGTGCTTTTCTTGATGGACTCCGTCACCCGCTTTGCCCGGGCGCAGCGCGAAATCGGCCTGGCCGCCGGCGAACCCCCCACGCGTCGTGGCTATCCGCCGTCGGTCTTTGCCACGTTGCCCAAGCTAATGGAGCGAGTGGGCATGAACGAACACGGGTCGATTACCGCACTGTATACCGTGCTTGTGGAAGGCGATGACATGACCGAACCCATCGCTGACGAAACGCGCTCGATTCTTGACGGCCACATTGTGCTGTCACGCAAGTTGGCCGCCTCCAACCACTATCCGGCCATCGACATCCTGGCCTCAACCAGTCGCGTCATGAATGCCGTCGTCACGCCCGAACATAAACAGGCGGCAGGACGGTTTCGCGAGCTCATGGCCAAGTACGAAGACGTCGAGCTGTTGGTAAAAATTGGCGAGTACAAACGCGGCGGGGACGCCATGACCGACGAGGCGCTGGATAAGATCGATTCCATCCGCCAGTTTTTACGCCAAGGAACCACCGAATTCAGCGACTTCGACCACACCCTTGATCAACTTCAACGCATTGCGGCGGCGCCATGACGGTTTTCACCGAACTGCTTGCCATCAAACGCTACCGTGAACAGCAGGCCGAAACCGCCATGCAGCGCGAGCGCAGCCTGCGCGACAGCGCCAGCCAAGCGCATCGCGAGGCGCAACAGGCCCTGATGGATTTTCGGCATTTTGCGGCACAGCGTGAAGCGAGTCTGTACGCCGGGTTATACCGCCACCCGGTGCGGGTGTCGGCGATCAACCACGTGCTGGCCAGCGTACGCGCCATGCAAGAACACGACGACACACTGCAAAACCGCGTTGACGCCGCACAAGACAAACTGGACGAGGCGCAGGCGCGCTTTGCGCACGCGCGCGAACAGCACCAACGCGCGGTGCGGGCCACTGAAAAATTCATTGAACTCAGCGATATTCATAGAGATGCCGCTCGACGCGAAGGTGAGCGTCACGAAGATCTGGAAATGGAGGAAGTGGCGTCCATGATGCGCGACCAAGACGAATGGAGCAATCACGAGGAGGTTGAAATCGCATGAGTGCCGACCGACCAGTTTCTTTGCGCCTTGACGTGAATCAGCAACCGTTGGCCGACACTTCCGCCAACAACCAGCAAAGCACACCCCGCGAAGCCAACCCTGAAAGCCGCCGCGCATTCCAGCAAGCCTTGCACGGGGGGAGCAGCGCGGCCTCCCACGCGGACAACCCCGGCCCAGCCGGCACACCGGCAGCACACTCGGACGCACTTCCTCACGGCATCCCGTCCGTCACACTGCCGGCCGGCGGACCGGCCTCAGCGCCTGCCCTGGATGCTGGCATTCAAGACGCCCTGTGCAACTCGCTTGAGCGGCTGCTGGTGTCCGAGGACGGCGCGCGTGACGAGGTTCGGCTAGACATCAGTGACGAAACTCTGCCCGGTGTCAGCGTAAACGTGTTTGAAGATGAAGGCCGGCTGGTGGTGTGCTTTACCTGCTCGGTGGACAAGGTACGTCGCGATCTGGACGCGGCCATTCACCACCTTGCCCAACAACTGGCTAATCGCCTGCACCGCGATGTGCTGCTGCAGGTGCAAACCGACGACCCGCAAGACTTGCGCCTTAACGAAGCGCTGGCAAGCCCGCAGTGATGCCACCATGACCACAAACCCAACTTTTCGCCCCTTCCGTCCTGTCTCCCGCCTCAGCGGCGATCACGCCCGTGCCATCAATACACTGGCGCGCCATGCCGGGCAATTTACGCTTGAGTTGGGCAACCCTGCCCGTCAGTGGCACGCAACGCTCACCGCCACCACGACAGCCGCACCGCCACGCGCCGACGACATGCTGGTTCAGTTGGATTGGTACGGGGCACGCCTGTCGTTGCAGGTACCCGAACGCAGTCTCAAGATATGGATGGAAACCCAGCTGCCCGATCTGCAATTTGCTGATCTGACGGCCGAGTTGCGCGCTGCCGCCCTGGATATCTGGCTGCAACAGCTGCTGAACGCCAGGCAGCGTAGCCTTGCTGGCGACGCGCCCCCCAGCACCTCAACCGCGCCAGCGGAAAGCATGTCATCGCCGCGCGTGATTAGTGCAACCAGCGGCGCCGACCACAACGCGGTCCCATTGCCGTTTGCCTGGAACATCACCCTGCGCACTGAAGGGGCGCCACGCACGCCCGTGGTCTTGCGGGCTGACCACGCGGCTCTTGAACTGCTTGCCCAAGCCGCCATCAGCCTACCGGCGCGTACCGCAACGGCGCACCTTGGCGCGCTGGATGTCGACGTGACGGTCCTGATTGGCGGCACCACACTGTCCGTTGCGGAACTGCACCGCCTTGAGCGCGGTGACGTCGTATTGCTTGACGAGTATCGGGTCGACACCGACGGCCAGCTCTGGCTGTGTGCTGGCCCGTCGGCCGGCGTGCGCATACGCGCTGACGGCGGCCGCTACATTGTTACCCAAGGATGGACGCCCCTTATGACTGAATCAACTTCCGATCCACAATCCCTTTCCACGTCGTCCGGCGTCGAAACCCCCGACACCCTCAATGAGGCCTCGGCCGAAGAACGCGGACAAAGCGAAACGCAGGACAGCGCACAGGACGCCACCGCACACACCGACCCGGCGGGTCAAAGCGGGGCACACGAAGACGCCAACGCGTCAGGCACCACAGCTGACGCCCCGGATGCGCCCGTGGGGCTGGATGACATCAACATCCAGCTAAGCTTTGATCTTGGCCATCGCCGGCTGCCCCTTGCCGAACTGCAAGCATTGCAGCCCGGCGCCGTCTTTGATTTGGCGCGTCCGCTGAATGATGGCCCCGTACACATACGAGCCAATGGCACCCTTATCGGTTATGGCGAGCTGGTCGACATTGACGGTCGCGTCGGCGTGCAAATCAGCCGCATGGGCGCCAAACCATGACACCCTCGTTTGACCCGGTAACGTTAGCGGCGGTTCTGGCCCTGGTAGCCTTGCTGCCGCTGGCGGCCATCTTGACCACGTCCTTCATCAAGATTGCCGTCGTGCTCATGTTGGTGCGTAACGCCCTGGGCGTTCAGCAGGCACCACCCAACATGGCGCTGTATGCACTGGCACTGATTTTGTCAGCATACGTAATGGGGCCCGTGTTTGCCGATATCGCCACCGCATTCAGTGACGCCGCACTGGCACCCTCCCCCGAGCAGGGAGGCGGTCTGGGCGCCATGGTTCAGGCATTGGCCAACGGGGCCGAACCCCTGAAGGCGTTCATGACTCGGCACAGCGATGCGGCACATCGCGACTTCTTCGTGCGCAGCGCTTACTTGCTGTGGGGCGAAGAAGCCGGCGCCCAACTTGCACACGACAACCTGCTGGTGCTGATTCCGGCCTTCCTGGTCACAGAACTGACCGCCGCATTCAAGCTGGGTTTTCTGCTTTATCTGCCCTTCGTGATCATTGACCTGATCGTGTCCAACATCCTGCTTGCCCTGGGCATGATGATGGTGTCGCCCATCACTATTTCGCTGCCCTTCAAGCTATTTTTGTTTGTGATGGTGGATGGATGGACCCGGCTGATCCAGGGGCTGGTGCTGTCTTACGCCTGACCTGTCAACACAGAAAGGAATCACTCCATGCAACCCGTCGACATCGCCGCATACCTTACTCAGGCACTGTATCTGGTGCTGTGGCTGTCGCTGCCGCCGATTGCCGTGGCGGCCATTGTAGGGACACTCTTTTCGCTGTTTCAGGCGCTTACGCAAATTCAGGAGCAAACGCTCTCCTTCGCGGTGAAGATGATTGCGGTGTTTGTCACAATTTTACTGACGGCACGGTGGTTAAGCGGCGAGCTCTATAACTACGCGCTGTCTATTTTTGACCTGTTCCACCGGGTCTGACAATACCGAGATTACGATGATTCCGGGCACCCTCTACGCCGAAGCACATATTTTTCTGGGCACGTTGGCCATGACGCAGCCCCGGATGCTGGCGGCCTTTGCCATCTTGCCCATTTTCAATCGTCAGTTGCTGCCGGGCTTGCTGCGCTACTCCATCAGCGTGGCGTTGGGGCTGGTGCTTGTGCCGGCGCTCACCCCCCTGTATGTGGCCAGTGCCGTTTCCGGCGCCGGCTTGGTGCTTATCGTCGCCAAGGAAATCTTTATCGGCTTGGCTCTGGGGGTGTTGTTTGCCATTCCGTTCTGGGTGTTTGAATCGGTGGGCTTCCTGATTGACACGCAGCGCGGCGCCAGTATCGGCGTAGCGCTAAACCCCATTAGTGGCAACGAAACATCGCCGCTGGGCATCTTGCTTAACCAGGCCTTCATGGTGTTTTTCCTGGTGGCCGGCGGCTTCACGCTTATGCTGTCCATCTTGTACGACAGCTTCATCCTGTGGAATATATGGTCGTTTTATCCCGCCCTGGAGCCAGGCAATGGGGTGTTGCTGCTGGAGCAGCTTAGCCGCATGATGCGCCTTACCGTGCTATTTGCCGCACCCGCCCTGATTGCGATGTTTCTGGCCGAGCTGGGCCTGGGGCTGGTTAACCGCTTTGCGCCGCAGCTACAAGTATTTTTCCTGGCCATGCCCATTAAAAGTGCGTTGGCCATCCTGGTATTGGTACTGTATTCGCACACCCTGTTTGACTATGGCTACGACGTTCTGGAGCAACTGCGCAACACCTTACCGTTTTACGACGAGCACTGGAGAGGAGCATGAGCGGCGAAAAAACAGAACAACCCACCGCTAAAAAGCTACGCGATGCCCGACAAAAAGGCGATGTCGCGCACAGCAAAGACTTTACTCAGACACTGCTGGTCATTGCGTTGCTGGGGTACTTATGGCTTAACGGGAACAGTATAAAAGAAGGCTTTGGGCGGGTTGTGCTGGCTCCGGCCAACGTGATGGATGTTGAGTTTGACCACGCCTGGCCGCTTGTGTTTCAAACGCTGCTTAAAGAAGCCGTGGACTTGACGTTGCCGTTCCTTCTGATTGCGCTATTTATCGGCATGTTTGCCGAATTTCTTCAGGTGGGGGTGGTGATTGCCTTCGAAAAGCTGAAACCGTCCGGCAAGAAACTGAACGTGATCGCCAACCTGAAAAACATCTTTTCAAAAAAGAACCTGGTCGAATTTTTGAAATCGTGCCTGAAAATCAGCTTGTTGTTTGTGCTGGTATTTCTGGTGGTGCGCGACGCCCTTCCCGAATTGGTCAGACTGCCTTACAGCGGCATGGCGGGCGTTGAAATGGCCGTCAGCGGGTTGCTGAAGGTCATGCTGATCAATGTTGCGCTGGGCTACGCGGTGATTGCCATCGCCGACCTGGCCTGGCAACGCTTTCAATTTCGCAAGGGGCTGATGATGTCCAAGCATGAAGTCAAACAAGAATACAAAGAAATGGAAGGCGACCCCCATATCAAAAGCAAGCGCAAGCATTTGCACCAAGAGATGTCCATGCAATCGTCCGTTGCACAAACGCGCAAGGCGTCGGTGGTGATTACCAACCCCACCCACTACGCCGTTGCCCTGTATTACGACGATGACGACACACCCTTGCCGGTTGTGCTGGCCAAAGGCGAAGGTGCATTGGCGCACCAGATGATACAGGCGGCGCGCGAAGAAGGTATTCCCGTGATGCGAAATGTGCCGCTGGCGCGTGCCCTGATCGAACAAGGGGAGCTGGATCAATACATTCCCGACAGCCTTATCGAGCCGGTTGCTGAAGTGTTGAAGCTGGTGCGCGAATTTGCCGAGCGCGGCGAGCAATTCGATTCATCGGAACAATACGACTCATGGGAGCAATTCGACTCATCACAGCGATTTGACTGATCGCGTAGACAAGTCACACAAACAGATCGCTCATAACCAAAGTCACCATCAGATCAGGTTACCCACAAAGATCAACCAAAAAGACCCCAAGACGATGTCCAAAAAAATGGAAACACCCGGAATGACGCTGCACAAGAAACTACACCGTACATGGCAAAGCACCCTTATCTGCCTGGCCCTTTTGTGGCACGGCCTTGCCGCCGCCCAGACAAACGTCCCTTGGCCCAGTGCGCCCTTCAGCTATTACGCGGAAGAGCAAGAACTTGTGGATGTGCTACGCGAATTTGCGGGCGGCTTCAGCCTTGCGTTGCAGGCCGGCCAAGGTGTGTCCGGGCAGGTGAACGGCCGCTTCACCACCGACACACCCACCGAATTTCTAAACCGTTTGGGCGGCGTCTACGGCTTTAACTGGTTCACCTACGCTGGCACCCTGTACGTCAGCCGTGCAAGCGATATCCGTACCGAGGCCATCAGCACAAATACCGGCCATATCGGCAGTTTGCGTCAGGCACTTCAGCAAATGGGTCTGCTTGACCCGCGCTTTGGGTGGGGCGAACTGCCCGAACAAGGCTTGGCGCTCATCTCGGGGCCACCCACCTACATTGATCTCATCAAACGCACCGTCGCTACCCTGCCCGATGGGGATGGCAGCCAGGAAGTGGCGGTCTTCCGCTTACGCCATGCCTCGGTGAATGACCGGGTCGTTCGCTATCGTGATACTGAAGTCACCACTCCCGGTGTTGCCAGTATCCTGCGCGGGTTGCTATCCGGTAGCGGCGATGCGGCCAATGACGAAATGCTGTCCTCAGTGGCCGCCCCCTTGCGAGACAACCCGCCAACCATCACCGAAACCGATGCTGGCGTCATTGAACGCGGCCCCGCCGGCGCCAGTGTGGCGCCCGGCACCATGCGTCGCTTGCGCGAGCCCACGGTACAAGCGGATTCGCGGCTCAACGCCATCATCATTCAAGACATACCCAGCCGAATTCCGTTGTACCGGCAACTGATTGAGCAATTAGATGTACCCAGCACACTCATCGAAATCGAAGCGATGATTGTTGACGTGAATGCGGAAGTTGTCGACGAGCTTGGCGTGACGTGGGGCGCGCGCTCGGGCGACACGCTCTTTGGCCAGGGTGACCTGGGTCTTAGCCCCAGCGGCGCACTTCCCATTTCGCCGGGTGGCGAGCCCCTGCCAGGCATGATTGGCGTCAGTGTCGGGAACAGCCTGGTCGCGCGGCTGCGCGCACTGGAAGGCGAGGGCGATGCGCAAATTCTTTCCCAGCCGTCCATTCTTACCGCCGACAACCTGGGTGCCATGATCGATTTGTCGGAAACCTTCTACATCCAGACCCGCGGCGAGCGCGTCGCCGAAGTCACACCTGTCACGGTGGGCACGTCATTGCGCGTCACGCCGCGGTATATCCGCGGTACCAACCCAAACCAGGTGGAGCTGACCGTCGACATCGAGGATGGCCGCATCCAAGATGAGCGCCAGATCGACAATTTGCCGACTGTGCGCAAAAGCAATGTCAGCACCCTGGCCGTGGTATCCAATGCCGAAACCTTGCTGATTGGCGGATACAACAGCAGCCACGAGTCCGAACGCATCGACAAGGTGCCATTGCTGGGCGATATCCCCGGCGTAGGCGTGCTGTTTTCCAACCGCGCCCGTACTTGGCAGCGCCGCGAACGGCTATTTCTGATCCGGCCGCGTGTGGTGGCCATTGATGGCGTACGGGTGGTTCAGCCTACGTCACCCGAACGCCTTGCCGCTCAGGAAGAAGCCCTGCAGCAGATTGAGTCTGAGTTACAACGCAAGCGCCCGCGTCGGCTGAACGTCGATATGTCGTCCCCCAAATCGCGACGCCAGTCCGCGCGCGACACCGGATGGGTGAGCCCCTTGGCCGATGAGTTCGGGAACATTCCCCACTAGGGGATCAGGCGTCGTGATCAATTACCCCGCGCTCGCGAAGTTTTTTCTTCAGCGCAGCGCGGGCACGCGAGATTCGGCTGCGCACGGTGCCTATGGGCACCATGAGCATGGCCGCGGCCTCTTCGTACGAGACGTCGTCTACACTCACCAACAGCAGCAGATCCCGGATGTGTGGAGGCAACTCATCAAGGGCGTCGTACAACGCTTGCATGGTTTGGGTTTGCTGGGCCTGGCGTTCGGGTGATAGCTCGCCAGACTCGGTCCACGACAACGCGGCGTCGCCGGTGAACTCGTAACGACGCTCGGGGGCGCGAGACAAGTAATTGCGCACCAGGTTAAGCGCAATACCGTATAGCCATGTGGATAATTGGGACTCGCCCCGAAAACTTCGGTAAGAACGCACCGCTTCGGCAAAGGCCTGCTGGGTTAGCTCTTCAGCCTCGGTGGCGTGGCCGATATGCTTCAGAATAAATCGATACAGCCGATTTGAGTGCTGATCCAACAACTCACGAAACAACTGCTCTTCAGCAGCATCGCTTTCAGGCGTCGATGGGTAGGGTTGGGCAGAATTGTCCTGCATAGCAACTAAAACGAGTGACGATACCGACCCGGACAATGCCGGTTTCAAGGCGGCCGGTCAGGACATTCCCCCGGCCGAGCCATCGAATCACGCGACAACAAACCGACACAATAACAAAAGCGGTGCAACATTAACAGGGCTTTGCATAGTTATGTCAATTGGTACTGCATAACTGCCCAGGATATCGCATAATAAAGTGAACGCTCACCAATTTTTTAATGGCGCACGATACGTCGTGTAGCCTATTTACGTTTCTCTTGATAAAGTTTTTAGTGTTATCTATGAAACTTGTTTGTTATATCTGTTACGAACACTTCAGTACACGGGGAAAATAGCCATTCACAACACGTTCGCATCACTGAACGCTGCAACAGTTGCAGCTGTCCCGTCGCCGCCTAACTCACCGCTGCCATTATGAGTATTCCTTCGTCACCGCCCGGTCTGCACCCCATTCCAACGCTGCACGCGTTTAAAGAAGCGGCGGCCGACAATGGCGAGGTTTATTTTGATGGTCAACGCCTTGTGGTGATGGCTGCCGGTGAAACTCCGCAAGGGCGAAAAGTCGAATGGGTGGCTCCGTCCGGAGATGCCGCATCGGCCTTGACACAAGCGCTGGAGAACGCCGTAGGGCCCGGTTTGGCAAACGCCATCGCACGCGAGCTCAACCTGGCGCCGGCCCCGGGCAAACCACTGTCGGCACGCACTATCGAGCGCGCCGCGGCCATGGCCGAAACGGGCCTGCAAGCCTTGGAAGGGGTCGATTTCCTCACACAGCTGCGCCTGTCGGCACGCAACGCAACACCCGACTTCGCCCGGGTATGCCTAAAGGCGGGCGTAGGTGGGCATCAGTTAAACGCGGACATGCGCCAACGCATTGATGATATGCTTGGCCAGCGCTTTCAGTTGGCGGCCCAAGGCGGTCACGTGCCGGTACCGGCTGACAAAGCCGAGCAATGGCTGGCGGACATCATCAAACAAGCTGTAGCAGATGGCTAACCGCCGTCGCCCTGCGCAGGGCGCGGCGCGCACCGCAACATCCGTTTTTCCGTATCCACTCACTTTTCAAGATTCGCATGCTCTATGCCATCGCGGCGCTGCTGCTGTTTCAGTTTTTGGGCGAGGCTATCTCGCTATGGCTGGATATTGCGCTGCCCGGCGCGCTAGTGGGCATGGCCGTGTTCTTGTTGGCCCTGATTTCCTTGGGTCGCACACCGGCTGCCCTGCAGCGCACCGCAGGCGGCCTGCTTGGGCACATGATGTTGCTGTTCATTCCCAGCGTGGTGGCCGTCATGACCCAGGTTGACTACATCGCCGCCGAGTGGTTGCCGTTTATCGCGGCGTGCCTGGCGGGCACCGCCATTACCATTGTCGTGACGGCCGCCACCCTGCAGTTTTTGCTCAAACGCACCCGGAGGGACGAATGCTGACGACGGCGTCGGCCTGGCTGCCGGCCACATTGGTTGAGCTTGGGTGGCTGTTCTACACAATTCTGGTGTACCTGGCAGCCCGTTGGCTATACCAGCGCAGCGGGGCTCACCCTCTTTTCATTCCGGTGCTGACAGCGGTCATCGTCATTATTGTGGCGTTGGTCCTTACCGACACGTCGTACGAAACCTATGCCCAATCGACAAGGTTGCTGCAATTTCTGATCGGGCCGGCCACGGTGGCGCTGGCGGTACCGCTTTATAACCAGCTGCAGCAGCTTAAGCGTATGTGGCTGCCGCTGACGATCGCTTTGTGCGTAGGAGGCATCACAGCAATCGTCTCCACCGTGTTGATCGCCTGGTTGCTGGGTGGCTCAATGGAAACGTTGTTGTCGGTAGCGCCGAAGTCGGCCACCATGCCCATTGCCATACCAGCCAGTGTGGCCGTAGGGGGCATTGCGCCACTCATCGCCATTGCCGTCGCCTTTACGGGCATCAGCGGCGTCATGATCGCCCGCCCCCTGTTTCGACTGATCAAGGCCACCGACCCGGCCGTCAGGGGCTTTGCCATCGGACTGACGGCCCATGCCATTGGCACGGCCCGCGCACTGCAGGTCGACCAAAAAGCAGGGGCTTCGGCGGCGCTTGCCATGGGTCTGAACAGCCTGCTCACAGCCGCTGCCATCCCGTTTCTACCGTGGTTCTTGAGCCTGTTCGTGTAATCAGTACCCCGCCCGGCGATCGACCACACCGGTGAGCGGCGTTCCTGCGCGCCACGCGCGAACCTTGGCCGCGATTTGACGCATGGCCAGCCGGGCATTGGTGGTACCCGAGATATGTGGCGTGATCACCACCTTGGGGTGGGTCCAGAAAGGATGGCTATGCGGCAACGGCTCGGTG
>Ga0079224_100010872_pt1 | contig 12508 bp, 12 predicted proteins | sample Stecom2015_FD_80414 | JGI IMG/M metagenome (GOLD analysis project Ga0079224, IMG submission 80414) | Agricultural soil microbial communities from Utah to study Nitrogen management - Steer compost 2015 | ecosystem: Environmental > Terrestrial > Soil > Agricultural land | place: USA: Utah...
ACCGCCCCCGCCGCCGGCGGCGGCACCGCTGCGGGCGCCGCCCGGGCCACCGATCCCGCCGGTGCCAGCCGCCGCGTCGGGAGCCGGATCGCCGCTCTCGAAATCATCCCCCAGGATGCTGGTGCACGCGCCGACGCCGCGCACACCCGCGGCCAACCCGAGCGCAGCGAGTCTACGAAGCAGCGTCAAAACCGCCCCCGCAGCGTCATCCCTGCCGGGCCCACGCCGAAGCCGAGGTGCCGGGTTGGACGCGCGGCCGTCGCGCTCGGCGCCGTCAGCAGCAGCGTCATCCCCGCCACGCCCCCCACGGCCCCGGCGATGAAGCCGACCGTCGAGAGCGTGCCCATGAGACGGTACGAATCGAGCGCTTCCTCCTGGCTCGGGGGGCAGATCCCGTCGGGGCAGGCGTCGACCAGCTCGCCGTGTTTGCGGACAGCGATCACCCCGGCGATCGCGCCCACCGCGATCCCGGCCGCCCCAACCCCCAGCCCGATGAACCCGGTCGTGCGCTGCCAGGAAGACCCCGCCGGCCGGTCCATGAGCGGCGATGGTCCGCCGAGATCGAGCTCCGCCGTCGCGCGCGTGTCGGCGCGCGCCGCGGGGTCCGGCTTCAAGACGAGGGTCAGCTCCGTCGCCTCGCCCTTCGCGACGCTGAAGCGACCTTGCGCGGGAAGGTACCCGGAGGCGGAGGCCGTGACGCGATGGTCGCCGGGATTGACGGCGCGCCGAACGCCGAGCGCCGCCACCGGCACTTCGGTGTCCCCGATCTTCACCGCCGGCGCCCTCGGACCCTCGACGTGCAGCGTCACCCACGCGAGCTGCGCCTCCACCTCCCCGATCTCGCGCTCCGCATTCTGAAGCGCTTGCTCGAACACCTCGGGCGATCCGGGAGCGACCCCTTCGCGCAGGATGCGGTTGTAGTTCTCGTAAGCCTGCACCACCTGACCGAGCTTCACCTGGGCGCGGGCCAGCGCCAAAAGCAGCGTGGGCGCGTGGACCAGGGCGTCGGCGCGCGCGAAGCGATCGGCCGCGGTCTCGTAGTCGCCGCTTTCGAAGGCCGCCTGACCCTCGTTGGCGAGCGCGCGCGCGGTGGTCCGGTCAGCGGCGGTCTGCGCCGTCGCTCGAAAGGCCCCCAGGCAAACGCTGCCAGCCAGGGCGGTAGCAAGCAGTGTCTTGAAAAGCGTGCGGCGGAGTCGAGTCATTCGAGCCCGCCATAGTAAAGACGAGTCAGATGCCGAAGTCGACCCGCTTGGACGTCGCCTTCGGCGCCGGCTCGGTCTTCGAGCGTGTCGACGGCGCCTTCTTCGTCTTGGGCGTCGTCGCGTGTGTGCGCTTCGGGCGCGCGGCCTTGGAGCGCGTGCCCGACGTCGTGGTCTGCTTCGCGGCCGCGGGATCGCGTTTGCCGGTCAGAGCCGCGGGCTCGGCGGGGTTTGGCGCTGACGCCTGGGCGCTTCCGGCGTCGCCCTCGGGCGCGACCGGCGGCGCCTCCGGCGCCGCGGCGCTCGGCGCCGGTCGTCGCTCCGCCCAACCCTCCGTGGCGGCTGCCCTGCCCGGCTCGACGCCAGCTGGCGCGCTCTGCAGGTGCGCGCCGCGGTCGAGCCACCCTTCGGTCTTCGCCCAGCCGAACCCGAGCGCGGTCAGCACGAGCGCGCCCCCCATGACCCAGCGAGCCGCGCGGCGCCCTCGGCGGGCGGGCGGCTCGATGCCGAAGGTGCGCGACAGCGGCTCGTCGGTGGGCGCGTTGTAGACGGTGACCGCCTCGCGAAAGGCCGCGCGCTCGGCGGCCCCCTGGGATGAAACCAAGATTTCGCTGGACGGCGCGATCTCGGTCACCGGAATCGCGTCGAACACCCCGAGCGCCTGGGACAGGCCGTCGACGAGCTCCTTCGCCGTCTGAAAGCGGTAGTTCGGATCGCGCGCCGCCGCCTTCTCCCACCAGGCGTCGAACTCCGGCGGCACCGCGGCGATGCGGCTCGGGACCGGCAGCGGCTCGTGCATGATCTGCGACAGCAAGTCGCCGAGCCCTTCGCTCGCGAAAGGCAGCGCGCCCGTCATGCACTGATAGGTGATGACCGCGAGCGACCACAGGTCCGAGCGGTGGTCGACGGTGCGATTGCCCCGCGCCTGTTCGGGGCTCATGTAAAACGGCGTGCCGAGCAGCGCGCCGGTCTGCGTGCCGGCCTCCGCGATGTTGGTGTTGGCGCGCTTCGCGATGCCAAAATCCAGCACCTTGACGATCTCGCCGTCGACGTCCCGCACCAGGAACACATTCTCCGGCTTCAGATCCCGATGTACGATGCCGGCGCTGTGCGCCTTCGAGAGGGCGCGGGCGACCTGGCTGATGATGCGAAAGGTCTCGGCGGGGTTCAGCGACCACTCGCGCTCCAGGCGCTGGCCCAGGTCCTCGCCCTCGAGGTACTCCATCGCCAGGTACGGCATGCCCCCGGAGACGCCGAAATCGAGGATTTGTACCACGTTCGGCCTGCGGAGCTGCGCCGCGGCCTTGGCCTCCTGCTCGAAGCGAGCGCGCACCTCCGCGCTGTTGTGACGCTCACGGTCGATGAACTTGACCGCGCACAGGGAGTCGAGCGTCGTGTGTTGCGCCAGCCAGACGGACCCCATGCCGCCGCGGCCGAGCTCCCGAATGAGCCGGAAGCGCCCCGCGATCGTCAGGCCTTCCACCAACTTCACGACTGGTCGTCTCCACGCAAAGATCGATCGAAGCCAAGTGGGGCGACCCGCTCACGAGATCACCCGCTGAAGAGTGTCGCCCGGCGCGGCGCTTCCGACAAGCGCCGGCGCAGAGGCGCCGGTCAGATCTAATGTGCTCGGCTCGGGTTCCGACGGCTCAAATCCGCCCCGCCATCACGCGCCGCTCCCCAAATGGGTGCGGGAACGTCGGAGCGCATGAGGCGGTGGCGTCCCCAAACTTACCTGGGACGACAAACGGCTCGTCGTGCCAGGCGCGATCGTGACCGGGAAAGCGTGTCACGACATGCTCCCGAAACCCGGAGCTACTCGATCAGCCCCGACTCCGGGCTCGATGCGTTGGCGTACGCCCGCTTGGGCATCCGCCCGGCGCGGAACGCCTTGCGGCCAGCCTCGACCGCCAGCCGCATCGCCTCGGCCATCAGCACCGGGTGCTTGGCGTGGGCGATGGCGGTGTTCATGAGCACGCCGTCGCAGCCGAGCTCCATGGCCACGGCGGCGTCGCTGGCGGTGCCGACCCCGGCGTCGACGATCACCGGCACCTTGGCCCGCTCCAAGATGATCCGCAGGTTGTGGGGGTTGCGGATCCCGAGACCGGAGCCGATGGGCGCCGCCAGCGGCATCACGGCGGCGCAGCCCGCGTCCTCGAGCTTGCGACAAATGATCGGGTCGTCGATGCAATACGGCAGCACCGTGAACCCCTCCTTGACCAGCACCCGTGCCGCCTCCAGCGTCTGCTCGTTGTCCGGATAGAGGGTCTGGGGGTCGCCGATGACCTCGAGCTTGACCAGATCGGCGATCCCGAGCTCGCGGGCGAGCCGCAGGGTCCGGAGCGCCTCGTCGGCCGTGTAGCACCCGGCGGTGTTGGGCAGGACGGTCCAGCGCTTGCTGGTCAAGAGCTCCATCATCGAGCCCTGGCTCCGATCCTTCAGGTCGACGCGGCGGAGCGCGACGGTCACGATCTCCGCCCCGGAGGCTTCGAGCGCCGCCCGCGTCTCGGCCACGTCCTTGTACTTGCCGGTGCCGACGAACAGCCGCGACTTGAAGCGATGGGAGCCGATCTCGAGCACGTCCTCGGTGGTCATCCACCCCGGCGTACCGCCGACCGTCGGGTCCCGCAAGGTCGGAGATCCGCCCGGCGTCGATCTACAGCCGCGCCGCGAACTGCGACGCGGCTTCGTCGAGCCGCACGAAGGCGTAGCCCGACTCGCGGAGCAGCGTGATGGCCGCCGAGAGCGCCTCGAGCTTTCTGGCGTGCGCCACCCGCACGTCCGGCTGGTGCCGGCGGAGCGCCTCGAGGCCGTCGGCGGCGTCGAGCACGTCGATCCCGTGCAGCTCCAGGTTCACCAGCTTGGACCCCAGCACCCCGCGCGTCAGCCAGCGCGCCCGTTCAGGGCCAGCCAGCGTGAGGGCCGTGCCGATGTACGGCAGGCGCAAGCCCGAGGTCACCTGGATCGGCAGCTCGAGCAGGCCTCCGCCGCGGGTCCAGTAGGGTTTGCCGACGCTGTACGGCTCGAGCGGAGCACGCAGCACCGCGGGCGTGTCCAAGAGGGACTGCGAGCGGCGGCGCCGCAAGCGGATCCCCGCCAGCGCGGCGGCCTTCGCCAGGTAGTAGGCCGGCGAGGGAAACACCGAAGAGTCGTAGCGGACATCACAGTCGGCCAAGACCTCGAACAGCTCGTCGGTGACGGTGTAGCCGGGCGCTCGAAATCCGATCGGCCGCTGCCCGCACGATCGCTCGATGGCGTCGGCGGCGTGGCGCACCTGCCGCGCCATCTCCATCCGCGAGCGGCGCGTCAGATCATAGAGGTGATCGCGAGAATGATTGCCGAGCTCGTGGCCCGCCGCCGCCAGCGCTCGCAGGCGCTCGGCATTCTGGGGCCGCGCCACGTCGCCGCCGATGACGAAGAGCGTGAGCGGCAGATCGTGCGCGCGCGCAAAGCGATCGAGGCGCTCGAGCGCCAGGTCGTAGACCGCGTCTTTCGCGGCGCCCTCCGGCGGGGGCAATCCATGGATGTTGAAGTAGTTCGGGATCTCGTCGAGATCGACCGAAACCGCGGCCAAGCGCATGCAGCGCGGGAGCCTACCAAACTTGCGCCTTTCGGCGCGAGCCCCGCTCCTACCCCCTGGCAGTGATGGCCGCGAAAAGCGCTTCGATCACCGCGTCTTGCTGCGCGTCGTTCATGCCCGGAAATAATGGGATGCTCAGCACCTGACGGGCGGCGCGCTCCGCTTCGGGCAGGGGATCGGCAGCTCGGGCGAGGGCGCGAAACGCGGGCTGGCGATGCAGGGGCTCGGGGTAGTGCACCGCCGACTCGACACCGGCGCGCGCCAGATCGGCCGCCACGCGATCGCGATCGTCGAGCCGCAACGTGAACAGGGCCCACGCCGACGCTGTCCCCTGCCTCGGCGTGGGCAGCACCGCGCCGGCAAGCCCGGCGAGCTCTCGCAGGTAGCGAGCTGCCAGCCGCTGTCGCTCGGCGTGCATCCCTTCGAAGTGCCGGAGCTTGGTCCTGAGGGCGGCGGCCTGCAGCGCGTCGAGGCGAAAGTTGCCGCCCAGCTCCGCGTGCGCGTGCTTGGCGGTGGCGCCGTGGACCCGCAAGCGGCGACAGCGTTCGAACAGCTCGCGATCCGCGGTGACGATCATGCCCCCGTCGCCGAGCCCTCCGAGCGGCTTGGAGGGGAAGAAGCTAAAACAGCCCGCTCGTCCCCAGGTCCCCACTCGCCGGGGTGCTTCGGCGCCCAGCGCGGCACCGAACGCCTGCGCCGCGTCCTCGACCAGCGGGATCCCATGCTGCTCGGCGACCGCGCAGAGCGCCGGCAGATCGGCGGGCTCGCCGTAGAGGTGCACCGCGACGATCGCGCGCGTGCGCGGCGTGATGGCGCGGGCCACGCCTTCTGGATCCAAATTGAAAGAACCTGGCTGGAGGTCGATGAAGCGCGGGATCGCGCCGAGCCTCGCGATGACCTCCGCGGCCGCGACGAAGCTGAACCCCGACGTGATCACCTCGTCGCCCGGCGCGATGTCGAGCGCCATCAGCGCGCAGAGCAAGGCGTCGGTGCCGCTGGAGACCCCGAGCGCGTACGGCGCCCCGAGCGCGCGAGCGGCCTCGGCTTCGAAGCGTTCGACCTCCGGCCCGAGCACGTAGCGCTCGGACGCGAGCACCGCGTCCAGGGCCGCTCGCAGCTCCTCGCGGTAGGGGCGGTGCACGGCCGCCAGGTCCAGCATCGGCACACGCATGTTCGGCTCACGCTCCTTCGAAGGCCACGTGGCCGTCCACCAGCCGGTACCCAGACCCGCTCGCCGGGCAGCGCGCGCGCCCATCGCCGTCGAAGCGGAGCGGCTCGGCGTGCCGGCTGACCCAGCCGGTCTGGCGCGCGGGCACGCCCAGGACGAGCGCGTACGGCGGCACGTCGTGCGTCACGACGGCCCCTGCGCCGACGAAGCAATACTCCCCGAGCTCGACCCCGCAGACGATGGTCGCGTTGGCCCCGACGGTGGCCCCGCGCCCGACGCGCGTGGCCGAGAAGTGCCCCCGCCGGCGCACCGTCGCGCGCGGGTTCTTGACGTTGGTGAAGACCGCGCTCGGCCCGATGAACACGTCCTGCTCGATCACGACGCCGTCGTACAAGCTCACGTTGTTTTGAATGCGCGCTCCATCCCCGATCCGGACCCCGTCGGCCACGAAGCAGTTCTGACCGAGCATCACGGCCGCGCCGATCTGCGCCTTGCCCATCACGTGGCAGAAGTGCCAGACGTGCGTGCCAGCGCCGATCAGGGCGCCGGCGTCGATCACCGCCGTCGGGTGGATCACCGCCGCGGCGTGCACCCCTGGCGCCAAGCCGCTCACGGACCCACCTCGACCGTTCGAGGGGGCGCTGGCAGCGCGCCGCCCTCGAAGTCCTTCCAGCGCCGGTGCAGCCACAGCCACTGCTCGGGGCGCTGGCGCACGAAGCGCTCGAGCTCCGCGGTGGCCAGCTGCATCGTCCGCTCCGCCCAGGCTCGGGTGTCCTGCTCCGGCGGCTGGAAGACCTGCCCGACCACGAGCTCGTGCCGCCCGTCGCCACGGCGCCGTCCGAACGCAGTGATCAGCGGCACCCGCGCGCGGGCCGCGAGCAAGGCGGGCGACAGGTCCACCCGCACCGGCCGCCCGAAGAAGCTCGCGATGGTCGTCCCGCGCACCCGCTCCGGCGCCTGATCGATCAACATCGCGACGAGCTCCCCGCGGCGGAGGGCGGCGGTCGCGCCGGTTGCCGCGTGCCCGGCGGCGAGCAGGCGCACGCCCCGCCCGCGCCGCAGTCCCTGCCAGATCCGATCGAGCGTGCGCTGGCTCAGGTGTTTGGTGATCACCGTGAGCGGCACGCGCTCGGCCGCCGCGCAGGCGACCAGATCCCAGTTGCCGGTGTGCGCCGTCGCGACCACGATCCCTCTGCCGGACCTGCGCAAGGCGTCCACGCACGCCGAAGCGGCGCTCAGGTCCACCTCCGCGCCGAGCGAGCGCTTCGGCCGCAGCAACAGCTCGAGCAGCTCCGCCACGCCGCGCCCGAGCGAGCGGTACATCCCGTCGGCGATCCGCTCCGCGTCGCGCAAGCCGGAGCGCTCGATCGAACCGACGACGTGCGCCCGGCGGACACGCAGAACCCGACCTGCCAAGAATGCCAGCAGGGCGCCAAACGCCACGAGCAGGGTCCTCACGCCCGAATCACTGCCACAAAACCGGACGCGGAGTGCTACTTTTCGCGGCGTGACCGCCAGCCCAGAGCTCGTGACCGAGCGCCCGCTGCACATCCACGTCGACCAGGTCGGCAAGCGGTTCGGCGACTTCCAGGCGCTGCGGAACATCGACATGCGCATCGGGCGCGGGGAGATCATCGTCATCATCGGCGGGTCGGGCGCCGGCAAGAGCACGCTGGTCAAGGTCTTGATCGGTCTCGAGAAGCCGAGCGAGGGCCACATCTACGTGGACGGGCGCGACATCGTGCCGCTCGGCGACCGCGCCATGAACGAGATGCGCAAGAAGTTCGGGATGGTGTTCCAATACTCCGCCCTGCTCGACTCGATGAACGTGCTCGACAACGTCGCCTTCCCGCTGCGCGAGCACACCAAGCTCAAGGAAAAGGAGATCCGCCGGCGGGTGCTGGAGAAGCTCGCCATCTTGAACCTCGAGGGCGTGGAGAAGCGCTTTCCGAGCCAGCTCTCGGGCGGCATGCGCAAGCGCGTGGGGCTCGCCCGTGCGCTGATGCTCGAGCCCGAGATCTTGATGTACGACGAGCCCACCAGCGGCCTCGACCCGCTCTCGTCCCGGCTGGTGGACGAGCTGATCGTGCAGACCCGCGATCGCTTCGGCGTCACCAGCATCGTCATCAGCCACGACATGGCGGGAGCGCTGCGGATCGCCGACCAGATCTATCTTTTGTCCAAGGGCGAGATCGTCGCCAGCGGCACTCCCGCCGAGCTCGTTGGGCTCGACAAGGGGCTCGCCAGAGACTTCTTCGCCGCCAGCGGCATCGCCGCCGAGCAGCTGGTGCAAGCGCGGGAGCGTCAGCCGCCGCAGAAGACGTAGTTATAGTACTGATCGAGGCACACGCCGTCGGGGAGATCCACGCCCCCGTCCAGGTCGCAGCTGATCGAAGCCGGCGACAAGGCTGCGAGGCAGTTGATCAGCGCCGTGGCCTGACCGGAGCAGCCCGGCGTGGACTGGATGAAGGCGCACTCATACGCGCACTCGGCGGGGCCGTAGTACGGGCAAGCCGGCGTGGTGAGGACCGCGCACATCGCTTCGCATTCAGAGCTCGGCGCCGGCCCCGTGCCGCCGCTGCCCCCCGTGCCGCCGCTGCCCCCCGTGCCGCCGCTGCCGAACGCGCCGCCGCCGCCCGCCGGATCGCCGCCCCCAGGAGAGCCGCCGCTCGTGGCCGCCCCGGCGCCCTCCGCCGAGGGGTGTCCCAGCCCCAGGAAACCGAACGCGCCGAGCGGGCTCTCACCGGCGTTGGGCCCCGCCGCGGGCAGATCGTCGGCCGGGATGCTCCCGGACCCACAACCCCACAGCGCGACGCCAGCGAGGAACCAGGTTGCACCCGGGAGGCTGCGGCCGCTGAGCGTGCCCTCGCCCCCCCGCGCCTTCGACCGATCGAGATCCGACATCATGGCCTCACTGGGTGGCTTAGAAATAGTACCGCGCCGCGACCGTGGAGCGGAAGATGTCCCACGGGCTGTTGAAGGCGGCGGTGGTCAAGGCCAGGGTGGTGTCCGACGCGTCGGCGTTGCCGACCGAGACGCTGGCGGTTCGCAGCGTGAAGAACGCGCCGACGCTGGCCTCGAGGGCGAGGCGCGGCATGTCGATGAAGCCGAACTGCAGCTCCGCCCCGGCGCGGGCACCGACGTCGAAGCGGAGCCCGCTGAGATCCGCGTCTGGCGTGCCGGTCGCGCCGGGCGGCGCCGAGCGCGTGGCGGTGGCAAAGCCGAAGTTTGCCTCCGGGATGACGAGGAAGGTCAAGTGCCGCGTCCAGTCGACGGCGATCGGCACCCCGGCGTGCACCATCATGCCGAAGATCGACTCCTTGTCGACCGTCACCGAGGTGCCGCCCTGGCTGACCTCCTGACTGCCGCTGGTGAAGATGAAGCCGAGCCCTGCGTCGATGCCCAGGTTCGGCGTGAACCAGTAGCGCACCCCCACCACCGGAGCGGGCACCTCGCGGACGGGCTCCGCATCCGGCGTGATGGTGGGCGCGTCGCTCGTCCCGCCGGGGCTCGCGCCAGCTAGCGGGATCGTGCTCACGCCGAACCAGCCGATCCCCAGCCTCCCGACCGCTTGCTCGTGGTCGTCGGTCGCGGCGCCGCCTTCGCCTTGCTGGACCGCTGGCGGCGAAGACACGACCGGCACCGCCGCGGGCGCCTGGTAGGCGGGCGGCGTGGGCTCCGCCTGGGCGTCCCGCGCAACCAACGTCCCCGCCGGCTCGGCGCTGGCCTCGGCGCCGGCAGCCGCGCTGCCCTGCTGGCGCTTGGCGGTTTCGTAGGCTTCGTTGACCTCCGGCGTCGACAAGCCGGGCGGCACGCTCACGCTCGGATCGAGCTCTAGCGCCTGGGCGAACGCTTGCTCCGCCGTCGCGCGATCGCGAAGGCCGCCCGCCTGCACGATCCCGAGGTCTCGATGCGCCCGGGCCAGCAGCTCCGGCGAGCAGCGGTCGGGCGCCGCTCCCCCGCAGTGATCGATCGCGGCCCGGAGCGAGCGATCCGCCTCCGGGTAGTTGCCAGCGAGGTACGCCGACATGCCTCGATCGATGTAGCTCTGCGCCTGCGCGTCGCGCGGCGCCGCGGAGGCCAACAGCGAAACCGCGCAGACCGCGGCGCCCGCCGTGGCTCCCCCGATCCAGCGGCTGGGACAATGAAACGATCGCATGAGACTCGATCCTCCCGAAGGTGGGCTGCAACTACATTGTGGTTGCGATACCGGCGCCGTCGAACGAAGGCCCCGACCTATCACGCCTGCGTGGCGAAAGGCAGGGTTGAATGGTGTGGCTGTTCGCCCCCCGTTCCACTGATTCGGGAGGTTTCGCGGAGGCTGGTCACTCCAGGTACCCAAGAGCTGGTTGGTGGTTCGCGTGGGCGCAGTTCTTGTTGGCCGCGTCTCCGGAACGCAGCCTTGAGTCGAACCCGCCGGTGCCGGTCGCCGCGTGCATGCCGCCGCCCAGCGATCATCCCACGTAGCGCGCGCCTCGCCAGCCACCGCCACCACGACCACGCCGCGCCGCCAGCAATCGCTCGTAGAAGGCCAGCATGTCGCTCCAGATCCGCTCCGGAGCGTAGTGCTCGATCGCGCGGGCCCGCCCGGCTTCGCCGAGAGCTCGGCGGCGATCCTCGTCTCGCAAGAGCTCGGCGCAGGCTGCGGTGAGCGCGCGCACGTCCCGCGGCGGCACCAGCACCCCGGTCGTGCCGTCGACCACGGCGTCCACGCAGCCCGTCACGCGCGTGGCGACCACGGGCAGCCGCATCGCGGCGGCCTCGAGCGGCACGTTGGGAAAGCCCTCGCGGTAGGTCGGGAAGCAGACCAGGTCCATCACCGCGTAGCGCTCCGCGCTCTGCCCCCAGGGCGCGGGGGCGATGACCACCCGCGGATCGCTCCGCAAGCGCTGGACGATCTCCTGCGGCACCGGATCTTCGGCCTCGAACGGGCCGACCAACAGAAGGCACGCCGCGGGGAACACCTCCCGCAGCGCGGTCCAGCTCTCCGCCAGCTCGACGATGCCCTTGTCGCGCACCAGCCGCCCCACGAAGCCGATCACCAGCGCGTCCGGCGCGATCCCCAGCCGTGCCCGCAGCCGCGCGCGCTCGCTCGGGTCGAACCGCGCCGGGTCGAACCGCCCCGTGGCGTCCACCCCGTTGCTGCTGCCCGCACCGAGCACGCTCGACTTCTCGAGCGCGCACAGCCCCGACCGGGCGAGCGACGCCCGCACCGAGTCGCTCACGCAGAGCACGTCCGTGGCCGCGGCACACGCCGCCCGCTCCGCGGCGAGCAGCGCGGCGCGCCGGCCGCCGGTCGCGGTGTCGTGTGCCAGCCCGCGCACGTGGTAGATGCGGACCGGCACGCGCGCCGCCGCCGCCGCGAGCGTGCCCAGCAAGCCGCCCTTGGGCGTCCCCGCCTGAACGATGTCCGGCCGGAGCTTCCGCATCAGCGCCGCCAGCCGCCCGATCGCCAGCGCGTCGGCCCCGGGCGCGATCGAGCGCCGCATCGGCACACCGTGAAATTGCAGCGCGTCGGCGGCGTCGAGCGGCAGCCGCCCGTCTTCGGGAGGCGCCGACACCCCGTGCAGCTCCACCCCCTGCCCGGCCAAGTACCCAAGCTGCCCGCGCAGGAACGTGAACGTGATCGGCACCGTCACGACGTGCAGCAGGCGAAACCGCGGGGATCGCATCGGGCGCGGAGCTTGCCAGCGGCGCCCGCCGAGCGCCATGGCCCGGCGATCACCCCACGGCGCCCGCGAGCAGCGCCAGAAATCCCGCCACCGCCACCAGCGCGTGCACCACCACCAGCCCCAGCGGCAGCGCCTTCTTGCGCAGGTGGTTGGCGAACAGCAGAAACCCGCCGAGCGCGGCCACCACCATCAGCACCAGGCCGACCGTCGCCGTCGACGACTCCCCGCCCCCCGCCAGCCACACGATCAGCGCCAACAGCCCACCCGCCGCCGCCGCGCCGTGCAGGATCGCGATCGCAAACGGGGGCAGCGTCGCGCCCCGGACCAGGCTGGTGGCCATCACCAGGCCGCCGACGGCGGCCAGCGCGAATAGAACGAGGGCTAGGGTCATTTTTTTCCTCCGCACGTCATCGCCGGCAGCGCTCTTCCCGGGTCGCTTGCCCGCGCACGCCGAAAGCGGCGTGGTCTCGGTGGGTTAGAGGCGCGAGGGGGGGTGGGTGTTACAGACACCCGGTCGACGCAGCCGAACGAGGGGCCTGCTCGACGAGGGATCCAGCAGCGGTGCTAGCACGCCAACACTTCTTCAGGTGCGGACGGGCGACGCTTCAAAGGCCACTCCGAGGGCTCATTGCACTCGGAGTACCACCAACGATTCATGTCCATAGTTGGCGAACTCAAGGATCTCGAATGAGTCAAGAAGATAATTCCGCGCTTTCACGATAAACGCCAAAAAGCTGGGGCCATCCCAAACATGGAAGTGCGTGTGCCCGTCCGATGCAATCTTCTCTTCAACATACCGGCTAAGCGCATCCCCATTCAGACCGAGCTTGATGCTCCCCACCTCCCTCAGGTGGTCGAGCAGCGATGCTTGGGGACCGTCTTCGTGATC
>Ga0079224_100010874_pt1 | contig 12508 bp, 5 predicted proteins | sample Stecom2015_FD_80414 | JGI IMG/M metagenome (GOLD analysis project Ga0079224, IMG submission 80414) | Agricultural soil microbial communities from Utah to study Nitrogen management - Steer compost 2015 | ecosystem: Environmental > Terrestrial > Soil > Agricultural land | place: USA: Utah...
GCGATGATAATCTAGCGGCAGCGTGACCCAAGAGCCCGAGACCATCGTCGCCGACAAGTATCGCCTGCTCGAACCGCTGGGAGCGGGCGGAATGGGCACGCTCTGGGTCGCCGAGCACCTCGGGCTCGGCACCAAGGTCGCCCTCAAACGCATTCGCGACTGGGAAGGGGGCAGCGACGCTTTCCTGCGATTTCAGCGCGAAGCGCGCGCCGCGGCCTCCCTGCGCAGCCGGAACATCGTTCGGGTGCACGACTTCGGCGGCGATGGCGGGGGACCGTACATCGTGATGGAGCTGCTCGAGGGCCTGAGCCTGACGGAGCACATCTACCGGGCGGCGCCCCTCTCCCCAGCAAAGGCCGGCCGATGGCTGCAGCAAATCTGCCGGGCGTTGGCGACGGCCCACGCGGCCGGCATCGTGCATCGCGACATCAAGCCCAGCAACCTGTTCCTCGCCAACGAGGAGGGCGAACAGATCTTGAAGGTGCTCGACTTCGGCATCGCCAAGCAGCTGCGAACCGCACACGACAGCGTGACGATCAGCGGCGCGCTGCTCGGCTCTCCCGGGTACATGAGCCCCGAGCAGGCGCGCGGGCTGCCCGTCGACGCCAGGACGGATCTGTTCTCGGTGGCCGCCGTGTTGTACGAGATGCTCACCAACCATGCTCCGTTCTTGAGCGAGCACCCGGGCGACTGCATCGCGCGCGTTTGCGCGGGCAGCTTCCCCAGAGTCACGTCCCTGGTCCCGAACCTCCCCGCGGCGCTCGACCCGTTCTTCGAACGAGCGCTGCACCAGAAGCCCGAGCAGCGCTTCGCCGAAGCCCGTGAGCTGGAGCGCGCGTATCAGACGGCGATCGGAGCCTTCGGCGGGACCCGGGAGGTCGGGGCCATGGTGTCCGCCGTGCCCGCCGCCAGCGAGGATCGCGGCGGCGAAGAGCCGGCCCTCGGACGCGGGCTCCAAGCGCCGCGCGGGCGCACGTCGACCACACGGATCGTGGAGCCCGCGGCGGCGGAGACCGCCGGCAGCGGGATCGCGCTCACACCCAGCCGGCCCGCCCGGCGCCGCTCGGCCCCTCTGCTGGCGGCCGCGAGCGTCCTGGCGACCTTGGTCGCGGGAGTGTATTGGTTCGCGGTGCGCGAGCCGGTGCCGCACACGCCCGAAGCGGCCGTCGAAGCGGCCGAGCCTCCCCCTGTGCCGGCGCCGCTCTCGAGTGCGACGCCCGCCTCGACGCCGCCCGAACCCGAGCCCGCCAAATCGGCGCCCGAGTCCAAAACGAAACCGGCGGTCGCGCCAGCACCGGTCTCGAAGGCCGCGCCGCGCCCGACGTCCTCTCCTTCGCCTTCCCCCCGTCCCGTCAACGTGAAGCCCGTCCCCGCCAAAGAGCCCCAGCCCAAGGCGCCATCGCCGAGCCCGTCGAAGCCGGTCCGTCGTGATCCGTTCACGGGCCTCCCGCTCGGAGAGGGTTCGTGAAGATCCACCGGTATTCGGCGCTCGCGCTCGCGCTCGCGCTGTCGAGCCCCGCTCACGCCGAGAGCGGTGAGCCGCACAACCAGGCGGCCATCACCCTGGCCTATGAAGGCCGCGAGCTCTACAACGCCGGCAAGTACGCCGCTGCCATCGACAAGTTCGTCGCCGCCAAGCAGCTCGCGCACTCGCCGGTGTTCGATCTGTACATCGCCCGCTCCGCGCGAGCGCTCGGCCGCTATCTCGACGCGCTCGCCCATTACGATGATGCGGCTCGCCTCGAGCTGGGCGCGGACGCGCCGGTGGCTTTCCGCGGGGCACAACAGGAGGCGAGCCGGGAGCGACGCGAGCTGGCGCTCCAGGTGCCACGCCTGACGCTGACCACGCCGGCGACCGAGGGCACGATCACCGTGCAGCTCGACGGCCGCTCGCTGGCGGGGCCGGCGGAGGCCGTGGCGCTGGATCCGGGGGAGCACCAGCTGGTCGCCGAGGCGGATGGGCGGCGCTTCGAGCGCACGTTCACGGTCGCGCCCGGGGAGCGTGCGCACATCGCGGTCGAGCTCGGGCCGAGCCCCGCGGCCGCGCGAGAGCCGCAGCAGGTCTCCGGCGGCGCCCTGCAGGTCGGGCGCGACAGCGGGGTCGAGCGCGGCGGCTGGGGGCCGCTGACCTGGACCGCGTTCGGGGTGGCGGCGACCGGCGTGGTGGTGGGCGCGACCACGGGCACGATCGCGCTCGTGAAGAAGAACCAGGCCGAAGGCAGCTGCGCCGGCCCGTGCGAGGCCGAGAAAGACGAGATCCGCCCCTTCGCCACCACCGCCACCATCGCGTTCGTCGCCGCAGGCGTGGGCAGCGCGCTCGGCGTCACCTTGCTGCTGCTCGGCGATGCCGAGCAAGGCAGCGCGCAGGCACCCCTGCGCGTTCAAGCCACCGCCACCGGCCTGCGGCTCCACGGGCGCTTCTAGAGCGACAAACGGTTTGCGGAGCAGGCCGTTGGTCGCGGAAAATGAGACCATCTAGAGCACCGAGCCGTGAGCAGACGAGAGGGTTTCGCGGCCCTCATCCGGACGATCTCCGCTCTGGCGAACGGAGCGGTGCTCTAGAAGATATCGGTTGCGCTGCAGTCACCCAGGCTGTCGACGGCGCGAAACCGCGCGTACTCGAACACCGCGCGCACGTTCTCATCGGCCGCGTGTGGGTCGTAGTTCTCCGCGAGCAATCCGACGCGGACGGTGTCTCCCAACGTCGCGCCGTGGACGCCGTCCGCCGCGTACCCCGATGCGGGAGCAACGCCGCCGCCGGGATCCCAACGCACCTCCTGCCAGACCCCGGCGTTGAAATAGCCGGTCCAGACGAGATCTCCCACACGACACAAGCGCAGCACCGCTCGCGCCTCACTCCCTGCGAGCTCGAGCTCTTTCTTCGCCGACGCGGTCCCGATGGTACGCTCCGATTTGATGCCGATGGTCTCGGCGGGATCGAAGGTTCCCACTTTGATCGCATAGTAGTTGCTTGCCGGATCGAACATTTGCTCGTCGGCGCTCCGGTAGATCAAGAGACCGGCCGCGGCGAAAATCGCGGTGGGCAGCTGATCCACACCGGAGACGTGGTGCACCTGGACCTCCGCCTCGACCACGAAGTCTCCTTGGACGGTCTGGTAGAGGAGCACCCCGGAATCAAGGTTCCACCAGGACTCTCCCCGGCGGACGTCGAGCGACAGACGGCCCGCGCTGGTGTCCTGCAGCCGGTCGAGGATGGCGGACGGCTTGTGCTCGCTCCAACACAGGCTCGTGTGACTCAAGTCCGTGAAGTCGTCGTCGCAGGGGTCGGGGACGGACACGGTCCCACCGCTGCCGCTCGTCCCCGGGCTGCCGCTCGCCCCACCCGCGCCGCCGCTGCCGTCTCCCCCCGCGCTACCGCCCGACCCTGCCGAGCCCGCCATGCCTCCGGCGGCTCCGCTGCTTCCCGGCATCCCGCCGCTCGCCATCGAACCGCCCGAGCCGCCGCTCGCTATCGAGCCGCCGCTCGCTATCGAGCCGCCCGAGCCGCCGCTCGCTATCGAGCCGCCCGAGCCGCCGCTCGCGCCACCACCACCGCTGCCGCCAGCTCCCGGCGCGCCACCGCTCCCGCCGGTGCCCCCCGCTCCGCCGGCTCCAGCACCTGTGCCGGAGCCCGCGTAGCCAGCCGCGCCCGCCGCGCCCCCGCTGGGAGATGACGTGCCCGCGCTGCCGCCGTCGGGACTCTTCTCACCCAAACCCTCGAGCCCGATCACCTTGCCGCAGCCGCCGAGGGAAAGCCCCAACGCCGCGAGCGCGCCCCAGGCCAGCGCAGGCTTCGAGCAGAGGGTCGCGCTCAACGTCTCACCCCATACTTGAGGGCCAGCTTGTTCAAATAGCTGCGCTCCAAGCCGGAAATCCGGGCCGCTTGCGATACGTTGCCACCGCAGTGTTGCATGAGCCGCTCGAGGTACGCTCGAGTGAACGCATCGAGGACCTGTTCTTTGAGCGTTTGGTAGTCCTGCTGCAGGTCGATCTGCGCCTCGAAGCTGCGGCGCAGATCGTCCGGCGCGGGCCGCATCGAGCCGAGCGCGCCGGGCAGCTGACCGACCGCCAAGAGGGACTCGATGGCATGGCGCAGCTCGCGGACATTGCCCGGCCAGTGATGCGCCATGAGCTGGGCGATGACCGCTTCGCCGAGCTCCGGCACCCCGGCACGCTCAGCGAACAGCCGCGCCAGCAGCGGTATGTCCTCACGCCGCTCGCGCAAGCTGGGCACGCAGAGGCGCACGACCACCAAGCGGTAGTACAGATCCTCGCGCAGATTGCCCGCCCGCACCTCTTCCTCGAGGTTCTTGTGCGTCGCCGCCAAGAGCCGCACCCGCACCGGAATTGGCGCCGTAGCGCCCACCGGGACCACCGCGCGCTCTTCGAGCGCGCGCAGCAAGATCGGCTGCACCTCCGCGGGCAAATCGCCAATTTCGTCGAGGAACAGCGTGCCGCCTTCGGCGGCGAGGAACGCGCCGCGGTGGTCCTGCAGCGCACCGGTGAAGGCCCCCTTTTTGTGGCCGAAGAGCTCGCTCCGGACCAGGTCGCGCTGCAGAGCGGCGCAGTTGATGGCAACGAACGGCCCGTCGGCGACCACCGAGTGCTCGTGGATCGCCCGCGCGATCAGCTCCTTGCCGGTGCCGGACTCCCCCTCGATCAGCACGCTCGCGAGCGACCCCTCGAGCCGCTGCAGCGTCGCAAACAAGGCGCGCATCTGCGGCGCGGCGGAGACCAGCTCGCCGTAGTGATCGGGGCCTTGCCTCGGGTGCAGGGCCGACGGGTCCGGGTGGATCGAGATCTCCGCGCTGCCGAGGCGGATGGTCGCACCGAGCAGCACCGTCATGCGCTGGACGCGTTGCCCGAGGTAGAAGGTGCCGTTCCTGCTGTGCAGATCCTCGACCAGCACGCCTTCGCGGACCACCTCGAGCCGCACGTGAGCGCGCGACACCGTGTCGTCGTCGACGATCAGATCGGCGCCGGCGCCGGCGCCAATCACGCAGCTGCCGCGCTCCAGCCGAAACGGCTGGCCGAAGGCGCTGTTGGGCTGTCGAACCGTGATCAAAACAGGGAGCGGCGGAGCGATCCGGCTGCCGCCCATGGACCGTGTGTCGCTCTCGCGGGGCGGCACTGTCTGGCGCATCCCCCCGACGATAGCAGATCGCAGGAGCCGTCTGGACCTCGGGCCCCCACCGCGGGGCGCCGAGGGCCCGGCTCCCCCCGCCGCGCGCCGCCGCTCGCCGTGAGAAATGCCCAGGGAGCCATCTCCCCCAGGAGCTCCCCCGGAGCCACGTCGAGCCGTCGGGCCGCGCGACACTTCTCGAAAATCTGACACAGAGCCTCCAGAACGTTCCTCGCTCCTGCCCGCTCGCCGTCAGCGTCACCGAGCAACGCCTCCGCCGAGGCGGCGAGCCTCGCCATGGGACGCGCCGCCTCGACGAGCGGCGATCTACTCGAGCTCCTCGCGGATCTGCTGACAAGCCTCGCCAGAGCTCGCTTCGATGGCGTCCTCGCGCCGTGTGGGCGCCCGAGGGTCGCTCGAATCCAGCACCAGCCGTGTCCCGAGGCAGGGGTTTCGGATCTCGACGATCCCGTCGCCCTCGGAGAACACGTAGCGGACGTCGGTGAACTGATACCGTTCGTTCACTTGGCGCACGTCGATGAGCGGCATGTCCGCAGCATTTGCTGCGATGTGCAGCGACTGTGCGGCGCTGGCGCTGCCGTCGATGGCTTCGAACGGGAGCTCGTCGTGCGCGTAGAAGTGCGAGCCGATCCGCACGGTCTCGCCCGAGCTCGCCAGCGTGTATTCGTACGGGCCGCCGGGCGACAGCGCGTTGCCCTGATTGACGCTCAACACGTGGTCGAGCAGCGCCGCTTCGTTCGCGAAGAGCGCGCGCGGCACGATCTCCCAGAAACCGATCGACGCGATCTCCTGGTCGGAAGCGGTCGGCAGGCTGCCCATCACGACGTAGTGGCTGAAGGCGGGGAAGTTCTGCCGTGTCGTGAACGAGTCGACGACCGCGAAGGTCGCCTCGCCGATCTGGTCTTGGGCAGCGAACTCCCAGGCCGACGGCAAGCGAATGGGAGTGTGCTCACGCACATCGGAGTAGCCCACCGTAAAGCTCTTGTAGGTTCCCCAATTGTGGCTCTCCCAAAACGCTTCGTGCTTGCCGCGCAGGATCAACATCTGGCTCTCGGCGGCGCCCGGCGAGTCCCAGTAGCCCATATCGATGCCGGAGATGACCGAGCTCGGTTTGGCGACGACGGTATAGTCGTTGAGGCGACGGTCCAGCTCGCCCGCGCCTGGCAGGTTGAACCGATCTGCCAGTTGGTCCAGCCGCTCGACGAGGGACCCCGTGCTGCCGAGCGCGAAACCTGGAAAGAGCTCGTGGCTGCCGCCCGCCGAGTTCAGGTAGTCGAGGGTGCTGAAGTACAGCTCCGGCGCTCTCACGATCGGCACCGACCCCGTCCGGATCGCCTGGTTGAGATCGAGGTTGTCCGGCACCAGCTCTCCCGGGGTCCACGGTCCATTCGGGAAGTGCAGCGGGTCGGAGTCCCAGGTGTAGTGGAACGCTGCGTACCGCGGCTGCATCCGAGCCCAGGCGCCGTAGCCAGGCTGGTGGTTGTCCGGTCGCAACATGAAGTCGAGGACCTGCGGCGGGAGGCGATACTCGGTCAGGGCCGCGATGAGCGCGTACTCTCCGCCGTTTCGACCGAGCGTGTACGGGCAGAGGACGCCCTCGCAGTCCGGGCTCGTATCGCGGACCGTCGATCCCGCGAGCACGCCCGCTATTTGGTGCATGTGGTCGTTCAAGTACAATCCGGTGCGGGCTCGGTACTCGTAGTTGCGGCGCATGGGCGCGAAGCGCCGGCCCTTGTGGCTCTGAAACGCAAACTTGACCATCCCGAAGTCCAGGGCGTTGCGGGCGCCAGTCCTGACAGACTCGCCGCCGGCGTACGAGGCCAAGATCAAGAGCGCTCGGTTGGTCAGGCTCTGGTACGGCCGGGCGTTGGTCTCGAAGTAGCCGTTTTGCACGATCCGCGCGGTCATATCCAAGAGCCCGGTCTCGAGATCACTGCCCGAGTTCTCCAGGTCCTGGGCGTGCGCCGCGGCGAAGGCGGCGAGCTCGGGCAAGTTCCTCGGGTTGCCGAGGATCAGCTGGTTGATGAGGTACGACCACGTGTTAACCATCAGCATGTGGTTCTCGGTCTCCGGCACCTCGAGCAGGCCGTAGATGTCGGTGCGCCGCTTGTGCAAGGTGTTGCCCGCAAACGGAAACGCGCAGCGCCCACCCACACGTCCGCCCAAGTCCTGCGTGCCCTCCGGGCATTCACGGTCGTGGAGCATCAGCGCCAGGAAGGCGTCGTTCCGGAGCAAGAACTCGCCTTGCCCGGCCGGGTGCGGCGTCGTCGCGAACCGGTTGAGCAGCGCCAGCGCGGGCATCACCTGGAAGTCCATGTCGCCCTGTCCCTGCGAGACGGTGCCGAACTGCGCGTGCGCATGCGCGTGCGCGACGATCCAATCGGCAGCCAAGTTGGGGAAGTCCATCGAAAGGAGCTGGCCCGCCGGCGGTAGTCCGAGCTCGATGGCGGCGAACCCAGCCAGGATCATGTTCAGGGTCCGAGCTGGCTTGTCCTCCTCCGACCATTCGCCGAACCCACTCTCGAGGAACCGATCCACCCAGGTCAGCACGATGTCGCTCCGCCTTTGAGCGAACTGCTGGTCGGCGACCGACGGACGGTCGGGGGTGGGCGACGGAGCGCGGCTCATGCAATACCGCTGGTTCGATGCTGCGAGCGACTGCACGGCTCGCTCCGAGTCCCAGTCGCGACCAAGCTCGTAGAGCGGGTCGAAGCCGTGCAGCGCGTCGTCGAAAACTTCGACGCGGGGACCTCCGCCCTCGGAGCGGCCGACGGCGATCTCGTCGACACCGTCGCCGTCGAGGTCTGCCACCACGAGCTCGATCACACCCCGGCTTTCACCCCAGGCTTCGCCCAACCGACCGATCTCCGTCATCCGCTGGCGGGATCCATCTTCGACGAGCGGTCCGTCGAAGATGAGGACGCGGGGGCCTCCGCCGTGATTGCGGCCGACGACCAGCTCGTCGTCGCCGTCGCCATCCAAATCACCGAACTTGAGGTCGTTGACGCGCCGGTCGTCGCCCCAGTCGTGTCCAAAGTCGCCGATCCCGGTACTCTCGAGGGTCTCGGGATCGATGTGATAGATGAGGATGCGACCGCCTCCTCCCTGGCCCCGACCTGCCGCCAGCTCTGGCACGCCGTCGCCGTCGATGTCGCCAACGTCCACCGCCCGGACTTCGCGGTCCGCGTCTTCGAAGTTTGCCAAGCCCACCCGCCGGAAGTTGGCCTGCGCGTCGTCGTAGATGTGGATGCGCTCGGACCGGCGACCGATGCTGCCCTCGGTAGACAGGACGAGCTCCTCACGACCGTCACCGTCGACATCGGCGAACACCATGTCCAACACGCGGCGGTTGCTGAAGTCGTCCTCTCTCAGGATCTGAAAGTCGTTGTTGGCGTCGTCGTGGATCCACATCTCTTGATTGACGCCACCGCTCCGCCCGACGGCAAACTCGTCCAGTCCGTCGCCATCGATGTCCCCGGCGGCCAGCGCGGTGACGTCCCGGCGATCCCCCCAGACCGTGTGTCGGGTCGCCATCTGCTCGAACCCGCGAGAAGAGTCGTCGAAGATGATCACGCGGTCGTCGGCCGTCCCGATCTCCGGCCCCGAACGTCCGAGCAGGAGCTCGTCCAGGCCGTCGCCGTCGAGATCGGCCCAGACCGCCTTGCGTGCGTCGATGTCGTCACGCCAGGCGCTGCCGAGCGACGGAAAGCCCTCGGTGCTCGAGTTCAAGTACATGACCCCGCGGGCGTCCTGCGGCGTCCGGTCGAGCGCGCTGTGGACGCGCGAAAAGATCTCGCCCAACTCGAGCAACGGCCGCTCGTCCGCGCCGTCGCGACCGACGAGCAGCACCGGCGCTGCGGCCACGCACCCGCTGGGCGAGCCGAAGTCGACCCAGCGGCAGAAGTCGAACTGCGAGCACAGCGCGCGGTAGCCCGCCTCCGATGGCCGGTGGATGAAGCTGTCGTTGCCCGCTTCGACGGTGATGGATCGCGCCAGGGCCGTCCCTTGGTGCGGTTGATTTGCATCGATGGGCCGATCGATGATCACGGCCGCCTGCGGGGCGAAGATGTCGCCCGTCCATTGACCGCCGATTGAAAACGGCTGGGTGCCCGCGTACGCGAGCATGACGTCGGGAACGTCGTTGTTCGCGCCGAGGATGCGGCCGCGAAAGATGATGGACTCGGCCACGAGCAGGATGACCGGCCCCTCGGAGTCGTCCACGAGCAGCTGCCCGGTGGGTTCGACTTGAAGCCGATCGATGAGGTACGTCCCAGAGTGAAGCCGGATGTTCCCTTGCTCCACCTTGAGCTCGCGGATGCGGCCGGGGTGGAGGTCGGGCGTGGTCGTCAATTGGACGTCGAGCGTGCTTTGCGCAAGCTCGAGCTGAAAGCTCAGGCTGCCGCTCGGGAGCGGCACGTTCTGGCTCCGGCTGCCGCCCACGGAAACGCCGTTCTGCTCGTCGATGGGTCCGCCTGCGATGACATCCTGCTGCACTCGGGCCCGCTCGCGCAGCAGCACGTAGCGTCCGCTCGTCACGCTGCCGACCACGGCGTCGGCGCCGACTTCCACGGCGTCGAGCGCGGCCACGGTCGTCGCCTCGTTGCCGCTGGTGTGAACCCGGACGCGATCCCGGACGTCGAGCTTCTCCAGCGCCACGAAGGTGTTTCGAAAAGGCGAGGCCCAGCTGGGCAGCTCACCGACCACGCTGCCCGGCGCATGGGTGGCGGCCTTGTGATTTTGGTGGGTGGCCTCCGTGGTGGTACTGCCGGTGTCGGAGCACGCGCCCACTCCAACCAAGAAAGACGCGACACTGCCGATCCAAAGGTGCTTCGTTCTAATTTTCACTTCCTGGCTCTCCTGCGCGGATCCACGGCGCTCGCCAATGGCAAGTTCCGTGCCCTGCAGGCGCCCCAGAGCCAGCCGCAAATTTTCTCATGCACCGTCCGAATGTCCCTGTTCAGCAAATGAGTCCTGGGGCACCCAACTGGGCAGCGCGGCGCCCAACGGGTGAGCGAGCGCCTGGCTGCCGCCAAGCGGATTCACCGCTCGTCGATGCCTTGATACAATGTTGGTGTGGAGCGGATTGCACCGACACAGAAGGACCGAGACCCCGCCGCGCCCGATCCTTCGAGGCTCGGTGCCAGCTGCGGCAAAGGGCTCATCACCGTGGCGCTGCTGGCAGCAGCCGTGGCCTGCGGTGGCCCCAAGCCCGTCTCGGCGCCGCGAACCGCCCCGGCGCCGCCCGGGATCGTGGGCAGGGTGCGCATCCGCGATCCGCTCGCGGTGCTGGCGCAGTTGCTGAAAGGAACGAGGACGACCGCGGTCGATTTCATCGACCGGCTCGCACAACCAGGGCTTGAACAGCTGTTCGATCTGAGCAAGCCCATCGACACGCTGAGCTTCGAGCAGGGCTGGGCGTCGTCTGTGCCGCTCCGTGATCTGGATCGATACGTTGCAACAGGTGGTCCCCTGCTGTCCGCCAACTCCGATGGGACCTATGGCCTGCCCGAGCCGAAGTGCCTGGTCGGCCCTTCCGCAGGGCCGACCAATGGCCGGCTGATTTGCGCCAGCGATGTCGCGACGCTGCAGCGAGCCCATGAGTACCTGCGCTTCAATTTGGCCGCCAAGCAACCGGCTGCCGATGTCGAGTTCGTGACCCGCTCCTCGGAAAAGCCGGAGCTCGACCCCGACGACATCGAGCCGGGAATGCTGGACACAGCCTTCCAGGAGCTCGGATTTGGAGACGCTGCCGATCCGGTGCGGACCGAGCTCAGGAGGCTGACCCTGGCCTGGAGGAATAGCTTCCTCGTAGCTTCACACCGCGGCACGGGGCTGCGCATCCTCATCGATTTTTCGATCGACGGCGGCCTCGAGAGCTTCACCACGGTGGATTTGGAGCCCGAGGATGCAGGCTGGCTGCGCGAAGCAGCACCGGAGGTCGAGAAACCTGACGCGGCGTTGGCGCTGCTGCCGGCGTCCAGCGTGGAGGGGCTGGTGCTGCTCGGACCGCCGGCAGCTGCCCGGGAGGCGTCGGTCGCTCAGGTCGAGCTGGTCGCTTCGAAGCTGAACGCGATGCCCGAGCCGATGCCAACGGTGGCCTCTCTGCTGCTGCGCTCTCCGTGCTGGAACGGCGCCGTGCTGCTGTACGCGAGCGGCCGGCACTCGACCGACGGCAGCGCTGCCTGGCAGCTCGCCGGTCTCTTCGATCAGGACGGCGGCTGTGCGACCTCTCTGCGTCAACTGCTGGATGCACTCACTGCCACCTCACCGAAATGGGGAAGCGTCGCGGACGAATCGGCTGATGACCATTGGTTGGTCGTCTACGGCTCGGATGCAGCGCCGGTGCTCGCGGTTGCCCATAGTCAGGGCTACACGCGCTTCGTCCTGGCAAATTCCATCGACGACCTCACCCCGGCGCTCGACCTGTCGGGCGCTCGTCACACCCCGAAGCTGAAAGTTCGGGCTGGCGAGCGCGTCGCGATGAAGGGGTTCACGACCGATAGTGCGCTGCTCTGGAGGATCTTGGAGCGGGCGCACGAGGTGTTCGCGCTTCCGCCCGAGGAGCGCCCGGCCCCACCGCCGGCCACGCATCGAGGAGGCGACGTGCTGTTTACGGTCGGCGAGCAGGAGCTGTCCTATCGTGAACGGCTCGATCCACAGCAGACCGCTCGCTATGCAGCGCTGCTCCTCGGCAGCGTGGGCGCCTACTTCCAGGAGCAACTTCGCCAGGACCCGAGCAATCCCAAGCTCGCCGATCAGGCTGTGTACGCACACGGCGTTGCCTGCGAACGGGGGGGCGACTTCGCGTGCGATCGGCTCTGGGGCTCGGAAATTCAACCCGAGAACCCAAAGCGAGCTCGGATCGCGATGGCGAGCATGAAGCGGGGCTGCGAGGCGGGGTCGCCGCTGGCCTGCACCATCGTGGGACAGTTTTTGCTGGGCTTCTGGGGCGGAAGACGAGATTTTGCGGCGGCGGCGGCGCCGTTGGAGCGTGGGTGCACCCTCGGCGGCAACCACGCCTGCAATTTCGCCGGGGAGCTCGCCTGGCTGGGCGGCAGAAAGGAAGAAGCCAAACGGCTCTACGAGCTCGCCTGCACCCGCGGCTCGGCACCGGGTTGCCTGAACGCCGGTGACCTTGCCAAAACCTATGAGGACGCGCTGCAGCGATATCAGCGCGGCTGCGATTTTGGCAACCAGCACTGCTGCGGCAGGACGGGGCTGCTGCTCCTGCGCTCGAACGACCTGGCGGCCCGAGCTGCCGGCTTGAACCTCATGTCGGACATCTGCGAGCAGGGCATCGCGGAGGTCTGCGCCCACCTCGGCGAGGAGTATCTCTCCGGAGAGTACTTGGCCAAGGATCCGGCC
>Ga0079224_100010875_pt1 | contig 12507 bp, 10 predicted proteins | sample Stecom2015_FD_80414 | JGI IMG/M metagenome (GOLD analysis project Ga0079224, IMG submission 80414) | Agricultural soil microbial communities from Utah to study Nitrogen management - Steer compost 2015 | ecosystem: Environmental > Terrestrial > Soil > Agricultural land | place: USA: Utah...
AACGGCGTCGCGGTGGTGCTCGACGCCGAGGCGGCCGAGCGCCTGCGCCGCACCCCCGGCGTGCGTGCAGTGACGCCCGACTTCCATCGCCAGCCGCAGACCGATGCCGGTCCGGACTGGATCGGCGCCGACGACGCCTGGTCCGCGCCGGCGCCGCTTGGCAACAAGGGCGAGGGGGTGGTGGTCGGCATCATCGATTCCGGCATCCACCGCACGCATCCCGCGTTCGCCGACGTCGGACCGCGCGACGGCTACGACCATTCCAACCCGCGCGGTCGTTTCTTCGGCCGCTGCGCGAGCTCCCCGGGCGAGTGCAACGACAAGTTGATCGGCATCTACGATTTCAGCGACGAGGGCGCGCGCGATGGCCGCGACCTCACCGGGCACGGCACGCACGTCGCCTCGATCGCGGTGGGCAATGCGCTGGATTTCAGCCTGCAGCTTCCCTCGGGCAGCGTGCCGCGGCCAATTTCCGGCGTGGCGCCGCACGCCAGCCTGGTCTCCTACAAGGCCTGCCGCGACGACGATCCCGATACCGAGCAGCGCGAAGCCTGCGCGCTGTCCTGGCTGCTCGACGCCATCGACCAGGCGGTGGCCGATGGCGTGGACATCATCAACTACTCGATCGGCGGCGTTGACGTGCGCGGCCCGTGGCATTGCGGCGCCCGCCGTTGCGCCGACGAGCAGGCGATGCTGGCGGCGTTCGAGGCCGGCGTGCTGCCGGTTGTGGCGGCCGGCAACGAAGGCCCCGCACCGGGTTCGGCGACCTCGCCCGGCGATGCGCCCTGGGTCGTGTCGGTGGCCAATGCCAGCCATGACCGGCTGGTCGCCAACCGGCTGCTCGGCCTGGGCGGCGGTGCCACGCCGCCGCCCGGCATGGGCACGCCGGTCGGGGTGGGCCAGACCACCGGACGCGCGACGCTGCCGATCACGATTCCCGCCGACTTCCCGGGTTGCGGCATCGGTGGCGAGGGCCTCGACGCCAATGGCAACCCGGACGGTTCCACCAATCCGTGGGCCAGCAACCCTGCCAACCGCTTCAACGGCGAGATCGTGGTCTGCGTGCGCGGCACCCAGGCGCGCATCGCCAAGAGCGACAACGTGCGCCGCGAGGGCGCCGGCGGCTTCGTGCTGGTCAATACCGCCGCCGAGGCGGAAAGCGTGGTGGCCGACGCGCACAGCCTGCCGGGCGTGCACCTGGGCTATCGGGACGGCAAGGCGCTCATCGAATGGCTGGCGAACGGTTCCGGCCACCAGGCGCGGATCGAGGGCGCCACGGTGCAGCTGCTGCCCGAACGCGCCGACGTGCTGGCATCGAGCAGCGGCCGCGGTCCGTCGCGCAGCGGCACCTGGCTGCTGCCCGACGTGACCGCGCCGGGCAGCTCCATCATCGCCGCGGCGCACACCGGGACCGGCACCGCGGTGAAGTCCGGCACCTCGATGGCGTCGCCCCACGTGGCCGGCGCCGCCGCGCTGCTGCTGGCGGCGCATCCGCAGTGGACCCCGTCCGACCTCGCCTCGGCACTGGTCACCACCGCGCGACCCACGGGCAAGCTCGAGGATGCCATCACCCCCGCCGGCGTGTTCGACCAGGGCGCGGGCGTGGTGGACGCCGGCCGTGCGCTGCGCGCGGGGCTGTCGTTCCGGATCACCGGTGCGCAGTACCGGGCGGCCAACCCGGCCGCCGGCGGCGATCCACGCGCGCTGAACGAGCCGGCGCTGCTGCACGACGCCTGCTTCCGCAGCTGCAGCTTCACCCGGACGGTGACCGACCTCGCCGGCGGCGGCGACTGGCGGGTGGTGGCGGAGCTGCCGGACGGCGCCGCGCTGGTCGCCAACCCCACCACCTTCTCGCTGGCTTCCGGTGCGTCGCGCAGCATCGGCTTCACGCTGGACGTCGACGACCCGGCGCTGGCCGGAGGCTGGGTGGAAGGTCGGGTGCGCTTCGAGCGGGTCACGGACGACGAGGTCGCGTCGGCGGAAATCCCGGTCGCGGTGTTCGCCGATCCAGGGGCCGTGCCGGAGCTGGTCGAACTGCGTTCGGCCGGCGAGCGCGGCCAGGCGGACGTGGCGCTGTCGGGGCTGGTGTCGCTGCCGGACGCGCGCTTCGCCGCGACCGCGCTCGCCGACGTGGCGCTGCGCCAGCGCACCGTGGGCACCGACCCGAGCCGCAACGATCCCTACGACAGCACCACCGCCGGCGTGGTCTTCACCACCGTTTCGGTGCCCGCGGCAGACGGCGTGCCGCTGCAGCTGGTCGCCGACGCGCACTCGCCCACGGCACTCGACGTGGACCTGTTCGTCGGCGAGGACCTGAACGGCGATGGCCGTCCGGAGCTCGGGGAGGAGCGCTGCCGCTCGACCAGCCCGGGCGCGCGCGAACGCTGCGTGCTGCCGATCGAGGGCCGCGCCAGCACGCGCAGCTTCTGGATCCTGGCGCAGAATTTCCAGAGTGGCGGTGGCTCCGACACGGTGAACATCGAATCCGCGCTGGTGGACATGCGGCCGGATCCGGGCAGCGCGCTGGTTGCCACCGGGCCGGGCAGCATCGGGCCGGGCGAGGCCTTCGCGCTGCGCGCCAGCTGGGACGTACCTGCGCTGCGCGCCGGCTTCGCCAAGCGCGGCTACCTGCTGCTGGGGGCGCAGGAAGGACGCACCGGAAAGACCGCGCAGGTGCTGGTGGACCTGCGCGCGCAGGGCACCGACCAGGCCTCGGCGTCGGTGCTGGTGCCGGGCGCGTCGCGGCCGCTGTTCCTGCCGCCCGGGGGCGCCCAGGACCGGCTGGTGGTCGAGGTGCCGCCGAATGCCTCGGTGCTCCGGATCCAGACCAGCGGCGCCGGGGAGATCGACCTCTATGCCGCGCACGTGGCGGCCCCGCAGGGACCGGTGATTGCCGCGGCGCCGGCGCGCGACAGCGCCGACGCGGTGTCGGCGACCGGCGGCGCCAACGAGGAGCTGGTCATCAGCGGCGCGCAGCTGAAACCGGGCCGCTGGTACGTCACGCCCGTCAATCCCGGCAGCAACGCGGCGATGGGGCAGGTCACCGCGACGCTCGAGTACGACGGCGCGCGACCCACGCCCCGCTTCGGGCCCTGGTACAACCCGTCGCGCGGTGGCGCCGGCGTGTTCCTGTACCAGGCCGCCGGCGACTGGGCGGTCATCTGGTACACCTACCTGCAGGACGGCACGCCGACCTGGTACCTGGGCTCGGCCCCGGCGCCGGGCCCGGGACAGGGCAGCTGGACCGTACCGCTGCACCGCGTGTCCTGGAACGGCACCGCCGCAAAGCCCGTCCGGGTGGGCGAGGCGGTGCTCGCCTTCGAGGACCCTGGGCAACTCACCTTCGCCTGGAACCTGGATGGCGAGAGCGGCAGTGAACCGCACGTCTTCATCGACGCCGGCGGCTGCCCGCCCGGCAGCCCGCGCGACCTGACCGGCAGCTGGTACGAGCCGGAGCTGTCCGGCTACGGCTACAGCATCAACGCCCACGACGGACTGGAAACCGCCGCTGCCTATTTCTACGACGGCCAGGGCGTCGCCCGCTGGGCCTTCGGCAGCAACTCCCCGTTCGGGGCCGAATCGATGGTGCTGCTGCAGTACCGCGGCTCCTGTCCCTTGTGCGCCTACGCCCCGCCGCAGACCACCGAGGTGGGCGTGTTCCAGCGCAGCTACGACGGCAACGGCAGCGGATCCGGCTCGCTCGAGGTGGAGCTGGCGCCGCCGCTGCAGGGCAGCTGGAGCACGTCGGGAACACTGCAGAAACTGACCGACGACCTGGGTTGCGGGTGAGGCGGGACGCTTGCGTTCCGCCGCGCCCTGCCGCACGGTAGCGGGCCACGCCGCAACGACCCTTCGCGCGATGCCAGTCGAGTCCAAGTTGCCCCGGGTGGGCACCACCATCTTCACCGTCATGTCGCAGCTGGCGGCCGAGCACCGCGCGGTGAACCTGGGGCAGGGCTTCCCCGACTTCCCGGTGCCGGACTTCCTGGTCGAGGCATTGCACCGGGCCATGCGCGAGGGCCACAATCAGTACGCGCCCATGACCGGAATCCCGGCATTGCGCGACCAGATCGCGAACAAGGTGCGGGGCCTGTACGGCCGCGCCATCGACCCGGCCACCGACGTCACCGTCACCAGCGGCGCCACCGAGGCCATCTTCGCCGCGGTCCACGCCGTGGTGCGGAGCGGCGAGGAGGTGATCGTCCTCGATCCCTGCTACGACTGCTACGAGCCGGCGATCGAACTGGCCGGCGCCCGTGCCGTGCACGTGCCGCTCGCGGAGCCCGACTTCCATGTCGATTGGCAGCGCGTGCGCGACGCGGTGACGCCGCGCACCCGGATGCTGATCGTCAACTCGCCGCACAATCCCTGCAGCTATGCGTTCACGCCGGAAGACGTCGAGGCGCTGGCGCGGCTGGTGGAGGACACCGGCATCCTGCTGTTGTCCGACGAGGTGTACGAGCACATCGTGTTCGATGGCCGCCGCCACGAAAGCGTGCTGCGCCACGCCGCGCTGGCGGAGCGCAGCTTCGTGGTCAGCTCCTTCGGCAAGACCTACCACTGCACCGGTTGGAAGGTCGGCTACTGCGTCGCGCCGCCGGCGCTGTCGGCGGAGTTCCGCAAGGTGCACCAGTACCTGACCTTCTGCACCTTCAACCCCGCCCAGCACGCGTTGGCGGCGATGATGCAAGCGCACCCGGAACACCACCTGGAGCTGCCTGCCTTCTACCAGCAGAAGCGCGATGCCTTCCGCGCACTGCTCGCCGACACCCGCTTCGGGCTGGCACCGGTGGCGGGGAGCTACTTCCAGCTGGTGGACTACTCCGCGATCAGCGATCTGGACGACGTTGCCTTCTGCCGCTGGCTGACCGCCGAGCACGGGGTGGCGGCGATTCCGCTCAGTCCCTTCTACGCCGAGCCACCGGCCGGGCAGCGGCTGGTGCGGCTGTGTTTCGCCAAGAGCGAGGCGACGCTGGCCGAGGCGGCCGGTCGCCTGCGCGCCGCCTGAGGAAACCCCGGTGCCGACGCCCGACCGTCCGCTGCGCGTTTCGCTGGTCCAGGCCGACACGGTGTGGCACGACAGCGCCGCCAACCGGGCGCTGTACGGTTCGCTGGTGCGGTCGCTGGCCGGGCAGTCCGACCTGGTCGTGCTGCCGGAGACCTTCACCAGCGGCTTCAGCAACGACGCCGTGGACCAGGCCGAGGGCATGGATGGCGGCAGCGTGGCCTGGCTGCGCGGGCTGGCCGCCGAGGTCGGCGCGGTGGTGACCGGCAGCGTGGTCATTCGCGAAGGCGGGCAGGTGTTCAACCGGCTGCTGTGGATGCGTCCGGACGGGAGCTTCGCCTGGTACGACAAGCGCCACCTGTTCCGCATGGCGGACGAGCACCTGTGCTATGGCGCCGGGAGCGAGCGGCTCGTGGTCGAGCTGCACGGCTGGCGGGTGTGCCCGCTGGTCTGCTACGACCTGCGCTTCCCGGTGTTCTCGCGCAACCGCTGGGACGCGGCCGCCGGCCGCTTCGACTACGACCTGCTGCTGTACGTCGCCAACTGGCCGGCGCCCCGTCGGCATGCCTGGCGCAGCCTGTTGCCGGCGCGGGCGATCGAGAACCTGGCCTACGTCGTTGGCGTGAACCGCGTCGGCAAGGACGGCAACGGCATCGACTACGCCGGCGACAGCGTGGCGCTCGACATGCTCGGGCGCGTGCTGGTGGAGTGCGGTCCGCAGCCGCAGGTGGCGACCGTGTCGGTGGATCCGGCCGCACTGGCCGAGCACCGCACCCGCTTTCCGGCCCAGCTCGACCAGGATCGCTTCGAGCTGCTCTGAGCCGGACCCGCGTGACCCGATTCCGGGTCCTGCTCCGTTACCCACTGTGAGCCTCCCGCCGGCCAGTGGCGGCCGGTGGGCGAGGGCGTATGATTGCGCCGGTTGGCGTTCAACAGCTGGGGAGCCTGGAGGAAGTCATGAGGAAGTCGTTGCTTCGCGCCGCGGTCGCCGCGGTGGCACTGTTCGGTGCGGCGACCGCGTTCGCCGCGGGGGATCGGCCGGTACTGGCCGTCACGGAATTCGACAACCAGAGCGGCGCCGGCTGGTGGCGCGGCGGCGTCGGCTGGGAGCTGGCCGGCATGCTGACCAACGAGCTGGCCGCCACCGGCCAGTTCCGCATGGTCGAGCGCAGCCAGCTGCAGGCGGTGCTGGAGGAGCAGAACCTGGCGGCCTCGGGCCGCGTGCAGGGTGGCACCGGTGCCAAGATCGGCAAGCTGGTGGGGGCCGACTACCTGGTCACCGGCACCGTCACCGCCTATGAGGAAAACACCAAGGGCACCGGCGGCGGGATCAGCTTCAAGGGCATCTCGCTGGGCGGCAAGTCCGAGCGCGCCTACCTTGCCGTGGATCTGCGCGTGATCGACGCCACCACCGGCGAGATCGCCTTCGTCCGCACCATCGAGGGCGAGGCCAAGGGCGGCGGCGTGTCGGTCGGCCTGTACCGCGGCGGCTTCGGCGGCTCGCTGGCGCAGGAGAACAAGACCCCCGCCGGCAAGGCGATCCGCGCCGCGCTGGTGCTGATCACCGACTACCTGAGCTGCGTGATGGTGGAGAAGGGCAGCTGCGAGTCGGAGTTCAACGCCGCCGACAGCCGGCGCCGCGCCAAGACGCGCAAGTCGCTCGACATCGACTGAAGCGCTGCGGCGTCCGGAAACGACAAGGGCGGGGCCGCGAGGCCCCGCCCTTTTTTCGTGCCCGTGCGGACCGGTGGTGCCGGCCCCGGGCTCAGCCGTGGCCGTGCGGCTTGTTGCCGCCGCGCGGGCGGTTGCCGCCGCCCGGGCGCGGCCCCTTCGGGGCGCCGATGGGCCTGTTGCCGCCGCGACCGCGGCCGGGGCGGCTGGCGCCGTTGGGCGCGGCCTGGCTGCGGTTGCCGCCACCGGGACGACCGGGTGCGCCAGGGCGGCCGCGCCCGGGACCCTTGCCCTGGCCGCCACGACCGGGCGGTTGGCCATTGGCGGGACGGAAGGCGCCGGGGCCGGTGCCCGCGCCCTCGGGCACGTACCAGGAGCGGAACTCGGCCGGATTCTCGTAGCCGGGCGCCGCACCCTTGCGGCGGGCGCCGCCCGAACGACGCTGCTTGCCGGCCGGCTGCGCATTGATCCGGTTGCCGATGTCGTCCGGCACGTTGCCGCGTGCACGACGGCCCTGGCCACCCTTGCCGGCCGGCCGGCGGCCGCGGCCCGGCCGCGCCGAGGCGTCCTCGCGCAGCACGTCGAAGGCGCGCAGCTCGCGGCCCTCGTCGCCGTAGGTGCCCTGGGTCCAGGCGCGCTGCGGGCGCGGCGCCGGGGCCATGTCGTCCTTGCGGGCGCGGCGCGCACCGGTGACCGGCTGCAGGGTGAGGGTGCCGGCGGACTTGTTGAGCTTGAGTTCGCGCCGCAGCGCCTCGACGCGGTCCGGCGCCACTTCCTCGAACTGGCCGCGGCGCAGGTTGCGCGGCAGCTCGATGCTGCCGTAGCGGATGCGCTTGAGGCGGCTGACCATCAGGCCCACCGCGTCCCACATCCGCCGCACTTCCCGGTTGCGGCCTTCCTTCAGCACCACCCGGAACCAGGCGTGGCTGTCGCTGCCGCCGATCGGCTCCACCGCCTCGAACCGGGCCGGCCCGTCGTCGAGCTCGACGCCGGCCAGGAGCTTCTCGAGCGCCAGCGCGTCCACGTCGCCGTGGATGCGGCAGACGTACTCGCGCTCGACCTCGGCCGAGGGATGCATCAGCGCGTTGGCGAGGTCGCCGTCGGTGGTCAGCAGCAGCAGGCCGGTGGTGTTGATGTCGAGGCGGCCGACCGTGACCCAGCGCGCGCCCTTGAGCGCCGGCAGGCTGTCGAACACGGTCGGGCGGCCCTCGGGGTCCTCGCGCGTGGTCACCTCGCCCTCGGGCTTGTGGTACATCAGCAGGCGCGGCGTTTCCGTCATCACGGTGGCCACGAAGCTGCGGCCGTCCAGTTCGACGCGGTCGCCGGCGCGGAGCCCGCTGCCGGTGGGCGCGACTTCGCCGTTCACCTTCACTTCGCCGCGGGCGATGCGCTCTTCCAGCGCGCGGCGCGAGCCCAGGCCGGCCTGGGCCAGGACCTTGTGCAGGCGCTCCTCGGGGCCGCTGCCATCGGCGGCATTGGCCTCGGGGCGCTTGAGCGACAGCAGGCGGCGGGATTTCTCGGTCATGCAGTGTGCTCCGGCCGGACCGTCTCGGTCGGGCCCTGGTCAGTGTGGTCGCCGGAAGCGTCCGGCGCGTCGTCGTTCGGCTCGCCGCCCTGGTCGGGGGCGTGGTCGCTCGGGAGTTCGTCGTCGTCCTGTTCCGGGACGGCTTCGGAAGCGGCTTCGGGTTCGGGGGTGACGGGTTCGGTGGCGGGCGTGGCGCCCTGGGTGCCGTCGGCGTTCACCACCGGCTCGAGCTCCAGTTGCGGCTCCAGCTCCGGGATCTCGCGCAGTTCCGACAGCGGCGGCAGCTGGTCGAGGCTCTTCAGCCCGAAGTAGTCGAGGAAGGTGCGGGTGGTGCCGTACAGCGCCGGCTTGCCGGGCACGTCGCGGTGTCCCACCACGCGCACCCACTCGCGCTCCTCCAGCGTGCGGATGATGTTGCTGCTCACCGCCACGCCGCGGATCTGCTCGATCTCGCCGCGGGTGATGGGCTGGCGGTAGGCCACCAGCGCCAGCGTCTCCAGCAGGGCGCGGGAGTAGCGGGTCTGCCGCTCGGTCCAGAGCCGCGACACCCAGGGCTGCACCTCGGCGCGAACCTGGAAGCGGAAGCCGGAGGCGACTTCCACCAGTTCGATGCCGCGTTGGGGCGCCTCGTCGGCGAGCGCGTTCAGGGCCTGCTCGATGCTGCCGGGCGGCGCGGGCGCGTCTTCCGGGAACAGCGCGGACAGCTGCGCCACGGTCAGCGGCTGGGCCGCCGCCAGCAGGGCGCCTTCGACGATGCGTTTGATCAGGTCCTGGTCCATTGCACTCGCGGGTTGGGGGCGGCGCGGGCGCCGCTCAGGCGTCGTTGGCGGCGACCGCCAGCGACTTCACGTAGATCTGCGCCAGCGGCTGCTCCTGGACGATCTCCAGCAGCTGCTCCTTGGCCAGCTCCAGCAGGGCGAGGAAGGTCACCACCACGCCCAGGCGTCCTTCCTCGACGCTGAACAGCTGTTCGAAGGCATGGAACTGCCCGTCGCCCAGCCGTCCCAGCAGTTCGCCCATGCGTTGCCGCACCGACAATGCCTCGCGGCGGACCGCGTGGCGGCTGAAGAGCTCGGCGCGCTTCAGCACGTCGCGCAGCGCCAGCAGCATTTCGCGCAGGTCCACCGGCGGCGGCAGCCGCACCACCGTGCGGTCGCCAGCGTGGGCCACCGCCTGCACCGTGTCGCGCTCCAGGCGCGGCAGGGCGTCGATGTCCTCGGCGGCCTGCTTGAAGCGTTCGTATTCCTGCAGCCTGCGCACCAGTTCCGCGCGCGGATCGCCTTCCTCGCCTTCCTCGGCCGGTGGCCGCGGCAACAGCATGCGCGACTTCACCTCGGCCAGGATGGCCGCCATCACCAGGTACTCGGCGGCGAGCTCGAAGCGCAGCTCGCGCATCACTTCGATGTACTCGACGTACTGGCGGGTGATCTCGGCGACCGGGATGTCGAGGATGTCCAGGTTCTGCCGGCGGATCAGGTACAGCAGCAGGTCCAGCGGACCCTCGAACGCCTCCAGGATGACTTCCAGCGCGTCCGGCGGGATGTACAGGTCCTGCGGGATCTCCAGGACCGGCTGCCCGCGCACCACCGCCAGCGGCATTTCCTGCTGCTGCGGTTGCGCGGCGCGGCCGCCGTTGCCGTCGGGCGTGGGCTCGGCCTGGGGCGCATCGGCGGCTTCCGCCGCTGTCGGCTTGCTCATCTGGTGCCTGCTCAAGAAGAGCGGCCCCCTCCGGGCCGGCTCACAGGTCGGGAACGATGCGGCCTGCGCGCAGCAGGCGCGGGGCGTCCCCGGTCAGGTCGATCACGCTGCTCGGGCCCGGCGGGCAATCGCCGGCGTCGAGCATCACGTCAACGTGCGACAGCAATCGTTCCGCGACGGCCTCCGCGTCGTGCGCCTCGGGCGAATCGTCCGGGAGCGCCACGGTGGATACCAGCAACGGCGCGCCATGCGCTTCAAGCAGCGCCTGTGCCACGACATGGTCCGGAATCCGGCAGCCGATGGCCCGGCGCCGCGACCGGCTCCCCGGGGCCTGCTTCAGCCTGTGCGGCAGGGCGGAAGCGACCGGCAGGACGAACGTGTAGGGGCCCGGGACCAGCGACCTCACCAGGCGGAACGCCGGGGTGTCCAGGCGCGCCAGGCTGCCTACGTCGCTCAGATGGCGACAGAGTACGGTGAATGGATGGCGCGTGTCCAGTGCGCGCAGTCGCAGTACCCGCTGCTCGGCCTGCTGCGCGTCCAGCGCCCAGCCGAAGGCATAGCCGGCGTCGGTGGGCAGGAGCAGCAGGCCATGGCGCTCCAATGCCTGCGCCGCGCGCGCGAGCGCGCGCGGCTGCGGATGGGTCGGATGGACCTCCAGGCGTTCGTTCACGGTGTCGGATTCCCGGCTGGGGCGGCCGCGGGCTGCGCTATCATGCCGGGCCGCACCCTGGGGACGATACACCAGCCATGCTGTACGTGATCCTCGCGCGCGACGGCGACGACGTGCTGGAGCGCCGCCGTGCCGAACGCCCCGCGCACCTGGCGCGGCTGGAAGCCCTGCGCGACCAGGGCAGGCTGGTGCTGGCCGGCCCGCTGCCGCGCATCGACGCGCCCGACCCGGGCCCGGCCGGCTTCGCCGGCAGCCTGATCGTGGCGGAATTCCCGAGCCAGGAGGACGCCGAGGCCTGGGTGGCGGAGGACCCGTACCATCGCGCCGGCGTGTACACCGCCATCGAGGTGCACCCGTTCCGGCAGGTCCTGCCGTGAGCGCCGCGTCCCCGGGTCCGGCGCCGGACAACGCGGCGCGGCTGCGGCGCATGCGCGAGCGGCTCACCGCGGCGCTCGCGCCGCTGGAGCTGGAGCTGGTGGACGACAGCCACCGGCACGTCGGCCACGAAGGCGCGCGCGATGGCCGTGGCCACTTCAGCGTGCGGGTGGTAAGCGCGTCCTTCGCCGGCAAGCCGCCGCTGGCCCGGCACCGGCTGGTATACGACGCGCTGGGCGACATGATGCAGACCGACATCCATGCCCTGGCGATCCGGGCACTGGCTCCGGACGAGGCGCAATAGGATGCCAAAGAACATGAAGAACGTGTTACAAGCCATTGTAATTGCAGCATGTATTGCAGGCTGCGGATCCCGGGAAGCGGCGCCCGGGGCGGCCGGGCAGACACCGGTGCTGGCGGGCGCCCCGTCCGGTCCGGTGGTGGCCACCGTCAACGGCGAAGCCGTGACCGCGCCCTTGCTGGAGGTGTTCGCGCGCGGCCGCGGCCTCGACCCCACCGACCCCGCGCAGCACCGCCAGGCACTGGACCAGCTGGTGGAGACGGTGGTGCTGGCGCAGGACGCGCGGAATGCGGGCATCGCCGCCGATCCGCAGGTGCAGGCCGAGGTGGCGCTGGCCGGCTTGCTGCAGCTTGCCGGCCGCCGGCTGCGCGCGCTGCGCGAGGATGCCATGGTGAGCGAAGACGACCTGCAGGCCTATTACGCGGCCGAGGTCGAGCGCGCCGGCAGCCAGGAGCTGCACCTCAAGCACATCCTGTTCGCCAGCGAGGCCGAGGCCCTGCAGGTGGCGGGCGAAGCGCTGGTGAAGGACGTCGACTTCGACGCGCTGATGGGCGAGTACGCCGCCAAGGGCGCGCTGCAGGCCCGCGACCTGGGCTGGGCCAACCTGGGCCAGTTGCCGGAGCCGCTGGCCAACGCGGCGCGGCAGATGGGCGACGGCCAGACCCTGGCGGTGCCGGTACAGACCCGCTACGGCTGGCATGTGCTGCACCGGGTCGCGGCGCGGGCGTTCTCGCCGCCGCCGCTGGAGGAGGTGCGCGAGGGCGCCCGCCGCCAGTTGGTGGAGCGCGTGGTGGCCGAGAAGGTCCGGGCCTTGCGCGAGGGCGCCAGCGTCGCCACTCCCGGCAGCCAGGGCACCACCGCGCCGCCGGCCGGCTGACGCGCCGGGGCCGAACCGAATTCCTGCGGAACACAGCACATGCGCCTGAGCACCATCAAGCTTTCCGGCTTCAAGTCCTTCGTGGACCCGACCACGCTGCACCTGCCGACCAACATGACCGGCGTGGTGGGCCCGAACGGCTGCGGCAAGTCCAACATCATCGACGCCGTGCGCTGGGTGATGGGCGAGAGCTCCGCCAGCCGCCTGCGCGGCGACAGCCTCACCGACGTGATCTTCTCCGGATCGAGCGCGCGCAAGCCGGTGGGCTCCGCGACGGTGGAGCTGATCTTCGACAACTCCGACGGCCTGATCGCCGGCGAGTACGCGCGCTTCTCCGAGATTTCGGTGAAGCGCACGGTGAGCCGCGACGGCCAGTCGCAGTACT